>Ga0335078_10004514_pt1 | contig 20611 bp, 19 predicted proteins | sample Lox_Sample_32_FD_206711 | JGI IMG/M metagenome (GOLD analysis project Ga0335078, IMG submission 206711) | Soil microbial communities from Loxahatchee National Wildlife Refuge, Florida, United States - Lox_Sample_3.2 | ecosystem: Environmental > Terrestrial > Soil > Wetlands | place: USA... | reverse complement strand
GAGGCGGGCTTGGCGGGCATCGGCTGCGAGTGGGAGTTCCAGTGCAGCCTGCCCCAGTGGCGGACCGAGCAGATCCTCACTGACCGGCTCGCTGAGCTGGGCGGGACCGTTGACCGCGGGGTAACCGTGACCTCGGTCACCGAACGCGACGACCGCGTCCTGGTCGAGCTGGAGGACGCGGACGGAACGGGGCGCGCCGCCGAAGCGGCCTGGGTCATCGGGGCCGGGGGGGCGCACAGCACGACCCGGGGCTCGATGGACGAGACGCTGGCGGGTGCCACCTATCCGGGCACCGCGCTGGCCGCCGACGTGCAGCTGTCCTGCGCGCTGCCACGGGACGGGTCCGCGCTGATCGGCTGCCCGGTCAGCTACGTGTTCCTGGCCCCGCTGCCGGGCGGCCGCTGGCTCACCTTCGTTGGCGACCTCGCCGACAGCGAAATCGCCGCGGTGCAGGCTGGGCCGGCCGGCAGCCCGGTCGCTGTGGCCGTCGGGCGGCGGCTGCCCGCTGACCTGGTCCGGGTGGACGAGGTGGGCTGGGCGGGCCTTTTCCGCATGCAGCGGCGGATGGTGCCCCGGCTGGCCGACCGGCGGCGCTTCCTGCTTGGTGACGCCGGCCATCTGTCCAGCCCGTTCGGCGGCGAGGGCCTGAACTCTGGCCTGCATGATGCCAGCAACCTGGCCTGGAAACTCGCCCTCGAGATCGGCGGGCAGGCCCGGCCGGGGCTGCTGGAAAGCTTCGCCGCGGAGCGGCTGGCCGCGGACCAGCATGTCCTGCAGGTCTCCGACCGGGTGCATGAGCTGGCCGCCCAGGCCGTCGAGTCGGCGCGGGCCGGCACCCGGCTGGCCCCGCCGCCGCCAGCCACGGCGGCGGCGCTGATGCGGGCCCGGTGCATGCTCGACGTGAGCTACCCGGACAGCCCGCTCACCGGGGAATACCCGGCGGGCCGGGCGCCTCTCCCGGGGCCGGCCCCGGGAGACCGCTACCCGGGCCGGGCCGGGCTGGCCGGGACGGCGCACACACTGCTGCTGTATGGGGCAGCGCGGGACGCGGACGTCAGCCAGCTGCGGCAGCGGTGGCGCGGGCGGCTGGACATCCAGCCCGGCCCGGGCGACCCCGGGCAGGCCGGGCTGGCCACGGACGGCGCAGTGCTGGTCCGGCCGGACGGCTACATCGGTTTCCGGGCCGTCCCGGCCGACCGGGCCGGGCTCAGCGCGCTGGACGCGCACCTCGCGTCCTACCTCAGGCCAGCCGGCGGGTAACCAGCCTGGCCCCGCCGGGCGGGTAACCGGCCCGGCCCCGCCCCGGCGGGCAGCGGGCCTGGCCCCGCCCGGCGGGTAACCGGCCCGGCCTCACCCGGCCCCGGCCGGCGAGACCCCCGGCCAGTGCGGCCCCCGCCAGTGCGGCCCCCGCCAGTGCGGCCCCCTCAGCTGGCCGGGTAGTTGTCTAGCAGGTGGCTGAACGCCCAAGCCGGCTGCCTGATGCCGGAGCAGGAGTTGCTGTCGATGGCGCCCGGGCAGCGGCCGTTGTCCCGCTGGATAGCCCAAATCGACAGCAGCGGCAGCCGGTGGGCACGGGCGAAGGCCAGCACCTGCCTTGTGTCGCTGAGGTAGGTCACCTCGGTCTTCTTCGGGTAGTCATCGATGCCGGGCAGCAGCGTCACGCCCTCGATGGCCCACAGCAGCTGCCCGTTCACCCCCGGGAAGAGACGCTTCAGCTGGCTGTGTGTGCCGTATAGCGCCTGGAGGGCCGCGGTGCCCATGTCGATGCCGGTCCTGCTGGCCTTGATGTAGTAGTCGAAGGCCATGATGTTCACGCTGAACCGCACGCCGTGGGCCACTGCGCTCTTCAGCACGGCCAGGCAGTTGCGGGGCAGTCCCCACGGCTCGACGCCGAGCGTGAACGTGATCTGCACCCGGTGCCGGGTCCGGGCCGCCCAGTCCTGGAGCATCCGGAGCGCTGCGCTGCGCCGGGCGATACCGGCCGGTTTGTCCAGCGACTTAGCCTCGACGTCCATGTCCAGCCGGGTCACCTGGTAGCTGGTCACCACCGACTCATAAGCCCGGGCGATCTTGGCCACGCTGCGGCAGGAATCGGCGATCTCGGTGCCACCCTGATCGGCGCTGTACCCGCCGAACGACGGGATCACGTCGCCGCCCTGGGCGCGCAGCGCGGCGAGCTGCGCGGTGTACCGGCCGCCGGGCCCGACGAGCTGATGCCGGTTTCCATTCCAGGCCACCCGGCAGGAACCCCGCTGCGGGGTCTGCAGGAAGGCGAGGGTGAGGTAGCGGGCGCCAGAGGCATCGGCTACCGCCGGCAGCCTGTCCCGCGTCCAGGTCTCGAAGTAAGGCGCGTACAGCCGCCACGGCAGCCCGTGGCCGTGAGCCGCGGCCAGCGCCCGGGCCGGGCCGGCCGGGCCGCCGGGCGCGGCCGCGGCACCAGCGGTGCCGGCCACCGCCAGCGGCACGCCGAGGGCCAGTGCCAGGACCATCCGTACCCGGGCAGCTATGTGCTTCATCTGGATGGCTCCTGTCTGTCCGGGTGGCGCCAGCCGGCCTGACGGCTCATCTGGACGTTACGATCACAGCCGGAGCAGCGCCATAGTCTGGCGCAAGGAGGGGCATATTGTGACAACCAACCCGGGGACCAGTGACGGGGCGGTGCCGGACCGGGCGCAGGTGGTAATCGTCGGCGGCGGGGTGACCGGCTGCAGCATCGCCTACCATCTCGCGCACCTGGGCTGGACCGATGTGGTGCTGCTGGAACAGCACCAGCTGACCGCCGGGACGACCTGGCACGCGGCCGGGCTGATCACCTCGGCCGGGATGACCGACGAGACCGCGCTGTTCTTCAGCCGGTACTCACGTGATCTGTACACGAGGCTGGAACAGGAGACCGGGCACTCCACCGGGTTCCGCGCGGTCGGGCACATCTCGCTGGCCACCACGCCGCAGCGCCGCGAGGCGCTGCGCCGGGAGGCGGCCTGGATGCACGGCTTCGGCGTCGAGGACGTGGAGCTGTCCCCCCGTGAGCTGGCCGCGATGTGGCCGCTGGCCCGCACCGACGACGTGCTGTCCGCGTTCTACGTGGCCGACGAGGGCCGGGCCGACCCGGTCGGTGTGGCCACCGCGCTGGCCAAGGGGGCGCGGCAGCTGGGTGTCCGGGTGGTGGAGGGGGTGGCCGCCACCGGGGTGGCGACCCGCGGGAAGCGGGTGACCGCGGTGCTCACCGAGGCCGGGCCGATCGAGACGGAGATCGTGGTGAACGCGGCCGGCATGTGGGCCCGGCAGTTTGGCGCGCTGGCCGGGGTGAGCGTCCCGCTGCAGGCCGCCGAGCACTACTATCTGCTGACCGACACGGTGCCCGGGATGGACCAGGATCTGCCGGTCATCGAGGACCCGGACAACTACGGGTACTACCGGCCGGAGGGCGACGGCATGCTGGTCGGCCTGTTCGAGCCGGTCGGCGCGCCGTGGTCGCTGGACGGCGTGCCCCGCAGCTTCTCGTTCGGCAGGCTGCCGCCGGACTGGGACCGGATGGCGCCCTACCTCGGTCCCGCGCTGGACCGGATTCCGGTGCTGGCCGAGACCGGGGTGCGGACGTTCTTCTGCGGGCCGGAGTCGTTCACTGCCGACGTGCGGCCGCTGCTCGGCCCGGCCCCCGAACTGGACGGCTATTTCGTGGCCGCGGGCCTGAACTCGCTCGGCATCCTGTCCGGCGGCGGGGTGGGCAGCATGATGGCGCACTGGATCGTGGACGGCGTGCCGCCGGTCGACGCGACCAGCGTCGCCATCGACCGGACCGCAGGCTACGAGGTGTCCCGGCGGTTCCGGGCCGAGCGCACCGTGGAGCAGCTCGGCGTGCTGTTCGGCGATGCGGTGTGGCCCGCCTGGAAACCGTCCACCGGGCGGAACGTGCGCCGGTCGGTGCTGCACGACCGGCTGGCCGCGGCGGGTGCGCACTTCGGCGTTTCGGCCGGCTGGGAGTACCCGGAGTGGTTCGCGGACCAGGGCGCGGCGCCAGTGCCCGCGCTGGACTTCCGGCGGCCCGCGGCGCACGACATCGTCGGCCGGGAGCACGCGGCGATCCGCTCGGCGGTCGGCGTGATCGACATGAGCCTGATGGCCAAGTTCCTGGTCCAGGGCCCGGACGCCGGCCCGGTACTCAGCCGGCTGTCCGCCAACGACGTGCTGCTCGGCCCGGGCCGGCTGGTCTACACCCAGTGGCTGAACGAGGCGGGCGGCATCGTCGCCGACCTCACCGTGACCTGCCTGGAGCCGGACCGGTTCCTGGTCATCGCCAGTGACATCATCCACCGCCGGGTCGAGCCGCTGATCCGCCGGGCGGCAAGGCCCGGCGAGGTAGTCACCGTGGCCGACATCACCTCGGGCACCACGCTGCTCACCGTGCAGGGCCCCGCGTCGCGGGACCTGATCGGGCGGCTGACCGACGCCGACCTGTCCAACGATGCGTTCCCGTATCTCAGCGCGCGGCCGATTCATGTCGGCTACGCGCCGGTGCTCGCCATCCGGGTCACCTACGTGGGCGAGCTGGGCTGGGAGCTGCATGTGCCCGCCGAGTACGCGGCCGGCGTGCACGACGACCTGACCGCGGCCGGCGCGGACCTGGGGCTCCGGCTGGCCGGCCTGTCCGCGATGTCCAGCCTGCGGCTGGAAAAGGGCTACCGCGACATGGGCGTGGACATCGACAACACCGACAACCCGCTGGAAGCCGGGCTCGGCTTCGCGGTGGCCTGGGACAAGCCCGGCGGGTTCACCGGCCGGGACGCGCTGCTCGAAGCGCGGGCGGCCGGGCCGCCGCGGCACCGGGTGGTCAGCCTGATCGCCGAGGACCCCGCGGTCGACCTGTTCGGCAACGAGCCGGTGTACCTCGGCGCCCAGTGGGTGGGGTACGTACGGGCCGCCGCCTACGGCTACACGGTGGGCGGCGCGGTCGGGCTGGCCCAGGTTGAGTGCGCGGACGGGGTGACCGGCAGCTGGCTGAAGAACGGCGGCTTCCGGGTGCGCACGCCAGCCGGCGACGTGCCGGTGCGGCTGCAGATCGCGCCGCTCTACGATCCGCAGCGGCTGCGCATCCTGGACCAGTAGCCCCGGCCGCGGCCGGGGCCGGCACGCGGCGGCGCTGCCCGGCGCGCGCCGTGGCCTACTGATCCTCGGCCGCCGGCTTGCCCTTCCCGGTTTCCGGCGCGCCCTGGGACTCTTGTCCGGCCTGGGTTTCCTGGGCAGCCTGGGCCTCCTGCGTGGACTTGCTGGCCATCGCGGTGCGCAGCATCTCTTCCAGGCTGTCCCGCAGCGCCTGCCAGACGGTGCTCAGGCTGGCCGCGGCGGGCAGGTCGCCTGGGATCGTGCCCGGCTCGCCGACCTGGCCGCCGAGCACCTTGAGCGTGCCGTGGGCGACACGGACGATTTCCGGGTCACTGGCGTCGATCGTGACCCGGCCCTCGGTCACCCGGAGCTTCATGTGCCGCCGTCCCCGGTCGGCGGGCAGCTCGTCCGTAGTGTCGGTGACGTCCGCGTTGCGCAGCGCTTCCCGGGCCTGGTCCAGGTCGATGCCCAGCGTGGTGAGGACCCGGGCGGCCGCCGTGCCCGGGTCGGCCAGCGTGGCCAGCAGCAGGTGATGCGAGCCGACCGGGCCGTCCCCAGCCAGCTGGGTGGCGATGGCCAGCCCAGCCTCGGCAGCGGGCGTGGCGCGCAGCTTCCCAGACTCGGCTGGCTCGCCCGGTTCACCCAGCTCGCCCAGGTCATCCGCACTGGCCGCGCTGCGGCGGCGCAGCCAGCGGCGCCCCGGCGAATCGGGGATGTCCCGCAGCAGTTCGAGCAGGACCGCGCGGACCGCCTCGTAGCCGGCGTCGTGCGCGGTGAGGATCTGCGCGGCGACGCCGTCCCCTTCCCGCTCGATGCCGAGCAGGATGTGCTCGGTGCCGATGTAGTTGTGGTGCAGGGCGAGGGCCTCACGCAGGGCCAGCTCGAGGGACTTCTTCGCCCGCGGGGTGAACGGGATGCGCCCAGCGGGCTGCTCGCTCCCGGTGCCCACCCGGGCCATGACTTCTTCCCGCACCGAGGCGTAGGACATGCCGAACCGGGCCAGGGCCCGGCCGGCCAGCCCGTGCTGCTCGGCGGCCAGCCCCAGCAGCAGGTGCTCGGTGCCGATGTAGTTGTGCTGCAGCTTGCGGGCTTCTTCCTGGGCCAGGACGACGACCCGGCGGGCCCGGTCAGTGAATCGTTCGAACATGCAACTACGGTGCCCACCGTGCATCAACCCTGTCAATACTATGCTATTAATAGGGCGGGCAGCCGGAACGAGCTGAGCTGTGGAGGTGCCGTGGTGGACTGGGAAGACCGGCTCGATGCCTGGGAGCTTGAGCTCGAGCTCAACGCCCAGCTCGAAGGCTCGGAATGGGTGACCCTGGAGCGGGCGGCGGCGGACACTGGCGCCTCCCGGGCCGCGCTGCGCACCTGGTACCGGACCGGGCAGATCGCGTCCCGGCTGGTGGACGGCCCGCACGGCCCGCAGCGGCTGGTGCCGCTCGACCTGGTCGCGGCCCGGGCCGAGGCGTCACCCCGGCTGCGCCGCAGCGCCGAGCGTCGGCTGGCCGACCAGGCCGAGATGGAGATCCTCCGGCACCGCGTCGACCAGCTGGAACTGCGGCTGGCCACGCTGGAGCGGCAGTGGCCCGCAGTCAGTCCTGCCAGCCCAGCCAGCGCGGCCAGCCCAGTCAGCTCAGCCAGCTGGGCCGGCCCAGCGAGCGCGCCCAGCCCGGCCAGCCCGGCCAGCTCAGCCAGCGCAGCCAGCCCAGCCAGCGGGGCCAGCCCAGCCAGCGGGGCCAGCTCAGCCAGTGGGGCCAGCGGGGCCAGCTAGCCGGGCCACCCACCCCGCCCATCGTGATCATGACTTTGGGCTTAATAGATTCGGCCCAAAGTCATGATCACGATGGGCGGGGTCCGGGGGGCGGGATCGGCTTGTCTGGTGGGTGGATGGCACAGGGGCGGGCGGCATCAAGGGGGTGGGGCTGGGTGGGGCGAGGGGATGCCGGGGGCGGCAGGTCGATGAGGACGGCCGGGGTGGCTGGGGTGAGCACGGTGACCACCGGGACCCGGCAGCCCGCCCCGGTCAGTTCCCCGGCGATGGCCGAGATCAGCTCGGGCACGTCAGCGGGGGCCGAGGCGTGCAGCGCCTCGGCCACGATCAGCGCGCTCATGGTCTCGTCCCGGACCGCCGACCGGCCGCTCTGCCGGTTCGTCCAGCGCCGGGCGTGGGCCTGCCCGGCCCCGTCGGCGAAGATCACTTCGCCGGGCGCCGGATGCTCGACGTCGCCGGAGAACGTCAGGTAGTCCTCGGCGCCGGTCGCGTGGCGCACGGCCAGGTCCCCGGTGATCTGGGCGGCGTCGAACACCGCCACCGGGATGGCGAAGGCGAGCGAGGCGGCGTTGCACAGGTCCACCAGGGGGTGCACGGCAGGCAGCGTGCCGTCCTTGCGGAACCGGCGCAGCAGCGACTCCGCGGCACACCGGTACTGAGTGGGCTTGAGCCCCATCCGGGCGAAGGCCCGCCGCCACGCCTGGATTTGCGGCAGCTCGCTTTCGGTGCGGCCGTCCAGCCAGGACCGGGCCGCGTCGGTGAACTTCGCGGTACCCGGCCCGGTCGGCAGGCTCGCCGTGCTGCCTTCGGCGAACAGCACCCCGGGCACCAGTTCCGGGAAGTCCCGCCAGATCTGGGGGGCGTGCTGAAACTTCATCGGGTTTCCTCGCGCTGTGCGGTGTGGGCCGGCTGCACCGGCCGGCGCCTGAGCCTACGCCGGCCGGGCCAGCCGCCCAGCAGGCCCAGGGCCAGGCCGGCCGCGACCACGGCGATGCCCGCCCAGACCAGCGGGGTGGGCGCCGGGCCGCCGAGCAGCACCCCGGTGACCGCGGCGGCCACCGGCACGATGCCGGTGAGCAGGCCCGCCCGGGCGGCCCCGAGCCGGGCGACGCTGGAATACCACAGGACGAACGCCACGGCCGTGACGGCTACCGCCAGATAGCCGATGGCCAGCCAGTCCGCCCGGCCCAGCCGGGTGATGGCGGCTGGGCCGTCGTGGGCCAGCCCGAGCACGGCGAAGATCACCGCTGCCATCCAGGTGGTATGCACCGACACGCCCCACGGGCCGTGCCGGCCCAGGACCGGGATGGCCAGCAGGGTGAACCCGGTCTCGCTGCCCAGTACCACGGCGGCCCAGGCGATGCCTATGGCGTCGGTGCGGCCTACGCCTTGCACCAGGGCCGCGCCACAGGTGACGGTGACGGCGGCCGCGAGCACCGGCCGGCCCGGCCGTGATCCATCGAGCAGCGGGCCGAGCACGGCCAGCACCGGCGGGACGCAGGCCACCGCCACGCCGAGGACGGCTGGTTCGGCATGCCAGGAGCCCACGACCAGGGCCACGTTGAACAGCACCAGCCCGGTCGTGGTGACCCCGGTAAGCCAGAACCATTCCGCGCCGCGCGGCCAGCGCAGCGGCCGCCCCGCGGCCCGGGCCAAGCCAGCGAGCAGTAGGCAGGCCACGGCGTAGCGCAGCGCCTCGGCGGTGAATACCGGCGCGGTGGCCAACACCGAGGAGACCGCCACGCTGCCGCCGACGCAGACCATTCCCCCGGCGCCCGCGGCGATCCCCGGGGCCAGGCTGGGGGGAGCCGGCTGCGGCCGGGTGGCGATCCCCGGGGCCAGGCTGGGGGGAGCCGGCTGCGGCCGGGTCGGGATCCCCGGGCCCAGGCTGGGGGGAGCCGGCTGCGGCCGGGTGGCGCCGGGGCGGCTGAGGTTCGCGGCGGCTGGTTCCGGGCTGGTGAGGGCGCGGACGTCAGGCATGACGGTCACGCTAAGCGGCTAATGGTCCATTGAACAGGACCATTGACTTCGTATTATCGTGGACCAATGCGGGCTGACGTGGTGCGCTCCCAGCGGGCCGGGGACGGCGCAGACTTCCTGCAGCTGGACCCGGCCGGGGCGCCGGTCCGGGGGCTGACCAGCTGGCTGGTTGATGCGCTGCGCACCGGAATCGCGGACGGTCGGCTGCCAGCCGGGACAGTGCTGCCCGCCAGCCGGGTGCTGGCCGGGGACCTCGGCGTCTCCCGGGGCGTGATCGTCGAGGCCTATCAGCGGCTCCGGGAGGAGGGCCTGGTCAGTGCGCGGCAGGGGGCCGGGACGACGGTGCTCCCGGTGCGGCGGCCCGCCGGGCAGGGCTTCAGCCGGGCGGCGGCCGGGCTGCCCCCTGCTCGGCCAAGGGCAGCTGGATCAGGCTCGGATGGGCGGGGGCGGCCCGGGCCAGAGCGGGCTGGGCCAGAGCGGGCTGGGCCAGAGCGGGCTGGGCCAGAGCTGGCTGGGCCAGAGCCGGCCGGGCCAGAGCCGGCCGGCCGGGGATCAGCGGGCCCGGGATCGGTGACCGGCTCCCAGCCCGCGCTGCTCCCGCTGCCGTGGCGGGCCCGCACGGAGATCGACCTGTCCCCGGGGGTGCCTGACCTGTCGGCGTTCCCCCGCGCGGCCTGGCTGCGGGCCGAGCGCGCCGCGCTGGCGCAGGCCGGCGCCCGCGACCTGGGTTACGGGGACCCACGCGGTAACGAGCGGCTGCGTACGGTACTGGCCGGCTGGCTGGCGCGCACCCGCGGCCTGCGCGCGGCGCCCGGCGACATCGTGATCGTCACCGGAGTGGCCCAGGCACTCGCCCTGCTCGGGCAGGTACTCCAGGCCCGCGGCACGATCCGGATCGCGGTCGAGGATCCCGGCTCGCGGGGGGCCCGGCTGCAGCTGGCGCACTGGGGGCTGGAACCGGTGCCGATCCCGGTCGATGGGCACGGATTGCGGGTCGATGCCCTGGTCCGCACTGGCCTGGCCGCCGCCGTGCTCACCCCGGCGCACCAGTTCCCGACCGGGGCCGTGCTGGCCCCCGGCCGCCGCCGCGAACTGGTGGACTGGGCCGGAGCCGGCGGCCTCGTCATCGAGGACGACTATGACGCCGAGCACCGCTACGACCGGCCCCCGGTCCCGGCGCTGCAGGCGTCCGCGCCCGACCGCATCGCCTACGCCGGCAGCACTTCCAAGACGCTGGCCCCGGGTATGCGCCTGGGCTGGCTGATCCCGCCACCGTGGCTGCACGCCGATCTCGTCGCCGCGAAACACCGCAGTGACCTGGGCAGCCCGGCGCTGCCGCAGCTGGTCCTGGCCCACCTGATCGCCAGCGGGGATCTCGAGCGGCACATCCGGCTGGTCCGCCAGCGACAGCGGACGCGGCGCAATGCGCTGCTCGCCGCGCTGCGTGACTACCTGCCGCAGGCCCGGATCCAGGGCGTGGCGGCCGGCCTGCACCTGCTGGTCACGTTCCCGGACCTGGCCGGCCAGCTGGATGACGTGGCGCTGGCCAGCCGGATCGAGGCCACCGGTGTCCTGGTCCACCCGCTGTCCCTGCACCGGGTGGCGGCCGGGCCGCCCGGCCTGGTGCTGGGGTATGCCGCGCACCCGCCAGGCCAGCTGCGGGAGGCGGCCGGGCGTATCGCCGGTGCCGTCCGCGTGCTGACCGGGGTAGCGGCCCGGCCCGCTGGACGGCCGGGCCCGGCCGGAGGGTGACCGGCCCGGGTAAGAGCGGAAGCTATGACCCGCGCTGGGGCGCGCGGGACTGGGTGAACTGGCTGGCGCCGCACCGGGGGCAGTGCCGGAGCTGTTCGGCGGGCTGGTTGCCCGCCGAGATCGACGTGACCTCCCGGCTCAGCTCCGCCCGGTCCACGGTGCGGCCGCCTGGTGCGGCCGAGAACATGGAGATCGACCGGGTCCGGCGCCGGGCGGCAGACCGCGGAACCCGCCACGCATAGCCGCACTCGGCGCAGGTTCGCAGGTACTCCTGGGGCTGCCCTGGCCACCGCACACCTAGCAGCGTGGCGCCGGCCCGGGCCGCCCGTCAAGCGGCAGCCGTCGCTGCGGATTCGCACGCGGCCGGGATCCGGGGCAAGTACTGGCCAGGCCGCGGATTAAGTGGAGGAGATCGTCCAGATCCGGTGCTAGGGTTGGCGGTATCCGGATGAATCACTCCAATTGCCATCCAGGGGCCGGCTTCAGCGGTTCCGGCTGACTGGCCGCCGCGCCCTGGCCGAGGAGGAAAGATCATGACAACCGGAGCGGGCGGCAAGCAGCAGCCGGGCGGTGGCGTGGCCGCGCTGGCCCGGGACGGGGCCCTGGCCGGCCGGTGGCGGCTCGATCCGGGCCAGTCCACGGTCGAGTTCCGGGTACCGCACTTCTGGCACATGATCACCGTGCGCGGCTGGTTTGACCGGCTGGCAGGCGGGGGCTCGGTAGCCCCGGACGGCACGGTCACCGGCCAGATCACGATCGACGCCGCGTCGCTGAACACGAAGAACAAGCAGCGGGACAAGCACCTGCGGTCGGCCGACTTCTTCCACGTGGAGCAGCATCCGCAGGCCGTGCTCACGATCAGCCGGGCGGCGCTGACGCCGGCTGGGCAGCTGGCGGGCGAGGGCACGCTGGAGGCGGCCGGCACCCGGGAGCCGGTCCAGTTCACCGCTGACGTCCTGGATGCCAGCCCGGACGCGGTCACGCTAAGGGCCGAGATCACCGTGGACCGGAGCCGGTTCGGGATGACCTGGAGCCCGATGCGGATGGCGGCCATGCAGGCCACCGGCTCGGTCACCGCCCGGTTCACCCGGTCAGCGGCAGACGGCGCGGCCCCGGGCGGCCCGGTCAGTGGTCCAGCAGAGGGCTGACCCGGGCGTTACCGGCTGGCCGGTGAGCCGCCCGGGCGGCGGCTGGCCGGTCCGGCCGGGGCCGGCTTGCTCCGCAGCCGTCTGCGGGGTGGCCAGAGCCGGGATGACCAGGCGGCGGGGGGAGCCGCAGCAGGGCCCGGTGCATCGCGGCCGGCGTGGGCGGCGGCGGCAGCGGCGCCGTGCTGACCGCGCTGAACGCCTGGATCATGTACGCGGCGAAGCGCCGCCAGCTGCCAGGCGCGGCGCCGGCCGTGCCGTCCAGCACACCCGCGTTGGCCATCAGCAGCATGGCCAGATCCTCGGGCACGAAGTCGGCCCGGAGCCGGCCGGTAGCCTGGGCCGCGCGGATCAGCTCGGTGACGCCCTGGTAGGCGCGGTCACGCTCGGCCTGGAAGTCGCCGGCCAGGGGGAACGTCATGTTCAGCACGCAGGCAAAGCCCCGGTCCGCGGCCTGCATCGCGCATAGCTGCTCGATCAGGCCGCAGAACCCCGCCCACGGGTCGGGATCGGCCAGCGCGCGGCTGACCGCGTCGGCATACCCGGCGATCTTGTCCAGGAACGCCGCGGCGATCAGGTCGCCGCGGGTGGGGAAGCGCCGGTACAGGGTGGCCACGCCGACCCCGGCGCGCCGGGCGATGGCTTCCACCGGCACATCCAGGCCCCGCTCGGCGAACACCTGCCGGGCGGCGCTGAGGATGCGCCGCCGGTTGCGCTCCGCGTCGGCCCGCAGGGCAGGGCGCGCCGGGCCGCCCGGCCCAGTCTGCGGCCCGGTGGGCGGCCCTGCGGCTGACATAAGACCAGGTTACAAGGGAACCGGAATAGATCGTCCAGATAAGCCTGGGTGCGGGCGGCAGCCTTCGGGCCGGGCTGGGCCAGGTAAGCACTGATCTCGTCGGCCGCGGCGGCGTGGGGGCAACGGCCCCGATCGTGACCGGCAACCCTTTGTAACCGCTTCACTTATATTCAGGCCCGCCGCTACCGGCTCTCCCGGGGAGCCGGCCGTCCCGGGTGACTAAATCTGCGGCTGCGGCAGGGTGGCGCCGAAGCGGGGGAAGATGTCGGCCGGCTCAAGGCGCATCAGGTCGTCGCGGCTCCACTGGCGGTCCATCTCGGAGGCCAGGCGGTGCGCGTGGCGGAGCCGGGCGTGGTCCAGGTCGTTGCGCACGCTGCGGGCGTTGGCGAATTCCGGCCGCCGCATTTGCTCGCACAGGTAGTCACGGAATGCGGCCTCCGCGTCCGCGGAGAGATAGTACGAGGCCTGCTCCAGCATTACCTGGCCGATGTCCACCAGCTCGTTCAGATCGTAGGCGGCAAAGTCGAGATGGTGTGCGATCCGTGAGCTCATCCCGGGATTCGAGGTGAAGAAATCATCCATCCGGTCCTTGTAGCCGGCCAGGATCACCACGAGCTTGTCGCGGTCGTTCTCCATTACCTGGAGCAGGATGTCAATGGCTTCCTGGCCGTAGTCCCGCGAGTCAGTGGCGCGGTACAGGTAGTAGGCCTCGTCGATGAACAGCACCCCGCCCATCGCCCGGTCCAGCACCCGTTTCGTCCGCGGCGCGGTCTGCCCGACGAACTCGCCGACCAGATCGTCGCGCATCGCGTGGACCAGGTGCCCCCGGTCCAGGTAACCCAGCCGGTGCAGCAGTTCGGCCATCCGCATCGCCACCGTGGTCTTGCCGGTGCCCGGCGGGCCGGTGAAGCACATGTGCAGGTTGGGCCGGGGCGCCTCCAGGCCGAACCGGTGCCGCGCCTGGTCCACCAGCAGCAGCGCGCCGATCTCCTGCACCTTCCGTTTGACCGGGACGAGGCCGACCAGATCGCGGTCCAGGCTGGTGAACACGTCATCGACATCCGCGGCCGCGCGCTCGGCCGCGAACGTGACGGTCGCGTCCGGCGGCAGCAGGTCGTCGGGCCGCCGGCTGCGCCGGCTGCGCAAGGAGCGGGAACGGGAGCGCTGGGGCGCCACCACCCGCCCGGGCGGCTCGTCCTGCGCTTGCGCCACGGCATCGAACTCGTGTACCCGCCGGAAGCTGCGGGTCACGAGGACCGCCAGAATGGCAATGGCCACGAAGGCGACGCCGCCATTGATCAGCAGGGAGGTGTTCAGTGCCTGACCTCCTCATCCCACCCTGGTCGCACCGGCCACAGCTGGGCGCTGGGTCCAGTTCAGGCTGCTCGCCGTGCGATTGTCAGCAGCCCGGCACCCCGGCACGACGACGGAGGTATCCGGCGCGGTCCCGGCCGCCCGTGTGCTCACGGTATCAACCGCAGGTCACGGTGGGCAGGGGGCAATGCGGCGGCTGGCCGGCCGTACGCTGAGACCGTGATGCAGACCTGGGCGGCGATCACTTCCCGGCGCAACGTGCGCTCGTTCGCCGACCGCCCGATTCCCGCCGCCGACCTGGACCAGATCCTGGAGGCCGGGCGCCGGGCACCCTCGTCACAGAACTGGCAGCCGTGGGACTTCATCCTGGTCACCGACCGGGCCAAACTGCGTGACCTGGCCGGGGTCTGGCGGGCGGCCGGGCACGTGGCGGGCTCGGCGGCGACCATTGTGGTCATTGGCCCGGCCGCCGACAACGAGTTTCACCGGGCCGGATTCGACCTGGGCCAGGCCACCATGGCCATGATGCTGGCCGCGGCCGATCTTGGCATCGGCAGCAGCCATGCTGGCGTCGCCGACCTGCGGCTGGCCCGGGACCTGCTGGGCTTTCCCGAGGACCGGGACTGGGCCCTGCTCATCTCCCTGGGGTATCCGGCGGGCCGGCCGCTGGCGCCGGTCAGGAACCCGGACCGGCGGCCGTTCGGCGAGGTCGTGCACCGCGGCCACTGGTAGCCCGATGGCCGTTCCCCCTCCCGCGCCTGGCCCGGTGGCCGTCTTCTCGCTCGGTGGCACGATCGCGATGGCCCGGGCACCGGGTGAGCGCGGCGGAGTGGTCCCCACCCTGACCGGCCAGCAGCTGCTCGCCGCCGTGCCCGGCCTCGATGGCGCCGCGGCCGGCCTGGCCGTGCATGACTTCCGCCGGGTGCCCGGGGCGTCGCTGACCATGGCCGACCTGACCGACCTGGCCGCGGCGATCAGCGCGCAGACCGCGGCGGGCGTGGCCGGCGTCGTGGTCATCCAGGGCACGGACAGCATCGAGGAGACCGCGTTCGCGCTCGACCTGCTGTGCCCGGGCGAGGTGCCGGTCGTTGTCACCGGGGCCATGCGCCATCCGGGACTGCCCGGCGCGGACGGGGCGGCCAACATCCTCGCCGCCATCCAGGCGGCCGGCCACCCACTGCTGCGCGGGCTGGGCTGCACCGTGGTGTTCGCCGACGAGATTCACGCCGCCTGTTTCGTGCGCAAGACGCACACCACCAGCATCACCGCGTTCAGCTCGCCGTCCGCCGGGCCGATCGGCCAGGTCGTCGAGGGGGAACCGCGGCTGCTCACCCGGCCGGCCTACCGGTACCGGCTGCCGCCCGGCGGCGCGGCCGGGGACAGTCGGGGCGCGGTGCGGACCGGGCTGGTGATGATCACCCTGGGGGATGACGGGGAGCTGCTGCGCGCCGCGGCCGGGCGGTTCGACGGGCTGGTCGTCGCGGCGCTGGGCGCGGGCCACGTGCCGGCCGGCATTGTCCCGGTGCTGGCCGGCCTGGCCAGGCAGATTCCGGTGGTGCTCGCCTCGCGGGCCGGCGCCGGGCCGGTGCTGTCCGCCACTTATGGTTATCCCGGTTCCGAGGCCGACCTGCTCGGCCGGGGCCTGCTCAGCGCCGGGTTCCTCGACCCGGTCAAGGCCCGGATCCTGCTTCATCTGCTGCTGGCGGCCGGGGCTGGGCGGGATCAGATGGCCACGGCGTTCGCGCCGGTCAGTGCGCCCGCACGGCCGTGACCAGGGCTGGGGCAGGCACCACGCACCGTGCGTTAAGCAAAGAGGTGTCTTTATTTCTTAACGCACGGTCCGTGGTGCCGCCCAGCCGTCACCGGAGCCGCGGCGCTAGCTGTGCTGCACGCCGAGCGCCGCGGCCGGCCGCCGGGAAGCCCGGAGACCGGGGCTGGCCGTGCGGACCAACCACACGATCAAGACGCACATCAACCGGATCTTCGCCAGGACCGGGGTCACGGGACCGGGCTGCGGCCATCGGCTGCGCGCACCGGCATCACACCGGCCGACCGGAGCGGTCCGCGCGGGCGCGGTCCGGGCCGGCGGGCGGGTGCGGTCCGGCTGGCCGGTGCCTGCCGGGCCGGCGGCCGGTGCGGGGCGCGCGGGCGGCATCCGCGTCAGCTGGCCCAGCTGTGCTGCCGTCATCCGCGCTGGCCAGCAGGTCCAGGAACGGGCCGACCCGCAGTCCTTCCTGCGCGGAGTGCCGGAACAGGCTGTCCGGATTCACGGTGTAGCGGGTGCGCCGCCCGACCCGGGTGCGGGTGATGTAACCGGCCGCCTCCAGGTCAGCCACGATGGCCTGGGCGGTGCGTTCGGTGATGCCAGCGGCCGAGCTGATGTCCCGCATCCGGGCCTGCGGGTTACGGGCGATCTCCACGAGCACGTGCCCGTGCCCGGTCAGCAGCGTCCAGCTGCCGGCGTGTCCGTCAGGAGAACTCATACCGCCGATCATAACTTCGCGAGAGGATCATCGCGAGAAAAGACACATGAAAATTTTCTCGTGCTTCTATTGACAGGGTTGGTCCCCGGCGCGGATCCTGATGGTGCCTTCGTTGAGGTCACAGCTGGCGGTAGGGGAGTGGCGGTGATGGGCAGCACTCTTGGCCGGGGGTTCGTCCTGTGGTTCCAGACCGCGTTCGGCGAGGCCGGCCGCCTGCAGATGACCGCGCCGCAGCCCGGAGGGTGGCGGCGGAAGGACAGCGGCTCGGGCTGGGGACCGGTTCTGCTGGCGGCCCCGGGTTCGTGTCTGGATGCCAACTGGCTGAGCGTCACCCCGCTGGCCGGCCGGGCTGGGCTGCGGCTGAGCGGCGAAGCGGACTGGCACACGGTGGAGATCCTGCAGCGGGCCATAGCCGAGCTGCCGCCCGACGCCGACGAGATTCACCTGCAGCTGGCCAGCCTGGAATTCATTGACGTGGCCGCCGCCCGCCAGCTGGTTGCCCTGGCCGAGCGGCCAGCCCCGTCGAGGGTGATCCTGCACCAGCCGCCGGCCGTCCTCATGTGGCTGATCAGCCTGCTGTGGCCGGACAGCCTGGACCGCTTCTCGGTCTGCGCCGCGCGGGCAGCCCAGTAGCCGCCCGGGCCGCGGCCAGCTCTCGCTGGCCTCGCTGGTCCCGGTGCGGCGCCGGTTCGGCGCTGAGGTGCCGCGGGCCGCCGCCCGCCGCTTCAACCAGGTTGCCTGGCTCGCCTTCGGCGTGCTGGTGATCACTGGCAGCTGTGCGGGCGGTGCCTCCCATTGACCGTCAGCCGGCAGCTCACGTAAACTAGACCGAACGTTCGGTTGGTTGACTCGGGAGGCGGTGCGGCGGAGTGGAATCCGGGCTGCAAGCGGGATTCGAGCGGCTGCTCGCCGCCGACCAGCGGATCGAACCGCGGGACTGGATGCCGGAGGCGTACCGCGCCACGCTGATCAGGCAGATCGCCCAGCATGCACACTCCGAGATCATCGGCATGCAGCCGGAGGGCAACTGGATCACCCGCGCGCCGAGCCTGCGCCGGAAGGCGATCCTCATCGCGAAGGTGCAGGACGAGGCCGGTCATGGGCTCTACCTCTACAGCGCCTGCGAGACGCTTGGTGTGGACCGGGCTGACCTGCTCGAACTGCTGCACTCCGGTCAGCAGAAGTACTCCAGCATCTTCAACTACCCGACTCTCACCTGGGCCGATGTCGGCGCGATCGGCTGGCTGGTGGACGGGGCGGCGATCACCAACCAGGTGGCCCTGTGCCGCTGCTCGTACGGGCCTTATGCCCGGGCCATGGTGCGTATCTGCAAAGAGGAGTCGTTCCACCAGCGGCAGGGCTACGAGCTGCTCAGCACGCTCGCCCAGGGCACACCGGCGCAGCGGGCGATGGCGCAGGATGCGGTCGATCGCTGGTGGTGGCCGTCGCTGATGATGTTCGGGCCGCCGGACGACGCCTCGCCCCACTCCGCCCAGTCGATGGCCTGGCGGATCAAGCGGCATTCCAATGATGAGCTGCGCCAGAAGTTCGTGGACATCACCGTTCCGCAGGCCGCCGCGGCGGGCCTGACCCTGCCCGACTCCCAGCTGAGGTGGAACGAGGAGCGTGGTCACTATGACATCGGGCCCATCGACTGGGCGGAGTTCAAACGGGTGATCAAGGGCGGGGGGCCATGCAACCGGCAGCGCATGGACCGTCGCGTCGGGGCCCACGAGGAAGGCAGCTGGGTCCGTGAGGCGGCAGCGGCCTATGCGGCCAAGCACCGGCCGGACGGTGCGCGCCAGGGCGGGGTGGCGGCATGAGCCGCGACTGGCCGTTGTGGGAGGTCTTCGTGCGGAGCCGGCGCGGCCTGTCGCACATCCACGCCGGGAGTGTGCACGCGCCGGACGCGCAGATGGCGCTCCGCAACGCGCGTGACCTGTATACGAGGCGCCAGGAGGGGGTGTCGATCTGGGTCGTGCCCTCATCCGCGATCACGGCGGTCTCACCGGACGAGAAGGACCCCTACTTCGCGTCCGCCGCGGGCAAGGCCTACCGGCACCCGACCTTCTACGACATCCCCAGCGAGGTGCGGAATCTGTGAGCATCCAGCCCGCCATTGCCGGTTATGCGCTGCAGCTGGGCGACGATGCGCTGATCGCGGCCCAGCGGCTCAGCGAGTGGGTCGCCCGTGCGCCGGAGCTGGAGGAGGACGTCGCGCTGGCCAACATCGCCCTGGACCTGCTGGGCCAGGCCCGCCCGCTGCTCAGCTACGCCGGCGAGGTGGAAGGCCGCGGCCGTACCGAGGACGATCTGGCTTACTTCCGCGACGAGCGGGAATTCACCAACCTGCAGATCACCGAGCTCGCATGCGGTGATTTCGGTGAGGCTATCGCCCGCCAGCTGGTCTTCTCGTGCTACCAGTTCGAGATGTACCAGCGGCTGCAGTCCTCACGCGATGAGACGCTCGCCGCGGTGGCGGCCAAGGCGGTCAAAGAGGTCGCCTACCACCGTGACCACGCGGCGCAGTGGACGCTGCGGCTCGGGGACGGCACCGAGGAGTCCCATCGCCGGATGCAGGCCGGCCTGACGCGGTGCTGGCCTTACGTGGCGGAAATCTTCCGCCCCGACCCGCTGGGGCAGGAACTGGCCGCCCGCGGCCTGGCCGTCGACGCCACGCAGCTGCGCCCGGCGTGGGGCGATTACATCGCCGCGGTGCTCCGCGAGGCGACGCTGGCCTGGCCCGAGACTATTCCCGCGCCGGGTGGCGGGCGGCGGGGCCTGCATACCGAGCAGCTGGGCCAGCTGCTCGCCGAGATGCAGTACCTGGCCCGCTGCCACCCCGGGGCCCGGTGGTGATCATGAACGGTGGTGACCATGAATAGCGGGCTGGCCGGCATCCGCGCGGTAGTCGGCCAGGTACCCGATCCAGAGATCCCCGTGCTCACCATTGCCGACCTGGGAATTCTCCGGGACGTGCGGGTCGGCGCAGGCGGCCGCATTCAGGTCACGATCACGCCGACGTACTCCGGCTGCCCGGCGATGGACACGATCGGCCGGGATATCGCCGAGGCCTGCGCCCGCCACGGCTGGCCCGAGGTGACGGTGCGCCGGGTGCTGTCACCGGCCTGGACGACCGACTGGATGACCGAGGAAGGGAAGCGGAAGCTGCGGGAGTTCGGCATCGCGCCGCCGGGCCGGCGCGATGGGCCGGGCGCAGGCCCGGTACCCGTCCCGCTGTCTGTGCGCTGCCCGCACTGCGGCTCGCCCGATACCCGGGAGATCAACCGGTTCGGCTCCACCGCGTGCAAGGCGCTGTACACCTGCCGCTCCTGCCTGGAGCCGTTCGACTACTTCAAGGTGCTCTGATGGCCACCCCTACCCGGCCGGCGCCGCGCCATGCGGTGTTCCACCAGCTGCGGGTCGCCGGGATCGACCGGCTGACCAGCGACAGCGTGGCCATCACGTTCGAGGTGCCAGACGAGCTGCGTGACGCGTACCGGTTCAGCCCGGGCCAGCACGTGACGATCCGCTGCGACCTCGGCGGTCAGGGGGTGCGCCGCAACTACTCGATCTGCTCGCCGGCGTCCTCCGGGCAGCTGCGGATCGGTGTCAAGCGGCTCCCGGATGGCGCGTTTTCCAGCTACGCCAGCGAGCGGCTGCGGCCCGGCGACCGGCTCGACGTGATGACGCCAACCGGCCGGTTCGGCACCCCGCTCGACCCGGCCAACGCCAAGCACTACGCCGCGGTCGCGGCGGGCAGCGGTATCACCCCCATCATGTCGCTGCTGGCGAGCACGCTGGAGGCCGAGCCGCACAGCCAGGCCACGCTGCTGTATGGCAACCGGACAGCCAGCTCCATCATGTTCCTGGAAGAACTGCAGGACCTCAAGGACCGCTACCCGGGCCGGCTCTGGATGCTGAATTTCCTGTCCAGGGAACCGCAGGAATCGGCCATGCTGTCCGGCCGGATCAACCGGTGCAAGCTCGCCCGGCTGTTCGCCACCGCCCTGCGGCCGGGCGACGTGGACGAGTGGTTCCTGTGCGGCCCGTTCGACATGGTGCAGGAAGTACGGGCGGCCCTGGCCAGCTGCAGCGTGCCCGACGCCCGTATCCACACCGAGCTGTTCCACCTGAGAGCGCTGCCATCGCGGGCCGGGGACGCGCAGCAGCCCGCTGCGGCCGCCACCGGCCGCAGCGCCGTGACCGTCAACCTGGACGGCCGGGCGACCACGCTCGAGCTCGCGCGGGGCGGCCAGCCAAT
>Ga0335078_10004513_pt1 | contig 20611 bp, 15 predicted proteins | sample Lox_Sample_32_FD_206711 | JGI IMG/M metagenome (GOLD analysis project Ga0335078, IMG submission 206711) | Soil microbial communities from Loxahatchee National Wildlife Refuge, Florida, United States - Lox_Sample_3.2 | ecosystem: Environmental > Terrestrial > Soil > Wetlands | place: USA... | reverse complement strand
AGGAGCAGCGGTACCACGATGCGCTGGCCGAGGCGATGAAGCGGCTGCTGGCCGCCGGGCTGCTGCCCGAGCGGGCCGGGCAGCCGGTCAAGGCGTGGGCGCACATCTCGCTGGCCGACCTGCTGCTGCTCGACGCCGATTCGGCGCTGCAGGAGCAGTGGACCGCGCAGGTCCGGGAACGGTGGGCCGCGGCCCGGGCGTTCGCGTCCGAGACCGGCTCTGAGGGCGGCGCGTGGCTGGACGGGGACGCCGCCGCGGCGGTCGCGTGCGACGCGGCGATGGCCCCGGTCGTGACCGGCGACGTGAACATCGACGCGCTGGACGACCTGGTCCGGCTGTGCGTCGAGCTGGACGCCCGGCGGGACAGCGGGCGGGACAGCGGGCGGGATGCCGCCTGGGCGGCGCTGGAGCAGGCGGTCATCGGCAAAGCGGTGGACCTGCTATCGGGCCCGGGCGGCCTGGCGAGCTTCCTGCGGCGCCGGCAGCTCGGCGCCCGGCTGGGCGGGCCGAGCCTGCCGCTGGACATCGGGTACGCCGAGACGGTCCCGGCCGGGATCCGCAACGCCGTGCTGCTGCGGGACCGCAAGTGCCGGTGGGCCGGCGGCTGCGACCAGCCCGCCTCGGCGTGCGAAGTGCACCACACCCGGCACAAGGCCGACGGCGGCCCGACCAGCACCGCCTGCTGCGTGCTGCTGTGCACGTTCCATCACCAGATCGTCATCCACCGGCAGGGCTGGACCCTGGTCCTGAACCCCGACGGGACCACCACCGCCTGGAACAAGGACAAAACCAAAGTTCTGCACAGCCACGGACCCCCAGCCCGCCCGGGGTGAAACCCCCGGGGGGCTGGCCCCCTTCCACCCGGTGACATCCGTCATGCCGATGTCAGGATCTGTCGCACTAGGGCGAGCGCGGACGGGTTCGTAACGTTGAGGTATGACAAACGGGGACCAGCACGACCGCAACCGCTTCCTGGACTTGGCGATGATCGCGGTGTTCGACATCGCCGGGCCGCTCGCGGCCTACTCACTGCTGCGCTCGGCCGGGCAGAGCGCGGTGACCGCGCTCGTCCTCAGCGGCGCCTTCCCGGCCATGGGCGTGATCGCCAGCCTGATCCGTCACCGGCGCGCGGATACCATCGGCGTCCTGGTCCTGGCCGGCATCGCGATCGGTACCGTCCTCGGGCTGCTGAGCGGTGATCCCCGGCTGGTGCTGGTCGAGGGCTCGGTGCCCACCGCGGTATTCGGGTTGCTGTGTCTCGGCTCGCTCTGGGCGCGCCGCCCGCTGATCTACCGGTTCGCCATCGAGTTCATCGGCGCCGGCACCCCGAAGGGACGGGAATTCGAGTCCCTCTGGCAGTACGCCGGCTTCCGTCATGCCTTCCGGCTCTACACCGTGGTCTGGGGCGTCGCGTACCTGGCCGAGGCGGCGGCCAGGGTCATCATCGTCGAGACGACCTCGACGGGCACAGCGCTGACCGTCTCCAAGGTCATGCCCTATGTGGTCGGCGCCGCCATCATCGCCTGGATGATCGCCCACGGCCGCCGGGCCCGGCGGATCGGCGAACGGCTCGCCGCCGCGGCGGCTGCCGCCAGTAACGTACCTGCTGAGGCTCCCGCCGAATCCGCTGCACCCGCGGCTACGTCGGTAAGGTGATCGACGCGGTCGGGCGGTGGGTGAACCTCGAACCTACAGCGCGGACCCGCTTTTCCCGGCTATGACGGAATCGTCGACGCGCGCGTCCTGCCGTCCGTCGTCTCCGAGGTTGTCTCTCAGCAGCGCGCTCGACCAGGAATTCGGTGAGGTCCTCGATCTCTTCGCTGAGCCTGCCTGGTTAAGTCCTGCCGGTGACGGGCGTGCCGTGCGTGCCGGCATGGGCTGGCTGCTTTTGCACGGGTCGGCGGCGGCTGTTACTCTCCTTACACTAAGTCATTAGTGAAATGAGAGATGCGTGATCGAGTTTCAGCTCGACGGGACGTCGGGCGTCGCCACCTACCTGCAGCTCGTGCAGCAGGTTCATCAGGCCCTGCGGATGGGGATGCTTGAGCCAGGCGAACGGCTGCCGACGGCGCAGCAGGTCGTGGCCAAGCTGGCCATCAACCCGAACACGGTGCACAAGGCCTACCGCGAGCTGGAGCGGGCAGGGCTGGTGCGCGCTCGCCCGGGGCTGGGCACGTTCGTCACCCGCTCGCCGTCCGGGACCGACCCGGCCACCCAGACGCGGTTCCTCGCCTCCATGACTGACTGGCTCCGCTCGGCACGGTCGGCAGGGCTGGGCCCTGATGACATCGAGGCGATCTACCGGACCGCGTTCCGGGACTGCTTCGCCGAGGGGGTCGCGTGAGCGCCGTCATCCGGACCAGCAGACTGGGCAAACGGTACCGGCGGACGTGGGCGCTGCGCGACTGCACGCTGGCCATCCCCGAAAGCCGCGTCGTCGGGCTCGTCGGCCCAAACGGCGCTGGCAAGACCACCTTGCTATGCCTGGCTGCCGGGCTGCTCGCGCCGACCTGCGGCACGATCAGCGTCCTCGGCCAGCGTCCGGCGGCCGGGCCGCCGCAGCTGGCCCGGGTCGGCTTCGTCGCCCAGGACACGCCCGTCTACGCCCGGATGTCCGTTGCCGGCCATCTCCGCCTCGGCGGCTGGCTCAACCCCGCCTGGGACGACGAGCTGGCGCGGCGCCGGATCGCGCAGGCGGGCCTGGATCTGCGGCAGCGGGCCGGGTCGCTGTCCGGCGGCCAGCGGGCCCAGCTCGCCCTCAGCCTGGCGCTGGCCAAGCGGCCCGAGCTTCTCATCCTGGACGAGCCGGTCGCCAGCCTCGACCCGCTGGCCCGGCGGGAGTTCCTCCGCGGCCTGATGGAGGCGGTCGCCGAGCACGGCGTCAGCGTAGTGCTGTCCTCGCATCTCATCGCCGACCTGGAGCGGGTCTGTGACTACCTGGTGGTGCTCGTCGCGTCCCGGGTCCAGGTCGCCGGGGAGGTCAGCGCGCTGCTGACCTCGCATCACCGCCTGTCCGGGCCGCGCCGCTGGCCCGGTGCTCTCCCGGCGGGCCAGGAGGTCATCGAGGAAAGCCACACCGACAAGCAGAGCACCTTCCTGGTCCGCACGGACCAGCCGATTCACGATGCGTCCTGGACCGTCACGCCCGTGAGCATGGAAGACCTGGTGCTCGGCTACATGAGCAGGGCGCGCGATGACCGCATGCGCCGGCTGGAAGTGGTGTCATGATCCGGCTCAGCTTGCTTCAGTTCCGCACCCAGGCCGCGACGGCAGCCGCCGTGCTGGGGGTCTTCGCGGTCATACTGGCGGCCACCGGCCCGCACCTGTTCGGCCTGTACGACAGCAGCGGCACCGCGGCCTGCCAGGCGCACGGCAACTGCCTGCTGCTCGCCACCAGCTTCGTGAACAAGCTGGGCGGCTTTTACACCGCCTTCTACTTCATCGGCATCGGGTTCCTGCTCCTGGTACCCGCCATCATCGGAACGTTCTGGGCTGCGCCGCTGCTCACCCGCGAGTTCGAGGCCGGCACCTTCCAGCTCGCCTGGACCCAGAGCATCACGCGCACCCGCTGGCTGGCCGCCAAGCTCGGCGTGGGCGCGCTGGCCGCCATGGCCACCGCCAGCCTGTTCAGCCTGCTGCTGACCTGGTGGTCCGGCCCGATCGACACCGCAGCCCCCTTCGCCAGGGGCAACAGCGTCACGTTCCTCCGGCTCGGATTCGTGCTGTTCCCCACCCGCGGCATCGCCCCCCTCGGCTACGCCGCGTTCGCCTTCTCGCTCGGCGTCACGGCCGGCGTGCTGATCCGGCGCACCGTGCCCGCCATGGCCGCCACCCTTGCCACCTTCCTGTTCATCCAGATCGCGTGGCCAATCTGGGGCCGCCCCCACCTCATCCCGCCCGCCCACAAGTTCATCATGCTCACCGCCGCGAACATCCCTAACGCTGAGCAGGCGGTCGGCCCCGGCGACAGCACCATCCTCGTGCCCCACCTGCCCGGCATGACCGGCGACTGGATCATCTCCACCCAGAACATCGACCCGGCCGGCCGCCCGTTCAACCTGAACAGCATCAGCGCCTGCCAGGGAAACACCCCCCAGGCATGCAACAACACGCTGAGCGGCTTCCACCTCAGGGCCGTAATCACCTACCAGCCCGCCAGCCGCTTCTGGGCCTTCCAGTGGTACGAGACCGGAATCTTCCTCGCAGCCGCGATCCTCCTGGCCGGGTTCTGCTTCTGGTCGATCCGGTCACGCCGTCTCAACCGCTGACAGATCAGCTAAGACGGGACACCATGATCGCAACGAACTACAGCTGCCCGCTCAGCCTGCGGGAGGCGGAGACCTGGCACCGTGCGCAACTACCGGTCTCGCGCGATCGCGCAGACAGGTCCCCGCAGACAGGTCCCCTCAGACAGGTCCCCTCAGACAGGTTCCCCGCACCCGTGTCGACGTCATCCGAAATGCCGCAGAGCCGGGCTGGCCGTGACCGAGCCCAGGGCCGCTGACCTGGCACGCGAGGGCGCCGGAGCCGCACGCCCGGCCCCATGCCCTGGCGGTCGGCAGATCGGGTGAAATGCGCAAGGCTGACCCAGCCGGAATAATTGGAAAATGTAAATAAAAGGCGCTGCAACTGCTCTGATATAGCGCCAAACACGTCGCGAAAACGATGACGGGTTTCAATTTGCGGTGCGTTCATCGAGGTGCCATACTCACCTAGACGGGTGGCCCCGTGCGGTGTGTTGACCGGGGCGTCATACTCACGTGTGGGTCAAATGCTTGTACACGTTACGGGTTGACAGGATTAGGTAAGAGATCCCCGAATGGGAGTGCATGTGGATAAGCGGTATGAACAGTATTGCTTGGCCAGCCCCCTCTTCTACGATTCTCCCTACCGTGATCACGCGCCGGAGGGAGGCTTTGAGATCTCTCGCCGTCCGCTGCCGGACGGCTGGCGCCGTGCGCGCCTCGGTGACTGGCTCGTCAATGTCCCGCCCGGCACAACGCTTCCCCATCAGGGCTGGAAGATTCACGTGTCAGCATGTCTCGACAATGCTGCAGAAACTGTGACACGGGTATGGCAGTACTGTGTGCCGAGGGCGATCTACTTTAAATTCCTTTCTGGCCCCCTGGCCGTCCTCATGCGTAACGCTAAGTATGCGCCGCGCGGCTCGAGCGGAAAAGTCATTACCATCTATCCATCAGACGAGACCGCACTCGAGCGTATCCTCGGCGACCTTGACGAACAGCTTGACGGTGGCCCTGGTCCCTATATTCTGAGCGACCTGAGATACGGGGCAGGGCCGCTCTATGTGCGTTACGGCGGCTTCACCGAACGGCATTGCCTCGATTCGCGTGGCGAACTGGTGCACGCGATCGAGGACCCTTCCGGCGAACTGGTGCCCGACCTGCGGTCGCCCGTGTTCGCGGTACCGTCCTGGGTCAGCCTGCCGGGCTTCCTCGCGCCGCACCTCGCCGCCCGCGAGTCGATGACCGTGGAGGGACTTCCCTACAGCATCGATGGCGCACTCCACTTCTCCAACGGGGGTGGCGTCTACACCGCTCATGACGAGCGGACCGCGGAGCGAGTGATCCTGAAGGAGGCTCGGCCGTACGCGGGCCTGGCGGCCGACGGCTCGGACGCGGTCGCCAGGCTCCGTCAGGAGCATGACTCGCTGCGGCGGCTTTCCGGCCTTGGCGTCGCGCCGGAGGTCCGCGGCTACTTTGAGATCGGCGGGCATCACTTCCTGGCCGAGGAATTCATCGAGGGAGTCCCGCTCAATTCCTGTTACGCCCATCGCTATCCGCTGACCGTGCCGGATCCAGACCCGGCGGCGGTCGCCGCGTACACGTCCTGGGCGCTGCGAATCTGCGCCGAAATCGAGCGAGCCGCCGACACCGTGCACGAGCGTGGGGTGATCTTCAATGATCTGCACATGTTCAACATCATGGTGCGCCCCGATGACACCGTGGCGCTCATCGACTTCGAAGCTGCCACTCACGTCAGCGAGGGCAGGAGGCTAACCGTCGGTAATCCGGGATTCGTGGCACCTAGGGACCGGACCGGATTCGCCATCGACGCCTATAGCACGGCCTGTATCCGGCTGGCGATGTTCATGCCGCTGACGACCCTTTTCGCGCTGGACCGCAGCAAGGCGGCGCAGATCGCGGCGGTGATAGCGGAGCATTTCCCGGTACCGCCCGAGTTTCTCGATCAGGCGGTACGGGAAATCGTCGGCCCGGCGAGTATGGATCACCCGGGCAACGGGCATGCGGGGAAGAGCCGAACGACTGGTGAGGCCGCGGCATATCCGGAGTACCAGTGGTTCAGCGCGGGCCGCGATCAAGCTTGGAACTCGCTCAGCGGAGCCCTCGTCGGCGCCATTCGCGCCAGCGCCACGCCATCTCGGGCCGACCGGCTCTTCCCGGGCGATATCGAGCAGTTCACTGCTCCGGGCGGAGGGCTCGGCATCGCGCATGGCGCCGCCGGCGTGCTGTACGCGCTATCCGAGGCGGCCGGCGTGCGGGTGCCTGAATACGAGGAGTGGCTCATCGAACGGGCCGCGAACCCGGTCAAGGGCAGCCGCCTGGGCCTGTACGACGGGCTGGCCGGCCTGGCCTATGTGCTGTCACGGCTCGGCCATACCCAAGCCGCGCTGCGGACGGCCGAGGTATGTCTCGGCAACCGGTGGGAGCAACTCGGCTCCGACCTTTACGGCGGCCTGGCCGGGTTCTCGCTGGCCATGCTCGCCGTAGGCGACCGCGCCGGGGAACCATCCCTGGTCGACGCGGGCCTGAAGGCCGGCCATATCGTGGCGGACCGGGCCCTGGCCCGCGACGGCGGCGCGGACCGGGCGGCGGGGCTGATGAGGGGCGCCGCCGGGCAGGCACTGCTGTTCCTCCGGCTCTACGAGCGCTGCCACGATCCGGCCTACCTGGACGCGGCCGAGGCAGCCATCGCCGCCGACTTGGACCGGTGCGTCACCGATCACAAGGGATCGCTTCAGGTTGACGACGGCTGGCGGACATTGCCCTATCTCGACGCTGGCAGCGTCGGCATCGGCATGGTCATCGACCGGTTCCTCCCGCACCGGCAGAGCGCGCCCCTGGCCGAGTCCGCCGCCGCGATCCGGATCGGCGCGCAGTCCGCGTACTTCGCCCAGTCCGGTCTGTTCAACGGCCGCGCCGGGATGATCCTCCACCTGGCCGGTCACCTCGGGACCGACTGGTACGTCGGCGCGCACATCCGCAGGCTGGCGTGGCACGCCGTCCGGTACGAGGGCGGCCTGGCCTTCCCGGGCGACATGCTGTTCCGGCTTTCGATGGACCTCGGCACCGGCACCGCCGGCGTCCTGCTGGCCGTGGCGGCCGCGCTGGCCCCTCAGGGTGCCGCGCTGCCGTTCCTCGGCCCGCCCGTAGACCTCCCTGGAAGGAATTCACAGGGAGCCGAGAAAGCACGAGCGATGATGGGAGGTGAATGATGGCTCTTCTCGACATGCAGGGCATGGAGTCGGCTTCGCGCGGCAACGGCGGAGGCGGCGGGAGTGATGTGAGCTTGCTGCTGTGCGACAGCGTGGCCAGCGTACACCTGTGTCTCTAGCCTGACCAGGAAAAGTAACCGGCGGGGAGTATGGCTGACCCCGGCTCCCCGCCGGGACTGGCAACGCCAATTCAGCTATGCCATGGACCGGGACGCGGCCACAGATGACTGGACTTGCCGACGCGGACGGGCGTCGCCTCCGCGCGGACGCCGACCGGCTGCTGCTGCGCCTGGCCCGGCGCGGCGGCTGGTGGCTTATCCTGCTCGGCTGCGCATCGGTCGCCGGAGCCATCGCCGAGATCCTGCTGCCGGCAGCCATCGGCCGCACGCTGGACGCCGTGCTCGGCACCGTCCGGGTCAGGTCCGTGCCTGCCGAGGGCACGGCCAGGTGGCTGGTCGGCTGCGCCTTCCTCGTTGCCGTGATCGTCGTGTCCGGGGCGGCGGTCCAGCTGGCCACGGGAACGGCCAGCGCCGTCGGCACGGCCTGGCTGCGCAGGTCCGCGGCCGGCCACGTGCTGCGCTGCGGGCCCGGACTGCTCAGGTCCTTCAGCACCGGAGACACCGTCAGCCGTATCGTGGGCGGCACGGTCGACGCGGGCGCCGCGCCTGCCAGCGCGGTCATGGCGGTCACCGCCGTCATAGCGCCGTTCGGCAGCGTGATCGCCCTCGGCCTGATCGACCCCTGGCTGGCCGTCGCCTTCGGCGCCGGGTTCCCCGCGCTCGCGCTGGTCCTGCGCAGGTTCGTCCGCGAGTCCTCCGATGTCAGCGCCGGCTACCAGCACGCTCAGGGAGCGATCGCGGCCCGCCTGCTCGACGCCCTGGCCGGTGCGCGCACCATCGCCGCGGCGGGCACCAGGGGCGATGAACAGCACCGGATCCTGGCCCCGCTGGCCAGCCTGCGCGCCCGGGGTGACGCGTCGTGGCGGATCCAGGCTCGCGCCGCCGCGCAAGGCATGGTCATCGTCCCGATCCTGCAGGTCATCGTGCTCGCCGTCGCTGGCATCGAGCTCGGTCGGCACGAGATCACGCCCGGAGAGCTGGTGGCCGCGAGCCAGTACGCCGTGATCGCCGTGGGGGTCGGAGCCAGCCTCGGCCAGGTGAACCGGCTCGGCCGCGCGCGGGGCGGAGCCCGCCGCACGGCCGGGCTGCTCGCCCAGGCGCGCCCGGTATACGGCGCGGCCGGCCTTGGACCCGGTCCTGGGCAGCTGTGGTTTCGCCAGGTGACGGTCTGGCGCGGCGGCGAGGCGGTGATTGACCGGCTCGATCTCACCGTTCCCGGCGGTGCGTCGGTCGCCGTGGTGGGCAGGTCCGGAGCGGGCAAGTCGACGCTGGCTGGCCTGGCCGGGCGGCTGATCGACCCGGATGAGGGCGAGGTGGTCCTGGACGGTTTCCTCCTGACCGAGCTCACCAGGCGCGCACTGCGCGATGCGGTCGTGTACGCCTTCGAACGCCCCGCGCTGTTCGGCGAGACTCCTTTCGAGGCGATCAGCTTCGGCGGCTGGCGGCCGACCCGTGAGCAGGTGCTGGCCGCGGCGAGAGACAGCCGCGCCGCCGCGTTCCTCACCCGGCTGCCCGATGGCTTCCAGACCCCGCTCGACGAGACGCCCATGTCCGGCGGCGAGGTGCAGAGGCTCGGGCTGGCCCGGGCGTTCGCCCATGCCGGCCAGGCCCGGCTGCTCATCCTCGACGACGCCACCTCCAGCCTGGATACCGCCACCGAGATGCTTGTCAGCCGGGTCCTCACCGATCAGATGCTGGGCCGGACCCGGCTGATCGTGGCGCACCGGGCCACGACCGCGGCCCGCGCCGATCTTGTCGCCTGGCTAGAGGAGGGGCGGCTGTGCGCCCTGGCTCCGCACGGTGAACTGTGGGGCGACGCGCGGTACCGCGCGATCTTCGGAGCCGGACCGGGCACCCCATGCTGATCCGCAGCCTGCGCCGCCGCCCGCGGGATGTCGCCTGGCTCGTCGGCTGGTCGGCGGTGCAGTCACTGCCCGCGCTGGCCTCAGGCTGGGTCCTCGCCGAGGCGGCCGGGGCGTTCCTGGCCGGTCGCACCCTGGACGGCCTGCGCTGGCTCGGGCTGCTGGCTCTGGCCGCGCTGGTCGGCGCGTTCGGTACCCGGCAGTCATACTTGCGGCTCGGCGCCGTCGTCGAGCCGCTGCGCGACGAGCTCGTCGCGCTCGTCGTCGCGGGCTCCCTGGCGCGCTCGATGGACACCACCAGGCCGCCGGATACCGACGCGGTCGCCCGCATGACGCACCAGGCCGAGATCGTCAGGGACGCGTTCGCCGGCCTGCTGACTGTGGCCTGCACGTTCGCCTTCACCGCAGGCAGCACGCTCGCGGGCTTGCTTACGCTCGTTCCCGCCACGCTGCCCTATGTGATCCCGCCGCTGCTGGTCACAGTGCTGATCCTGCGCCTGCTGCTGCGGCCTTTCGCCGCGCGGCAGCGGCGGGCCGTCGTCGGCGAGGAGGCGGTGGCCAATTCCGCCGCCAAGGCGGTATCCGGCCTGCGCGACGTCACGTCGTGCGGAGCCGAAGCGCAGGTTTTCGCGCAGTTCGACGCCGTGGTGAGCCAGCAGGCCGACGCGGCCAGGTCGGTCGCCAGGGCCGGCTCCGCCCGCCTGCTATGCCTCGCGGCGGGCGGCTGGCTGCCGCTGCTGCTCGTGCTGGCCTCCGCGCCGTCGATGCTGCAGGGTGGTGTCGCCCCGGCCCATATCATCGGCGCCATCGGCTACATCGGCGGGAGCCTGCGCGGCACCTTGAACATGCTTTCTCAGGGTTTCGGAGCGGGCCTGGTCCGGCTCACCGTGACACTGGATCGCATCGTCGAGGCGAGCACCCCGCCGGCTGATCCCCCGGAAGCCGCTTCCCCGTCGGCGCCGCACGCTGCCCGCGGCGCCCACGCCCGCCAAGGCGGCCACCACGTCCGCCAAGGCGGCTACGACGCCCATGACGGCTACGACGCCCATGACGGCTACGACGCCCATGACGGTCGCGACGGCGACGGCCACGGCCACCCTGCCCGCGGCCGTCACGCCGCCCGCCGCGAATCCGGGGGCCTGAGGCTCCGCGGCGTGGGGTTCGGCTATGGCACGCAGGCGGAGCCGGTTATCTCCGACCTCAGCATTGACATCGCGCCAGGCGATCACCTCGCGATCGTCGGCCCGAGCGGCATCGGCAAATCCAGCCTGGCCGGACTGCTGGCCGGAATGCTCAGGCCGACGGCCGGGGAGATCCTTCTTGACGGGGTGCCAATGGCGCGGTACCCGGCCGCGGCACTGACCCGCCTGCGGGTGCTCATCCCGCAGGAGGCTTACGTCTTCACCGGGACGCTCGCCGAGAACATCCTGTACCTTCGCGGCACCGCCGGCCCGCCGCCCCGGGCCGTACTCGATGCCGCCGTCGACGCGCTCGGCCTCAGTCCCCTGGTGTCACGGCTGGGCGGATACCACGCGGTCATCCACCCGGCCGACCTCTCCGCGGGTGAACGGCAGCTCATCGCGATCACGCGGGCCTACCTGTCGACCGCGCCGATCGCCATCCTCGACGAAGCCAGCTGCTACCTGGACCCTGCCGCCGAGGCGGACGCCGAAGCCGCCTTCGCGCGCAGGTCCGGCACGCTGATCGTCATCGCGCACCGGATCAGCTCGGCACTGCGCGCGCGGCGCGTCCTGGTGCTCGACGGCGTCCGCGCCCAGGTCGGCGATCATGCCTCGCTGCTGGCCAGCTCTCCGATGTACCGGGATCTGGCCGGCTACTGGAGAGTTGCGTCGCAGCATGAAACGCCGGGGCTCGAGCCCAGCGGCAGGTGACCCGGGTCGGTCCGGGCGGCCCGCGTCGTCAGGCCGCAGGACCGCGGTGACGGAGGCGGTAGTGCTCGGCCAGTACGTCATCACCGAAATCGTCCGCCGGGTTCCGCCACGCCGAATGGATGTGGGTGCCGTTTCCCTGCGTGTTGTCGTGCTCGATGAGCAGGGTCGGGCCCTGCACCCGGTAGTAGTGCCGGTCGCCGGGTGAGGTGCCGCCCGCCCAGGCGAAGGTGAGGCTGTCCATGCCCATCCGTTCCAGGTCGTGCAGCTGCGCCCCGGCCACCTCGTCCGGCAGCCGCCGTACGAACGACCCGACCAGGGCCGTGAGCGAGTCGAACTGCAACCGGCTCAGCGCCGACGCGGGGACGCCCTTGGGGCTGGCCCGGACATAGGACAAGATGTCGCGCTCGTCCTCGCCGATCACGTAATCCGGCTCGGGGGCGAACACCGGGTCCGGCCGTTCGGTCTCGCCGATCTTCGGCACCATCCGGGCCGCCAGGTCGGGCGGCGGCCGATGGTGGATGATGGCGGCATGCCGCTGGCCGGCGTCGAGCGAGTTCACCAGCCGGAAGCCGAGTTCCTCGTCGTCGGCCAGCGGCGCGAGCGTGCCGAACGACGCGGGCTGGGAGCCCAGCATGCACGGGGTGGGGGAGAGGTAACGGCCGTCGGCCACGGTGAAGTTGAGCACCACGTGATGCCCGGCGAACTGCCAGCCCCACGCCGCCTCTCCCGGCGAGCCGAACACCTTGAAGCAATACCGGTCCGGGTCGAACAGGCCCCCCAGCGACTCGGGCGCCATCGCCCGGAGCACGTGCTCCATGGCAATCACCGAGACCACCTTGGCGTACGCGGGCATGCTGGTGCCGGTCACGATCAGCTCGTGGCCGAGCGCGCGCTGCCCGGCGTCCAGCGCGCCGATCGGCAGCCCGTCCCGCTCCCGCGCGGGCAGGTACGACCAGGAGCGCCGCTCGTCGCCGAACCCATAGCAGGCCTGTTTCCGTTGTTCCTCGGTCAGCGCTCCGAGGAATGCCGAGGCGGCACCCGCCATCCGTTCGGCCGTCGTGGTCGTGGTGAGCCTGTCCCCGTTGTCCATGACCCGATTATCCGCCTCCGCCCGCCGGCCCGCAGCTGCGAAGGATTCGCAGCCGCACGCGGGTGGCTGATGTCGATGTGCTGCAACGGGATTTCCGGGTCATGCTGGGAAGATGAGCGGCCACGAGCACGACCACCACGGGCACCCCCACCCGCACGAGCACGATCACCGCGGGCTCTGGACGCGCCTGCGACACGCGGCCGGGCCGCACTCCCACGATCACGACCGCGCGGTCGACCCGGTGCTCGAATCCTCGGCCGAGGGGCTGCGGACCCTGTGGATCTCGCTGGCCGGGCTGGCCGCCACCGCGCTGGCCCAGGCGGTGGTGGTCGCGCTGTCCGGCTCGGTCGCGCTGCTCGGCGACGCGCTGCACAACGCGGCCGACGCGCTGACCGCGGTGCCGCTCGGCGTCGCGTTCCTGCTCAGCCGGCGGCTTCCCAACCGCCGCTACACCTACGGCTACGGCCGGGCCGAGGACCTGGCCGGCATCGTCATCGTGGCCGTGATCGTGCTGTCCTCGGCCGCTGCCGCCTACGCCGCGGTCGGCCGGCTGCTGCACCCGCACCCGGTCACGCACCTGGCCGCGGTCGCGATCGCGGCCGCGGTCGGCTTCGCCGGCAACGAGCTGGTCGCCCGCTACCGGATCAGGACCGGCCGCCGGATCGGCTCGGCCGCGCTGGTCGCCGACGGCCTGCATGCCCGGACCGACGGGTTCACCTCACTGGCCGTGCTGGCCGGGGCGGGCGGGGTGGCGATCGGCTGGCGCTGGGCGGACCCGGTGGTGGGCCTGCTGATCACGGCGGCCATCGGCGTGGTCGGCTGGCAGGCAGCCCGCGAGGTCGGCCGGCGGCTGATGGACAGCGTGGACCCCGCGCTGACCGACCAGGCCGAGACCACCCTGCGCGCCACCCCGGGTGTGCTGGCCGTCGGCCGGGTCCGGCTGCGCTGGGTCGGCCGCGCCATCCGCGCCGAGTGCGAGATCTCGGTGGACCCGGCCTGTTCCGTGGTCCAGGCGCACGACATCGCGGTCAGCGCCGAGCACGCGCTGATCCACGCCATCCCCAGGCTGGCTGCGGCTAGCGTGCACGCCGACCCGCTGGACGGCGCGGATCACCACGCGGTCCTGCATCACCACCCGAGCGCAGCCTAGACGCGGGGCAGGATTCCGGCCAGCAGCGAACCCATCCGGCTGGCCGAGGCCCGGCCCGCCTCGACCACTTCGGCGTGGCTGAGGCTCTGCCCGGCCAGGCCCGCCGCCAGGTTGGTGACCAGCGAGATGCCGAGCACCTCGGCGCCCAGGTGGCGGGCCGCGATCGCCTCCAGGACGGTCGACATCCCGACCAGGTCGGCGCCGAGCCGGCCGAGCATCGTGATCTCCGCTGGCGTCTCGTAGTGCGGCCCCGGCATCATCGCGTAGACGCCCTCAGCCAGGCTCGGGTCGGCCTCTCGGGCCAGCGCGCGCAGCCGCGGCGAGTACAGGTCGGTCAGGTCCGTGAACCGCTGCCCGATCGACGGCGGCGGCCCGGCCAGCGGCGACCGGCCGGTCAGGTTGAGGTGGTCGCTGATCAGCACCGGCTCGCCCACGCTGAGCCCGGTCCTGATGCCGCCCGCCGCGTTGGTCAGCACCACCGTGCGGCAGCCCGCCGCCACCGCCGTCCGCACCCCGTGCACCACGGTAGCCGGGGATAGCCCCTCGTACAGGTGGACCCGGCCAAGGAACACCAGAACGCGTTTTGTCCCCGCGGCTACCGAACGGACCGTCGGCGCGTGCCCCGGCACCGTCGAGACGGGAAACCCGCCCAGTTCGGCCAGCGGGATCCCGGTCTCGGCCACGCCGATCGCGTCGGCGGCCGGGGACCAGCCCGAGCCGAGCACCACGGCGGCGTCGTGCGGGCCGGCCAGGGCGGTGAGGCGTCCGGCACTGGCCGCCGCGGCGGCAAATGGATCCTCGGTCACGAGGGTCATCATCGCCTAGGCGAGGTGGAATTACTCGTGATTCGTTGTAGCGTGTTTTGGTGGACGAGGATGCTGCGGCGGAGCCGGTCAAGGTAGCCGCCGACGGGGGCCGGCAGCAGCAGGCGTTTGACGACCCGCGGATTCCGTGGACCGGCAAGCCTGGGCGGGCCGACATCTTGTGCTGGGCGGGCATCATGCTCAGCGGCATCTTCTACTGGGTGATCCTGCCGTTCCGCGCCTCCCTGGTCGGCACCCACCCGGTGTTCCTCGTACTGCTCAACGGGAGCACCGAGGGGATCGTCGCCGCCGCCGCGTTCGCCCGGATCGGGCACGGGACGCTGATCGTGGTGCTGCTGGCCGCCCTCGTCGGGATCATGAAGTTCGATCCGCTCTTCTGGTGGGCGGGCCGGCTTTGGGGGGAACGGGTCATCGCGCTGTTCGGCGGCCGGCGCAACCGCGGGGCCAAGTACATGGCCCACGTGCAGCGCTGGGGCCGCAAGTTCACCTGGCCCGCCGTGGTGGCCTCAAATTTCCTGCCCATCCCCAGCGCGATCATCTACGTCATCGTCGGCTGGGCCGGGATGCGGTTGGTCACGTTCCTCATCCTGGACGCCATCGGCGTGCTCCTGTGGGCGGGCATGCTGGCCGGCCTCGGCTACGCGCTCGGCCACCACGCGGTGGTGGTGGCCCAGACGATCTCGCACTACGGCCTGTGGATCTCGATCGGGCTGATCGTGGTAATCGTGTTCTTCCAGGTGCGCTCGCAACGGCACATGATGCGCACCGCCAGCGAAGCCCGTGCCGCGCAGCAAGCCGGCGTGGCGCAGCAAGCCGGCGCCGGTGTCCCGGCCGAGGCGAACGTCCCCGCGGCCGAGGGTCAGCAGCTGGACTTACGTACCACCAGGCGGCAGGGCACCGTTCGCGTGCCGCGCGCGGGCTCGCCCGCGATAGCGGCCAGCAGCAGCCCGGCGGCGACCCGGCCGACCTCCTCCAGGTGCATGTCGATGCTGGTCAGCGAGGGCTGAGCGCCGAGCGCCATCGGCTCCCAGTTGTCGTAGCCGACCAGGGCGACGTCGTCCGGTATGGTCCGGCCGACCGCGCGGAGCGTGTCGGCCACGCCCCGGGCGATCTGGTCGCTGCCGCAGAAGATCGCGTCGGCGTCCGGCTGGTCGGCCAGCAGCTTGCCCGCGGCTTCCCGGCCCCACTGCTCGCTCCATTCGCCGAACCGCGCGCCGCCACGCGATCGCAGGCCGGCTGCTGCCAGCGCGGCGCCGAACCCTTCTGCCCGCTTGCGCGCGGCCAGGAACCGCTCGGGCCCGGTGATGTGCCCGATCCGCCGCCGGCCCGTGCCGAGCAGGTGCTCGGCGGCCGTCCGCCCGCCGCCCTCGTCATCCGGCAGCACCGCGGGCCCGTCCTGCCCCAGCGGCTGGGTCATCGCGTACACCACCGGGACGCCGGGCCCGGCCGTCACCGGCCGCCTCGGCTCGATCCGGCGCCCGGTGACGATCAGGCCGTCCACCCGGCGGGCCGCCAGCATCTCGATATAGCGCTGCTCCCGCTCGGGATCGTCCCTGGTGTCGCACATGAATACCGAGACCTGACCGTCGCCGAGCGCGTCCTCCGCGCCGAGCATGACCGGGATGCTGAACCGGCCGAAGCTATCGGTGGTGATCAGGCCCACGGTGAACGAGCGGCCCGCGAGCAGGGCCTGGGCCAGCGTGTTCGGCGCGAAGCCGAGGCGCTGAGCCACCTCGGCGACCCGCTCCCTAGTCTCGGCGCGCAGCTTGCCCTGCCCGTTGAGCGCCTTGGAGGCGGTACCGATGGACACGCCGGCCTCGGCCGCCACGTCACGGATGGTCACCCGCCTCATCTGCGCTCCTCGGGCATCGTCGGGATTTCGGCGTCCGGGCGGGCGCTGTTGACGCCTCGCCGGACAGCCTCTAGCCTACGTTTCCGTAGGAATCAGGAAAACCTATTCCTTTGATCAGGAGCCGAGTACGTGAACAGCGCCCACCAGCCGCCTGCCGCAATGTCCGTCGCCGACCGGATCGTAGCCGGGCCCGTTGCCCCCACCGCCGTGGCGTCGGGGACGCATCAGCCGATCATCCGGGCCAGCCTGGCCTCCGGGCTGCTGCACCAGTGGCAGCAGCGCAACCTGGCGGCCAGCCTGCCGCTCGCGCTGCGCCAGCTCGAGGACGCGGGCAACCTGGATAACGTACGCCTGGCCATCCAGGCGGACCAGAAGAACACGGACGCCGAGGGGGAGGCGACCAGCGCGGCCGACGGCTACGGCGCGCCGGGCGGGCACCGCCCGGTCGGGGTCGGCCCGGTCGATCCGCTGCCCGGGACCGGCTACCGCGGCCCGGTATTCATGGACTCCGACATCTACAAGACCCTGGAGGCCGTCGGCTGGGAGCTGGCGCACGGCCACCGTCCCGAGCTCGCCTCCTTCGCCGCCGAGGTCACCGCCCTGCTCGAGCAGGCGCAGCGGCCCGACGGCTACCTGAACTCCTACTTCCAGGTCAGCGGCGAGCCGCGGTACACCCGGCTGGCGTGGAGCCACGAGATGTACTGCGCGGGCCACCTGATCCAGGCCGCGGTGGCGCTGCACCGGGGGGCGGGTGACGGGCGGCTGCTCGCCGTGGCCGTGCGCCTGGCCGACCACCTGGTGCGCGAGTTCGCCGGCGCGGAGCGGGGCCTGGACGGGCACCCGGTCATCGAGACCGCGCTCGCCGAGCTCTACCGCGAGACCGGCACCGAGGCCTACCTGGACCTGGCCCGCCAGTTCGTCGACCAGCGCGGGCAGGGGCTGGCCGGGAACTCCGGCATGGGCCGCCGCTACCTGCAGGACCACCTGCCGGTGCGCGCCACCGACACCGAGGTGGGGCACGTGGTGCGGGCACTGTATCTAGAGGCCGGAGTGACCGACGTGGCCGCCGAGACCGGCGACCGCGAGCTGCTCGGGTCCTCGCTGCGCCGCTGGGATGACATGGTGGCCGCCAAGACGTACCTGACCGGCGGCAACGGGTCCCGGCACGCGGACGAGGGCTTCGGCGACCGGTACGAGCTGCCCCCGGACCGTGCCTACAACGAGACCTGCGCCGCCATCGCCAGCTTCCAGTGGTGCTGGCGGCTGCTGCTCGCCACTGGCGACGCGAAGTACGCGGACCACATGGAGCGCGTGCTCTACAACGGCTTCGGGGCCGCGATCGCCACCGAGGGCCAGCGGTTCTTCTACGTCAACCCGCTGCAGCGCCGCGAGGACCACTTCGAGAAGGACGACCCCGGCCGGCGCCGCGTGTGGTTCAACTGCGCCTGCTGCCCGCCGAACATCATGCGCCTCACCGCGTCGCTGGAGCACTACCTGGCCACCGAATCCGGCGACACCCTGTACGTCCATCAGTACACCGGGTCCCGGCTGACCGGGGCGGGCCTGGACCTCGAGGTCGCCACCGACTATCCGTGGTCCGGCGCCGTCTACCTGCGGGTCCTCGCCGCGCCGCCGGAGGCGCGCGGGCTGGCCCTGCGGGTGCCGGCCTGGAGCGGCAGCACCCGGGTGTCGGTCAACAATGATCCCGAACGGGCCGGGATCTCGCCCGGCTACCACCTCCTGCACCGCCCCTGGCGCAAGGGCGACATGGTGACCCTGCACCTGGACCTGACCCCCCGCTGGACCTGGCCGGACCGGCACGTGGACGCGATCCGCGCCTGTGTGGCCATCGAGCGCGGGCCCCTCGTCTACTGCTTCGAGCAGGCCGACCAGCTCGACGGCGCCCGGCTCGACGACCTGGTCGTCAAGCCGGGCGGCGTGCTCGGCGAGCGGCCCGTCACCCTGGACGGCATCGGCCAGACGATCGAGATCACCGCGGAGGGCCAGCTCCTGCCCGCGGATACCCCGGTTACGGGCATCGCGATCCCGTACTTCCAGTGGGACAACCGCGACGGCAGGCCGATGCGCGTCTGGATGCCGAGGGCTTCTTCCTAAGGGCGCACACCGTACAGGTACTCCAGCGCGAGCTGGTCCAGGTGCTCGTAGGCCAGCCCGCGCTGGGCCAGCGCTTCGACGTTGGCGTGCGGCTCGCGGACGTCACGCCAGGTCTCGCCGGGGTCCAGCGTCGGCGAGCCGAGCTGGTCCACCCCAGAAGCGTGCAGGGCCGCGGTTACCTCCGGGTCGGCGCGGAACGCGCGCACCTTGGCCCGCAGGATCAGGTAGTTGCGCATGCAGGCGGCCGCGGACGCCCAGACACCCTCGTCGTCTTCGGTCCGCGGCGGCTTGTAGTCGAAGTGCACCGGGCCGGCGTAGCCGCCGGCCTCGAGCGTGTCGACTACCCAGAACGCGCCGCGCACGTTGCCGGCGCCGAACCGCAGGTCCTGGTCGTACCGCGGCCCGTGCTGCCCGTTCAGGTCGATGTGGAACAGCTTGCCGTGCCACAGCGCCTGCGCGATGCTGTGCGCGTAGTTCAGGCCGGCCATCTCCTCGTGCCCGATCTCGGGGTTCACCCCGACCATGTCGCCGTACTCGAGCGAGTTGATGAAGGCCAGCGCGTTTCCCACCGTGGGCAGCAGGATGTCGCCGCGCGGCTCGTTCGGCTTCGGCTCGATCGCGAACCTGATGTCGTAGCCCTGCTCGCGTACGTACGCGCAGAGCAGGTTCAGGCCCTCGGCGTAGCGGTCAAGCGCGGCCCTGATGTCCTTGGCCGCGCCCGACTCCGCGCCCTCGCGCCCGCCCCAGAAGACGTAGATCTTCGCGCCGAGATCCGCCGCAAGGTCCAGGTTCCGCATCACCTTGGCCAGCGCGAACCGCCTGATCTGGCGGTCGTTGGCGGTGAACGCCCCGTCCCGGAACATCGGATGGCCGAACAGGTTGGTGGTGGCGGTAGTCACCACCAGGCCGGTCTCGGCCAGCGCCTTGCGGAAGGCGCCGATGCGCTCGTCCCGCTCGGCCGGGGTGGCGTCGAAGGCGAAGACGTCGTTGTCGTGAAAGTTCACCCCGTAAGCGCCGAGTTCGGCCAGTTTGTACACGGCGCGCTCGGCGGGCATCGGCGGCCGCACGGCGCTCCCGAACACGTCGACCCCCTGCCAGCCAACCGTCCAGATGCCGAACGAGAAGCGGTCCTCCCGCGACGGTACGTAATCCGTGCTCACCAGCCACTCCCTTCCTGAGTCGTCGTGCTGCCTCCCCTATTCCACCGCGCCCGCCCCGCGCCCCGCTCCCCGGGTCGCCCCGCGCCCGCCCCGGGGTAGCCAGATCCTCCGCGAAGGCCGGATCCTCCACCGTCATCCATTCGGGCATGTGCCGGGAGGGATCGCTGTGCTCAATGAGCCTCACGAGGCCAATAGGGTGGTCGATCCGGGTTATGAGGTTGATCCGGGGGACCATAGGCCCTCAATCAACCGCGAAGCCCGAATCAACCACGCTAAACGAAGCTCCGTCTTTGCTAGTGCGTCCTGTGTGACGCACAGTGCTGCAGTGGCCCAAGAGCCATCCGCTGGGTGCCCGTCGCGGGGCCGCCATGATGACGAAACCCCTTCCGAAAGGCCCCGGCCGTCATGAAAAGCGCTCAGCCCCAGGCTGCGGTGGCGTCGCGGAGGGCGGCGTACTGGGCGCGGACCTCGGGGGTCGGCTCGGCGGTGAACTCACGGGTGGGTCCGGCTAGGAGCCAGGTGGGAGGCTCGGATGCGCCGGATAGGGCCCACGCGGCCTGTCGGGCCGCGCCCAGCGCTACGTACTCGGCGGTCGAGGGCACCGTCACCGGCACGCCGAAGATCTGCGGCGCGATCCTGCGCACCGCCTCGGACCGGGCCGCGCCGCCGATGAGGATCACCCGCTGCGCGGTGATGCCGCAGTCGGCCAGGTTGCCGATCGCGTCCGCCAGGGAGCAGAGCACCGCCTCGACCGCGGCGCGGGCCATGTTCTCCTGCGTGGTGTTGGCACTGGTCAGGCCGCGCAGCACGCCGTTGGCCCGGGGCCGGTTGGGACTGCGCTCGCCGTCCAGGTAGGGCAGCAGGACCAGGCCCTGCGCGCCGGGAGGCGCGGCCAGCGCCAGCCGGGACAAGCCGTCCGCGTCGGTACCGAGCATCCGGGCCGTCACCGTCAGCACCCGGGCCGCGTTGATCGTCGCTACCAGCGGCAGGAAACGCCCGGTGGCGTCGGCGAAGCCGGCCACGGCGCCCGAGGAGTCGGCGGCGGGCTCGGCCGCGACCGCGTAGGCCGT
>Ga0335078_10004512_pt1 | contig 20612 bp, 19 predicted proteins | sample Lox_Sample_32_FD_206711 | JGI IMG/M metagenome (GOLD analysis project Ga0335078, IMG submission 206711) | Soil microbial communities from Loxahatchee National Wildlife Refuge, Florida, United States - Lox_Sample_3.2 | ecosystem: Environmental > Terrestrial > Soil > Wetlands | place: USA... | reverse complement strand
CGGCCGGGCCTGCTGGCCGGGCCTGCTGGCTGGCCGACACGGCGGCCAGCCGTTATCCTGGCGATGCATCGTCCGCGGGAAGGATCTGCTGGTGGAACCTGGTACCGGGAGCCGCCCGGAACTGCTTCCGCACCTGCAACTCGACGAGCTCCTGGCCGAGCTGCAGGGCCGGCTGCAGGCTGTGCTGGCCACCAGGGACCGGATGCGCAGCCTGCTCGCGGCGGTTGTCGCCATCGGCTCGGGCCTGGACCTGGAGTCCACGCTCCGGCGGATCGTCGAGGCCGCGGTCGGCCTGGTCGACGCGAGCTACGGGGCGCTGGGCGTCATCGGCGACGGCGACGAGGGAAAGCGGCTGGCCGAGTTCATCCCGATCGGCCTGAGCCAGGACGAGATCGCCCGGATCGACCACTGGCCCGAGGGGCGGGGCCTGCTCGGCCTGCTGATCGACGATCCCCGGCCGCTGCGGCTGGCCGACATCGCCGCGCACCCGGGTTCGTCCGGCTTCCCGGACGGGCACCCGCCGATGCACGGCTTCCTCGGCGTCCCGGTCCGGATCCGCGAGGAGGTGTTCGGCAACCTGTACCTGACCAACAAGCGGGGCAGCGGCGCGTTCACCGAGGACGACGAGGCGGTCCTGGTCGCGCTGGGCGCCGCGGCCGGCGTGGCCATCGAGAACGCCCGGCTGTACGACGCGGCCCGCCGCCAGCAGCGCTGGATCCAGGCCAGCGCCGATGTCACCATCCGGCTGCTTTCAGGTTCGGAGCCCGGCGAGGTGCTGGCCGACGTCACCCGGCAGGCGCGCGAGCTGTCCGGCGCCGACCTGGCCGTGCTCGCCCTCCCCGACGAGGAGGGGCGGCGGCTGACGATCAGCTACGCCGACGGCGGCGGCGCGGACGCCGCCCGCGGCCTGGTGCTCCCGGCCGGCCAGTCCCTGTCCGGCCAGGTGCTGGCCACCGGCGAGCCGGTGACCTCGGCCGACTTCGCCGCCGACGAGCGCGCCTCCCAGGCCGCCCGCGGCGCGATGAGCCAGATCGGGCCCGCGGTGGTGTTCCCGCTCGGCGCGCCGGGCAACGTCCGCGGGGTGCTCACCATCGGGCGCCGCCACGGCGCCCGGCCCTTCCCCGAGGCGCAGGCCGGCGTGGCGGCCTCGTTCGCCGCCCAGGCGGGCGTCGCACTGGAGCTCGCCGCCCGCCGCGCGGACGCCGAGCGGCTCTCGCTGTACGAGGACCGGGACCGGATCGCCCGCGACCTGCACGACCTGGTCATCCAGCGGCTGTACGCCACCGGCATGTCGCTGGAGGGCACGATGCCGATGATCACCCGCCCGGAGGTCGCGAGCCGCATCACCCACGCGGTCGACGCCATGGACGAGACCATCAAGGACATCCGCGCCACCATCTTCGCGCTCCAGGCGCGGGACAGCGGGAGCGAGGGTGACCTGCGCGGGGCCATCGTCGAGCTGGTCGAGGAGATGGCGGACATGCTCGGCTTCGCCCCGTCGCTGCGGCTGGGCGCGGGCCTGAGCGCCGGACTCGGCCCGGAGGTCGCCGAGCAGATGCTGGCCGCGCTGCGCGAGGCGCTGTCCAACGCGGCCAGGCACGCCCACGCCAGCCAGGTCGACGTGAGCGTGGACACCGATGCCGACGGGATACTGATCGTGCAGGTCACCGACGACGGCGTCGGCATCCCGGCCGATGGCAGGCGCAGCGGGCTGCGCAACCTGGCCAGCCGGGCCGAGAAGCTGGGCGGCGAGCTCCGGCTCGAGCCGGCCATCCCGGGCGAGCCGGCCATCCCGGGCGAGCCGGCCATCCCGGGCGAGCCGGCCATCCCGGGCGAGCCGGACGGCCCGGGCGCGGCCAAGCCGGGCACCAGGCTGGAATGGCGGGTGCCGCGCGGCTAGGCGCAGGCCCCGGCGGGCTGGCGGCCCTCCTGCTGCTGGCCGTTGGCCCGCAGGTACCGGCCGGTCAGCATGACCGGTGAGATCCGGATGAAGTGCTCCCGCGCCCCGGGGGCCCAGGAGCTGAGGCCTATCGCCTGGAGCCGGGCGATCTCCGCGGGATCGGTCACCTCCCGCGACGGCCCGATGGCGGTCACGCTCCAGCCGGCCTGCTGCCCGGGGTCCAGCCAGTCGGCCTCGAAGGCGATCACGGCCCCGCGGGCGGCGGCGGCGAGCTTGCCGCTGCGGTCGGTCCGCAGCACGATGTCGCCCTGGTCGAGCGCGAAGCTGACGAGTTCCACCGCGGGCAGCGCCCGCCGGGTGTAGATGACCCGGCCCACCGGCACCGATGCCATCAGCCGGAGGCATTCATCCCTGGACAGTTGCTGCAAAGCCGAGCCGTCGGAGTACATGGCCAGCAGGATGCCGGGAGCGGAACCGCCCACCCAAGAGCACTAGGTCCCTAGTAGCCGGGACTGGCGGTCCCCAGGTGAGTCTCGCCGCCGTGCCCGTCAGGGTGGTCGCCGAACACGCGGACCGCGTACGCGGCCGCCTGGGTGCGGCGTTCCATCCCCAGCTTGGCGAACAGCGCGGACACGTAGTTCTTCACGGTCTTCTCGGCCAGGAACATCCGCTCGCCGATCTGCCGGTTGGTCAGCCCCTCCCCGATCAGCTCCAGGATCCTGCGCTCCTGCGCGGACAGGCCCGCCAGCGGATCGTGCCGGGCGGACTGATCCCGCAGCCGGGCCATCAGCTGGCTGGCCGCCCGCGGGTCCAGCATCGACTGGCCGGAGGCCACCGTGCGCACCGCGCCGACCAGGTCGGTGCCGCGGATCTGCTTCAGCACGTACCCGGCCGCGCCCGCCATGATCGCGTCGAACAACGCCTCGTCGTCGCCGAACGAGGTGAGCATCAGGCAGGCCACCTCGGGCATCCGGGAGCGGATCTCCCGGCACACGGACACCCCGTCACCGTCCGGCAGCCGCACGTCCAGGACCGCCACATCCGGCCGCAGCGCCGGGATGCGGGCCAGCGCCGAGGACGCGGTGCCGGCCTCGCCGACCACATGGATATCCGGCTCGGCCTCCAGCAGGTCACGGACACCACGACGGACGATCTCGTGGTCATCGAGGAGGAACACCTCGATCGGCTGCTTGGCCTCTTCGCCCGACCCCTGGCCATCCACCGAACTCGTCACCGTAACTCCAGCTGTTTCGCGCCGTTAGCCCCGAACGTTACGCCGACCGGGGCTGTGTGTCACTTCAACTCTAGGCAGTTCGCCCGCATCAGGTTAAGGACGAAGGTCCCAGGCGGGCCATCCGGACGGCCCTGTTATCGGAGGTCCGGCGGGGCCTAACGTCAATAGCAAAGGGCGGGAGCCCTTCATAGCAGAGGAGACTTGAAATGTCGGGAATTATCGTCGGCGTGGACGGTTCCGGCCATTCCCAGCGGGCGCTGGAATGGGCCATGAAGGAAGCAGCGCTCCGGCACGCACCGCTCACCGTGCTGACCGTGCACCAGGCCATCCGCGGCTACTACGGCGGCGTGTCCAGTTTCCCCGATGACCCGGAGAAGACCGAGGAGGCCCGGGTGGCGGCCCAGGCGGAAACCGACAAGGTGCTGGCCGGGATCGGCGGCGCCCGCCCGGAGTCGGTCACGGTCAAGGCGGTCAACGGCTTCCCGGTCGAAGAGCTCATCAGCGCGAGCAAGGACGCCGACATCGTCGTCCTGGGCTCCCGCGGCGTGGGCGGATTCACCCGGCTGATGCTGGGGTCGGTGAGCAGCCAGGTGGCCCAGCACGCGCACTGCCCGGTCCTGCTCATCCCGTCCGAGGACCGCAGCTGACCTCTGTCATCCTCCTTCGCTTCGGCCTGGAAGGAAGCGTAGACCTCAGGGCACCACCTCAGGGCATGAGCCCGTGCAGCGGGAAGACGGCTTTCCTGGTGGCCAGGATGGCCTGGTCGACCGGATCGGCCGGGTCATGGCCGGCCTCGTAGGCGGTGAACATTCCCGCGGCGCCTTCGGTCATCGTCTCCGGGGCGGTCTGGCTGGTCACCAGGGATACGTACTCCCGCCAGAGCCCCGGAGTCGCCGAGGCCGGGTCGAGCGGCCTGCCCGCCGCCTCGAACAGCAGGTGGGTCCAGCTCCTCGGCACCACGTGGACGTGCTCGTAACCGCCCCCTCCGGTGAGCAGCCAGCGGCCGCCGGCCACCTCATGGGCGAGCCCGTGGATGGTGGCGTGCGCGGCCCGCTGGGCGTCGATGGTCAGTTCCAGGTTGGCCAGCGGATCATCCCGGTGCGAGTCGCATCCGTGCTGGCTGACCAGTATCTGCGGGCGGAACGCGCGCAGCAGCGGCGGTACCACGGCGTGGAAGGCCCGCAGCCATCCGGCGTCCCGCGTGAGCGCCGGCAGCGCGACGTTGACCGCCGAACCCCCGGCGTGCGGCCCGCCGATATCACCGGGCCGCCCGGTGCCCGGGAACAGGGTGTCCGGGTGCTCGTGCAGCCCGATGGTCAGCACCCTCGGGTCGTCCCAGAACGCCGTCTCGACGCCGTCCCCGTGGTGGGCGTCCACGTCGACGTAGGCGATCCGCTCCGCGCCCTGGCCCAGCAGCCAGGCGATGGCGATCGCCGGGTCGTTGTAGACGCAGAACCCGCTGGCATTCCTGGCCATGGCGTGGTGCAGGCCACCGGCGATGCTCACCCCGTGCTGCGCCGCCGACGTCCAGACGGCCCGGGCCGCGGCCAGCGTGGCCCCGGTCACCATGGCCGCCGCCTCGTGCATGCCGGGGAACACGGGATCGTCGTCGGTGCCGAGGCCGTGCCTGAGCAGCATGCCCTCGATCAGGTCCTGTTTCGCCGGTCCTGCCGTGGCCAGGAGCCGGGGATTACCGGCCAGCCGCACCAGCGAGATATAGGTCTGGTCGTGGATGAGCTCGAGCTCGGCGTCCGTGGCCGCGGCCGGAACCTCGATGACCACTCCGTCCAGGTGGCTGAGGCCGAAGGCCCGCGCCAGCTCCATGGTCAGCTTGAGCCGGATGGGCGCCAGCGGGTGGCCGGGACCGAAGTCATAGCCGACCAGCCGTTCGTCCCACGCCACGTGCAGGGTGCAGGTCATGGTGGCCTCCTCGGCGCGGCTCGCGGTGCCTTCAGGGGAGCAGCCGGGCCGTCCGGGGCCCCAGGGCCGAAAGTCCTTTCCGGCCAGGCGGAACGCCCGTAGCCCGCACCGGCCGCCGGGGCCGAGGGTAGAGGAAATGGCCCCGTCAGCTCGGGACCGGGAAAAGGAGGGGCCATGGGCTTCAACCTTGCTGTCATCCTCAGCGAATCCGCGCTGTCGTCGCCGGACCGGCCGGTGGCGGTGTTCGACGGCGGCCAGCTCAGCTACCGCCAGCTGGACCAGGCGTCGGACCGGCTCGCGGCGGGCCTGGCCGCCGCCGGGGTCGGGCCCGGCGACCGGGTCGCGCTGCAGCTGCCCAACATCCCGCAGTTCCTGATCTCCTACTTCGGGATCCTCAAGGCGGGCGGCGTGGTGGTGCCGCTCAACGTCCTGCTCCGGGCGCCGGAGATCGCCTTCCACCTCGGCGACAGCGGGGCCCGCATGCTGATCACCTGGGCCGGGGTGCTGGCCGAGGCGGCCAAGGGTGCGGCAGCCGCCGGGCTCGACGCGATCTACGCCGTGGGGCCCGCCGACGATCAGGCGCTGCCGTTCGAGCGGCTGCTCGACGGCGCGGCGCCGCCTCGCGAGATGGTCACGCGGCAGCCGGCGGACACGGCCGTCATCGTCTACACCTCGGGGACCACGGGCCGGCCTAAGGGCGCCGAGCTCACGCACATCCAGCTGTACATGAACGCCGACATCCCCGGGCGGCTGTTCGACATCAAGCCGTACGACATCGTGATCGCCGTGCTGCCGCTGTTCCACGTGTTCGGCCTGTCGTCCGTCCTGAACATCTGCGTGCGGTTCGGCTGCACCATGTCGCTGATCCCCCGGTTCACCCCCGAAGCGGTGCTGGCCGCGATCCAGCGGGACCGGGCCACCATCTTCGATGGCGTGCCCACCATGTTCGCCGACCTGCTGTCCTGCCCGGACCTGGACCGCTATGACCTGTCCTCGCTGCGGATCGCCATCTCCGGCGGGGCGTCCATCCCGGCGCCGGTCCTGGACGCGTTCGAGGAGCGGTTCGGCCTGGTCATCCTGGAGGGCTACGGGCTGACCGAGACCGCCTCCACCACGACCTTCAACGTCAGCGAGGAAGAACGCCGGGCGTACAGCGTCGGCAAGCCCATCTGGGGCACCCAGACGCAGGTCTGGGACGAGAACGGCCGGCCGCTGCCGCCCGGCCCGGAGAACGTGGGCGAGGTCGTCACCCGGGGCCTGCACGTGATGAAGGGGTACCTGAACCAGCCCGAGGCGACCGCCGCCGCCTTCGCCGGCGACTGGCTGCACACCGGTGACCTCGGCTACTTCGACGAGGACGGGTTCTTGTTCATCGTCAGCCGCAAGAAGGAGCTCATCATCCGCGGCGGGTACAACGTGTACCCGAGCGAGATCGAGAACGTGCTGCACGCCCATCCGGCCGTGGCCGAGGCCGCCGTGGTCGGCGTGCCCGACGAGCGGCTCGGCGAGGAGGTGCTGGCCGTGATCATCCGGCGGCCCGCGATGGACCTGCCCGAGCAGGAGCTCATCATCTACTGCCGGGAGCGGCTGGCCGCCTACAAGTGCCCGCGGGTCTTCCAGTTCCGCTCCGAGCTGCCGAAGAACACCCTCGGCAAGGTCCTGAAGGACCAGCTGATCCTGAGCGCGACGCTGTCATGACCCGGCCGGCCACGGCGGCGTCACCGGCCCGGCCGCCTCGCCGCGAGATCCCGCGGCTGGCGGACGACTACACCGCCGCGGCGGCACGGCAGCGGATGGCGTTCGTCGCCGAGGTGACCGGCGCCAGCCCGGAGCACGTCGGCCGCTACTCGTTCGACCCGGCCGTCGTCGCGGGCAACATCGAGAACTTCATCGGCGTCGCCCAGGTGCCCATCGGGATCGCGGGACCGCTGCTGGTCGACGGCGAGCACGCCCGCGGGACGTTCTACGTGCCGCTGGCCACCACCGAGGGCACGCTGGTGGCGAGCTACAACCGCGGCATGAAGCTGCTGCACGCGGCCGGCGGGGTGCGGACCACCGTGATGGCGGACGTCATGCAGCGCGCGCCGGCCTTCGGCTTCGACAGCGCCCGGGAGGCCCGGGCCTTCGGGGACTGGGTGGCGGCCAGCTTCGCGGCCATCAAGGCCGAGGCGGAGGCGACCACCCGGGCCGGCCGACTGCACGACATCGAGCAGTTCTCGGCGAGCAGGTTCATGTTCCTGCGGTTCAACTACACCACCGGGGACGCGGCAGGACAGAACATGACCGGCAAGGCCACCCAGCGCGCCTGCGAGTGGATCCGGGCGCACTACGCCGGGATCCAGGACTTCTGCCTGGAGGCCAACCTGGCCACGGACAAGAAGAGCTCGCACGTCAACGTCCTGCGCACCCGGGGGAAGCGGGTGACCGCCGAGGCCGCCATCCCGGCGGACCTCGCCCGCCGCATCATGCGCACCACGCCGGACCAGATGTTCCGGGCCCGCCAGATCAGCAACCTGGGCGGCCAGCTCGCCGGGGTCAGCAACAACGGGAACCACTCCGCCAACGCGATCGCGGCGCTGTTCGCGGCGACCGGGCAGGACATCGCCAACGTGGCCGAGTCGTCGGCGGCCCTGGTCCACACCGAGCTCCTGGGTGACGGGAGCTACTACTACTCCATCACCATCCCGGCGCTCATCGTCGCCACCTATGGCGGCGGGACCGGCCTGCCCACCCAGCGCGAGTGCCTGGAACTGCTCGGCTGCTACGGGCCGGGCCGGGTGCGCAAGCTCGCCGAGATCGTCGCGGCCACCGTGCTGTGCGGCGAGGTGTCGCTGGGCGCGGCCGTCGTGGCCGGCGAATGGGTCACGGCCCACGAGCGGCTCGGCCGCAACCGGCCCTAGCAGGCAAGGAAGAAGGCACATGGAGGTAACAGCCTGGTACGGATCTGTTGCCCGAGGGCCTTGGGTGCCTAAGATCAACGGCAGAGACGGCGGAACTGACGAATAAAGAGGAGGGCGACATGCCTGGGATCATCGTCGGCATTGACGGTTCGGGTCACTCGCAGCGGGCGCTGACCTGGGCCATGAAGGAAGCGGCGAGTCATCACGCGCCGCTCACCGTGGTCACCGTGCGCCAGGCCATCCGCGACGTGTACGGCCTCCCCTCCCACTACGGCGACGAAGCCGCCCGGACCGAGCAGGCCCGCAGCGCCGCCCAGGCGGAAACCGACAAGGCGCTGGCCGCCCTCGAAGGGCCCAAGCCGGAGTCGGTCACCGTCACCGCGGTGTACGGCATTCCGGCCGATGTGCTCGTCGAAGTGAGCAAGACCGCCGACCAGGTCGTGCTCGGTGCCCAGGGCATGGGCGGCGGCGCGCTGCTGATGGGGTCGGTGGCCCACCGGGTCGCCCAGCACGCGCACTGCCCGGTCACCCTGATCCCGCATCACGAGGACAAAGGCTGACGTCGTAGCCGGCTGGGGTCGCAATCTTTAAGGCCCGAACGGGCGGGGCTCACCTGGCCGCGGGAACGTCAGCGCCGTTCCCGGGGCACGCGCCCGGCCCGTTCGGGATTAAAAGGGTCTTCCGGCGGAATTTCTGCGGCCGCGCCGTTGTCTATACCCCCGCGGGTATTCAACTGCGAGGAGGCAGACGATGGCGACGGTCGAGCTGACGGCCGAGAACTTCAACTCGACGGTGACCGGCGGCGGCCTGGTCCTGGTCGACTTCTGGGCGGCCTGGTGCGGCCCGTGCCGGATGTTCGGGCCGATCTTCGAGAAGGCCTCCGAACGGCACCCCGACGCGGTGTTCGGCAAGGTGGACACCGAGGCGCAGCCCGAGGTCGCCGGCGCCTTCGGCATCTCCTCGATCCCCACGCTGATGATCGTCAGGGACGGCATCGTGCTGTACTCCGAGCCGGGCGCGCTGCCGGAGGCGCTGCTCGAGGAACTGATCACCAAGGCCAGCGAGCTCGACATGGACGAGGTCCGGGCCAGCATTGCGGCGCCGCCGGCGCCTGACGGCGCTGTGCCTGACGGCGCTGTGCCTGACGGCGCTGTGCCTGACAGCGCTGTGCCTGACGGCGCGGCGGCTACCCAGGCCTAGGACAGCACCCGGCGGCGGAAGTTCCGCAGGCCGATGGCCAGGAACACCGCGCCGAACCCGGCCACCACCGGGTAGATCACGTACAGGTGCATGTGCGGGATGTCGGTGAACGCGGCCCGCATCCCCTCGTTCACGTAGATCAGCGGGTTGAGCAGCACGATCGTCTGCAGCCAGTGCCAGCGGTCCAGGGTGACCGGCGCCAGCCTGGTCCACGAGTAGTAGGTGCCGCCCAGGAACGTGATCGGCAAGATGATGAAGCCGAACATCAGGCCGATGTTCCTCGGCTCGAAGCTGGTCCCCAGGACCAGGCCGAGCCCGGCCATCGCCACGCAGGCCAGCGGCACGAACGTGACGATGATCCACCAGTGCAGGCTCAGGCGGGCCTCCACCCCGGGCGCGTGCACGACCGAGGCGATCGGCAGCACGATGGCCGCGGACAAGATGCCCTGGGCCGCGCCGGAGAGCACCTTCTCGACGGCCACCAGAGCGATCGGGCAGGGCGCCTGCACCCGGTCCTCGATCTCCCGGGTGAAGCCGAACTCCTGGGCCATGGCCAGCGCGATCGACTGCACGCCCTGGAACATGACCGAGATGCCCACCACCCCGGGTACCAAGATGGTGGCGAAGGCCGACTGCTGCGCCGGGCCGCGGCCGCCGATGCCCTGCCCGATCTTCGGGAAGACGTAGAGGAAGACGAAGCAGAGCAGGAACGGCTGGATGAGCGTGCGCAGCACGAACTCCCCGAGGTGCTTGCGCAGCACCACCACGTCGCGGAGCATCAGCGCGCCGAGCGCGGTCCAGCTGGCGGCGGCGACCGAACGGGTGGGTCCGCCGCCGATGCGCTTGGCCGGGACCTCGGCCTGGGTCTTTGTCGCCATCAGTCGCGCAGCTCCTTCCCGGTCAGGCTGATGAACACGGTCTCCAGGGTGGGCTCGGCGATCGACACGTCGGTGAGCTCGAACCCGCCGCGTTCGGCGGTCAGCACGATGCGCGGGACCAGGCGGTCGCCGCCCTGCATGTGCAGCTCGAGCCGGCCGTCGGCGATCCGCGTCCTGGTGACGCCCTCGACGTCGCGGGCCAGCAGCCCGGCCAGCTCGTTCGCGTCACCGGTGGCCTTGATGGTGACGATGGTGTCCGCGCCGGTGCTCTGCTTGAGCGCGGCCGGGGTGTCCAGCGCCAGGATGCGGCCGTGGTCCATGATCGCGACCCGCTGGCAGAGCCGGTCGGCCTCTTCCATGTAGTGCGTGGTGAGCAGGATGGTCTGGCCTTCGTCGTGCAGCTCGCCGAGCAGGTCCCACAGCGCGAGCCTGCTCTGCGGGTCCAGGCCCGCGGTCGGCTCGTCCAGGAACAGCACACTTGGCCGGTGGAAGATCGCCCGGGCCACCATCAGCCGCTGGGCCATGCCGCCGGACAGCGCGTACACCGACGCCTTGGCCCACTTGCTGAGCTGGAACTGCTCGAGCAGGTCGCCGGCGATCTGCCTGGAGGCCCGGGCGCCCATGCCGAACAGCCGCCCGTGGAAGTACAGGTTCTCCCAGACGGTGAGCTGGCGGTCCAGGGTGTTCTGCTGCGAGACGATCCCGCTCAGCTGCTTGGCCAGCGCCGGGTGGGCGGCCACGTCGACCCCGGCCAGGAACGCCCGCCCCGACGTCGGCACCACCCGGGTGGTGAGCATGCCGGCCGTCGTGGTCTTGCCCGCTCCGTTCGGGCCGAGCAGCCCGAAGATCTCCCCGGCCCGCACGTCGAGGTTGAGCCGGTCCACCGCGGCGAAGTCGGTGCCCGGATAGACCTTGGTCAGGTCCTCGGTGTGGATGACGGCGTCGGGCTTGCCGCCGTTCAGCCCTGCGCTCATAGCCTTTCCAGCCTAAGCTTCGGCCGCGCGCGGACCGACATCGCATCGAGCTTTCCGGAGCCCGCCTCCGCCGCTCGTGCTCGCAACCCGCGCCCGCCACTCATGCTCGCAACCCGCGCCCGCCACTCATGCTCGCAACCCGCGTCGGCGCCGCCCGTGATGTCCATGAGGGCCGTGGTGCCCGAGCGCCCCTTGGTGCGTGGCTCCCAGGAAATAGCGGAGATGGTTACTCCACTAAACGAATAAAGGTTCGGATGAGGTTGAGGCGACTGGCGGGAACCAGCCAAGCGCCGGGGCGAGGCTGCGCCCGCTGAGGTAGCGGCTGGGCTCCTTGGTGATCAGCGGTGCGCGCCGATCAGGTCGGCGCGGATCCGCGTGGCGCTGGCGGGGGTGCCCGCCTGGTCGGAGAACGGCCCGTAGGGGGTGCCGTAGACGGGGGTGCCCGGTTCCTGGCGCCAGCTCTCCGCCAGCGGTCCCGCGTCCACGGCGTCGTAGCCGATGGCGTCGAGGTACATGGTCACCACCGCCTTGGCCTGCTCGTCGTCGCCCGCGATGGGCAGCGCGGAGCGGTCCGGCGCGCCGTGCGGGCGGGCCAGCGAGCCCAGGTGCCTGAAGAAGATGTTGTTGAAGACTTTGACTATTTTCGCTTCCGGCAGGTAGCGCTGGAGCAGCCCGCTGCTGGTGAGCGCGCCGGTGTCCAGTTCCGCGATGTTCCCGTCGCGCTGGGGGTAGTAGTTGCCGGTGTCCAGCACCGGCGTGCCGGCCAGCGGCTTGGCCGGGACCTCGGCGAAGGCCTTGACCGGGACGCTGACCACCACCAGGTCGCCTTCCCCGGCGGCCTGCCCGGCGGTGCCGGCGGCGGCGAGCGGGCCGAGTTCGGCCACGAGTTCGGCGAGTGTCTCCGGGCCGCGGGAGTTGCTCACCACGACGTTGTATCCGGCGGCCACACTGAGCCTGGCCACCGTACCGCCGATCATCCCGCTGCCGATGATGCCCACAGTTGTCATGACCGCGCCAACCCCGGCTCGCCCGCGATCATTCCTGGCGCCGGGCTCATTCCAGGACGGTGGTCACTGCCTCGGTGACCTCGGGGTAACTGAGCCCGAGCCGGGCGGCGACCCGGACGACCTGCCGCCCCACCTGGCCGGGCGGCAGCCCGGCGATGAGCGGGGCGACCGCGCGCAGCGCGGCGAACTTCCCGTCGGGGAAATCGAGCCAGCGGTCGAACGCCGCCACGGTCTGGTCGACCGCCAGGTCCGCGAGCGGCGCGCTGGCATCGAGCCGCCGGGCCAGCGCCCGGTCGCCGTGCTCGCGGCGGAACCCGGCCGGGTCCTGGTTTTCCTGGAGGGTGACGGTCATGGCCTGGTCCGTCACCTCGCGGAGCAGGTGATAGGCCCGGACCGCGGCGCGGCGGCCGGGCCGGTCGGCGTCGAACGCCACGACCACCCCGGTCCGGCGCAGGTCGCAGGCCTGGCCGAGGAGGCACACCTGGGCGGAGGTCAGCGCGGTGCCGCAGACCGCGACGCCCGCGTACCGGCCGGATCCGGCCGCGGTCACCGCGATCGCGTCCAGCGGGCCTTCCGCCAGCACCGGCCGCGCGCCCGCGGCCAGCGCCTGCCACCCCTCGTGCAGGCCGAACAGGACGCGGCCCTTGCGGTACAGGATGGTCGTCTTGGTGTTGAGGTAGACCGGCGCCCGGCGGGCGGCGCCGGGACGCGCCCGCCCGGTGAAGCCGGCCACCGTCCCGTCCGGCAGGCGTATCCCGAACATGGCCCGGTCCCTGAACACGTCGACCAGGGCGCCGTGCCGTGTCCGCCTGGCCAGCCCGGCCGCCTGGACGGCATGGTCGGCGTAGCCGAGACCCCGCAGGTGGCTGGTGAGCCCGGTCCACGCGGCCGGGGCGTAACCCACGGTCCACAACCGCCAGGTGTCCTCGCCGAACCCGCGTCTGGCCAGGTAGCCCGGCACCCAGCTGCCCGCCAGCCGGGCGGCGAACACCCGGGCCGCGGCCCGGGTGAGACCGGCCAGTTCCTCCGGATCGCAGTCGCCCTCTGGGTCGCGGTCGCCCTCCGGGTCGCAGTCGCTCTCCGGGTCGCAGTCGCTCTCCCGGTCGCAGTCGCTCTCCCGGTCGCAGTCGCTCTCCCGGTCGCGGCCGCCCTCCGGGTCGCGGCCGCCGGGGTGGCCGCAGGCCTGAAGGTGCGCCATGCCGGATCCCGCTGCCCATCTCCACGGAGTAATGCGATCTTATTTTCGATTATAGCCCGGTACGGGTTCCGCCGGTACGCACGCGACGGGCCTGGCCGGGCAGATCCCGGCCAGGCCCGTTCGGCCTGTTCAGCGCGCGTCCTCCGCCACCATCAGCTCGGAGGCCAGCTCGTCCACCGGGGTGAGCTCGGCGACCGCCGCGCCGGGCTCGGGCGCGGCGCCCACGCGGGGACGCAGGGTCAGGTAGCTGACCACGACGCCGCCCGCGAGCAGCAGGATCGTGACCAGCAGGCCGAGGTGGTAACCGTCCACGAACGCGTGCACGGGGCTGGCCCCGGCCCGCAGCGCGGCACCCTGCCGGGTCCGCAGCACCGCCCCGATCACCGTGATGCCGAGCAGCCCGGCGACCTCCCGCGAGGCGTTGAGCAGCGCCGACGCGACGCCGGCCCGGGCCGGCGGGACGGCCTGCATGGACGCGTTCGTGACCGGCACGTTCATCAGCCCGGCACCCGCGCCGAACAGGATGAACCCGGGCAGCAGGCTGGCGTAGCCCGCGTGCTCGCCGAGCCGGGCGAACAGGACCAAGCCGACCACCATGAGCAGCATCCCGGCCGCGACCGTGCGGTGTGCCCCGGCCCGGGCCTCGACCCGCGGCGCGATGCTCGCGAACACCGCCACGGTCAGGGCCATCGGCACGAACGCCAGGCCGGCCTCGACCGGCGAGAAGCCGAGCGTCTGCTGCAGGTAGATCGAGGTGAAGAAGTAGATGCCGAGGATGCCGAAGGCCCAGATCATCATGGTGACCGAGCCGCCGCTGAACTCACGGCGCCGGAACATCGACAGGTCCACCATCGGGTGCTCGGTGCGGGCCTCGATGGTCAGGAAGGCGGCGGCGGACACCGCGGCCACCGCGAACGCCCCGAGGATCAGCGGCGCGGTCCAGCCGCTGACGTTGCCTTCGATCAGCGCGTAGGTCAGCGCGAACAGGGCCAGCGCCGAGGTGACCACGCCGGGCAGGTCGAGCCGGCGCACCGCCGAGTCGGCCCGCGACTCGGCCACGTAGAACACGGCCAGGGCGAACGTGATCACGCCGAGCGGCACGTTGATCAGGAAGATCCAGCCCCAGTGGAGGTGCTGGCTGATCAGGCCGCCGAGCGCCGGGCCGAGCGCGAGGGCGAGCGCGCCGACCGCAGCCCAGATGCCGATGGCCATGGTGCGCTCCCTGACGTCGGTGAACGCGGCCATGATGATGGCCAGCGTGGCCGGCAGCAGCAGCGCCGCGCCGACCCCCTGAACGGCCCGGCTGGCGATGAGCACGTCTCCGCTGCCCGCCAGCCCGGCGGCCAGCGAGGAGAGCGTGAAGACCGCCAGGCCGGCCAGGAACACCCGGCGCCGCCCGTACACGTCGGCCAGCCGCCCGCCGACCAGCAGCAGGCCGGCCAGCGTGAGCAGGTAACTGCTGACCACCCACTCCAGGCCGGACACCGACAGGTGCAGGCTCCGCTGGATGGTCGGGATCGCGACGTTGACGATGTTGTTGTCGAGGTAGGCCATCAGGTTGGCCAGGCTGACCGCCGCCAGTGCCCACCATCTGGTGGAGCGCCCGGACCTGGCTGACTCGTTACCGGCCTTACCGGCCCTACCCGCCGACACGGTGCTCGCTGACACAGCGGTCGTCCTTTCCCGGTTTCTCATGTACTCAGTACCTGTATGTCGTACCTGTATGTCGTTCTTATACGCTGTACAAGTACGTTGTACATCATTACTTGTACGATGTATAGTTGTCAAGCGATGAGTAAAGAACTTCAGCCAGAAGATCCGGACGGCGGCGGCTCCGCGGGCCGGCCCCGGCTCAGCAGGCGCACCGTGACCGAGCAGGCGCTCAAGCTCGCCGACGCCGACGGGCTCGAGGCGCTGACCATCCGCAAGCTGGCGCAGCACCTGGGCGTCACGCCGATGGCCCTGTACTGGCACTTCCGCAGCAAGGAAGAGCTGCTCGAGGGCGTGTCCGAACAGGTCTGGGGCGAGATCGACGTGCACGTGGACCCTTCGGTCCCGTGGTGGGCCCAGCTCCAGGCCGGACTGGAATCCCTGCTCAGGGTGCTACGCGCCCATCCGTCGGCACCCCAGTTGCTGCTCGAGCACGAGAAGCGGAACGAGGCGGCGCTGCGGGCCACCGAGGCCACTCTCGAGATCCTGCTGAGAGCCGGGTTCGGTCCCCAGCATGCGAGCGAGATCGCCCGGAGCACGCTGTGGACCGGGATCATGCTGGTCATGAGCGAGGCGGGCTACCACCCGGAGCTGTCCGAGGACGAGCGCGCCGAGTTCCAGCGGCGCAACGAGGTCTTCTTCGCGATGCTGCCCGCCGCCCGCTACCCGCGCCTGATCGAATGCGCCGCGCCGATGGCCGACTGCGACCCGGACTTCCACTACCGGCTGGGCGTCGAGATGTTCATCGCCGGGGTCCGGGCCACCGCCGAGCGGCAGCAGCGCGACCCGGCCGCTTCGTAACAGCGGGTACTGGCAGCGGATGAACCCGGCTGAACCGCGCCACCTTGTCGTAGAGCACGCGGGCATCGGGTCACGGTAGAACGCCTTGTAGCCGCGGGCCAGAACCTCCCAGCTGCCCCGGTCGGGCGCAGCGGTCCTATCTCGATCATGGCGACATCCTCCTGTCAGGCTGGCTAGGGTAAGGGCCATGATGGAGCACCGCCCATGAGGGCCACGATGATACTTGCCGATTACGCCCAGGTCGCGGACGGCAAGCTGTTCATTTCCGGCGCCGGCTGGACGACCTGCGCGCCCGGAGCCGCGCCTTGCTCGGTCGCGGTGATCTTCCACGTGCCGTGGCAGGAGACCGGCAAGAAGATCTCCTTCAGCCTCCGGCTGATCGACGAAGACGGCAGGCCCGTCACCCAGCCGGGAGCCCAGGACGGGCTGCCGGTTCAGGTCAACGGCCATTTCGACGCCCGCCGCCCGGCCGCCGTCACGCCGGGCATGGAGATCAACGTGCCGATGACCTTCAACATCGTCCTGCACCTGGAGCCCACCACCCGCTACAGCTGGGTGCTCGACGCCGACGGGCAGACCGACGAGTCCTGGCGGCTGTCGTTCGAGACGCGGACGCAGGCCCAGTCCGCGTCCGGGGTGCGCGGCTAGCCTCGCTATCGCCCGGGGCCTTCCGGGGTCAGCACTGCCGCACCCCCACAGCGCCTCCTAACCGTCCCAAGCGGGCCTCCGGGCCGCCCCCCAATTCAGTGAATGTGACCCTCTGCCGATTCTAGGCGGTGTGGCGCCGTATGCCGGTCTTCGCCGGTACCATCAGCGCTGGTCAGCTGCGGGTGGCGCTACGGGGTCGATGCTGAGCGCGGTGAAGCGCGCGGCCAGGTCCTCGACCCACTGCGGTGGTGTCCGGTGATCGGCCAGCGGGAGGCCAGCTTCGCTGCGCCACAGCACGTCGCCGAGGGCATGGCGCAGATGCCAGGCCATCACCCGGGCGGGCGACAGCTGCCGTCCGGTGACCTGCTGGTAGTGGCGCATGATCGCGTCCAGCAGCTCCAGGCCGGGCCCCATCCCCGGACCGGGAAAGCCGCGCAGCTCGTATTCGGGCTCGGCGGCCCCGACGGACTCGAAGTCCAGCACCAGCCGCAGCTCGCCGCGGTCCCACACCTGGTTATCGCCGTGCAAGTCACCGTGCACGAGCACGGCCGGGCCAGGCGAGCCGAGCACGGCGTCGGCCCAGTCGCACCAGCGGACGACGGTCCGGCGCTGATCCGGGCGGAGCCACGTCCCCAGCCGTTCACGCAACGTCCTGGTCGTGGCCGGCGGCAGCTGCGGGCCGGTGAGCGCGCCGACGGCGGCCTCGGCGCGCCGGCGGGCGGCCGGGCGGTGCAAGGCGGCCAGGAACCGCACGAGCTGCCGGGCGGCCTGGTCCGGGTCGATCGAGCCGGCCACCTCGAACAGGGATGTCCCCGGCACCCGCCTGGTGATCATCAGCAGCGGGTCGGCGCTGCTGGCGACCACCTCGGGCAAGAACGGGACCCTCGGTTCGCGGGCGAGCGCGGCCAGCACGCCGATCTCCCGCTCCAGCCGCAGCGCGGCCGGACGTGACCAGGCGAACTTCACGAAGAACCGGTCACCGGCCGGCACGCAGCCCGAGCGAACGCCGCCCAGTTCCCGGCCTCGGCCTCCCACCCCTCCCGCATCCTCACCCTTGCCACGATCCCACACCCACCCCCACCTCAAGGATCGGCTGACGCCGGTGCGGGCACGGTTCAGCTGTCAGCCGGCGGATTCCGCCTTGCCGAGATCGACCTCGAACTCCACTGCGACCTCGTCGCGCAGCTTGAGCGCGCCGAAGAAGCCGACGTACGGCTTGATCCCGAACCCGGTCTGGGCCAGCGTGGCGGTCCCCCGGTACCGGCCGGGCCCGGGCGAGGTCAGCTGCAGCCGGGCCGGCTGGGTCTTCCCGTTGAGAGTGGCCGTGCCCTCGATCGCGCCGCCGCTGGCCCCGGAGGGGATGATCCGCGACGAGGCGAAGGTCGCGGTGGCGTCGCCCAGGATCCCGCTCATGGTCTTCTTGATCTCCCGCCGGTCACCGTCGGTGAGCGGCTTGACCCCGCCGATCCCCTCGCGGACCTCCAGCGAGCCGAGGTCGAGTTCGGCGCTGAGCGTGGCGGCGGCCAGGCCGCCGTTCTCCTCGGCGGGCACCTGGACCTGCGCCGACCACCGGGTGACCTCGATGGTCAGGTCATGGCCGGCCCGTGCGGCGAACCCGGCCCGGCCTGTCTTGAGAACGACGCGTCCCACGCCCGGCCCGAGCCGGAAGTTGCCTGTGTAATCAGTCACGCGCCCCACCGTAGGCGGTCCGGCGGGAGAAGGTCTACTGCTGGTTCCGGTGGGTTTGGATCAGGGCAGCGGGAAATCGCCGAACAGCTCACGGATCCGGCGCAGGTCACGCAGCCGCGGCTCGGTGGCGCCGCCGACCCAGCGGCTGACCGTCTTCACCGAGACCCCGAGCTGGCGGGCGGCCACCTCCATGGTCATGCCCTCGCGGCGCAGCACGCTGGCCATCCAGTCGGCGAACGCCATCTCGTCGGACCCGTTGGACGCGGCGGACGGCCCGTCCCGGCCGGTCGCGGCGGCTTCCATGCCCGCGGCCTGGGATTTGAGCAGTGAGGCCAGCGCGTCGATGCCCGCGGGCGTGCTGACCTGCGCTCCGGAGCGCAGCACGTCCACCTCGACGTGGTCGGGGAAGATGCGAAAGGACACGTTGATCGCGCCGCTCGGGCCCGCGGCCTCGAGCAGCGCGTGGGCCACGGTCTCGCCCACCTGGCGGTTGTCTTCTTCGGACAGCGGGGACTGGGCCAGGCAGCGCTTGACGAAATCGCGGACATCGGGGATGGAGGACGGGCGCGCGGGAAACGTCTGCGACAGGACCACGACAGGCACTACCTCGATGTTGTCGCTGATCGTGTCGGCTGGCTTGTCCATCGCCGCCCTCCGGATTCGCGCGGATTACGGTGTAACCGCCTGGTGCGCGCACGTCACCAGGTATGACATTGAGGGTACGTGGAAAACGACATCGGACACGAGCCGCGACCGATAGACATATGTGTCCAGCAAGAAGACGGTTCTGTCTTGAGATCTCACCTGGGCAGGAATACGCTGTTGGAACCGGTGAGGGCTCCGTTGCCATCCGCCGGCCTATGTGAGCAAGTGATGAACGGTCAGCGGGCCGGCGCATCTCGCCGGCGACCCACTGAGGCACGCCGAGAACGGTCTCGGGTGGCCCAGCGGAACCGCGTATCCCGGTCCCGGCCGTGCGCTGCCCAATCCGGGCGCGCTGCTGGCTCCGGGCCGCACCATGCACCAGCGCGATCCTGGCGCGGGCGGGAGGCCGGCCGGCATGGCCCGGGCTCCCCGTGCTCCGCGTCCGGCCCGCGCGTGACCTTAACCGGGGCGCCCGCTTACACGGGCTTGCCTGACGAAGGGTGGTCGCTATGAGCCAGGCCGCGGAGGAGCCGGTCCTGCACATTCTCTGGATGAACGGGGGGCTTGGCTGCGACGGGGACTCGGTGGCGCTGACCGCCGCGACGCAGCCCAGCATCGAGGAGATCGCGCTCGGCGCCTTGCCGGGTCTGCCCAAGGTCGCGGTGCACTGGCCGCTGATCGACTTCGAGTGCGGCCCCGAGCAGGGCGCCGACACGTTCATCGAGTGGTGGCACAAGGCCGACCGGGGTGAACTCGACCCGTTCGTCCTGGTGGTCGAGGGATCGATCCCGAACGAGGCGATCAAGTCCGAGGGTTACTGGTGCGGGTTCGGCAACAACCCGGCGACCGGCCAGCCGATGACGACCAACGAGTGGCTAGACCGTTTGGCTCCTAAGGCTACGGCCATCCTCGCGGTCGGGACCTGCGCCACCTACGGCGGCATCCACGCCATGGCGGGCAACCCGACCGGGGCCATGGGGGTACCCGACTACCTGGGCTGGGACTGGAAGTCCAAGGCCGGGCTGCCGATCGTCTGCGTGCCCGGCTGCCCCATCCACCCGGACAACCTGTCCGAGACCATCTTGTACCTGCTCTACCAGGTGGCCGGGCAGGCGCCGATGATCCCGCTGGACGAGGCGCTGCGGCCGAAGTGGCTGTTCGAGGCGACCGTGCACCAGGGCTGCGACCGGGCCGGCTACTACGAGGAAGGCGACTTCGCCAGCGAGTACGGCTCGCCCAAGTGCCTGGTCAAGCTGGGCTGCTGGGGCCCGGTGGTCAAGTGCAACGTGCCCAAGCGGGGCTGGATCAACGGCGTGGGCGGCTGCCCGAACGTGGGCGGCATCTGTATCGCCTGCACCATGCCGGGCTTCCCGGACAAGTTCATGCCGTTCATGGACGAGCCGCCGGGAGCGCGCGTGTCCACCACGGCCAGCGGCATGTACGGCACCGTCATCCGTACCCTGCGCGGCTTCACCGCGCGCACGGCGGACAAGGAACCGAAGTGGCGCGTGAAGGGCTCTGAACTCCGTACCGGCTACGAGAAGACGTGGTGACGCGATGACTACCGCACCTGAGAAGAGCGCGACGGAAAGCGCGGCCAAGGCCGAACTCACCGAGATGACCTGGGACCCCATTACCAGGATCGTCGGCAGCCTCGGGATTTACACCAAGATCGACTTCAAGGCCAAGCGGGTCGCGGAGTGCCACAGCACCTCCTCCATCTTCCGCGGCTACAGCATCTTCATGAAGGGCAAAGACCCCCGCGACGCGCACTTCATCACCAGCCGGATCTGCGGGATCTGCGGTGACAACCACGCCACCTGCTCGGTCTACAACCAGAACATGGCCTACGGCGTCCGCCCGCCGCACCTGGGCGAGTGGATCATCAACCTGGGCGAGGCCGCGGAG
>Ga0335078_10004511_pt1 | contig 20614 bp, 19 predicted proteins | sample Lox_Sample_32_FD_206711 | JGI IMG/M metagenome (GOLD analysis project Ga0335078, IMG submission 206711) | Soil microbial communities from Loxahatchee National Wildlife Refuge, Florida, United States - Lox_Sample_3.2 | ecosystem: Environmental > Terrestrial > Soil > Wetlands | place: USA... | reverse complement strand
CGACCCGGTGGACTATGGCTATCCGGGCATCAGCGTCGCGGGCTTGTCACCGGTGGGCGATGTGACGAGTCTGCCTATCAACCGGCATCCGACCACCTATCAGGTTACCGACGCGCTCTCGACTCTCCGCGGCAACCATGCCCTCAAAATGGGGGTGGAGTATCGCTGGCTCGCGCAGAACGGCATTCTGGATGTCTACGGCCGCGGCTCCATGTCGTTCGCGGGCGCGCTTTCCGGCAGCGGCATCGGCGACCTGCTGTTGGGCCTGCCGACCTTCAGCATCCAATCGACGTTCGATAACACGCAAACGCTGCGCACCAGCGCGACCAACGGGTATTTCCAGGACGATTGGAAAGTCGCTCCCAGGCTGACAGTAAACCTGGGGCTGCGCTATGAATTCAACACACCGCCCACCGATCCCACCAATCGCATGTCCGCGTACGATTTCGCGACCGGACAGGTGGAGCAGGTGGGAACCAACGGGCTATCCCGCTCCGGCATCCGGCCGGACTACAAGGATTTCGCGCCGCGGGTAGGTTTCGCATGGTCGCTCGCGCCGCACACCGTGATGCGGGGCGGCTACGGCATTTACTATGACGCGGGCATGGTGGTGGTGAACTCGGCGCTATATTTTAATCCGCCTTACTTCAACATCCGGGTGTTCTTTCCCAGCCAGGCTGGTCTGTTGACGCTGGCCAATCCTTTTCCGCTGAACTTATCGTACGTTCCGCCGCCCTCCCTTTCCACGCTGAGTCCGAACCTGACTACAGCCAACATACAAGCCTGGAATTACACGATCCAACAGGAGCTGCCATCGGCCGGAACATTGAGTGTGTCGTACGCCGGATCGAAGGGGACCCATCTGATTTACTCGCGCAACATCGATCAGCCGCCGCCAGAGCCTGGAGACCCAACGGCGAACGAGCCGAATCCGGCGTTCGGAGGCATCGACTATATCGATAGCGGCGCGAACTCCAGTTTCAACTCGCTGCAACTGACATTCAACCGTCCTTTGAGGCGCGACCTTTCCGTGCTGGCGGCTTACACTTTCTCGAAATCGATTGACGATACCTCGGCCTTTGAACCCGAGCAAACGGACCAGAATTTCCCGCAGAACAGCTATGACTATCACGCGGAGCGCGCGCTTTCGAGCTTCGACATGCGCCAGCGCGCGGTGGTGGCCTACGTCTGGCGCCTGCCTTTTCACAACCGGTGGCTGCGGAATTTCGAAAACAGCGGAATTGTGGCGGCGCAGTCGGGCCAGCCGTTCACCCCCCTTCTGGAGTTCGATAACAGCAACACCGGCAATACCGGCGGCGCGGGCAATGGCTACGACCGGCCCAACGTGGTGGGCGACTGGCGCCTGCCGAATCCCACGCCGCAAGAGTGGTTCAATACCGCCGCGTTCGCGATTCCGCCGCAGTACACCTTCGGCAATGCAGGCCGCAACATCCTGATCGGCCCCGGCCTGTTCACGGTGGACACATCTCTGTCCCGCCGTTTTCAGGTGAGCGAGCACGGCGCTATCATTTTTGAAGCCCAGGCTTTCAATGCCCTCAACCGCGTGAACTTCGACATGCCGCAGAATTTTGCCGACGTCCCGAGCACTTTCGGTCACATCTTCTCGGCCAAGGCTCCGCGGCAGATCCAGTTCGCGCTGCGATATAGCTTCTGAATCTACACCATCGCGAACGCCCGCACGGGGAAAGTGCCGAAGCGCTTCACCTTCACCGGCACGGCGAAGAACCGGAAGCCTCCCGCCGGCAGCGATCCCAGGGTGCACAGATGCTCGGCGATGGGGATTCCGGCGCCCAGCAGGATCGAGTGCGCGGGCCGCGACAGATCGGCGGTATCGTCGATATTCAGCGAATCGATGCCCGCCAGTGCGGCTCCGGAGCTGGCGATGTGGCGCGCCGCCTCCGCCGTCAGGAACGGGTGACCTTCGAAATATCGATCGGTAGCCCAATGCCGGTCCCAGCCGGTGTGGACCAGCACGGCCTTGCCGCGCAGATCCACATCGCCGAATGCGGAGCGGCCGATCGCGCGCCCGGCGTGGCGCACCACGATGCCCTCCAGGTCGGCGAGAGACTCCAGCGGCAGTTCCGACAGATCCCTCCCATCGGCGTAGCGGTGAAACGGCGAGTCCACATAGGTGCCGGTGTTGGCCACCATCTCGATCTTGCCAATGTGGAATTCGGTGCCGGGGGCATAGATCCGCCGCGAGTCTTCCCGGCTGAGGAAGTCGCAGACAATAGGCGCGGGCAGACCCCGGTATGTGATCAGGCCATGCTCCACGGTATGGCTCAGGTCGATGAGGGTTGGCATTGGTAGATTTTAGCGCGGTACCGGTTTACACCAGTCCGTTTTCTAATTTCCCCTTTCAAACCGTGCGTGCCGTTTTCCGGCACACGGCTTAACCATAATCTCCTGGTTGTGGCTTGCGCCGGGTATTTCACGGTAGCCATGAACTTGTGCAAACCCATCCCGTATAGCTGATCGCCGGTGAATGGCCACCACGTCCGGATTTGGCTGCCCACCGGGAGTCCACCACAGCACCGTTCGCAAGAGTTGTCCAGGACTTGATTGCAGCGATCGGCAAGAAACTGACCGCCTATATCGCGGGGGTGAAGGATCAGAGCGCTGGATCGCCGTCAACCCCGACTTGGACGATTCGCCGTGTGCCTGGCGATGGCCGGCGTATGCGGCGTCATGGCCTACACGGTGGGCCAACGCGCGGGCGTGATCGGCCTGCGCATGGCGCTGGGAGCGGATACGGGCGACGTCCTGCGGCTGATTCTGCGGCAAGGCATGGCGCTCACGGGCATCGGCTTGGGGATCGGTTTGGTCGCCGAGAGAGCCAACACCGGGTCCACGCGCGCCGCGCGCCGCGCCGGGATGTAGCTGGCGGCCAGCGATACAACGCCTGGCACAGCGGCTAATCCTGGCGTGCGCAGACGATCGTTTTATGTCGTCTGCGTTTGCCGCTGTGCAACACACCTACCGCGCGCGCTGTTCTTCCCCCCAAATCGCGCTATCCGGACCCGAAAGCGCGCGGAATACCTGGTAGTAGCGGGCGGCTTCGGCGCGATGACCTTCACGCGCCAGCGCCGCGCCGCGCAGGAAAAACAAGCGGGGAAAATAGAGCGACGAGAACATCGGCATGCCCGTGGCCTGCGGCAGCGGAGTCAGCCGAAGCAGCGGCGCCGCGCGTTGCCAATCGCCGGTCTCTTCGCAGGCCCACGCCAGCAGCACGTCGAGGCCATCGTCCGGCTCGCCCGTAGGACGCCGGCGAATCTCCTCCAGCGCCTGGACGGCGGGCCGGAACTGCTTGTCAAACAGCAGGGCGTACGCCTGCGCATAATCGCGGAACGGAGATTGCGCGGGCGCCGGAAAGGCGTCCGGTTGCGCCAGGAACGCCACCATGGCGACCAACGGCGAAGGCGCCGGGGCAGACTCGGCGACCGCTTTGCGGGCGTGCGCCACGGCGCCCGCGCGGTCTCCCAGGTCGAGCAGCCAGATGGCTGCCCGGGCATCCTCGAGGCTGGCGGCGTCGCGCATCGGCCCGGCCGCATCGGCCCGGGTCATGGTCTCGGCCAAACGGCTTAGGCTGGCGATGGCCGCGCGCCGCGCTCCCGTTTGCCAGGACCATGCCGCCGCGAGATACCCAGCGCGGGCATCGTGGACCGCATCGCGCGCGGCGAGGTAACGGTTGAAGAGCGCCGTGGCGCCGGGAACGTCGCCCGTCATCAGCCGCGCCTGCGCGGCCTTCAACACTTCGCCCCCGTTCAGGAACGACCGGTTCTTGGCGTGTGCCGCCAGGTAGAACTGCTCGGCTTCGGCGAAGTGGCCCAGAGCGAAGTGCGCGTCGCCAAGCGAATCCAGGGGATTCGGCTCGTTGGGGCGCAACTGTTCATACCCGCGCAACACCCGTATGGCCGTGGGCAGGTCGCCGGAATAAGCCGCCGCGTAGCCCATCGAGTTCAGCGACACCGCGTCGGCGGGCCGTATGGAAAGAGCCCGCCGGAATTCCACGATCGCGCCATCGTAGTCGCGCAGGCTCATCAGCGCTTCAGCCAGCGCGCGATGGCCCTGAGGATCGGCCGGGTCCAGGCGCGCCAGTTCGCGGCGCGAATCCAGTTCGGCATGAAGATCGCCGCGCATCGCGGCCGCGCCCAGATCCAGTTCCGCCCGGTCGAGCGCCGAGAAACGATCCTGGTGGGCGCGCGCCTGCTCTAGAATCCGACCCGCTTCCGCGCCGTTCCGCTGGGCGATGGCCTCGTCCAGCCACAGCGCGTAGGCGCGCCCGAAGGCCGGGTCGGCCGCGACCGACTGGGCGAAATCCTGGGAAGCCGCCCCGCGATCGCGCGATTCCAGCGCGTCCACGTAGGCCCGCAGCGCCTGCTGGTTTCGCGTGCCGAACGGGCGCGTCCCGCCCAACTCGCGCGCCAGGGCTTCGGCCACCGGAAAGATGCCGCCGCTCGCCGGACCACTGGCCGAAGCGACGCGCACCATCTTGTGGGTGCTCAGATCTTCTTCGGTGGCGGTCGCGTCGAGCGCACCGTTCGCCGTCCAGAAGTCGCCGTACACGATCTCGTTGGCGCCCGCCACCAGCGCCGCGGCGCTCTCGGCCGAGATTCCCGGCGCGTCGGGCCGCCTGCCGAGCGATGCGTCGTAGGCCCGCAGGGTGCGCCATTGGATGGCGTAGCGTTGCGGGGAACCTTGCAGTTCACCGGACACAATCTCGGCAAAACCGCGGCCCATCCATTCCAGAGACGCGTCGGAGGAGAGGTTCTCAAAGCGTAGGACCGCCACTTGGGGGAGAATTTGCTGGCTATCGCGGCGCGTACAGGCAGTGAGACATGCCAGCAGGACAACGATCAAAGTTCGAAAATTCATTATGATGTGGGGCGGGACTCCGGTCCTGCGGCCGGCGTCCACGCCGGCCTGTGCGTATGGGGAGAAAGAGCGGGCTACAGGACGCGCGGCTCCAGCTTAAGCAGCTCCTTGAACGCGGGCAAGTCGCGCAGGGCGGCGAATTCCGGATCCTGCAATAGCTTCTTACGGTCGGTGAAGCCCTCCTCCAGCGCCTTCCGGATATACTGCAGCGCGCGATCGGTCTGGCCCTGCTTGGCGTAAATCTTGGCCAGGTAATAGTGGAACCGCGCGCGTTCCTCGACGGTGCGCTCCTGCAACAGCACGCCGTAAGTGTTGCGGTGTTCGAACACCTCGGGGTCCAGCTGGAAGGCCGCGTTGTACGCCTCCCAGGCCTGTTTGTATCTCTTCTCGGCAAAATAGGCGGTGCCCAGGTTGCTGTAAATCGACGCCGATCCCGGCGCCAGCTTCAGCGCCCGCTTGTACGAGCTGGTGGCCCTGCCATAGTGTTTTTCCGCGTAGTAGACGGTTCCCAGGTTGTTGATGGCTTCCGCGTACCTGGCATCCAGGTGGATCGCGCGCCGGTAGCGCTTCATGGCCGCATCCAACTGCGTCATCTGGTGATAGGCGATGCCCATCTTGTTCCACACGACCGCGGAATTCTGCGGAGCCTGTTCGTAAGAGTCGATGGCTTCGCGATACATCTTGCGGGCCATGAAGACGTCACCCCGCGCCTCCGGTGTGAGCGGCGGGTTGGCTGGTTGGGAAACGGCTGGTTTGGCGGCGAGCTGAGAGTCGGGCGCCGGTTGGGCATCCTGCGCGGACGCTGTTCCCCCAGCCAAGCACGCGGCAAAAAGAACGACGAGGTTGCGAGCGGAAACCATATGGCCTCCTTTGGTTCTATTTAAACACACCCCGCAGGCGTTGCCAAAAGCTTTTCTTTTCCTTGGGTTTTTCGGCCTTCTGGGCGGTCTCGGCCGGCGGCGGCGCAACCGGCGGCCGCCGCGCCGCCAGCGCTGGAGGCGGCGTGCCCACCTGGGGCGCAGGCTGGGCGCCGTCCGGGCTGGGAGACGCATTGCCGGGGATCTCCCAGCCGGCCACGTGCGTGACGCTCTGCCCTCTCGCGTGCAGCGGGCACGACGTCACCGGCTGCGAGCCCGAGATGTAAACTTCCGAGATCGTGGTGGGGCAGTAGGGCGTGGCCAGCATTCCGGACTCGGGATCGATCTGCGCTGAAACAATGCCATCCGGAGCCTCGAAGGGCCGCGCGTCGCGATAGGCGCGATACTGCAAGGCCCGCTTCATGAATTCGGTCCAGATGGGCAGTGCTGAGTCCGCGCCTTGCAGGTCCAACTGGCGGTCATCGTCGAAGCCCACCCAGACGATGCACAACAACTCGGAAGTATAGCCGGCAAACCAGCCATCGTGGGAAGTACCGGTCTTGCCCGCGGCGGGGACCCCGAAGCCGCGCGCCCGCACACCCGCCGCCGTGCCGCTGCGCATTACCTCTTCCATCAGATTGGTCATCAGGTAGGCCACCCGCGGATCGAGCACCTGGCGCTCTTCCTTCTTATTGTTGAAAATCGCCTTGCCGTCCTGGGCGCGCACCATGGTGACGAAACTGGGCTTCACGTACACGCCCTGGTTCGCGAATATGGTGTAGGCGCCGGCCATCTCCATGGGGGTCACGTCGTAGGAGCCCAGCGCCACCGCGGGCGTAGGCTGAATGTTGTAATTGAGGCCGGCCTTCTTGGCGAAATCGACGATCGTGTCGAAGCCCACCATTTCGCCCACCTTCACCGTGGCTACGTTCATGGAATGCGCCAGCGCCTGGCGCAGGGTCACCGTACCGTGAAACTCGTGCTTGAAATTGTCGGGCGCGTAGGGCTTGTTGTCGTACCAGAAAGTGGTCGGCTCGTCCAGCACCGTGGTCCCGGCGGTGAGGATATGGGGTCCGCCCTCGATGGCCGTGTTCATGGCCGCAGTGTACACGAAGGGCTTGAAGATGGAGCCGGGCTGCCGCTTGGCCAGGACGTGGTTGAGCTGGCTGACGCCGTAGTTGCGCCCGCCGGACAGCGCCTTGATCTCGCCGGTATGCGGGTCCAGCGCGATCAGCGCGCACTGCGCCTCGGGAATCGGCTTGCCCCTGAAACGCCTCTGCTTGCGGATCAACTCATCCACGCTCTGCATGCCTTCGCGGATGGCCTCCGAGGCGGCGCGCTGCAAGTCCATGTCGAGCGTGGTGTAAACCCGAAACGAACTGGCCTGAAAGTCGATATCCTGAAACTGGCTCTGCAACCATTCATTGACTTCGTCGACGAAATAGGGGGCATCCAGCGACTGGGCGGCGCCTTTGGCCAGGTTTAGCGGCGATTCCACAGCCAGGGCATAGTCGCGGTCGCCGATGTCGTCGTTCTGGCGCATGGCCGACAGCACCACGTTGCGCCGGTCGCGCACGCGATCCGGATTGCGGAATGGATTGTAATAGCCCGGGCGCTGGATCATGCCGGCCAGCGTGGCCGCCTCCGGCAGCGTGAGCTGGCGGATGTCCTTGCCGAAATACGCTTCGGCCGCCTCGCCAAAGCCGTTGATGCTGAAACTTCCCCGGCGGCCCAGATAGATCTGGTTGGCGTAGTCTTCAAAGATCTGCTGCTTGGAAAGAGTTTGCTCCAGGCGCAAGGTAATCAGGAGTTCCGCCAGCTTGCGCGTCCAGCGCTTCTCGGGGTCCAGCCATAGGTTTCTGGCCAGTTGCTGGCTCAGCGTGGACGCGCCCTGCTCCTTGCGCCCCTCCTTCACGTCCACGTAGACGGCTTTGATGATGCGCAGCGGATCGAAGCCCTGGTGCTGGAAGAAGCGCTTGTCTTCGGCCGAGGTGACCGCGTCGACCAGCACTTTCGGAATATCGGTAAACTTCACCAGGCGGCGCTTCTCGCGGTTCCGATCGAAAAGATTGGTGATGAGCTGCGGCTCGAGTTGGTATTGGCCGCGCACCGTATTGTCACGCAGGGAGACGATCTGCGAGATACGCCCGTTGGCGAACTTGATCAGGCCGGCCTCCGCGTCGAAATAGGAGTCCGGGCCGGGAAAGATCTCGATGGCGCCATCCGCGCGAATCTGGAACGACCCGATGGCGTTGCCGCGCGATTCGGTATAGCCGCAGCGGCGCAATTCAGCCGCGATCTCGCCGGCCGTGGTCGCGTCGCCGGCCGCAATCAGCCGCGGCGCCGCAAAAATCTTGGAAGTGTTGGCAAACGGGCCGGCGCGCAACTTCTGGTCGATGAGGCTGGAGTATTTTGCGTAGTAGTACGTGAGGGCTCCGGCCATCAGGACGAACGCCAGCGTGAAAGAAACCACCAGAGCCTTGCCGACGGGATGCAGAAAGAACCGGACCAGGTAGGCTTTCCGCGGAACCCGGACTCTGACTTTGCTCCTTTCTGGCACTAACAACAATTCTCTCATACCGAGTGGGGCAGGCGCCCCGCCAGCGGACCGGCGCCCTCGCCGGTCCACCGGCCGTAGGCCGGAATGCCTGCCCTACCGGCTGCCGGCGCCCGGATAAAAGTGAAGATCGACCGTATAAAGTGGCAGATCGACGCGCACCACGTAGCGCACGTCGATGCGCACACTTTCCGCCGTGCGTTGGATGTGCACGTTATCGGCCACTACCGGGAGCTCCAGATCGGCGGCCTTGGTCAGAATCCAGGAGCGCAGAACATCGTCCGGGCTTGTGGGCGCCGCGGCACGATGTGTCACGTCTTCCACGAACTGCTGCAGTTCCTGATTGTGGAGGTAAATGGGAATCATCCGTATCCCCAGGAATACCAGGATCGCCAACACGGCCACCCCGGCTGCCTGGCGCAAGCGCGTTGCGATCACGGCCGCTCATCCGCATCGTGCGCCGATGCGCACAACTCATCCCAAATCTCGCCGTTGGGATTCCATTCGGGATTCTCCAGGCCGGAGATCTGCAGCTCGGCGAGCTTCAGCGTGCCATGGCCGTATGGGCAAATGTATTCGATGCGCGGCCTTCCCAGCAGCAGCATGCCGCCCCAAGACCCCGTTTCCACGGGCATGCGCAAGCGCCGCAGACACACCCGGCAGCGGCAGCGTTGGTCCCAGATGCAGAGATATAGCAAACCGCTCGACACCAGGAACCACAAGCCCATCAACGCCATATACAACAAGATGCCGGGCGGGATGATGTGCTGGTGGTGATCGGCCGGGAAGAAATGGTCCAAGAAGCACAGCAATGCGTACATCACCGCCGCGCAGAGACCGATCTTTCCCGCCAAATAGGCCCAGTACCGCATATATGTTTAGATGCCACCGCGAAGTGCTAAGTTTCCGCCGCGGGTAGTGCTTAACCGGTTCGGAGATTCCGATTGACAGAAACCGCTCCCTGACGGGGTGCCCTCTGGGCCCGGCCTATTAAACCTCGCGAAATCAAACGCGACCATTAATCAACGCGATTATTGATCAACGCGATTATTACCGAGCCGCGACCGTAAGGGAGCGGTTTCCGCCAAGCCGCGAGCACCCCCGCCGCGCGCCGGTTCAACTTCTTAACAGGTTGCGCGCCAGGAAGAAGACATTGGCCGGCCGCTCCGCCAGCCGCCGCATGAAATAGGGATACCACGCCTGCCCGTACGGCACATACAGCCGCAGCCGGTATCCTTCGCTGACCAGCCGCCTTTGGATATCGCGGCGAATGCCGTAAAGCATCTGAAATTCGAACGAGTCGCGCGGGATGTGGCGCGACTCCACGAACGCCTTGGCCTGTTGGATGATCTTCTCGTCATGCGTAGCAATCGCCGGATATACGCCGGTTTCGAGCAGAAGCTGCATCAGCTCCACGAAATTGCGGTCCACGTCCGCCTTGCTGGCGAAGGCCACCGTGTGCGGTTCCAGATAAGCGCCTTTGCACAAACGCACGCGAATGCCGCGCGCGCATAGCATCTCGATATCTTTGCGGCTGCGATACAGATAAGCCTGGATCACCGTGCCGGTGGTTTTGTAGCGTTGGTGCAAACTGACCACCAGGTCGAGCGTACGATCGGTATATTCGCTCGATTCCATGTCGATGCGCACGAAGCTGCCCAGTGCGGCCGCCCCACTGACCAACGCCTCCACGTTGGCGGCGCACTCGCCGAGCGAAAGATCCATGCCGAACTGCGTCAGCTTGAGGGAAACGTTGCCGTCGATTTTGAGGTCGGCGATTTCGTGGAGCGCCCGCAGGTAAGCGTCCCGGGAGGCGGCCGCTTCTTCCAGTGACGTAACGTTCTCGCCCAGGTGATCGAGCGTGACGGCGATGCCTTCGCTGTTGATCCGCTGGCAGGTGGCCAGGGCGTCGCGCAGGTTGTCACCCGCCACGAAACGGGCCGACAACCGTCTGGCCCAGCCGGAGGTTTCCATCCATTTCCGTAAGTGCTTCTGGCGCGAGAGGAACAGGAAAAACGTGCGCACGAGGTGCCTCCTCCAGTTCACCATAACAGCGAAGCAGGCGGCCTGGGCTGAGCTGTTGTAATCCAAGGATCGGCAGCGGTCACCGCTCGAGATAAATAAAATCCATCTCCGCATCCCCCACCAACCAAACCACTTACCAATCCGCCACCCTTCCCGGCAGGCCGTTTCCCACACCCCCGCCCGCTAGTATGGAATCGGAGGGCGGGGTTTACCCCGCGCGGGACTTCAGTCCCGCTAACTAAATTCCCTATGCTAATTTCACAAAAGCAACACCAAGCCAACCGGTCGAATGCCCAGCATTCTACCGGTCCGACAACTCCAGCGGGCAAAGCGGCCATCCGCTTTAACGCCCTAACCTACGGCCTGCGCACCCGCGCCACCATCCTCCCCGACGAAAACGCCGCGGAATACTCCCAACTCTGGGACGAACTGGAAGCTGACTGGCAGCCGCAAAACCGCACTGAGCGGTTCTACCTGGAAACCATGGTCACTTCCCAATGGCTCCTCAAGAGGATTGCCGAGAGCGAGCAGAAGATCTACCTGTACATCGACTTCGGCGAACAACAATTCAAAATGTTGGCGTTCGTAGCGAAACTGCGCGCGCAACTGGAGCGCTCCTTCCGCACCGCCATCGCCGATATGAAGCAGTCGCAAAAAGCGCGCCAGGAGCGTCAGGCCCATCAGCCGCAACCCGCGAAACCCGCGCCAGCCCAGCCCGCGTCCCCGCCCCCTGAGTACGTGATGTCCGACGGTGCCCAGGTCCATCCCATCTCCTGTTCCCCCGCAACCCCCGACACCCGTTAGCAACCTGCCCCCATGGTCTTTGACAAACTGGTAGACGACTCCAACTGATGCGCGATAGCTGTCTCTTACCCAGTCCCGAAATCCATCCACCGCAGGCCCCCGCGTCGCCGTGTCGCCGAGTCGGGTGCCCTTTGGGCCGGTCGCCGTGTCGTCCCGCACCCCATAACCCACCACCCACGACCCGCCACCGCCTTTAGACCCAGCCACTTGGGCTTCGATCGTCTCATTCCGGCGGCGGCAACCGCACGTTGACCGCCTCCGGCTTCAGATAAAGGTCCAGCTTTGTCTCCACCGACACGCGATCGCCCGGCTTGATCTTCTCCCGTTTGATCTTCTGTGCGCCCTGGTAGTAATGCGTGCTCCGCGTGCATGAGATGTCGAGATCGTCTTCGTCCGGCCGTGCCAGCGTCAGCGTCGTGGAGTTGATCTGCCGCACCGTGCCCGTGAAACTGGCCAGCGGCAGATCGGCTTGCTGCGCGAACGCCAGCGCCACCACGCCCGCCGCGCACAGCAGAAAAAGCAGTGCCCTCATCGGAAACTATATTACCGCTCTCTGCTACGCTAACGCCTTGGATATCCCGTCGTATCTCGAACGCATCGGCTTCCATGGCCCCCTCCACGTATCGCTTGATACATTGCGGGCCCTGCACCTGGCGCATCTTTACACGGTTCCCTTCGAGAACCTCGATATCCACCTGGGCCGGCCGCTCGCGCTCGATGCAGCGGCGCTCTTCGACAAGGTCGTCACCCGGCGGCGCGGCGGCCTCTGCCACGAATTGAACGGCCTTTTCTGCGCGCTGTTGCGCGAGTTGGGCTTCCGCGTCACCATGCTCTCCGCGGAAGTCGCCCGCCAGTCCGGCGGCTTTAGCCCGCCCTACGATCATCTGGCGCTGCGTGTCGATCTCGCCGAACCCTGGCTCGCCGACGTCGGGTTCGGCAATGGGTTCCGCGTGCCGGTGCGCCTCGACGATGCCGCCGACCAGCCCCAGGGCGACTCCGCCTACCTCATCCTCCCGGATGGCGGCTACCGCGTCCTGCTGCGCAGCGACCTTGGCGGCGACTGGACGCCGCAGTACCGCTTCACGCTCCAGTCGCACACGCTCGCCGACTTCGCCGCGCGCTGCCGCTTTCATCAGACTTCGCCCGAATCCAGTTTTACCCAGGGCCGCATCTGTGCCCTGGCCACGCCCGAAGGTCGCCTCACCCTCAGCGGTATGCGGCTCATCGAGACCACCCCCGCCGGCCGGGTGGAGACCGAACTCGCCGGCGAAGCCGAATACGCCGCCGCCTTGCGCGCGCGATTCGGGGTGGTAGAATAGCGGTTCAAAGGGAGGGTTTCGGTGTCCGCCTTGATCCAACACCAGTTCGACAGCAACGTCGTCACCACCTCGGTCGACTACGTCTTCAACTGGGCGCGAAAATCCGCTCTCTGGCCTCTCACCTTCGGGCTCGCCTGCTGCGCCATCGAGATGATCGCCTCCAGCACCTCCCGCTTCGATATCGCACGCTTCGGCGCGGAAGTCTTCCGTCCCAGCCCGCGCCAGTCGGACCTTATGATCGTCGCCGGAACCGTGACCCTCAAGATGGCGCCGGTCCTGAAGCGCATCTGGGACCAGATGCCCGATCCCAAATGGTGCATCTCCATGGGCGCCTGCTCCAGCGTCGGCGGCCCATTCAATACTTACGCCGTGCTGCAGGGCGTGGACAAGATCGTGCCGGTGGATGTGTACGTGACCGGCTGCCCGCCGCGTCCGGAGAACCTGTTCTACGCGCTGCTCAAACTACAGGACAAAATCGATCAAATGACCACCCTGGTGAAGAGACCCACCGAGGTTCGCCTCGATGAATCCATGCTCGCGCAGTTCACCGAGCAGGTCATGATCGCCCAGATTCAGAAGCCCGCATAGTGTTTCACAAGGATTCCGGTAATATTTACCGCGCGCGTCCGCTCGAACGGTTTGCCTGGTTGGATCACGGTTTCGGCACGCGTCATTCCGCTCCGCCAACCGCTACCACCCTGCACCAGATCCATTCCGACATTTGCGTGGCGGCGCGCGGCCGTGCGGGCCTGCTGGGCGATGGCGACGCGCTCCTCGAAAACACCCCGGGACATCTGGTGGCGGTCAAAACCGCGGACTGCATCCCCATCCTGCTGGTGGATGAAGAGCATCGCGCGGTGGCCGCCGTGCACGCCGGCTGGCGCGGTACAGTTGCCGGCATCGCGCCTAGCGCCGTGCGCGCGATGGGTAAGGAGTTCGGCGCCGGGCCGCGCCACCTGCACGCCGCCATCGGCCCGGGCATCGGCAAGTGCTGCTATGAAGTCGGTGCGGAGGTGGCCTCCCGGTTCGGCGAGACGGGTCCGTGCCACATCGATCTGGTCGAAGCGAACCGCCGCCAGTTGATCGACGCGGGTATCCCCGAGTCGTCTATCTACGCGGCAAACCTGTGCACCAAATGCGGCGTAGGCGACTTCCACTCCTATCGCCGCGACAAAGAACATGCCGGCCGCATGCTCTCCTTCATAGGCGTGAAGTGACCGCGGCATGATGCCTGCAACTCCGGCTCCGGCCCGCGCGTATATCATTTCGATGCGCGCTGTGTTGTTCCTGGCCGCCGCCTGCGCTCTCGCCGCCGCGCAAGATCCGCGCGAAATCGTGCGGCGTTCGGTTCAACTGATGGATCATAACCTCGCCATCGCTCGCAATTACACTTTCCTGGAACGGTCTGAAACGCGCGAGCTCGATTCCGCGGCGCAAGTGAAAACGCGTAAGATCCTGCTTTACGATGTGACCATGCTGGAAGGCTCGCCCTACCGCCGGCTGGTCGGCAAGGACGACCACGGCTTGTCCCCCGAAGAGGAACGCATCGAGCAGAAGAAGCTCGCCGACAGCATCGCCCAGCGCCGCAAAGAGACGCCGGCCGAGCGCGCCCGGCGCATCGCGGACTGGGAGAAGAAGCGCCAGCGTGAGCGCGAGCCTTTGGACGAAGTGCCGGATGCCTTCAACTTCCGCATCGCCGGCGAGGCGCAAATCGATGGCCGGGGTGCGTGGGTCATCGAAGGCACGCCGCGGCCCGGCTATCATGCCCGTACCAGCCTGGCCAGGCTCTTCTCCAAGTTCCGCGGGAAGCTCTGGATTGACAAGGCCGACTATCAGTGGGTGAAGACCGAAGCCGAGGTCACCGACAACATCTCCTGGGGCCTGTTCATCGCCCGCCTGAGCAAGGGCGCGCGACTCGACGTGCAGATGACGCGCGTCAACGACGAAGTCTGGCTGCCCAAGCACATCCAGGCCAAAGCCTCCGCCAGGCTGGCGCTGGTGAAGAAGTACAACATTGAGACGGACACCAGCTTTTCCAACTACCGCAAGTTTCAGGTGGAATCGCGTGTAGTCGCCGCCACACCGCAGCCATGACCCGCACCCTAACGATTAGTTGTGCGCTGGCGGTGGCGGGGGCCTGTTTCGCGCAGAACCAGCGCTATCGCGCAAAGCTCGCCGTCGAAAGCGGCGGCAACCTTCCTGCGACGCCGCTGTTCACCGCCCCGCCCGCCGGCCGGGATTTGCCGCCCTGCAATGTTCTGAGCGCTTTTGCCGACGGCGTGGTCATCTATACGGTTCCGGTGGTCATCGACCCCTCAACCGATCCATTGACGCGCATTTGGGACGATAAGTGTGCAGTTAGCATCTGGCTGAAGGGCTACCGGATGGCCACCGTAACGCTGTACGACGGTGCGGTGATCGTGCTGAAGCAGATCGGCGATCCCGAAGGCTCTACCGTATCCGTGACCGCTCTCCATGTCCCCAAAGACGCCGCCAAAGCCTACGACAAGGGCCTCGAGGCCCTGAGCGCCGGCAAGCTTTCCGGCGCGCAGAAGCAGTTCGAGCGCGCGGTCGCGCTGTATCCCGATTATGCCCAAGCTTGGAGCCGGCTCGGGGAGGTGCTGGAGCAGCAATCGCAGCCGGAAAAAGCGGCCGATGCCTGCCAGCACGCCCTGAAGGCCGATCCCAAATACATCCGCCCCTACCTGCAGTTGCTCCGTCTGGCGGTTGCCGGGAAAAGGATGGAAGACGCAGCCGCTCTCGCCGACCGCGCCATTCAACTGGACCCCGTTGAATTCCCCGGAATCTTCTACTATGCCGCCGTCGCCAACTACGAGTTGAAACATGCCGGCGTGGCCGAAAGGGCCGTTCGCCGGGCCATCGAGCTCGACAAGGCCCACGAGTATCCGGCTGCCGAGGCGCTGTTGGGCAAGGTGCTGGCGGATAAGGGCGATTCCCGCGGCGCACTGGAGCACTTCACCAAATACGTGCAGCTCGCCCCAAAGGCCGGCGATGTGCCCGCCATCCGTCAGCGCATGGCGGAGCTGCAGCGCGGCGCCCAGTGACATCGCGGCTGACGTGGGGCGGGCGTCCACGCCTGCAGCGGGTCTCCAGACCCGCTCGCCGACATTCGCCCGGGCGGCCTTGGCCGCCCCACATCAGCCCCGATGGAAACGGGCAGCCCACCCCGCCACCGCGCCCGCGGCCGCGCTCACCGGTATCACCGCGGTATGCCAGAGCATCACGTGCGGGGCCTCGAAATTTGCGCAGTGAAGCTCCAGCATGGTCACTCCGGCCAGACCCGCGAGTGTGCCCAGCACCAACCCGGCGGCCACCGGATTCACCGCAAAGCCGCGCCGCACGAGAAACCAGCTCGCCAGCGCCGCTGGAATCGCGTGCAGCAGACCTACGGTCAGGCAGACGATCCCCTGCGCCACGAAATGGTCGGTCCGGTAATCGTGGAACAGGACCGCAAAGACAACCAGCAGCATCAGGCTACCGGCTCCCAGCAGCAACCCTGGAGCCGCGCGGCGCCGGCTTCCAGGAATCATTTCGCCGGCGGCTGCCGTGGCTCCCAGCCAGACGAAGATACCCAGCGCGGGAAAGATCAGCGCGCGCTCCAGAACACTGAGCTTTTGAATGCCGTAGAATCCCGCCCGGGCCGCGCCCGCCAGAGCTACAGCCGCGCAAATCAGGGCCAATCCGCCCACCAGCACCCATGCCGGCGGCAGCGGACGCACCGGACCGAGCGAGGACCCGATGGATTTGGAGACGCGATCGAGCAGCGCCGGGTCCACTTCGTGGGGAGCTTGAGCGGCCCGCTTCAGGATTTCGTCGATCTCTTTATCCTTCACCAACGCCCCCCATGCCGCTCAACCGTTCCCTCAACTTCTCATAGGCCCGGTGGGCTTTCTGCTTCACCGATCCTACGCTCGATGATGTGGCCCGCGCCACCTCCTCCAGCGACATCCCCGCAATCTTCAACATCTCGATCACTTCCCGCTGGCTTTCGGGAAGAGGCGCCAGCAGCGCTTCCAAATCCGGGGTTGCGCCTGACCCCGGCGGGAGCGCCGCCGCCACCTCCGGCATTTGCTCCAGGCGTTCTTCGCGGGCCGCGGTGCGGCTGGCCTTCCGGTAGTGGTCCACGCGAATGTGCCGGGCAATCGCGTAGAACCACGGCAACACCGGCTCGCCGGCGCGGTAAGTGTGCCGCACTTCATGAATGCGCAGCCAGGTCTCCTGCAACAGATCGTCGGCGTCTCCCCGGCTCGCGAATTGGACCAGGAAAAACCGGTGCAACTGCGGGCTCAGGCGATGGATCAGCGTCGTGGCCGCGGTGAAATCACCCTGTTGATAACGGGCCATCAGCATTTCCAGATCGCTGTTTGGGTCTCGCGCCACTAGTATCGTTTCATACCAATCCTACCAGGGAATACGATGGACGCCGTCGGAAAGTTACGCCGTGGCGTGCGGCGCTACCGTAACTTCCTTCCACGCTGCGTCGAACTAACTCCCGAGAGCTCGCGGAACGCGAGTCGCGCCACGTTGGCGCAATAAACCTTAGGAGGAGACCATGAAAAAGCTTTGTTTATTCAGCGCACTGATCGCGCTCATCCCAGCGGCTACCGCCGTCCGCGCCGATAGCGGCAAGGACGTTCTGGTGGTCACGGCGTCCAACGCAACCACCAACCAGCTCTTGGTTTACAACTCCGCCGGCACACTGATCCAGACGGTCCCAACGGGCGGGCAGGGCGGCGTCGGCGGCAACTCCGGCGGCATCGAGGCGCAAGGCAATCTGATTGCGGCCGTGAATTTCGGCTCGCTCAACGTGTCTGTTTTTAAGCGCGGCAGCAACGGCGTGCAGATGACGCAGTTGGTGCCCACCATCTCCAGCCCGGTCAGCGTAGCCTTCGGCTCCGACCACTTATACATCCTCGGGACTACCGAAGTGGAATCCCACCGCATGGTTGGATCCAACGTCGACCCCGTTCCCGATGGAGAGGTGTCGCTGGTCGTGGCGGATGGGTCCGCCGCCCAGGTCGGCGTTCTCGAAACCCAGCTTATCATCGCGGAGAAAAGCAACATGATTGAAACGGTGAACCTGTTCCCAGGGGGTGCGGTGGGCGGGATTGCCACGCCGGTAAAAAACATTCCGGCCAACGTCGACACGCCTTTTGGGCTGGTTACCCGCGGCGACAATGCTTACGTCACCATCGCGCATGCCAACGAGATCTCCCTGGTCCGCCATGGCGCCATTCTGACCATCACCAATTCCGGCACTCAGAACGCGCCTTGCTGGTTGGCGCTCGTGGGACCCTACCTGTATTCGAGCAATTCGCCGAGCATGAGTGTTTCCAAGTATGTAGTTTTCGGGCAGAGAATCGTGCAAGTGACGGCTGTTGCGGCATCATTCAGTGGCGCCCCGACCGACATCGCCTCGGGCGAAGGGCTGGTGGCCGTGATTGCCGGCGGCACTTTGTCGATCTTCAGCGTCGACCAGGACGGCAACCTGACCCTGCAAGCGGCGCCCACCACCAGTGACGCGCTCAACGGCGTAGCGTTCGTTCTCTAGCGTGCCGTCCCGGCTAATAACTGACAACCGGCTTGTGGGGCGGCCAATCTTGGCCGCAGCCGGCTTTCAGCCGGCCTGTGGCTTGCCGCGAAAATTTTGTGCTGAAAACAAGGGTGCCCCACATCTGTCGGCGTGCGATTGTAAATTCCTAGCTGTGACGGGACACTAGCGAACATCCAGATAGCCGAATCTCAGCGGCTCTGAGTTGGAGTTCGAAAGCCTCACCTCGATCTCCGGCTTTCCGCTGAGTGCGGCGGGCAGGCGGACACCCAACTCCGTCAACTCGCCGCTCCGCTGAGCCACCTCGGCATGGAGATCCACGCCGGCCACACGCACGCCGAGACGAAAGTCCGTGGTGCGAAACACGCCGATGTACAGGCGCTCGCCCGGCACCCGCGGTCCACCTACACGCACCGTGGCTGCGTGACGCAGCAGGCGGTATCCGTCCGCGCACTCGTCCCACCCCGCACCGGCATACTGCGCGAACGCGGTGTCGCCCAGGTTGATAAAGCGCGGCGTCTCCGTTTTCCAAACGGACTCCGCCATCGCACGGTATTGAGCCGTGATGTTGCGCAGCACCTGCCCGTCCAGTCGGTAGACCACCGCGCGGCCGTCCTCGAGCGCGCGCAACGTCAGCGCCTGCGGCAGGATGTATCTCACCGCCAGGCCCGCGGGCGCCTGGATCTGCGCCTCCGAACCCGGCGCCAGGTAGACGTGTGGGATCTCCATCGCCCGGAACGGCACATCCACGATGCCGGACCAGAACAGGTCCGAGTCGACGCCGTCGAGCAGGATCATTTTGCCTGGCTGCGCGGCGTGTATGTCAGCCACGCCCAGAACCAGATCCTCGACGCGCGCGCCGCGGTCATGATGCCACTGGGCAACCGTCCACGCGGCCGGCAGCGATGTGCCGAGATAGAGGGCCACGCCCGCTGCCGCGGCAGCCTTCCATATCCATTTCGCGCGCCAGGCGTACGCGATTGCGGCGCCGCCCACCATCGCGATGCCGGCCACGGGCACCGTCAGGTAGTAATCCATTTTGTGATCGCTGAGCGGCAGGTACGGTCCAATCACGATGACGAACCATGCCACACCGACGAGCGGCGCCCATTGCCGCGCCCGCGCGCTCCACGCGAGCAGGCCCGCCACCGCGCAGGTCAGCAGCGCTCCCGCCAGCCGCACGGGCCCAAGCGCCCACATCCAGTAGGTCCACAGCGTGGCGAATACCTGGCCTCCGAAATGCACCGCGTAGACGCCCCCATGCGGCGGCGGCGCAAATCGAAAGTGCACGAAAATAAACAGCGCCGACACCAGAAACATCGGCCATATCTTCTTCAGATACGCCCGCGCATAAAGCAGCGCGTAAACCGCCGCGATGGCCGGATAGACCACGTTGGTCTCCAGCGCGCCCAGGCCCAGCACGAACGCGGCCCAGTGTCCGAAAGCGTCGCGCACGGAGCCGCTCTTGATGTGCCGCAGCAGAAACCAGAAGGCCAGCAGAAAGAAGAAGCCGCTCAAAAGCTGGTTGTAGATCGAGGTCCAGCACATGGCGGCAGCCAGGCCGGAGTTGGCGATCCACAGAACCTGCGCCCAGAAGCCCGCCGCGCGCGATGCGGTCAGCCGCCGGGCGATGCTGCCCAGCAAGACCAGGCTCGCCATTTGCGTGGCGAACGCCACCATGCGGAAGGGCAGCGCGTTCACGCCAAACGCCGACGACAACGCCAGAAAATAGGTGTTCTCGCCCAGCGGCCGGATGTTGCCGTGCGCTTTGGGAGCGAACAGGGCCGGCCCTAAGTCGCGCCACGCGTGGACCTCGTGCCGCAGGTTAAGCCAGCCGAAGTCGTCCTGGTAAAACCAGTTGGTCAGCCCCGGCCAGTAGAGCGCGAGCAACAGCGCCAGCGGCAAGACGCGCCTGGTTAGCACACGGCCTCCACCTTCGGCAACTCCCGCAGGCGGCGGATGGGCGAACAGATCAGCCACAGCGTCGAAAGCAGAAAACCGGCGGCGCCCACGAACATCGCGGCGCGCAGTCCGATCAGTTCCGCCAGCGCGCCGCCCGCCAGTGCGCCGGCCGGCAGCACACCGCGGAACATCAGGTGCGCGGCGGCGTTCACGCGGCCCAATACATGGCTGGGCGCGACGGACTGGCGCAGGGTCAATTCGTTGATGTCGAAAATCGACCAGGCCATATCGCCCAGTTGCGCCACCGCGAGAATAGCCGCGCATACCGGTACCGGTCCGTGCGCCAGCGGCGGCAACAGCGCGGCTATGCCGGGCGTCACCGCGGCGCCGATCAGCGTCCGCCCAAATCCAAAGCGGCGCACCAGGCGTTCCGCGGCCAGCGCGCCGAATACGCCGCTGAAGCCGCCCACCGCAATGACCGCGCCCAGCAGCACGGCGTCGATCCGTAGTTCGCGCACCGCGAACAGAATATACAGGCTGCCTCCGAATCCCAGGAAAACCGAGGCCGTGGCCGTCCGCAGCAGCAGCGTGCGCAGTGTGGGTTCGTGCCATGAAGCGCGCAGCCCTTCCACGATTTCCCGCCCGATGTGCGGCGCGCCGTTGGGCTTCGGGCGCGGCTCCG
>Ga0335078_10004510_pt1 | contig 20615 bp, 18 predicted proteins | sample Lox_Sample_32_FD_206711 | JGI IMG/M metagenome (GOLD analysis project Ga0335078, IMG submission 206711) | Soil microbial communities from Loxahatchee National Wildlife Refuge, Florida, United States - Lox_Sample_3.2 | ecosystem: Environmental > Terrestrial > Soil > Wetlands | place: USA... | reverse complement strand
AGGTCTGGGCCAGCAATTGTGGCTGGTGGCCGGGCTGCGCTGGAAAACTTTCCGGAACGGACTGCGGTCGAAGTCCGAAAAAATGCATCTGCTGGGAACCATCATGCTGAGCCTGGTGTTCGGAGCGATGGTGCTGGGACTGTCGGTCGGAATTGGCTTCGGCTCTTACCAAATTGCGGAATCCGGGCGGTGGATTCTGCTTTCCGCAATCTTGTGGGGAATATTCGCGTTCTGGCAATTTGTTCCGATCCTTGCTTCGCAAACGAATCCGGGATTCGACGGGCGCAACCTGCTGCGGTTTCCGCTGCGATTTTCGTCGTTTTTGATGATGAGCGTGGCGTACGGCATGGCAGACCCTTTCGCGGTGGCGGCAATTCTGTGGCACATCGCGATGCTCATCGGCGTTTCCATCGCGCGGCCACAGGTGATGTGGTGGGCGGCGCTCGCGCTCGGCACGTCGGTGGTGATGAATCTGCTGTTCAACCGGATGCTGTTTTCGTGGCTTGAGCGCGTGCTGGCGAAGCGGCGGACGCGCGAAGTGCTGGCCGCGATTTTTATTTTGAGCATGGTTTCGCTGCAATTTACGTCGGTGATCGTGCAGAGATGGCGCAAGCCGATTCTGCGATTCGTGGACGAAACGGCGATCGTGTGGAAGCACCTTCCGCCGACCGAGACGGGCACGGCGATCGGCGACGCGGCGGCGCAGAATTCTGTTCCGGCGCTGGAAGCGATTGGATTGGTGGCGGCGTGCGCGGTGGCGTTCGGCGGACTCTTCGCGATTCGCGTTCACGCGCAATACAGGGGAGAGGATTTAGAGGAAAGCGCGGCGCCCAGCGCGCCCCGGAAGCGCACGGCGCCGCGAGCGATTGTTGCGGCAGCCGCGACGAGCACACAAACGGCAAGCGTGAGCGGAGCGGCGCGAGGAATGGTGAGTGCGCCGGTGGCGGCGGTGTTCTGGAAAGAGGCGCACTACCTTTTACGGAATTCGATGCTGCTGATGAATTTGTTTATGCCGCTGGTGCTGATTGTCTTTTTTAGCGTCACTTCGGGCAGGCCGACACGGACGGGCAGGCCTGCGTTTGGTACGAGATTCTCCACAGATTTCATTTATCCCGCGGCAATTGCGTACGCGTTCCTGATCATTATGCAAATGTGCCCGAACAATCTGGCGTATGACGGGCGCGGAGTGGAGAGGCTGTTTCTTTGCCCGATCAAGTTCAAGACGGTGATGCTGGGGAAAAATTTATTTCACACGAGCCTGCTGGTATTGGAAATGTTGATGGTACTGGCGCTGGTGACCGGAATGGGGCATGCGCCGCGGCTTGCCGTGCTGGTGGCGACGTGGGCGGCGCTGCCGTTCGCGGCGCTGGTGCAATTCAGCGTGGGAAACTGGCTTTCGCTGCAATATCCGCGGCGATTTGAATTTGGAGTGCGGCGGCAACGGCCTTCGGGGCTGAGCATGCTGATTTCATTCGGGCTATATTTCGCGATGATGGGCGTGATCAGCCTGGCGGCCGCGATTTGTTTGTGGTTCGCGGGAATATGGTTGCTGCCGATTGTGTACCTCGCGCTGGGCGGGCTGGCGTTTCTGGCGTATCGCGGAATATTGGAAGATTGCTCGAATCGGGCCGTGGCGCAACGCGAGACGCTGATCGAGCAGCTGGCGAAGTAATTCTTCCTCACACAATTGGAGAAATTCTCTGCGGAGAACTGGCTTTCCTGTTGTCAGGGGCCTGTGCGCCTCTTGACCGGAAAATCCCCGCCCCTGCGAACCGGGGACGGGCTACAACTGTGGAGCGCAATCCAAAGTTGCCAGGCGGGGTGTGGCGCGATAGAGTCTGGCGTGTGCGCAGAAGCGCGCGGTGAAATCATTTCTTCTATGGAGCGAGGAGCAATCATGAAAGTGCGGAAAGTTTCGCATGCGTTTGCGTGTGCGGTGATTTGGGCGGCAGCCGCGGCTGGAGTTTCGAGCGCGGCGAACGCGCAGGATTTGCGGCAGGATCTTTCGAGATACGTCGAGACGATTGCGGTGCCTGGATACGAGCAGTCACTGGGCAAGAAAATTCAGGCGGACGTGGCAAAGTGGAAGCCCAAAACGGATTCGATGGGCAACGTGATTGTGACGATCGGGAGCGGCGCGCCGCTGCGCGTGATTGCGGCATCCATGGATGAGCCCGGATACATCGTGAGCGGAATCACGGACGACGGATATTTGCGCGTGCAGCGGCTGCCGCAGGCGGCGCCGAATCCGCTTTTCGATACGCTGTACGCGGCGGAGCCGGTGAGGATTGAAACGCGGTCGGGAAAACTTTTGAACGGCGTGGTGGGCGGGCTTTCCGTGCATTTGCAGACAGGGCGATTGAATCCACCGCAGACAAACAATCTGGACGACATTTATGTGGACATCGGCGCGCATTCCGCGGAGGAAGCGCGGCGCGCGGGAGTGGACATACTGGATCCGCTGGCGATTGACCGGCATTTGTACGAGATGGCGAACGGGCGAATGACCGGGACGGCGATTGGCGATCGATTTGGCTGCGCGGCGCTGGTGGAAATGCTGCGACACCTGGATGCGGCGAAGGTGAAAGGCACATTGGTGGTGGCGTTTCTCGGTCAAGAGTGGGCGCAGGCGCGCGGGATCGATCGAATTGTGGCGGATCATTCTTCTGCAAACGCGCAAAGAATCGACGAGATGATTTATGTGGGGCGATTGCGTCGTGGAGGAGCGGGCCGAGGAGGAGCGGCGGCGGCCGGCGGCGCGCGCGGTGGACGCGGCGCGTTTGAAATTTCCGAGCCGAAGAAACCGGAAGGAAGCGGCGCGCTGATCGCCGGAACGGGAGCGAACGCGACGCTGAATCCGTTTGCGAGCGAGCTGGAAAATTTGGCGGAACAAAACAAAATTACAGCTACCACGGATGCCAGCGCACCAGTGGCTCGCGGCGCGGAATTCGCGGCGAATTTCCCACTGCCGGAGAAATTCGCGCAGGTGGGAATTGCAACGACGTGGCCCTCGACGCCGGGCGAGATGATTGACGCGGATGATTTGGTCGCGGTGACGCAGCTGTTGGAAGTGTACGCACAGGGTAGCGCGGCAACACAGCCGCTGGCACACGTAACGGCTCCGCTGCCGCGGCCTGCGGTAGTTGCAAAACCAAAGACGGCGCCGACGCCGACAGAGGTGGTATCGAAATTAGTGGAAGCGTACGGCGTGAGCTATCACGAAGGCGATGTGCGGGCAGACGTGCTGGCGATGTTGCCGCCATGGACGAAGCCGCAAACGGATGACGCGGGAAACGTGTGGGTGCACTTGGGCTCGGGGAAGAAAGATCCGAAGGCGAAGAGCATCGCAGTTGTGGCGCACATGGATGAGATTGGATTTGAGGTGCGGTCCATTCGACCGGACGGGAAACTCGTGCTGGTTTCGCGCGGCGGCGGCTCGATGGAATTTTTCGCCGGGCACGCGATGCTGGTGCACACGGAGAAGGGCGATTACCCCGGCGTGATTGAATTGCCGGAGGGATGGGACGCGCCGGGATTTTCGTTTCGGCCGGGAAGAGGCGGGGCCGCGGCGCCTCCGGCGGGTGGACGAGACGGTGAAGCCGCGGCGGGCGCGCAGCAAGACGGCGGCCGCAGAGGCGGAGGGCGCGGTCAGGGCGGAGGCGGCGGATTTGGAGCGCCGATCGTGATGGACATCGGCGCGCTGAATGAAGCCGATGTAACGAACATGGGAATCAAGGCGGGCGACCGGACGGGCGACCACGTGACGATTCCGAAAAAATATCGGCCGCTTTCGTATGGAAAAGCAAATGCGCGAAGCTTTGACGATCGCGTGGGATGCGCCTCGGTGATTTCAGCATTGTGGGCGCTGGGACTGGATTTGCCGGGACGTGACGTGACATTTATTTTCTCGACCGGAGAAGAAATTGGACTTGTGGGAGCAACGGCGGCGGCGAAAAAGATGGCGGCGGACGGGCACTCGCCGGATTACGTTTTCGCGATTGACACGTTCGTGAGTTCGGATTCGCCGATTGAATCGAAGCGGTTTGCCGATGCGCTGCTGGGTCATGGATACGTGGTGCGGGCCGTGGACAATTCCAATATTTCGCCGGAAACGGACGCTTACCGCGCCGCCGAGATGTCCAAAGCAAACAACATTCCGGTACAAGTTGGTACTACGGGCGGCGGAAATGACGGATCGGTTTTTTCGCCGTACGGCACGATAGACGTTGGGCTGGGATGGCCACTGCGAAATTCGCATTCGCCGGGCGAAGTGATCGATACGAAAGATTTGGACTCGCTGGCGCACGCCGTGGTGATGCTGGCGAAGAGCTGGTGACGCCGGGCACAGTTCGGAGAAAATAGCGCGAAGTGATGCTGCCCGATTGGCTTACGGATCGTGTGCCGGCCCTTTCGCAACTGGAAGAGGACTGGCAGCCGGTTCCCCGTTATGTGCTGTTTGGATGGCTGGCGTTTTATTTATTTTTTCTTTACGAGCAGGCCGCCGGCGGTGAATTCCCCAATTACATGAATCTGGTTTTTGTGCCCGTGCACGAAGGCGGGCATTTGCTGTTTCGCTGGTTTGGAATGTTCATCAGCGTGGCGGGCGGGACTTTCTTGCAACTGGCGGTGCCGCTGATGCTGGCGACGTACTTTGCATTCGTGCGGCAGCCGCAGGGTGTGGCGTTCTGCATGTTTTTTCATTTTCAGCAGTATTTGCCGACAGCGACCTATATGGCGGATGCGCGGGCGCAGGTGTTGCCGCTGATCACCGTCGGCGACAGCGATTATGTAATCCACGATTGGAATTATTTGTTCGATAAGCTGGGCGTGCTGCGGCACGACACGCAGATCGCGGCGTTTGTGCGGACGATGGGCTGGCTGGGAATGCTGGCAACGGTGGGTTGGTTTGTGTGGAGAAGTTTAAAGAAGCCGGAAGACCAGCAGTGAGCGCGGGTAGAATGGAACGCGAGGATTGGTGATGGCAGTGAAAACAATCATCGAGCCATTCCGGATTAAGTCGGTCGAGCCGATCCGGCAAACGACGCGCGAGGAGCGGCGCAAGCTGCTGGGCGCCGCGGGGTGGAATCTTTTTCTGGTGGCGTCGGACGACATCTTGATCGATCTGCTGACGGACAGCGGGACGGGCGCGATGTCCACGGCGCAGTGGGCGGCGATCATGCGCGGGGATGAATCGTACGCCGGCTCGCCGAGCTTCACGCGATTTCGCCAATCGGTGCAGGCAATTTTTGGATTCCGGCACGTGATTCCGACGCATCAGGGGCGCGCGGCGGAGCGAATCTTATTCAGTGTGATGTGCAAGAAGGGCGACGTGGTGCCGAACAACACGCATTTCGACACCACCCGCGCGAATTGCGAATACGCGGGCGCGGAAGCGGTAGACCTGCCGATTCCGGAAGCGCGCGAGCCGGCGCGCGTGCACCCCTTCAAGGGAAACATGGACACCGCAAGGCTGGCGGAGCTGATCGAGCGCGTGGACGCGAAGCGAGTGCCGCTGGTGATGCTGACGGTGACGAACAATTCCGGCGGCGGGCAGCCGGTATCGTTGGCGAACATTCGCGAAGTAAAGCAGATTTGCGCGCGGCACGGCATTCCGCTCTACATTGACGCGTGCCGGTTCGCGGAGAATTCGTATTTCATCAAGCTGCGCGAGCCGGGCTGCGAGAATCGCACGCCGCGGGATATCGCGCGCGAAATGTTCAGCTATGCCGATGGTTGCACGATGTCCGCAAAGAAAGACGGGATGGCGAACATCGGCGGATTTTTGTGCACGAACGACGATTCAATGGCGCGGCTGGAAAAAGATTTGCTGCTGCTGACGGAAGGTTTTCCAACATACGGCGGGATGGCGGGGCGCGATTTGGAAGCGGTGGCCGTGGGGCTGAATGAAGCGCTGGAAGAGGATTATTTGAATTACCGCATCACGTCCACGGCGTATTTGGGAAAGCACATCGCCGAAGCGGGCGTGCCGATCGTGCAACCTCCGGGCGGCCACGCGATTTACATTGATGCACGCGCATTTTTGCCGCACGTGCCGGCGGCGCAATTTCCGGGCGTGGCGCTGGCGGGAGAGCTGTACATCGAGGGCGGAATTCGGAGTGTGGAGATTGGCACGCTAATGTTCGGCGAAAATGCGTTGATGGATCTGGTGCGGCTGGCGATTCCGCGACGCGTTTACACGCAGAGCCACATTGATTATGTAGTGGAAGTGATAGTGGAAGTGTGGAAGCGGCGCAACGAAATTCGCGGACTAGAATTGCTGGAGCAGGCGCCGACGCTGCGGCATTTCACAGCGAAATTGAGGCCGGTGGAGAAACACTCATCCGTTGCCTCTGCCAAGCGTCCGTCCTGAAAGGCACGAACCGCCTAGCGGCAACGGATGGATTTGCCATCCGCATCGTATAGTCAGTATGAAGCAGGCGTTGCGGAGCCCATATTCTGTGAAACGCTCACTCATAGCTATCCTCAGCGTAGGTGCCATTTTTATCTTGTGTTCGTCGCTGGACGATCTGCGACTCTTGGCGCAAGGACAAAGCAACACGTCGAATGCCCCAACTCCGCAGGCAATCGAAGCCAGGCATTCCCGGTTGTTCGAATTTGGTAATCGCACTGTTCAAGATCTCGCCTCCGAAGGTACCGGAGACATTCACATTCATGCATCGTACCCTCCGACAGAATACATGGAATTTTATCCGGAAATACCGACCTCATCCAACATGCCTATGCTCGAAATGATGCCTTTGGTATGTGACAGTGCGCTCGTCGTTTTGGGCAAAATGGGGACTGGAACATCCCATTTGACGGCTAATCAAAAGTTTCTGTACACGGATTGGGGTTTTCTAGTGGGAGAGGTGATTCGAAATAATCCCGATTCGCCAGTCTCTGCCGGTCAATCCATAACGGTGGTCAAGGCAGGCGGACGGCTTCAGTTCCAAGGACGCATGGTTTATGCCGTAGACGACAACTTCAGAGAATTTGAGCCAGGCGGCGAGTATCTGTTGTTTCTTGTCTACATTCGGAGCACGGGGACCTACCTTGCGCAAAGCTCGATTGGGTATGTGTTCCAAGGTCCCGGTGTGACACAACTCTCATCAGATGGAGGAACAAAGGGCCACACTGTAGTGCTTGACCACATGGACAAAGACTCAATCCTACAGACAGCGAGAGCGGCTGCGTCAAGAATTAAGGCACAGACTGCGTGTAGAGGAGTAGTCCAGTGAAGCGAGCTACTCCGACGCTGCGGCATTTCACGGCGAAGTTGAGGCCGGCGGCCGCGCTAAAATAGAAATCGCATGGGTATAAAAAAGTTTATTACGACATATCCCATCATCTTTGGAATATTGCTTAGTGCGTTTGTTGTAGGTGTCTTGCTAATTGTCGCGATTTGGCTGCCATCCTTCGGGGATATTTTCTCGTTTCCCAGACAGCATAGGCCATTCCAAAGCGTACTCTACACCGCCTTTTTTCTGATCGTTTGGATTTCTTACTTTTGGAGATGGAGAGGGCATGGAGTTTTTTGGGCCACTACGTTTGCGTGTTTTGCGGCACACGTACTTGGTGTTTTCCTCTACATGACTTATGTCGGGCCGATTTTGGGGTGGCAGTGGAGCATACTGATGGGTACAGAATGCCTACTCTTCGGATCGATTTTTGCTTGGGTGGTGGAGCGCTTCGGTAGCCGCAAAAGAGCTAACGCTCACTCAGAGGACGAGCGTTTGCTATAATCGCGCGCCAGTTATGCCAGCGACCGCGTCAAAGATAAAACCAACACCCGCGTTCAAAGCTCCGCGATACATTGTGGTGGAAGGGCCGATCCGCGTGGGGAAAAGCACGCTGGCGGGAGTGCTGGCGGACAAGACGCACGCGCAGCGCGTCTACGACTGCGAAGACAATCCATTTCTGGCGGGATTTTACAAGGAAGAACGCGGGGCGGCGTTTGCTGCGCAGATGTATTTTCTGTGGGAGCGGCAGCGGCGGCTGCGCGAGGCGGATATTTCAGAGACTCCGGGCGCGGTGGTGGCGGATTTTCTGTTCGAGAAGGACAAAGTTTTCGCGTATCTGAATCTGGACAATGAAGAGCTGAAGCTGTACGACCGTTACTATGAGTCGTTCGCGGAGAATATGCCGAAGCCGGACCTGGTGATTTATCTGCAGGCCAGCGTGGAAGTGCTGCGGGAGCGGATCGCGCGGAAGGGTAAACAGGCGGAATCGAAGATTTCCGAGGAATATTTGACGGAGGTGGTGCGGGCGTACGAGCACTTCTTTTTTCACTATACGGCGTCGGATTTGCTGGTGGTGAATACTTCGGAGATTGATTTTGTGGCGCGCAACGCGGATTTGCAGCAGTTGCTGCGGCGGATACAAGAGCCGGTGAAGGGCACGCAGTATTTTTTGCCGCTGACGCAGGAATAGGCGGCGGTTCCCTACTTTTTTATCGCCGAAAGAAATCCCAACACCTCTTCGGGATGACAGCGCGACGGCAAAGACAAAAGACAGGGCAGAAAGCGACAAAGGAAACGGCAGATCCCTCAGACGAGCCGCGCGGACGCTGCCCGGTTCGGGCTGATAGAAACGGGCCTAGTGAATTTCGACCGGTCGATCCAGTGCGGCGATCTTGCCGTCGATGGCTTCCTGCACAACCTGGCGCAGGCGGTATGAACCGGCAGGGGCTTGAACCGTCAGCTTTGCGTCCAGACCATCCTCTCTGACTTTCTTCAAGGTTGCGGCCTTAATGCGCAAATCCATCACGCCTTCCACACCAGCCACAAATTGACTCTTGGCATCAAAAAGAGCTGTGATGAAGATGAGACGCTCGACCTTTCGTTCGTCATTCAAATCCGCGAAGGGCAATTTATGCGTATCGACGTGCACAGAAACATTGAGATTGCGATCTCCGGTTGCCGATGCCGCGGGCGTCGCCGTCAGTTCGATGGGGAGTTCGGCGGGACCATCGGCAGATAGGACAGTGGCCTGCAACCTGTTGAACCTTTTCTCGGAGGGCGAGGGATCGGGGCTGGGCGCGTAGTAGTCCGGCCGCGCGTGCACGGCAAAGCGCTCCGCGTTGGTCAGTTTTACCTGTAAAGAATGCGCGCTGCCATCAACCTTGAGATTTTCGGGCGTGAAGCCAAGAACATAAGACACGGGTGGAGGGGACGCGAGCGTGTGCATCCCAGCCGCGAGGTCGTTGCTGTTTTGAATTAGCTTGCCGCCGGTTCCTGCGGCCAAATCGTACATCGGCGCCTTCATGTTGAAATGTGTCTTGTATTTGTCGTCGTAGACCACGCCGGAGCTGTCCAGAGAGTTGATTACGACATTACCGCGAAGAGCGGATTCGATGACCTTCTGTGTTTCCTGATGGAGAGATAGGGCAAGGAAGCCGGAAGAAGTAAGCACAACAACGCGGTGACCCGGCATTTGGGAAAGATGTCGTATCACGAGGCCGAGGGCGTGGATAGTGTCCAGCGCCCTACCTTCATCAATATCTACCATCGATTCGGCAACTTCACGAGCGCAAGCTTCACCGCCGCCAGGTCCGCAGCAGGCTACCGCCGCAGCCGCAGCATCCACTAGCTCTTCTGTTTCTCCACCTGAGTGAATAATTACCCAGGCTTGATACTTAGTCTCCGGCGGACAAGGATTCAGCAGGCGAAGTTGCATCCTTTGGAAAACTCTCAGTTTTGCGAGCGTGTCCAGCAACCGCTGAAGGTTGTCGGTGAAATCAAGACTCAAACTTCCGGAGGCTGTAAAAATACCGATTCGCTCGCCTGGATCGAGACCTTTGCGGATGAACTTGATCGCCGCTTCCCGCGCAAACGTAAGGTTGGGCATCGTCGTGCTCATATCATCGAAGAAAAGGGCAACGTAGCGCGGCTGGATATCCCGCGAAGGTGCGGTCGCGGCAGGGACACCGGGCGCGGCCGTCGCGGCGGCGGGGGCGCTTCCCGCGGCTCCGGTGAGAACCGAAAATGCGGAAATCGTTTGGGGCTTGCCGTTATCGAACAGAAGGAAATCCTCTTTCTTCAAATTCGGTACTGGCTTTTCGTGGGAATCGAGGACGACGACGGGCACTTCGACCAAGTCCGAGCGCACGCGGATGGCGGGGGCAGAGGGCGCTTCAGGAGTGTAGGGCCGGCTGACCCAGGAGAATTCGTCTTTGGGAATTTCCGTCTGGCTGCGGAGTAATGGCGGAATGAAAGCAACGGCCGCCAAGGAGATGAAGACGCCGGTTGCCAGCAGCACTTTGCGATGAGGGCCGGACTGCACAGGTCACCCCCTGGGCACCTTGATGCTTTTATACCTGCCGGCGGTTATCCGCAAGAAAATGCGCGGAGCTTGCCGAGGCGGAGGTTCCGGAGATAAGCTCCGAACGCAAGATTGGTGCGCATGAAATGGGATTTTGCGAGGCGAGGCGATGAACATTTGGAGTCGGAGAAAGTTTTTTGCGGCGACGATTGCGGGCGGAGTGGCGGCGGGAGCAGAACAATTATTCGGCGCGGCGCGGCCGGCATTTGGCGCCGAGCTCCAGGGTGAAAACGGCGCGCAAGGGAGCGGCGAGCGCGGGACGCGGCCACTGATTGTGTGCGCGGCGAATGGATTCGCGCACCTCGAAAAGGGCATGGACATTTTGCGGCGCGGCGGCGACACGCTGGACGCGGTGCTGGCCGTGGTGGTGGAGGTGGAAAACGATCCGAAGGATCATTCCGTGGGATACGGCGGGCTGCCGAACGAAGAAGGCGAAGTGGAGCTGGACGCGCAGGTGATGCACGGGCCGACGCGGCGCTGCGGCGCGGTGGGTGCGATCAAGAAAATCAAGAATGCGTCGCTGGTGGCTAAGTGCATCATGGAAAAATCGGATCACATTTTTCTGGTGGGAGACGGCGCGACGCGGTACGCGATTGCGGAGGGATTTGAGCCGATGGATTTGATGACGGCGGAATCGCGCGCGGCGTGGCTGCGATGGAAAGCGAAATCTTCGGCCTTCTGGGCGCCGGGGATCGACAGCCCGAATTGGGGAGCGAGTTCCGCGGCGGGAAATGTGGATACGCCGGAAAAGCAACGGCTGGAGGCATGGATCGAAAAGGTGGTGGCGCATCCGCCGACGGGAACGATCAATTGCCTGGCGGTGGACGCAAAGGGAGATATTTCCGGAACGACGACGACCGCGGGAATGGCGTGGAAAATTCCAGGGCGCGTGGGCGATTCGCCGATTATCGGCGCGGGAAATTACGTGGATAACGAGGTAGGCGCGGCGGGGTCAACAGGACGCGGCGAGGAATGCATACGGATTTGCGGCGCGCATACCATCGTGGAATTGATGCGCGCGGGAAAATCGCCGAATCAGGCGTGCATGGAAGCGCTGGATCGCATTTCGCACAACTTCAAGGGCGATAAGAAACGGCTGACGGAATTCGACATTCAGTTTTACGCGTTGAACAAAGACGGCGCGCACGCGGGCGTGACACTGTGGGGTCCGAAGGCCGGGGGGCAACCGGGAACGTATGCAGTACACAACGGAACGGCGCGGCATGTGCCGCTGACTCCCCTGCTGGACGGCGCGACGCGGCCGACGCCGATTGGCGGGTAGCGAGAGCGCGCAACATTTAGTGAACAACCGGCACTTTATCGAACGACCAAACCTAGTGGACAACCTGGGAAGCAAAGACCAGAGTTACGCCCTGCTGCTGAAGCTGCGGCAGATATTCCGACAAAACTTTTAGCGTTTCCGGACGCGGATGGCCGATGGCGACCGCTTCGCCGTGCAATTTCGCGTCGCGGACGGCCTGATCGAGTTCATGGTGAACGTCGGCCGGATCCTGCAAATCATCCAGAAAAACATCGCGGGCTGCGACGGGCACATGGGCGCGGCGCGCGGCGGCGTAGGCGACTGTGGTGGATGCGGTGCGGCTGTCTATGAAGTAAAGATCGCGCTCGCGCAACGCAGGCATGACGGCGTTCATCAGCGCGGCGTCTGAAGTTCCGAGCGAGCCCTGATGATTATTCACGCCGACGGCCTGCGGCACAGTTTCGAGCATTTGCTGCACCATGCGCGTGACCTGATCCTGCTGCATACCCGGCTGCAGCTCGACGGGTTCTGCCTTCGCGTCGTCATTGGCCTCGACGGGCAGATGGAGCATGACTTCGTAGCCGCGGCGGGCGGCTTCTTCAGCGATCTCCGCGGAATGCGGGAGATGCGGAAGCACGGAAACGGTGAGCGGAAACGGAATTTGAAATACGGATTCCGCCGCCGCTGAATCGTAGCCGAGATCGTCAATGATAATGGCGAGTTTGGCTTCGCCGGGCTTGAGTTCGCGCGCCGGGGGCGCGGTGACGACGGGCGTAACGATGTTCACGGTCTGGGTGCGTTCACCTGCGAAGAAAAAATCGAAACGATCCAAACCGGGTGAGCCGGGGCGCTGAATGCGCTGGAGTTGATGCACCTGCGCGACCTTATCCATTTCGTCCACGATGGCTTTGAGGACGGGCTGGTCGGTCTGGCCATCTTCCATGTGCGGCAGGGTGATGAAAATCAGATCGGGTGGGGGCACTGGAGGCTGGTTTGGCGCGGCGCGTCCGGCACCGCGGGCCGCGGGCACAGCGGGGCGCTCTGGAAACATGCCGGTTTGGACGCGACCGCCGGAGGCAATCCGCGCGGCATAGACGAGTTCGCGCGTGATGGCACGGACTTGATTGGCGGTGAGTGGCTGCGGCTTTTTCTCGCAACCTGCGATGAGCAATGCCGCAAATGCGGGCAGGAGCAGCAAGACACTGAGGCCAGCGATGCGGGAAGACGAACTGCGGCGCTTTTCTTCAGGAAGCATCAATCAAAGGATTCGGCAGGACGGAATCTGGTTGCAGAAAGTTTTTCTGAATCGCGCAAAGCGAGCCGTCAGGTAACGATGGGATACATCACGCGGCTGCGACGCGATGGGACGTGGCGCTCGGCCACTTTATTCGCGCCACTGAGCAAATCGAGAGCCTTGGCGAGCACCGGGTCATTCTTGGGATCGGCCGGCGTGAGCGACGGATTTTCCGCGCGGCTGTAGGCCGCAGGATCGTCCGTGGAAGCGGCCATTTCCACCGTCGGCCTCACTCCATCTTCGGGAATGCCCTTGCCAGCGGGCGTGTAGTAATACGCGATGGTGATGTTCACGGCAGAACCGTCATCGAGTTGAATGGTTTTCTGCTGGCTGGCGGTGCCGAAGGTGCGCTCACCGACAACTTCGCCGCGCTTGTTTCCACCAATCGCCGCGGCAAGGATTTCAGCCGGGCCGCTCGTCATGCTGGAAGTGAGAACGACGACAGGATTTTTCCAAACGACTTTTTGCGGATCGGCGGCAAAGGCTTGCTTGACGACGGTCTGGCCCTGCAGGGTAGTGATGTTTCCCGAAGACAAAAACAATTTGGCGGCGGCGATTCCTTCGGCGTCATCGCCGGCGGCGCAACCGCGGACGTCCAAAATCACCTTGTGAATGCCGTCGTGATCGAGGTCGGAAAGTTTTGCGCGAAGTTCATCGGCTTTGCCGGGATTCAAATCGGGCACGCGGATGTAGCCGGTATCAGTCCCGATTTTGGTGACGGCGATATGCAGGGCGGGGATCGGCGCCAGAGTCACATTGCGCTGCTGCGTATCCGTCAAACCGCGCACGCGATTCGCCATGGGAAGCACGCTGAGCTTCACAACCGAACCGGGGGCACCGCTGAGCAACTGGTAGGCCTGTTCGACGGACATTTCCGAGGTGGTGAACCCGGCGATCGCGTCGACAAGGTCATTGGGCATCAAGCCGGCTTTTTCGGCCGGGCTGCCCGGCTGGATGGAGACTACGATGATGAAACCAGAGCGCTTGGAGAGAACTGCACCACTCTGCCCGGCGGGATGCGCTGCGACGGCCTTCTTGTAGTCGGCGTATTCCTGCGGGCTCATGTAGCTGGACATGGAATCCGGCAACGATTCAAGCAGGCCGTGGAGGGCGCCGGAAGAGACCTTGGCCATGTTCGGCTCTTCCACGTATTCCTGCTGAACCTTGGTAAGAACTTCGCTGTAGACGGTCAGCGAGCGGTAGGTCTTTTCGTCGTCCTGCCGGCCCAAGACGTAGCCCAGTGCGGCGTAAGAAAATATGCCCAGTGAGGCAAGGACAATTGCGACTTTTGTGGCGCGATTCATAGGGGGTCACTCGCTGTGATTTCGACCAACATTATAGCATCCGGCCCGACCGGCAAGCCACAGTGTGGAGAATCGTCCGGTCTAATCTGTCAGGGGTGTGCCCGGTCTGTACCCCCTAGGGTACCCCCTCCCCCCCCATCTTTTCGCATGAATGTCATTCGATTGGGGTTACGGACCCAACATTTGTTAAGAGTATGATTCGGCAGTATTTATTATATATACCTTCCGGTTAACACAGTGTTGCAACGGGACGAGTTACAAGAAGCAATAGAAAATGGCCGGCAAGGGTATGATTCGCCGAGGTTTGAAAGGCAGCTGAATGATATTCTTACAGAATGGCTCCAAATCAGGCAATTTCGGCCTTTCAGCAGGATTGGCGTTCCGTTTTGGGATAGTCTTTCGAATGGTTGGGCCAAGTCTGCAGTGCAAGTTACCATTGAGTGACCATGAAGGTCAAACGGAAAATAGTTTCCTGGCTGTGGATGTTCTGTGGAAGGCAATTCGAATGAAAAAAAGGAGCTACCCACGTTCACTTGTGAGCGAACGCGGGGTACCCGTCGAAAGATAAGTCAGGAACCGCACCCTTCAACTGCAAAGGGGTGCGGCACCCAGCGTGTGAAAATCACATCCTATAATCAGCATTGCTCGGCTCCTTTCTTCCGAGCCTTGGTCGTTTACCGCTGCCAAGTCTACTCGGTCAAAGGAGCCGACGCCGTCATCTAATCAGCCAACGGCGATGTCGAAGAGCCTGGCGTAGAGTGCGCCATCCGCCGTTCTGCACCGACCTAATTTCCAGAAAGGATACCAGCGGGTGTCGCATGTTTGTGAATCTCGTCCAAAGTCATTCCTTTCAGCAATGCGCCCATCACATCTTCGATGTAGAGATAACGGTCGGAGGGGAAGCGAGTGTAAAAAGTTGTGATCATCTTCGCGATGGAGTTTAAATCCACATTCCGTTGAATTTGATTTAGACATTTTGTTAACGGATCATTTTCCGGGCCGGGCAATGAAGGCTTGATGCCCTTGGTTCCTTCAAGGCAACCATCTTCAAGCCCGTTTGTGAAACCTTGAGAAAAACCCGTCACGTATGCCTGGCGTACATCCGTAGTCATCTTCAGCCATTCATCACCTTCGTGACCGACACGATCTCCATCGCTGGAACCAGGAACGAGCGCGAATATCGCCAGAGCGAGACAACAGCAGTGAAAAATGCGCTTTCTCATAAAATAAGTAGGCTCCTTTGTAACTCAGATCATGACACTCACTTGCCGCCGTTGTTGTGATATTCAAACACGAACGGATTTCTCGTCCTAGGATCAGGGCTGAAGGATGCTTTGACGACGACGTAGTCGTATGATTTCTTTGTGACCGGGTCGTAGATCTTGGCATCACGGCCGTCAACTTTGAACCTCTTTTCGACTGAATGATCTGATCCTCTAAAAGCCTGCTTTTCGTCCTTTAGTTCACCGTTCCCCTTGCATGGACTGGTACACGCTGTAAAGTCGCCACTCAATTTTTTTTCGTCTAGCTCTATTTGGTGGTTGGTATTCCGCATCCCAGGACTGGCGGGTGGCGCACCCTTCGACTTTTTCTTTAACATGTCCGCGTCAGACGGATGATACCACTGAGGCAAGACATCGAATAGAGACGGTGTGGATGTTGCCTTCGGGTGCCGCACCCCTTTGGTTTGCAAGGGTGCGGTTCGTCCGGCACTGGACATGCGAAATAAACTCATCCGAATTCACGGGCAAGGGCATTTGCACTTCGTCACGTTTAGTTGTTATCGGAGGGAAAAACTACTCGGCAGGGTGAGCGCGCGGAACTTGTTTGTGAAAGTACTCGGAGCCGTGAGGGCGAAATATAAATTTAGTTTGGTGGGCTATGTGGTGATGCCCGAGCATGTGCATCTGCTGATCGGCGAGCCGAAGCTGGGGAATCCGTCAAAAGTAATTCAGGCGCTGAAACAAAGCGTGTCACGCCGGCTGCGAAACAAGAGCAAGCGGAAGAGCGCGCCGAATCAGCTGCGGTTGGGATTTGCGGTTGCAGAGAAGCGTCCGCATCTGTGGCAGCGCCGCTTTTATGATTTCAACGTGTGGAGTTACAGGAAGAAGGTCGAAAAGCTTAAATATATGCACTTCAATCCGGTGAAACGAAAACTGGTGAGCGATCCGAAAGACTGGCCGCGGAGTAGTTACAGTTTTTATGAGAGGCGCGGCAATGAGTTGCTCAAGATTGATTGGGAGTGAAGCAGCCACGGCAAGAATGCACCGGAATCTGACGCGAGCCAAAAACCGCACCCTTGCAAACCAAAGGGATGCGGCACCCAAATGCAACGGCAGATCAAGAGCATCGTTTAGGGTGCGCCACCCGCCATCGGCGGGAGAAGACATCGTCGAAAGACGGTTCAGCTCGTCGAGCCAACCGCCAACCGCCGCACCCTTTCGCTTCGCCGAAAGGATGCGCCACCCGCCTATTGCAGCTTCCTCCGGTTACGTGTGTGCCATTCGCTTAAGCCGCTGGAGCAACCATACGACAAGTCGGCCAACGATGTACCATTGAGCGAACGACAGGATCGCGACCGCAAGTAATTTGTAACCACCGACTGATGTCCTCCAGAACAAACGCTCAGTGTTAACTTCTTTGGGCCCCAGCACAGAAACCATCCAAAGGCTGGGGAGATTCGGCCATAAGGCGGCGTGATAAACCTTCAATCCGGTTGCGAATGCGTCTCGGGTATTTCGCCACCCGAAAATCACATATCTAGGCGAGTCTTGGTCGAGGCTCGGCGGTGTCGGCGTATACGGGATTGAGTTGTTCGCCAGATCAATCCCGGCGGCAAGCCACAAAAGGCTATTTGCGATCAGTAAGGCTACTACAAGTCTATCGCGCATCCTTCACTCTCAGTGGTGTTCAGTCTTAGTTCCTCTGCTTGGGTCCGTTGCTCGCACTGCGTTCTCAGCGTCAAGCGCATCCTGCTTGTTCAGATTGGTATTCGCATCCCCAGCCCCGACAGCCACATGCCCCGCTATCAACTCACCCCAGATGTGCCCTAAAAGCTCGTGCGCGGTCTTTTCGGCGACGTTTGCGGCCGGAACGCCGCTTTTTCGGCGGGTGGCGCACCCTTCAACTTTTTCTTTAACATGTTCGCGTCAGATGGATGGTACCACTGAGGCAAGACAGCGAATAGAGACGGTGTGGATGTTGCCTTCGGGTGCCGCACCCCTTTGGTTTGCAAGGGTGCGGTTCGTCCGGCGCTGGACATGCGAAATAAACTGGTTCGGATTTACGGGCAAGGGCATTTGCACTTCGTCACGTTTAGCTGTTATCGAAGTTACAGTTTTTATGAGAGGCGCGGCAATGAGTTGCTCAAGATTGATTGGGAGTGAAGCAACCACGGCAAGAATCCACCGGAATCTGACGCGAGCCAAAAACCGCACCCTTGCAAACCAAAGGGATGCGGCACCCAGCGACGGGAGCGGCGCGAATCGAACAGCTGCGGCAATGGTGCAGGAGCGTGAGGCCGACCTGCGCTAGCACGCAGGCTGATTTTACTGAGTTTCGGCCGAGGAGCGGGCGTGGACCACATCTATGGCAGAAACGATGTAGGTTTGAGAGATACGGTCATGCCAGCTGAGGTGATCTTCATCCCAGTAGGTCCAAAGGAAGCCCAACATTGCCATGGCGCCGGATATCAGATAGCCGACGCTACGCAAGATGAGCTGGCGCGGCTGCGGCGGTCCGCCTTCGAAGCTGACGATTCGAAGATGGGTGACCATCATTCCCGGCGTGGCGCCGCCCATGATGCTGAACAGGGTGAAATACTGGGCGTAGAGCAGAACCGCGATGGACGCGCAAACGAAGGCGTCCAATTTTACGGCGGCGAGGCGTCCGCCGAAGGCGGTGAAAAGTCCCAGGATGGCCGCGTAGGATACGGCGAGGATGACGGCGTCAACCAGGCCGGCGCGGTGGCGAGTGGAGATGGCGGCGACGGGGTACAAGTGCGAATCGGGACGCGATTCGTGATGCTGTCCGCTGAATGGGACCGCTTCGGAATGTGAATCGGCCTCGATTACGGGCGGCTGCGACACGTCAATGAGGAGGTGCTGGACAGGTTCCGGCTTCGGCGCTTCCTGCTCGGCGGCTTTACCGGCGGACATTCGAGCCGCGGCAGCGAGCGTGGCTTGCAGGGGATCTTCGTACTGGTCGTCTTCGTGAACGACAACGTCTTCGTGAACGACAACGTCTTCATGTACGACGAAATCGTCGTGGGTCGCGATGGCGTCGCCGGATTCGTGCGGTGAATCATCGTGATGCGTATCCGGCTGCGGTTTGTAGAAATGCGGCGCTTCGACGGAATGACCCAGAGCGGTATCGGCTGACAACCCTTCATGGTGATCCGATTCCATCACGGAAGTGCGCGCGTGGGATTCCTGATCAAACTGGAGCGCGGGCTGAGCAGCGTTACCGTGCCTGCGCTCGCGGTAATTCCGGAGACGGCTTTTCACTTCGCGGCGCCAGGCGGGCTGGGAAGACGAACTTTCGTCCACGGCGCGGCGATTGCCGCTGGGTTCGGAGAGTGGCGACACACCTGCAGCTTTCGAATCCGCGGCATCGTGCAAGCGCGAATTGCAAAAGCAGCACGTTTCGGCGTCCGACTGATTAATGGCGCCGCATTCTTTGCAGGTATTGATCACCGGTCCGTTTTTGCGCTGCGGACTTGGGCGAGGAAGATAGTAACAAGCGGGGACGACCGCGGACACGGCAACCCACGCGGACTGTCTCGAATCGTACAACGTGCCGCGTAAGTTGAACGCAGCACGCTAATTCGCCGATTCTCGGCTCCGAAGCTGCGTTGCGGCGGGTGTGGGGCGGTGTTAGGCTACCACTCTGTTTTTCCGTTTATCCACTGAGGCAACGCGGGACAATGCGGGCAATCAGAGTTGTCCGGTTTCTCCGGACACTATTCCTCCTTTACATGGTGAGCGTCGCATCGGGTGCGGGAGCGCGCGCCGCGCTGGCGCAGGCGAAGCAGCGAACAACGACGCAGGCGCCGGGCCGCGAGGAGCCGGTGACCATCCAATCGGATCACTGGACGGCACAACAGGGAGGCATGATTAGTTACGACGGAGACGTGGATTTGACTTATCAAGACGAACGGCTGCGCGCGGACCACATTGACTTCAATTCGGTGACACACGACGCAACCGCGCACGGCCATATCGTCTTCGACCGAGAGAATGAACACATCGAAGCAGATGACGCGGTCTATAACGTGGACAGCCGCAGCGGCACATTTCATCACGTCCACGGGATCATCAAGGCGCAGTCGCGCCCCAACATCCAGGTGCTGGTGACGCCGAACCCGCTGAGTTTTGAAGCGGAGCAGGTGGACCGCATTGACGACCGGACGTACAGAATTCACAAAGGGGATTTCACGGTCTGCACGCCGGAAAAACCTGTGTGGGTGTTTTATGCGCCGATGGCGACGGTGCGGTTGCAACAAAAGGTCGCGCTGGTGAACGCTAACTTTCGGCTTTACCGTGTGCCGCTCATCTGGCTTCCCTACGCCACATTGCCGGACGGAAAAAACGCGCGCCAGTCGGGATTCCTGTTGCCCGCCATCGCGGAGAGCAATTTGAAGGGAACCGTGTTAGGCGACGCATTTTATTGGGCGCCAACCCGCTGGTTTGACGCCACCGCGGGCGGCGAATACATGAGCCGGCGCGGCTGGAGCCAAACGGATGAGGTGCGGGCGACGCCCTGGGACAATGTGAGCCTGACGGCGAATTTTTTTGGCGTCGAAGACCGCGGACTTCCTGGCGCAAACGGCGTGCTGGTGCCGGAAGGCGGAAACGAGACGAAAGTTCTTTTCAGCGCACTGCTTCCGGACGGCTGGCGAGCTGTGGCCGACGTGGACAAGCTGAGCTCGCTGACGTTTCGTCTGGCTTTTTCTCCAACGTTCGGCGAGGCCGTGAACGCGGAGGCGAATTCTTCGCTGTTTCTGAGCAACAATTTTCGCGGCTTCAGCCTGAATTTCGGAATGATCGACGACAAAGACTTTCTGACGGAGACGCCGCAAACGGCGGTGACGATCCGCAGCGCGCCGACGCTGGATTTCAGCTCCGTGGATCAGGCGCCTTCGTGGCTGAAGCTGCCGCTCTATTTGGCGTTTGACGCTTCGGCGGGTGGGATGTATCGCAGTGATCCAAACATTACGACGCCGGCGATTGTTCAGCGCAGCGAATTTGCGCCGCGGGTAACTCTGCCGTTGCACTGGGGACCGTGGCTGGGACTGACGACGTCATTCACTTTCCGTACCACGCGATACGGAGCGCAACTAGAGGACGGCGATGTGGTGGCGAGCCCCTTTGTGCGCAACACCGGCGAATTGACGGTGGATGTACGCCTGCCGTCACTGGAACGAATATGGGGTTCG
>Ga0335078_10004509_pt1 | contig 20623 bp, 18 predicted proteins | sample Lox_Sample_32_FD_206711 | JGI IMG/M metagenome (GOLD analysis project Ga0335078, IMG submission 206711) | Soil microbial communities from Loxahatchee National Wildlife Refuge, Florida, United States - Lox_Sample_3.2 | ecosystem: Environmental > Terrestrial > Soil > Wetlands | place: USA... | reverse complement strand
GATGGGGGGGCGCCCGGCGGGCGGGGTGAGCGCGCGCCCGGCGGGGCTGCGCGGGATTCTTGTGCCGGGGGAGGTGACTGGCCCCGCCCGCCGACGGGTGGGGCGCCCGACGGCCAGCGGGGCGCCTGGCGCAGACGGGTGCCGGCGGGCGCCGGGTCCTGCGGGCCTGGCCCGTTATGCATCGGATTGTCAGTACGGCGTCAACTGCCCGCTGGTGGTAGGTTCCAGCCGTGTCCGCGTCTGAGCTTCGCGCGCCGGGCCAGGCCGGGTCCGCGGCGCCACCGCCGCCGACCGCAGGTGATGGCCTCCGCGGCATGCTCGCCGACCTGTTCCCGGAGCCGGCCGGGGCACCTTCCCGCAGTCGCCTGCTGCGCTGGGCGCTCGTGCTCCTCCAGGTCGCCGTGGTCGCGCTCGGCGCGGTGGTGATGCTGGCCCGGGTCGGCAACAGGCCGCCCTGGGAGAGCGTCTACGCCGAGGACCCGGGCGTCTACCTGCCCTGGGCGCTCGCGCATCCCTGGCACCTGCTGCAGTCCTACGGCGGCTACCTGCAACTGGTCCCGCGCCTGATCGGCCAGCTCGCCGCGCTGGTCCCGCTCAGGCACGCCTCGGCCGTCTTCGCGGCCGGCGGCGCTCTGGTCGCCGCGGCGTGCGGGCTGTTCGCCTACCACGCCAGCTCGGGGCATATCGGCTCACGCTGGCTGCGCGTCCTGGCCGGCCTGTCGGTGGTGCTGCTGCCGGTGGCGCAGCTGGAGATCGCCGACAACGGCGTGAACTCCATCTGGTACCTGCTCGCGGCCCTGTTCTGGGCCGCGCTGTGGCGCCCCCGCACCCGGGCCGGCGCCGCGGTCGCGGCGGTCGTGGCGTTCGCCGCGGCGGCCTCGACCTCGCTCGGCCTGCTGTACGCGCCGCTGTTCGCCGCCCGCGCGATCGTGCTGCCCCGGCGCCTGCGCGAGCACGCCGCCACGGCCGGCTGGGCGCTCGGCTGCCTGCTGCAGGTCGTGATCATCGTGACCAGCCGCGTGTCCCGGCTGCACCCCCACAATCCGCTGAACGCGGTGCTGTACTACGCCCACGAGGTCCTCCTGCCCGCGCTTGGCTGGCACCTTTCCTGGTACCTGCGCCACGCCGTGGGGGTGACCGGCGCCACCGTGCTCATGGGCGGCCTCATCATCGTGGTGCTCACCATCGCGGTCGTCACCCAGCCCGGGCGGTGCCGGGTGTTCGTGCTGACCGCCGTGGCGACCGGCCTGCTGTTCACGGTGTTCACCTCGGCGCTCGCCTGGGGCGGGCCGCAGCAGCAGGTCACGGTCAAGATGGAGCACGGCGCCCGGTACTCCACCGTGCCGATCCTGCTGCTCGATGCCGCGCTGATCGTGGCGGCCGATGCCTACGCCCGCCGGTGGTGGCCGCGCCCCCGTGCGGTCGCCGCGGTTGCCGCGCTGGTGGCCGTCCTGGCGGCCGGCTGGGCCACGGACTTCCGGTACGAGGTCCGCCGCCTGGCCGGGCCCGGCTCGGCCTGGCAGCTGCGGGCCGACAGGTGGCTTCGCGACTGCAAGCACAATCCGGCCGGGACGATCACGGTCAGCTTCCGTGACTGGTGGGGCACGGCCTCGCTGGCCTCGACGTTCCGCTGCACCAGCCTGCGCCGCTGACCCGCGCGGCGGGCTGGCGCGCTGTCCCGTGCCCGCAGCGGCGGCGCGGCTGGCCGGGCAAGGTGACGGCGGCGTCCGGGGGCGGATATTTTCGTCAGGTGAACCCGGCACGCAAACCCAGCGACCTGCGCGCGTCCGACAAGGACCGGGAGCGGGTGGTGGCCGTCCTCGCGGCGGCGGCCGGGGACGGGCGGCTCACCCTCGAGGAGCATTCCCAGCGGGTGCAGCGTGCCTACCAGGCGCGCACCCTGGGCGATCTTGCGTCGCTGACCAGCGACCTGGTCACGCCCGCGGGGCAGCCGCTGCAACTGGACGACTCCCGGGCGGTGTCTGCCTTCTTCGCCACGGCCCAGCGGGAGGGCCGTTGGGTGGTGCCCGACCGGCTCATCGTGACCGCCGTGGGCGGCAAGGTGATCCTCGACCTGCGCGAGGCCCTGCTGCAGGGGATGCGCACCATCATGCAGGCGACCCTGGTCGGCGGGCAGCTGCACCTGCTCGTGCCCGAGGGGGTCCAGGTGGTGGTGACCGGTTCCCGGCACCCGGCCCGGGTGTCCGCCGACCTGGAGGCCCGGCCCGCGCCCGCGATGCCGGCCGGGGCGCCGGTGATCGAGGTCCGGGCGTTCACCATCGCCGGCCGGGTGCAGGTGCATACCCCGCGGCCGCCGGGGCGCTGGCGCGGCCGGTTCGCCCGGCGGCCCGGCGGGCCGCGCTGAGGCCGGGCCCCCGGAGCCCGCGTGCCCGCCGCCCCCTCGCCGGCCATCGTCGCCAGGCTGCGTGACGCCGGGTGCGTGTTCGCCGAGGACGAGGCGCGGCTGCTCGCCGCGCAGGCCCGGACGCCCGCCGAGCTCGCCGCCATGGTGGACCGGCGGGTGGCCGGCCTGCCGCTGGAACAGGTCCTCGGCTGGGCGGAGTTCTGCGGCCTGCGGATCGCGGTGGACCCCGGGGTGTTCGTGCCCCGGCGCCGCACCGAGTTCCTGGTCCGCCGGGCCATCGCGCTCGCGCCGCCGCGGGCCGTCGCCGTCGACCTGTGCTGCGGCTCGGGCGCGGTCGGCGCCGCGCTGGCCGATGCGCTGGACCTGGCCGAGTTGCATGCGTCCGATATAGACACCGCGGCAATACGATGCGCACGCCGCAACCTGGCTCCCCGCGGCGGCCAGGTGCACCAGGGTGACCTGTTCGGGCCGCTGCCCGGGGCACTGCGCGGCCGGGTGGACATCCTGGCGGCCAACGTGCCCTACGTGCCCACCAGCGAGGTCGCGCTGCTACCGGCGGAGGCCCGGCTGCACGAGCCACGGGCCGCGCTCGACGGCGGCGGCGACGGGCTGGACGTGCTGCGCCGGGTCGCCGCCGCCGCCCCGCAGTGGCTGGCGCCGGGCGGCAGCCTGCTGACCGAGACGAGCGAGCGGCAGGCGGCGCGGGCGGCGCGGGCGGCCCGCGACAGCGGCCTGGTCCCGGACGTGATCACCTCCGCCGAACTCGGCGCCACGGTCCTGGTCGCCACCCGGCCGGGCCGGCCCTGAGGCTAGTCCGGGCGCCACGGGTCCTGGTGAGCACCGGATGCAGTCAACCGCAGGGGAGCCGGCGTGTCGCGTAGATGACCACCGCGGGGTTGTCGAACACCTGCTGGTAGCGCGCCGAGTCGGCGGCGAAGCCCGGCAGGTCGGCGCCGGTGCCGGCCTTGTACAGCACGACATACCGCACGTCCTGGCGCACCAGGATGTTCGCTGACTGGCAGGTCTGCGGGTGCAGCAGGACCTCCTGCGAGTCGATCAGCGGGGCCTTGCCGGCGGTCGGCAGGGACCGCGGGTGCGCGATCCGGAACGGGCTGTAGGACTGCAGGCCGGTGTACCCGCCCAGGGCGAGGACGGCCCGGTTGGAGACGCCCGGGTTCAGGTACGGCGTGGAGATCACCGTGCCGCCGGTGTTGTGCCGCGACAGCCATGCGCCCGCGGCGGCGACCCGGTGGGTCAGCAACTGGCCCGCGGACCGGTCGCTGGCGCTCACCGCGTGGAACGCCTGGGCCAGCACCATCACCGCGGCCAGGACGCCGGCCGTGGCCGCGGCCACGGCCGGGCCGGTGCGCGCGACCGCGCCGCGCAGCGGAAGCGAGCGGACCACCAGGCCGATCCCGAACGCCGCGGTGACCGACAACGGCGCACCGAGGTCACGCTCGAAGCGCTGGGGGAAGCCGTCGAGCCCGGTCCGGCTGCCGGCGTACATCATCACGCACCACGCCACGACGGTCGCCGCGGCGAGCACCTGCGCCGGACGGCGCAGGTAGCGCAGGCTGGCGGCGAGCGCGGCCACGCCCAGCAGGCCGAACCACACGATCGGCGGCCCCAGCTCCTTGAGCAGGGCACCCTGCGAGGCGGGCGCCTGGCTGCCGAGCACGATCGAGACCGCACCGCCGGCCGAGGACCTGCCGCCGAGGATCCCGCCCGGGTTGTAGACGTAGATGGCGTAACAGGCCGACAGCACCGCCACGCCGCCCAGCGACAGCAGCAGCGCCCGGGCCTCGCGGCGGTGCCGCGTGGCGGCCAGGTACGGCAGGCCGATCAGCGCCACCAGGACCAGCAGCACCGCCGCGTACAGGGTGGCCACGGAGTGGTAGAACACCGAGGAGGCGCCCACCACGGCGACCAGGATGCCCGACCGGGCCGACGGCTGCTGGTACAGGGTGACCAGCGCCGCGACGGTCATCACCAGGAGGAAGAAGGCGGAGACCAGGTCGGGGTAGCGCCCCCCGGCGAAACCGTTGTACGCACCGGTCAGGACCAGCCCGGACAGCGCCGCCGCGCCGAGCCCGTACTCCCAGCCCCACAGCCTGGTCGCCAGCGCGTACGCGCCCAGCGCGGTGACCACGAGCAGCGTCGGCGCCAGTACGGGGAACAGCGCCAGCGGAGTCAGCCCGGCGAACCGGCAGATGACCGCGGTGAGCGCGGAGAAGCCGGGGGGGTAGATCAGGTAGCCCGGGTACTGCCCGTGCGCGAGCATCTGCTCGGCCATGACGGCGTGCGAGAACTGGTCCCCGCCGCTGATGTAGGGCCACTCGAACCGGACCACGCCGGAGTAGGCGCGGATGGCGGTCAGCACCAGGATCGCGGCGAGCCCGCCGTCACGCACCAGCGACAGTGGCTGGCCGAAGGGCCGCCGGGGCCCGGCGCCGGCCGGGGCCCGCCTGGCGCCCCCCGCTGCCGCCGCCGTGGCCGGCCCCGGGCCCCCCGGGTCGGCGGCAGGCGGCGGGGGCTCCGCGGGCGGCGGGGCGGCCGACTCCGAGAAAGCCGGGTCCGGCGGGGGCGCGGACAGGAAGCCCCCGGATGCGGGGGAGTGGCCGCCCGGCGGTGCGGGCCGGTCACCGGGCGCGGGCGGGGTGCCGTCGCTGGCCGGGCGGTGCCACGCCATCAGCGCCCCGCCGGCCAGCAGCGCGAGCGCGACGACCGCGAGCAGCAGGGCCGGCGGCCGGCGGGCGGCGATCAGCACCAGGCCGAGGGCGATCGCGGCGGCGATCAGGCCGAGCACCCGCGGGTCCCGGACCGGGTCGGGGACCCGCAGTGCCGGCCCGGTCGTCCCGGGCGAGGGGCCCTTGATCCGCAGCGCGAGCAGTCCCGTGCCGAACACCAGCAGCACCGACACCAGCGCGACCCACAGCGCGACCCCGGCGCCGGTCACCCGGGCGATCATGACCGCGACGACGGGTACCGAGGCCATGGAAATCACGGTCGAGTAGGCCAGCCGTTCGCCCAGTCCGCCGGCCGGCCGCAGGACGGCTGCCCAGAAGTACCCGGGCAGCACGGCCCCGGCCGCCCCGGCCAGCAGCGCGCGGATCAGATCGGCAACCACGAGACACCGCCGAACGTTGAGGATGCGCCGGGCCCGTGCCGGGCCCGGCCGCGAGGCACCGAAGAAGACGCACCGTACCTTATGCGGTCAACCCCCCTGGGGGAGCCGTTTTATCGCGCCCTTTGCGCAGGCCACCTGCCCCCGCGCGCATCCCCGGTCCGCCGCCGCGCATCCCACCGCTCGTCCAGCCCGCCATCTCACCGCCGCCCCGCCCGCCGTCCACCCCGCCCACCGGCCGCGACCCCGCCCGCCGGCCGCCCGTCCCACCCACGACGGTCATCGTGGCCGCCCGGAGGGTTGCCGGTGAGGCTGGTCAGTCGGCCGAGTCGAAGTTGATGGAACTGTAGGCGCGCAGCTTCCAGAGCTGGTGCTCGCTGGTGATGGTCCTGATGGTGCCCGACCGCGCCCGCATCACCAGGGAGTGCGAGACGGCGCCGCCGCCGCGGTACCTGATGCCCGCCAGCAGCTCTCCGTCGGTGATCCCGGTGGCGGCGAAGAACGCGTCCTCGGACGCGACCAGGTCGTCGGTGGTGAGCACCCGGGAGAGGTCGTGGCCGGCCGCGAGGGCCTTTTCCCGCTCGGCTTCGTCGCGCGGGTAGAGGCGGCCCTGGATGGTCCCGCCCAGACACTTGATCGCACAGGCGGCGATGATGCCCTCGGGCGTGCCGCCGACGCCGAGCAGCAGGTCAACGCCGGTGCCATCGCGGGCGGCCATGATCGCCCCGGCGACGTCGCCGTCGGTCAGCAGCTGGATCCGGGCGCCCGCCTCCCGTACCTCGGAGATGAGCTGGGCGTGGCGCGGCCGGTCCAGGATGACCACGGTCACGTCGTGCGGTGAGCAGCCCTTGGCCTTGGCGACCTTGGCGATGTTGTGCGCGACCGGTGCCTCGAGGTCCACCACCGCAGCAGCCGCCGGGCCGGTGACCAGCTTGGACATGTAGAAGACGGCGGAAGGGTCATACATCGAGCCGCGGGCGCTGACGGCCAGGACGGAGATCGCGTTCGGCATCCCATTGGCGGTCAGCCGGGTGCCATCGATCGGGTCCACCGCGACGTCGCAGTCGGGGCCGCTCCCGTCGCCGACCTCCTCGCCGTTGAACAGCATCGGGGCGTCGTCCTTCTCGCCCTCACCGATCACCACCACGCCGTTCATCGAGACCGTGTTGATGAGCATGCGCATCGCGTGGACCGCCGCGCCGTCCGCGCCGTTCTTGTCACCCCGGCCCACCCACCGGGCGGCGGCCATGGCCCCCGCCTCGGTGACCCGGACGAGTTCCAGGGCGAGGTTGCGGTCCGGGGCCTGCTGTGGAGGCTCCGGGGGCGCACTGACGATGATCCCTGGCTGGCCGGGCAGGCTCTCGGATTCGTGATCTGTCATGGCCGGCGCCTTCCGTGGGGTGCGAACAACGTCTAGAACGGCGCGCCGGGCTCGCTCGGTCCCGCCTCGTCGGCCGAGGTGGCGGCGAGCCGGGCCCTGGCGCCTTCGAGCCAGTCTGAGCAGATTGTGGCCAGCCGCTCGCCCTGTTCCCAGAGCTCAAGCGACTCCTCGAGGGTGAGCCCTCCGCTCTCAAGCCGCCGGACCACGTCGGCGAGCTGGTCGCGCGCCTTCTCGTAGGGAACCGGCGAAGCAGCCTCCGTCATCGTGCCAATTTAACCGACGGGGCCGCGATCAGGCCGGTTCGGCGTCGTCCGCGGTGACCTGGAGCTGGTCGCCGGCGAACCGCAGGGTCAGCCGGTCCCCCCCGCTGACCTCGGCAGCGCTGCGTACGACGCCCCCGTCCCGCCGCTGCACGATGGCGTAGCCGCGGCGCAGGGTCGCCGACGGTGCCAGGGCGAGCAGCCGGGCACGCAGGTGGCCCACGTCGCCGGCGGCGTGGCCAAGCTGGGCGGCCAGGGCCCGGCGGCCGCGGTCGGCCAGTGAGGTCACCTGTTCCTGGCGGCGGTCGATCTCCCGCACCGGGTCCGCGAGCACCGGCCGGGACCGGACGCCGTCCAGCCAGGCCCGCTCCCGGTCCAGCCGGCCCGCGACGATCCGGTAGGCCCGGGCCCTGAGCTGGGCGATCAGGCTGGCCTGCTCGGCGACATCCGGCACCACCCGCCGGGCCGCGTCGGTGGGCGTGGATGCCCGCACGTCGGCGACCAGGTCGAGCAGGGGCGTGTCCTGCTCGTGGCCGATCGCACTGACCACCGGGGTGCGGCAGGCAGCTACCGCCCGGATCAGGGCTTCGTCGGAGAAGGGCAGCAGATCCTCGATCGAGCCCCCGCCCCGGGTGACGATGATGACCTCTGTCGCGGGGTCGCTGTCCAGCCGCGCCAGCGCGTCGATGATCTCGCCGACCGCGAAGGGACCCTGCACGGCCACCTGCTCGACCCGGAACCGCACCGCCGGCCAGCGCCGGGCCGCGTTGCGCTGCACGTCCCGCTGGGCCGCCGAGTCGCGGCCGCAGATCAGCCCGATGCAGCCGGGAAGGAACGGCAGCGGCCGCTTGCGCCCGGCCGCGAACAGCCCCTCGGCCGCCAGGGCCCGCCGCAGCCGCTCCAGCCTGGCCAGGAGCTCGCCGATACCGACGGCACGGATCTCCAGCGCGGCCAGCGAGAACGACCCCCGGGCCACGTTGAAGTCGGGCTTGGCCCACACCAGCACCCGGGCGCCCTCGCCCGGTGCCGGCTCGGCCGCTTCGAGCACCGCCCGCGCGCATATCACCCGCACCGACACGGCGGCGACCGGGTCACGCAAGGTGAGAAAGGCGGTGCCACCGCGCTTGGTCAGCTCGGCTATCTGGCCTTCGACCCAGATCCGCCCGAGCTTGCCCACCCAGTCGCCGACAAGCCGGAGCGCGGTGCGAACCGGGACGGGTGACTCGGCGCTGGTCTCCAGGGGCATGGCAACACCACAATGGCACTGCTCGGCCGTGGGCCGCGCTATTCCGCGGTGATCTTCGCCAGGCGCCGTTCGAGCATGCCGATCACCGGGTCACGCTGCGCGTGCGCCTTCTCGTAGGCCAGCATGTCCTGGATCGTCGCGGCGTCGAGCCCGCGCAGCCGGGCGCGCAGCGAGGCGAGCGAAAGATCGTCGTAGCCGGGCAGGGGCGCCTCGGCCTCGGCAGCCGGGCCAGCCACCGGCCCGGCCTGCGCCACGGGGTCAGCAGGTGCGCCGGGCTCAGTCGCCGGGGGGCCCGCTTCCGTGGCGGGAGTGGCTACGGGATCAGCTGTGGCGGCGGGGGCGGCCGCGGGCTCGGCGGCGGCGAGCGGGCTGGCGTCCTCGGCAGGCTCGGCGGGGGTCGCCGCCGCGGGGCGTTCGGCTGGCTCTTCTGCCGCCGGGGCTGGCCCGGTCCTGGCCGGCGGGTAGTGCGTGCTTCCGTTCCGGGCCTTCTCGGCTGACCGCCAGACCGACGGCTTGACGGCCGGGGCGTCGGCCGTGGCGTGGTCGGGAGTCCACACCTGCCCGGCTGCCCTGGCGCGGACCTTGTCGGCCGTCAGCAGCAACTGGCCGATCCCGGCGAAGACCGCTCGGAGCATCACCACGGGAGCCTCTTTGATGCGGTCGTTGACCTGCGGGATGGGCATCGTGATCTCTCCCTGGGCGTGCGTGCCTTCTGCTGCGGTCCGCCGCGCGGGGCGGCTGGCGCCCGCGTGCGATACGTTCATTGTCCCTTCCAGTCCCGTTCACCGCAGCAGCAGCCCGCGGTTTGTCCGGATAAAGTTCCCCGCGCGTGTCCGTTCGACCGCACCGAGCGACAGGATTGGCCGCGATGACGGCGGGCAGGCCGGCGGCGGGCGGCGGTGATGCCGGACGGGCCGGGGGGCGGCGCGGGCGGGCGGCGGTGGCGGCGGCAGGGCCGCTGCGGTTGCTCCTCTACCATGAGAGGCATGCCTGTCAAGACCCGGCGTGTCCTGCTTGCCAAGCCCCGCGGCTATTGCGCGGGGGTTGACCGGGCGGTGCAGACGGTCGAGGTGGCACTCGAGCGGTACGGCGCACCGGTCTACGTGCGCAAGCAGATCGTGCACAACTCCCACGTCGTCGCGGCCCTGGAGGAGCGCGGCGCGGTGTTCGTCGAGGAAGCCGACGAGGTGCCGGAGGGCGCGGTCGTCGTGTTCTCCGCCCATGGGGTAGCGCCCCAGGTACGGGAAGACGCGCGCAAGCGCGGCCTGCACACCATCGACGCGACCTGCCCGCTGGTGACCAAGGTGCACAACGAGGCCCGGCGTTTCGCCGCCCATGACTACGACATCCTGCTCATCGGGCACGAGGGCCATGAGGAAGTGGTGGGCACCACGGGGGAGGCGCCAGCGAACATCCACCTGGTGGATGGGCCGGCCGGCAGTGCCACCACGCAGGTGCGGGACCCGGCCAAGGTCGCCTGGCTGTCGCAGACGACGCTGTCGGTGGACGAGACCCAGCAGACCGTCGCGGCGCTGCGGGAGCGGTTCCCGCTGCTGGTCGACCCGCCCAGCGACGACATCTGTTATGCCACGCAGAACCGGCAGGCCGCGGTGAAGCAGATCGCGGGCGAAGCCGACCTGGTCCTGGTCGTCGGGTCGCCGAACTCGTCCAACTCGGTGCGCCTGGTCGAGGTGGCCAAGGACGGCGGCGCCGGGGCCGCGTACCTGGTGGACGACGCGTCAGCGCTGCGGCCCGAGTGGCTGGAAGGCGTCAGCACGGTGGGGCTGACCAGCGGCGCGTCAGTGCCCGAGGATCTGGTGTCGGGGATGCTGGCCCGGCTGGCCGACAGTGGCTTCGCCGAGGTCGAGGAGGTCGAGGCGGTGCCGGAGCGGATGCAGTTCGCCCTGCCGCACGAGTTGCGGCGGGACCGGCCGGACCGCCGGAGCTAGCGGTCTGCCGCTGCTATTCCCCCGCGGCGGCCCGCTGCTGCTGGTTCCCCGCCGTGACCCGTCCCGGCTGCTCGCTCTCCGCGGGCCGCTGTGCTTGCGTGCCGTCGGGCCGCCGCTCCCGTTGCGCGTTCCGCGCGCGCGGGTCCCGCTGCCCGGCCCCGGCCGGGCTTGTGCGGCGTGCGGCCTGACCGGGCGCGATTCCCGCCCTGGCCGGCCCGGGCTCGTGCCGTAGCGCGCGGAGAAGGTCGGCGATGCACCCGGGCAGGCCGCGGATCCAGGCGATCACCAGGCCGATGAGCAGGCCGATGACCAGCCACGGCGCCACGCTCGCGAGCGTCACCACGGTGCCGAGGACCACGGACAGGAAGAAACCGCCCGAGCCGGTCATCGCGTTGACGAACAGCAGCACGCCCAGGAACAGCATCGGCGGGCAGACCACCACCGGCAGCAGGTCGGCGGGCCTGGTGTACCGGGCCGCCAGGACGCAGCCCGCCACGAACCCCAGGCCAGCCAGTACGCTCCAGCCCAGCCAGGTGGCCGCCAGGATGCCGATCAGGTACGCCCCCGCCATGACCAGCACGCCCCCGCGCCCGGTGAGCTGCGCTGCCTGGCCAGCGGCCTCCCCGGGCGCGGCGTTACGTGGCAGCGCCATTGGTGTGCACCACGAACAGCCCGGCCGGTGATTCGGCGACGTTCGCCCCGGGTGCGCGGCCAGGTCCGGGCGCGGCTGCGGGGGAGGCCCCGGCGGCGGGCTGCGGCCCGGCCCCGGTGGCGGCCCCGGTGGCGGCGGGCGAGACTACCGCGGTGAGCTCGGGCGCTGACAGGCTCCGGGTGGTCTCCTCCACCGCCCGGGGCGTGTCCTGGCCGGACTCGACCAGGCCCAGCTGCTGCAGCCGCCGGGCACTGACCAGGACCCGGCTCTCCAGGGAGCCGACCGCCTGGTTGTAGGCGGTGACCGCGCCGGTGAGCGCCTTGCCCACGCGGTCCACGTGCTGGCCGAACCCGGAGATGCGCTCGTACAGTTCCCGCCCGGCCTCGAACACCGCGCGCGCGTTCTCCGACAGCGCCTCCTGCTGCCACGCGTACTGCGCGGTCCGCAGCAGCGAGATCAGCGTCGTCGGGGTCGCGATGTGCACCCGGCGGGCCACCGCGTACTCCAGCAGGCCGGCGTCGTGTTCCAGCGCCGGGGCGAGGAATGCCTCGCCCGGGATGAACAGCACCACGAACTCCGGAGCGGCCGGCAGCGCCGCCCAGTACGCCTTGCCGGCCAGCCGGTCCACGTGGTCGCGCAGGTGACGGGCGTGCGCGGACAGGCGCGCCTCGCGTACCGCGTCATCGGTGGTCTCCGCGGCCTCCAGATAGGCGGCGAGCGAGACCTTCGAATCCACCACGATGTGCTTGCCGCCGGCCAGGTGAATCACCATGTCCGGGCGCAGTGTCCCGTCGCCGGTCGTCACGACGGCCTGCTCGGCGAAGTCACACCGGGCGTCCATGCCGGCCAGTTCGGCCACGCGGCGTAGCTGCATCTCGCCCCAGCGACCGCGTGCCTCGGGTCGCCGCAGCGCCGTGACCAGGGCCTGTGTCTGTTGCCTGAGCTCCTCGGAACTGCGCCGGGCGATCGTCATCTGCTCGGTGAGGGCGGCGTGCGAGGCGGCCCGTTGCTCGTCCGACTCGCGCAGTTGCGCCTCCACCCGGGTCAGCGTCTCCTTCAGCGGCCCGACCAGGCCCTCCACCGCGGCCCTGCGGTTCTCCAGTTCGCCGGCCGCCCGGGCGTTCGCCGCGCCGAGCCGTCCTTCCGCCATCTCCAGGAAGCGCCGTGCGCTGGCGTCGAGGGCCTGGGCGGACAGCGCCTGGAACCGCTCGGCAAGCTGCCCGTCGGCGAGCGCGGCCGCGCGGGCGCGCTCGTCCGCCGCGCTCGCGCGGGCGGCCAGGTCGGCCCGCGCGGCCGCGTCCCGGTTCCGCGCCACCAGGTAGCCGATGGCCGCCCCGAGTACCAGGCCCACGGCAAGCGTGAGCATCCAAACCACGGGCATGTCGGCAAGTCTGGCAGCAAGCGGTGACAGTTCCCATTCGCCACGCGGGCGGGCGGGCGACCGGGCCGTGCGGCGGGCGGGGCCGCCGGCTCCTGGCCAGCCCCGCCGCCGGGGCTGGCCAGGCGGGCGGGATCAGGCCTTCAGCGTAATGATGTCAAATTCTCCTGAGCCTGTGGTGGCCGCCTTCAGCGTTCCGGTGAGGATCGTCTTGGCCTCGAACTGCGTCGTGCTGCTCCACGAGGCTCCGTCGTAGAGAGTGGACGTCTGCGTGTAGGTCTTGCCGTCCAGCGTGCACTTCTCGGTGCCCGGCGTGGTGACCTTGGGCTTGGAGATCACGCCCGCGCCGGTGACCACGCCGGAGGTGCTGCCCTTCACGGTGAGCGACTTCGCCTTGGCGTTGAACACCGGCGCCGGGGCGCTGATGAACGCGCCGTCCGTGCGGGTGGCCCCGGTCGGCGCGGAGAGGTCGACCCGCCGCCCCACCTGGGCGAGGTGCCCGAGATGCCCGGGGGTGCCGGTGGTGATCCCGTTCGCGGTCGGTGCGCTCGGGGAGCCGCCGAGCCCGCCGCCCCAGGTGGCGAACAGGCAGGACACCGGCGGGACGCAGGCGTTGTCCACCTGGAGGGTGTTGGGCGTGGCGAACGTCGCCTTGGTGTTGCTGAGCTTCAGGCCCTTCAGGCCGGTGGTGAGCGTGACCGAGCCGGTGAGCGTGCCGGCGTAGTCGGTCTCGCTGCCGGCGGAACAGGTGCCCTTGGTGTGCGAGGTCGGCTTGTAGGCCAGGTTCAGCGAGGCGACGGGGGACAGGTCGGAGTGGGTGTTGATGGCCGCGCTGCCGGTGGCGGAGTTGACGGTGAAGTCGCCGCCCGGCATCTGCATGCCCCAGTCGTGCAGTTCGGTACCGCTCAGGTGGGGCGCCTCGATCAGCACGTCGATGATCACCGGGCCGCCGGAGGAGCCGCCGATCAGTGAGACCTGCAGCTTCCAGGTGTGGCCCCCGGAGGTGATGCCCACGGTGCCGCTGGTGAGGAAGTAGCCCAGGTTCGTCGCGGCCGAGGCCGCCGGGGCAGCCGTGCCGAGGATGGCCGCGGACAGCGCCAGCGCAGCGGCCGCGCCAAGGAGGCGGGGAGCCTTTCGCGCGCGGCGGGTGGGCACGGATCGGTTGTACCTGCCCTTCACATTTCCTCCCGAACCACTCGGGTTTGCCTGCCATGCGTATCTCAGCAGAACGGGTCGTAGTTGGGAAGCCGTGATTCCGCAGTGCCCGGTGGGGCGCGGGTGGCCGGGCCTGCCGCCGGGCATTCCCGGGGGGTCGCGGGCTGCGCCTAGACTGCCCGGGTGAGCTTGTCCATCGGCATCGTCGGCCTGCCCAACGTCGGCAAGTCAACCCTTTTCAACGCGCTGACCAGGGCGAGCGCGCTGGCGTCGAACTACCCGTTCGCGACCATCGAGCCGAACGTCGGCATCGTGGGGATACCGGATCCGCGGCTGGCCGTGCTGGCGAGGATGTACGACTCGGCCAGGATCGTGCCGGCCACGGTGCGTTTCGTCGACATCGCCGGGCTGGTCCGCGGCGCGTCGGAGGGCCAGGGGCTGGGCAACCAGTTCCTCGCCCACATCCGGGAGACCGACGCGATCTGCCAGGTGGTGCGGGTGTTCGCCGACCCGGACGTGAGCCACGTGGACGGCGACGTGTCCCCGGCCCGGGATATCGAGACGGTCGCCACCGAACTGATCCTGGCGGACCTGCAGACGCTGGAGAAGGCAGCGCCGCGGCTGGCCAAGGAGGCCAGGTTCGCCAAGAGCGCCGAGCGCACCCGGGCGGCCGAGGCCGCCGCGGCCGCGCAGCGGTTGCTGGACGGCGGGACGACCCTGTGGCAGGGCGCGGCGGGCGCAGGCATCGACCTGGCGGACCTGCGGGACCTGCACCTGCTCACGGCCAAGCCGTTCCTGTACGTGTTCAACACCGACACCGCCGGCCTGGAGGATGAGTCCGCGCGCAAGGACCTCGCGGCCCTGGTGGCGCCCGCCGAGCCGGTCTTCCTGGACGTGAAGACCGAGGCGGAGCTGGCCGAGCTGCCCGAGGAGGAGGCGGCCGAGCTGGCGGCCGGGCTCGGCCTGGGGGAGCCGGGGCTGGCCCGGCTGGCCCGGGCCGGGTTTACGGCGCTCGGCCTGACCACGTTCCTGACCGCCGGGCCGAAGGAGACCCGGGCCTGGACGATCCCCGTCGGGGCCACGGCGCCCGAGGCGGCCGGCGTGATCCACACCGACTTCCAGCGTGGTTTCATCAAGGCCGAGATCGTGTCCTACGACGACCTGGTCGCCGCGGGTTCGGTGGCCGCCGCACGCGCCGCGGGCAAGGCGCGGATCGAGGGCAAGGACTACGTCATGCACGACGGCGACGTGGTCGAGTTCCGCTTTCAAACAACATCAGGTGGCAAGGCTCCGCACTGAGCATGTCCGCGATACCGACGCCGAATCCATACGGATGCTTTGACTGGGGTGCAGCATTGCTGCATGCCGCTGCGGGGAAGCGGAAGTTGCCGTCGGCTCAGTAGTTGGTAGATCCAACGGACCCACCACCCAGTCCCCACACCGCGCGGCCGACGGAAGGATGTCAACATGCCAATCCCTGGCGACGAACCGGAGGAGGCAGTCGACCTTACGGCTGCGATCAGGGCCGTACACCAACAGTTGACAGCGGCGATCGACACCGTGCGTGAGAACGAAGTTCTCGGCTTCGAGTATGGCGACATCGAGCTTGAGTTCCAGATGACTGCCACCAAGACTTTCGGCGCCCAGGGTGGGGTTCGCTTCTATGTCTTCACAGCTGGCGGGACGGCAGAACAAGGCTCGTTGGCCAGTCATCGGATCAAGATCAACATCAGACCCTACAACCCAGAAACGGGCGACGCTGCAAGGGTCGCCGGGCCTAGGCCTTGATCGGGGCCCGCGAGGGCTGGACGTGATAAGAGCCGGATCCTCGCAGGCTGCTATGGGCATGTCAGGACGGTGCGAGGTCGAGTTCCGGTTCAACGTCTAGCCGGGGGATCAACAGCGCGTTCGCGGTGCCCGCCACGGCACAGGCGACCACCCGGCCCCGCCACGGCGCCGCCGGGTCAACCTGGGCCGTCGCTGGGGCGTCCAACACTCAGCGGTGCCGCCCCCGAGGCGGCGCCGCCGACCCAGTGGGGGCCCCAGGATGCGATCCGGTCTGGCGCACGCCTCAGGTGCTGGCCTGACGGCGGTCGATGCCGCGGCCGGGCGGCCGCGTCCCGGGCCAAGAAGGGGAGGCATGCACCATGGCCAAGCTCAGAAGCAAGATCATCGGCGGAGTGGGCATGATCGCGGTCGCCGGGGCGGTAGCCGCCACCGGCCTGACCGCGGCCAGCGCCAGCCGGGTCGCCGCGCCAGGCGGTTCCGGGTTCGAGTACTTCCAGCTCGTGAACACCTCCGCCGCCAATAACGCGCCGTCGAGCATCATCGCGAGGGGCGCGTTCACCGCCGGCGGTGTCGACCACCCGGGCAACAAGGTGGACACGGTCGTGTTCCCGGACGGGACGTTCAAGATCGCACACTCCAACGGCACCGGCACCCCGCACTTCAACCCCAGGACGTGCCTGGCCGCATTCGCCCTGAACGGCACCTACCGGCTCAGCGGTGGCACGGGCGCGTACGCGGGGATCAGCGGGCATGGGATCTACCGGCTGAACATCACCTTCGTCGGTGCGCGCAACGCGGCGGGCAAGTGCAGCAACAAGCTGCCGCCCGAGGCCTTCCAGCAGATCATCAAGGCACAGGGCCCGGTCCGCCTGTAACGGAACGATGGCCGGCATGCTCAGCCAGGCTGACGGCCCGTTCGAGCCGGGCCATGCCACCGGACCGCCTGCCGGGGCTCCGCGGAACAGTCGCACCGGCACCGCCGCGGTACCGGTGCGTCCTTGGACAATTCAGCCGGACTACTGACGTACCGCCCACTCGCAGACGATTCGTCATATAGAACGCTAGTTCTGGAGTATGGCCGTGCCGGGCAGTATGCCGTGGCAGGCTATGCCCACCGGCCCCAACGGGCATGAGCGGGACCTGGCGCCGGGCGGCATCACGCCGCCGCATCGGCGCAGGACGGGGCGCGTGCACGCGTGCGCTGGCGAGCGCACCGGGCGCGTCGGCCGCGCTGTGACCGGGACAGACCACCGACCGCTCGTCCACGCCGGAGGTACCGATGAGATCGACGCGATGGCTTTCCGCCTGCCTGCTTGCCCTTGCCATGGCCTGCGGCCCGGCCGCCGTGGCCCTGGCCACTCCCGCGGCCGCGGCCTCCTGGAAATGCACCACGTCCGCCGGGAGCGGCAACTGCGGTCCCTACTCTGACCACCTGATCACCAACAGCGACGGGTTCAACACCTACGTCGGCAACAACATGTGGGCCTGCGGCAGCCCGGGCTCGTGCGGGCCCCAGACCCTGCACGCCAACGACCCTGGGGACTGGCAGGTCACCTCCAACCAGACGAACGGGAACACCGCCGTCCGCACCTACCCCGAGGTCCAGCAGGTCTTCACCCTGACCAACGACACCAACCCGCCGGTCGCCAGCTTCCGCGCCGTCTACTCACACTTCACCGAGTCCATGCACGCCCAGGCGGGAACCGACGTCGAGGCCGCCTATGACATCTGGCTGTCCCACTCCGGCCCCGTCAACGAGGTGATGATCTGGGTCGACAACCACGGGCGGGGGAGCGGCGGCGCCACCCGGATCGGCCACGCGACGATCTTCGGGCAGCCGTTCACGGTCTACAAGTACGGCACCGGCGAGGTCATCTTCTCTCTCGACCACAACGAGCAGACCGGCACCGGCCACGTGATCGCCTCCCTGCGCTGGCTCCAGGCTCACGGGGTCGTGCCGGCACAGGCGCAGCTCTCGCAGGTGGATTTCGGCTGGGAGATCTGCTCCACCGGCGGCAAGCCGGAGACGTTCACGGTCAGCGCGTACTCGATAAAGGTTGTCTGCAGGACCCACGGCTGCATGTGAGTGGCCGCCGCCGGCCCCGTCCGCACGCCCGGTATGGCCGGTTATGGGCCGCGAGTATGGTTAGCTGGGCGGGTCCCGGGGGACGGCATGGGTTACCCCGGGGCATAGTTCGGCCGACGTGGAGTGACCCTAAGATGGCGTGCTGTGACGTGTGACGCGCCCTTGAGGCCGATTCGTGGCATATTCTCCCTGGTCAGGCGATAATGCCCGAAGAAGGTTAGGAGATGATCATCGCACCCGCAGGGCCCGCAGGGCCGGATGGCACGCCTCTGAAGTGCGGAAAGGGCTGCCCGAGCACCGCGTTATGGCGCAGAATGGTGCCAACGGACACGGAGAGCACTGCAACTCATTGCTGTGCGTGCGCAGGAGCGGGGCGGAGGTGCGATGGTTCGTAGGTCGACCGTTGATCGCAGTCCGCAACCTGCAACCTACGGAGTGGGCTACGACGCGGGGACCGGGGACCTGGCGCAGGGGGAAACCAGGAAGCGGCCGCGCGGCGGATCTGGCTGGCGCGGTGCTGGCGGCCGGTGGCTGGTCTGGACGTTCCGCGTGGTCGTGTGGGTGGTCCTGCTCATCATCGGCTATCGCGGCGTGACGGCGATCGTGCTGAACGAGACGCCGCCGTCGCACTCGCCCGCGGCCCATCCCACGACGGGCCCGGTGTTCCCGTCCGATCTTGCGGGCGCGTACGCGCTCCAGTTCGGGCAGGTCTACCTGAACGCCAGCCCGGGGACGGCGGCGCAGCGGGCCAACGACCTGGCGCCGTTCCTGCCGCCGGGAGCCGACCCCCAGCTCGGCTGGAACGGGGGCGGGACGCTCACCCTGCAGTCCGAGCAAGTGGTGAACGTCGCCGTGACCGATGCCCATCACGCCGTGGTCACCCTGCTGGCGCGGGTGAACGGGAAGCTGATGGAACTCGGCGTGCCGGTTTACGCGGCAGCCGGAGGAATGAGCATCTCGGGGGAGCCGGCCTGGCTGCCAGCGCCGAAGCCCGCTGCGGTACCGGCGCAGACGGACCTCAATTCCGATACCGCGACCGAAGCGGTGCTGATGAAGCAGTTGCCCGCCTTTTTCGCCGCATACGCAAGTGGCGACCAGTTCACCCTGGGCCGGTTCCTCGAGCCCGGCACGTCGGTAACTGGACTCGGCGGCTCCGTTGCGCTTAGCTCGGTGACCAGTGTGACGGTGCCTCCTGGTGGGGCAGTTCGTCACATTGTGGCAACCGTCGTCTGGGAAGTCCCTGGGCAGCAGGTAAAGGGAACCCGGACAGGAAACGCCACAGCTACCCTCGAGATGAGTTACGCGCTGACCATTGTGAGACAGCATGGACCCTGGTACATCCAGAGTATCGCTCCGTCCACCCAGACCGGGGGGCAGCCGTGACCCTGCGCCCACTTGACCGTTCTGGCCTGCTGCTCGTACGCAATCCCCTCACTCCGGAGTAGGCCGATGTCGTTCCATTCGCAAATCCTGGCGGCGCCCCTGTCACTCAACACGTCCGGCCTGGTGTCATACCTGCAGGGCCTCTTCGGCCCGCTGTTCCTGGGTATCGTCGGAATCGTGGCCCTGTTCTTCCTGTTTACCCGGGAGATAATCCGTTTCGTCCAATTCGTCGTCCTTGCTGTCGCGATAGCGGTGATCTTCTACACCCCGAGCATCGTGCAGACGCTCGCCCAAGGGATCGCGAAAGCGCTGGGCGTCCACTGAGCTCCGCACGGGCGTAAGGAGAAGCGACCTGTGGAGCTGCCCACATATACGAGCATCTGGCGGATCGAGAAACGGCTGTACAAGCTCTACGATTTCCGGCTGCCAATGCCGCTCCCGGTTGGCCAGATCGCAGTCTTCACCGCTATAACCGTGCCCTATATCGTCTTGCTGACGGTGTTCGGGCTGCCGTTTAATCACAATTTGTTCTGGTTGTATGTATTGCCGCCGGGATTGCTCACCTGGCTGGCCACAAGGCCTGTCCTGGAGAGTAAGCGCCTCCCTGAGCTGGTCATTTCCCAAATGCGTTACCTGGGGGAGCCGCCCACCTGGTGCAGAATGGCGCCCCTAGCCGAAAAAGACGACGTTGTCGTATACGGCCGGGTATGGCGGCGGGTGAACATCATCCGTCCCAGTGAGGTCGCCGAGGACGCGCCCGCCGAGGTGCCGGAGCCCGTGCGGCCCGCGCTGCCGGTCGCCAGCCCCGTGCCGCAGCCCGCTGCGGGACAGCCGGCCCGCGTGGCCCGCCCGGCCCGGCCAGCCCGGGGACGGGCCCGCGCCGGTGCTCCGCAGGCTGCGCCGGGGGCCGCGGAGACTCCGGAGAAGCGGTGGCCGGCCGGTGCGGTGGGATATCCGCGCTGGCGGGGAGGTGCAGGGCAGGTCTGGGACCCGCGGTCGCAGCCATCGGCCCGTGATGCCGCGAAGCAGCAGGCGGACGCCGGGAGGAAGCAGGCTGCGGACGCCGGGGCGACGCGGCCGGGCACGGGGACGACGCTGCCGGACACTGGGAGGAAGCAGGCTGCGGACGCCGGGACGGCGCGGCCGGACACGGGCAGGAAGCAGGCTGCGGACGCCGGGGCGGAGCAGGTAGTGGGTGCCGCACCGGAGCGGGAGGCGGCCGGCCCGGGCAGCGCGGCGGGACGGCCGTACGTTGGTTCGGCGTGGGACGCCGGCATGCGGCCGGGGGGCGCCCTTGACGAGGCCGCTCGCCAGCCGGGGGACACGGCCCCAGCCGAGGGCCACGCCGCGGGCACCGCCCACGCCGCAGGCACCGGCCATGCCGCGCACACGGGCGGCACCGCAGACGTGGCGCAGGCCCGCGGCGGACCGGTGCCGGAGGGGAAGCCGGCGGCGCGCGTGCCCGGCTACGGCCTGGGCACGGGCTGGCCACCGCAGGCTGCGGGCGGACGACCACGACATGCCCCGGTTCGGGGCGAGCGTCCCGCGGATGTGGCGGTTCCGGGCGAGCATCCAGCAGATGCGCCCGTTGCAGGCGAGCACCCGGCGGCCGGGCAGGCCCCCGGCGGGCGCCCGGCGGGGCCGCCAGCTTCCGGTGAGCGTCCCGGTGATGTCCGGGTTCCGGGCGGGCGCCCGGTGGGGCCGCCAGCTTCCGGTGAGCGTCCCGGTGATGTCCGGGTTCCGGGCGGGCGCCCGGCGGGGCCGCCAGCTTCCGGTGAGCGTCCCGGTGATGTCCGGGTTCCGGGCGGGCGCCCGGAGGATGCGCGGGCTGCGGCTGGGCATCCGGCGGAGTCACC
>Ga0335078_10004508_pt1 | contig 20624 bp, 17 predicted proteins | sample Lox_Sample_32_FD_206711 | JGI IMG/M metagenome (GOLD analysis project Ga0335078, IMG submission 206711) | Soil microbial communities from Loxahatchee National Wildlife Refuge, Florida, United States - Lox_Sample_3.2 | ecosystem: Environmental > Terrestrial > Soil > Wetlands | place: USA... | reverse complement strand
CGGCGGATGCGTCCTCGGCCAGCAGGCCCGCGGCGATCAGCCCGGCCCGCGCGGGGGCGGGGATCATCTCCTTCAGCTGGGCCTCGGTCATCTGCTCCGGTTCCTTGCCGTGGGCGCGGAGGCTGTTGCCGGCGATGTCGGTGCCCACGTGGCCTGGCATCACCACGGCCACCCGGACCTGGGGCGCGTTGGTGCGCAGGTCCTCGATGAGCGCCTCGGTGAAGCCCCGCACCGCGAACTTGGCCGTGCTGTAGGCGTGGTTCGGCATGCCGGGGCCCAGTGCCGCCCAGAAGCCGTTCACGCTGCTGGTGTTGACCAGCACCCCGTCGCCGCTGGCGATCAGCAGCGGCAGGAACGCGCGGGCACAGTAGTACACGCCCCAGAAATCCACGGCGAACGTGCGCTCCCACTCCTCCCGCGAGTCCTTGACGAAGCTGCCGGCCCCCCCGATGCCCGCGTTGGCGAATACCAGGTCGACATGATCGGCGGCGTGCCCGGCCAGCAGCTCGTCGCGGAACCGCAGTACCTGCGCCTCGTCGGAGACGTCGCAGGCGTGGCTGGTCACCGTGACGCCGGGCGGCGCGTCGGCCCGGGCCAGGGCCGCGGTCTCCGCGATGGCGCCGGCGTGCCAGTCGCAGGCCGCGACCGAGCATCCCTGCGCGGCCAGCTGGCGGGCCAGCTCGCGGCCCATGCCCGAGCCACCTCCGGTCACCACGGCGAGCTTGCCGGTGAACGAATCACTCTGCGTCATATCGCCATCCTCGCCCGGCGGGTCCCGCCCGCGACAGGGGTGGAATCACCCACGCCGCCGCGGAGCTGAGTAACACCAGGCCTGCGGCGAGGGCCAGCCGGGTGAGGTCGGCGCGGCGCCGGCAGCCGGTCTTGTCCCGGACCCGGTCCAGGTGCGAGCTGACCGTCCGCACGGTGATGTACAGCTGGGCCGCGATCTGCGCGTCGGTGCGGCCCTGGGCGACCAGGGTGACCAGTTCCCGTTCCCGGGGGCTGAGCCGGGCCAGGCCCGGGGTCGCGACCGCCGCTCTGTCCGCGGCCGCCCCGTCCGGGGCCGGCCGTTCCGGCACCGCGGCGGCGAGCATGAGGGCGTACTCGGCGGCGATAGCCAGGCTCATCGCCGCGCCGCGTTTCTCCGCCGCCCGGGTTCTGGCCGGCCCGAGCAGCCGCCGGGCCTTCCGCAGCGCCTCTTCCCGCGTGCCCGGGTTCCTGAACCCGTACAGCGCCGGCCAAGGTCGGCTGAGCCCGGACATCGCCGCCCACACCGTGACCGCCTCGGCCGGGCGCCCGGTGGCCGCGCACACATGACCGCAGCAGTCCAGGCCGGCCAGCAGGGCAGCCCGTTGCCCGGTCTCGGTGGCGATCTGGAGTTGCTCGCGCAGATGCACCGTCGCGTCGTCGACGCGGCCGGTGCGCAGGTCCAGGATCGCCCTGTTCCATAGGGCGCCGCTCAGGTTGGCCAGGTCGCCCAGTTCCCGGCACGAGGCCAGCCCGGCCGCGCAGACCTGCTCGGCGCCGGCCAGGTCGCCGGCCTCGATCAGGGCCATCGCCACGAACCCGCTGAGGCCCCGGTCAAGGCCGCCGGCGAACTCGTCCGGGATAGCCTGCGCCTGACGCACGAGCCGGAGCGCGCCGTCCCGATCGCCTGCCTGCCAGCTGGCCATGGCCAGGCAGGTCAGAGCCACTGCCGCCAGGCCCTGGGAGCCGATCTGGCGGGCCACAGCCAGCGCCCGGCGGGCATCACCGACCGCCTCGGCCACCCGCCCCGTCTGCAGCAACGCCGTCGACCGGCCGCCCAGGCACAGCACCAGGATCACCGGCCCCGACCCGGGCCACGATTCGGGCCGGGCCGGGTCCTGGACGGCGGCCAGGACCGCGGTGTAATGCTCCAGGGCCGCGGCCGGATCGGCGAGCGACATGGCGGCCTGGCCGAGCAGCATGCGCGCGCCGCACCACTGGTCGCTGCCGACGTCGGAGTGCTCGGCCGCCGCGGCCAGCAGCGGCGCCTGGCTGGGCAGGCGTCCCCGGATCGCCCACATGGGAGCCTGGCTGAGCGCGAGCCGCAGCGCCGTGCCGGGATCGTGCTCCATGGCCCAGTCCAGCGCGTGGCGCAGGGTGAGATCCTCAGCGTCCAGCTGCCGGAGGCTGGCCGCCTCCCCGGTGCGGGTGTACAAGCCGGCGGAGGCCTCCTCGGCCACCTCGGCCGCGTATCCGGCCAGCGCGGCCGTAGCCTCGCCGTCCTCGCCGGCCTCTGCCAGCAACCCGGTCCCGTAGGCCCGTAGTGTCTCCAGCATCGCATACCGCGTCCGGCCGTCCGGCCCGGTCCGTGGCGGGACCAGCAGCGAGCGGTCCACCAGCCGCGGCACGGCCGGCCCGGCGCCGGGCCCGGCCACCGCCTCGGCCCCGTCCAGGGTGAAGGGGCCGGGGAACACCGAGATCGCGCGGAACGTCTTCTGGTCGGCTTCGCCCAGCAGCTCGTAGCTCCACTGCACCGCGGCGGCCAGCGACCGCTGCCGCTGCCCGGCCAGCCGGTCGCCGTCCACCAGCAGCTCGAACCGGTCGTCGATCCGGTCCAGCAACTGCGCCACGCCGAGCGCGTCCACCCGCGCCGCCGCCAGCTCGATCGCGAGCGGCATCCCGTCCAGCCGCGCCACCAGCCGGGCCACCGTGGCCCGGGTCGTCTCGTCGAGCGTGAAACCCGGCTCCACCCGCCCGGCGCGGTCCGCGAACAGCGTCACCGCCTCGCATTGCGCCGCGGCGGCCGGGTCATCGGGATCGGGCAGGGTCAGCGGGCCCAGCCGGTACCGGACTTCCCCGGCGATCCGCAGCGGCTCCCGGCTGGTGGCCAGCACCCGCACGTCGTCGGCGCCGAGCAGCAACCGGCCGCACAGCTCCGCCGCCGCGCCGATCACCTGCTCGCAGTTGTCCAGCACCAGCAGCAGCTGCCGCCGGGCCAGCGCGAGGGCCAGCGCGTCGGCCGCCGCCACCGCGGGCAGGTCGCGGATGCCCAGCGCCGCCGCCACCGTGGCCGCCACCTGCGCCGGATCCCGCACCGCCGCCAGTTCCGCCAGCCACACCCCGTCGGCGAACCGGCCGGCCACCCGCTTCGCCACCTCGCCGGCCAGCCGCGTCTTCCCGGCACCGCCGGGCCCGGTCACCGTCACCAGGCGGTACCGGCCCAGCTGGCCGGCGATCTCGTCCACCACCCGGGCCCGGCCCACGTAACTGGTCAGCGCGACGGGAAAACCGTGCATGCTTCCCGCCGCGCCGGCCACCGCAGACGGCTTCACAGCGGCCACCCTAACCGCGGCCGGCGCCGTGGTACAGGCCAGGCCCGCCGGCCCGGTGCGCCTGGGTTCATCGGCCGGGCTGAGCTCACTCCGACACGCGGACCTCGTACCAGTAGCCGCCGTTGAGGTCGATCTTGTTGCCGTTCGCCTGACCCGGGCTGTCGCCCACATAGGTGTACAGGGGGTGGCCGTCGTAGGTCGCCTGCAGGCCGCCGCCGGGCCTCCTGATGGCGCCGAGCTTGCCCGTGACGCCCGGCCCGGCTCTTGGATTACCGGTGACCGGCGGCCAGTACTCGACGCACGACCCCGTGCACCTGGAGGCCGCCGGGGTGTCGGGCTCGAACCAGTACAGCGTCAGGCCCTTGGCGTTGGTGAGCACCGCGACCCCGCCGATCGTGGCGGTCTTCAAGGTCGCCCCGCCGCTGGCCGCCGCGGCGGGCGGCCCGGTCGCGCCGGCGACCGCCACGCCGAGCAGGACCAGGGCGGCCACCGAGACGGCGCCGACCGCTCCGATCGCCATGGACAGGGCGTCCTGCACCCGTCCCACCATCCGGGCGGCCCGGCTGACTGACCCGTCGTTCTGGGGCACCGGGCCGATGGCGATGGCGCCCAGGGCCAGCACCCCGAAGGCGGCGACCTCGATCAGCCCGGCGGCGATCCCCGCCCTCGTGCGGACCTCCTTGAACCCGAACAGCCCGATCCATACCGCCAGCAGGTAGGCGCCGAGGGTGGACAGCGCGAACCCCGCGCTGGCCGCGGCAGCCAGCCAGCTGTGTGTCACCAGCACCGCTATCGCCAGGATGGACGCCACGATGAACTGCACCAGGAACAGCCAGCCGATGGTGGGGATCGACCGGTATCCGGTCAGGTACAGGTACAGGTGGATACCGGCGGACACGGCAAGCAGCAGCGCTCCGGCGAGCTGCAGCCTCAGCTGCACCCGGCGGCCTGGCCGAAACCGGCGATGTTTGCCTACCATCACGTCCCTTCGCCATACCCCGGCTGGGGCGACCTCGACGTGCAGCTTGTTTCCCCGTCACCCACTACGCACCGCAGCCTGCTTCGGTTCACCGGGGCGGGCGCCACTAGCTCACACTGAGCCGGGCGGAAAAACCACCTAGTTCGGAAAAAAGGTACTGATGATACCGAACGGACGGCGTTTTACGCCCTCGGCCGCCATCGGGCCTTCCCGGGAGCCGCCGGGGCTCAGCCGGCGGTTCCTCCGGTGGCGAGCCGCATGAGATCGGTGTCGAGGTCGATGGCGGTCTCGGTGCCGCCCGCGCTGCCGTACTCGTGCTGGTAGCTCGGCCAGGACTCGGCTTTGATCGTGCGGGCGAAGCCGCTTTCCATCAGCAGCACGAGTTCGAGCGCGGCCCGGTCGATGCGGGTGGCCAGGGCCGGGTCGCTCCAGTCTTCGGGCGCGGCGAACAGCGAGGTCGGCACGGTCAGGGCGCGCAGGTAGGCGAACAGCGGGCGCATCGCCTGGTCCGTGACGAGAGCATGCCGGGCCGTCCCGGCCGTCGCCGCGAGCACGACGGGCTTGGCGATGAGCAGGTCGTGGTCCAGGACGCCGAGGAACGAGGTGAACAGGCCGCTGGGGCCGGCCTGGTAGACCGGGGTGCTGGCGATGATGCCGTCGGCTTCGCCCAGGGTAGTGATGGCCTTCCGCAGCTTCGGCGTGATCAGCTGGGATACCACCGCGGTGGAGATCTCGGCGGAGATCTCGCGCAGTTCGATGACGCTGACCGTCACCGTGTTCCCGTGCCTGGCCGCCAGGGCCGCGGCGCGTTCGGCGGTGCGGTCGGCCAGCAGCCGCGTCGACGAGGGGTCGCTCGTGCCGGCGCTGATCACGACGAGCCTGAACCGTTCGGCATTCTCGGGGACGTTCATGGGATCAGGACCTCGTTCTTGTCGTGGGCGGCCATGGGCGCGGCGGGTTGGCCAGCCAGTTTCCGGCAGATCGCTGCCAGCTGCGCTAGCTCGCCGTGGTCCAGCCCGGCGGTCATGGCGCGGGCCACGCCGCGGGCGTGCCTGCGGCCGATCTCGCGCTGCCGGGCCCGGCCCGCACCGGTGAGCGACAGGCGGACGCCGCGCCCGTCGGCCGGATCGGGGCAGCGCTCGACCAGGCCCCGCTCGGCCAGCCGGTCCACCAGGCGAGACAGGGCCGGCTGGCTGAGCAGCACGTGCCGGTTCAGCTCGCTCATGCGCAGCGGCCCGGGGTCCTTGGACAGTGCGTAGAGCACGTCGTACTCCCGCATGGAGACGTCGTCCCATATGTCCTCGGCGGCGAACTGCTTCATCAGGACGGCGTGGGCGGTCAGCAGCGCCTCCCACGCGTCGTTGGCTCGCTGGCTCTGGCCGGGCATCACGGCTCCGGGTACCCGGCCTGGAACTCCTCGGCCGTGTCCTGGTAGGGGGACGCGCCGGTGACGTTGTCGCCGCGGTTCGCGTTCGGCCGCGGCTGGCGCGGAGCCGCCTCGCCGTACTTCGCCCGGACCAGGCTGGCGTGGGTGGGCGCCTCCGGTGCCTGGGGGTCCTGCCGGGCGGCGATCTCCTTGCGGAGCACGGGCACGACCTCCTCACCGAGCAGGTCAAGCTGGTCCAGGACGGTCTTCAGCGGCAGGCCGGCGTGATCCACCAGGAACAGCTGGCGCTGGTAGTCGCCGAAGTGCTCGCGGAAGGTCAGGGTCTTGTCGATGACCTCGGCCGGGCTGCCCACCGACAGCGGCGTCAGGTCCATGAAGTCCTCCAGCGACGGCCCGTGCCCGTAGACCGGCGCCTCATTGAAGTAGGGCCGGAACTCCCTTATCGCGTCCTGCGAGTTCTTCGCGATATAGGCCTGGCCGCCCAGCCCGATGATGGCCTGCTGCTCGGTGCCGTGGCCGTAGTGGGCGTAGCGCTGCCGGTAGAACCTGATGAGGCGCTGGTAGTGCTCCTTGGGCCAGAAGATGTTGTTGGCGAAGTACCCGTCGCCGTAGTAGGCCGCCTGCTCGGCGATCTCGGGCGTGCGGATCGAGCCGTGCCACACGAACGGCGGCACGTCGTCCAGCGGCCGCGGGATCGAGGTGAAGCCCTGCAGCGGGGTGCGGTACTTGCCGTCCCAGTCCACCACGTCCTCGCGCCACAGCCGGTGCAGCAGGTTGTAGTTCTCCAGCGCCAGCGGCAGGCCGTGCCGGATGTCCTGGCCGAACCACGGATACACCGGGGCCGTGTTGCCCCGGCCGAGCATCAGGTCCATCCGGCCCTTGGACAGGTGCTGGAGCATCGCGTACTCCTCCGCGATGCGCACCGGGTCGTTCGTCGTGATCAGCGTCGTCGACGTGGTCACGATCAGCTTCTTGGTGGTCGCCGCGATGAACGCCAGCAGCGTGGCCGGCGCGGACGAGAAGAACGGCGGGTTGTGGTGCTCGCCGATGGCGAACACGTCCAGCCCGGCCTCTTCGGTCTTCTGCGCGATCTGGGTGATCGCGTCGATCCGCTCCGCCTCGCTCGGCGTCTCCCCCGACACCGGGTCCCGGGTGATGTCACTGACCGAGAAGATCCCGAACTGCATGTCATGCCTCCCGCGCCGGTGCTCGCGCCCCGGACGAACAGAATCAGGTATATGCATTTGCATGTACCTGAACCAGGGAGGCAGCCGGGCTATTCCGGCACGGGCCCGGCGCGCCGGTGTCTCCGGTGTCTCCGGTGTCTCTGCGCCCGGCGTCTCTGCGCCCGGCTCAGCCGGCCCGCACGCTAGCCTTTCGCAACGGGCGGCCGTTGCCGGGACGGCGAACCGGGGAGGGCTGATGGACCTGAGCCGCGTGCAGGCGGTGCTGCTCGACATGGACGGCACGCTGGTGGACTCCGACGCCGCGGTCGAGCGCGCCTGGCGGACCTGGGCCCGGGAGTACCGTGTCGACCTGGGCAGCGTCCCGCTGATCGCGCACGGCATGCCCGCCCTGGGCAACGTCCGTCGCCTCCGGCCGGACCTGTCCGGGGACGAAGCCGCGGCCGCGGCCCGGCGCCAGCTGGCGCTGCAGTACGACGACGTCTGCGACGTGACCGCGGCCCCTGGGGCCGGCGAGCTGCTCGCCGAACTCGACCGGCTGGGCCTGCCCTGGGCGGTGGTGACCAGCGCCGACCCGACCCTGGCCAGGGTCCGCCTGACCGCGGCCGGGATAGCGCCCGCGGTGCTGGTCACCACGGAGGACGTGCGGGCGGGCAAGCCCGACCCCGAAGGCTACCTGCAGGCCGCCCGCCGGCTCGGCGCCGATCCCGGCCGGTGCCTGGTCGTGGAGGATGCCGAGGCCGGAGTCAGGGCGGGGCGGGCGGCCGGCGCCACGGTCGCGGCGCTCAAGGGCGTCCCGGCCGACATCCAGATCGCCGACCTGTACCAGCTGCGAAGTATTCTCGCGGAGCCGTACGGTCCGGCGCCCGCCTAGGGCCATGTGCTACCGGCCGGGGTCGTGCCCTCGCCCTTCCTGCCGGTCCGCGGCCTCCGCGGCGCTGGCCGCCTCGAGCCCGGCGATGAGCACATTGAGCCCGAACTCAAACCGGTCATCCCCGTCCGCCCCGGTCATATCCGGCGCCACGGACGTGAGCACCGGGTAGCGCCCGGGGGGAAGTGAAGCGTAGAACGCATGAACCCCGGCGAAGTAGCGCTCGAGCTCGGCCGGGTCGGCCCTGCGGTACAGGCCCGCCTCGTAGGCGCTGGCTGATACGTAGAGGATCAGCTGGTCGAAGCCGAGGGCGATGACCCGGTTGGACAGCCCGCCGGCCCGGAGCACGCCGGTGAACACCTCGGCGGCGGCCAGGGTCTGCGGGGTGGTGGGCACCCGTCCGAGCCCGGCCAGGGCGGCATCGGTGTGCGAGGCCAGGATGTCCCTGAAGTCCCGCATCATCCGGTGCACCTGCTCGCGCCACCTGGCTGGATCGGGATCTTCCAGCTTGACCTGGCCGACCAGCGCGTCGAAGACCAGTTCCAGCAGTTCCTCACGGCCGGAGACGTGCGCGTACAGCGAGGCCGCGCCGGTGCCGAGCCGTTCGGCCACCCGGCGCATGGTCAGCCCGGCGTAGCCCGTCTCGTCCAGGACCTCGATCGCCGCGGCCACGATCACCGCCACGGACAGCGCCGGCTTCCGCCCGGCCGCGGGCCTGCGCCTGGCCACCCGCGGCGGGGCGGCCGGGAGCGCGGCCTGACCGCCCGCGGCCGGCGGGGAGGCTGCAGGAAGCGCGGCCCGGCCGCCCGCGGACGGCGGGGAGGCTGCAGGAAGCGCGGCCTGACCGTCGGTTGCATCCGCGCCGGGCCGCCGCCGGCCGGCCGGCCGTTTCGGCTGACTCGAGCTTGACGGGCTCATGCCAGGCAGTGTAGAACAGTGTTCGTAATACTTCAACGAACATTGTTCGGAACGGACATCGGAAAGAGGTACGAGCAATGGCTCAGATCGGAAGCGGCCATCCGCGCAGGTGGGCGGTGCTGGCCCTGGTCCTGGCCGCGGAGTGCATGGACCTGCTGGACGGCTCGATCGTCAACGTCGCGGCGCCCGCGATCAGGACCGAGCTGCACGCCAGTACCGCCGCGCTGCAGTGGATCATCAGCGGCTACGCTCTCGCCTTCGCCATCGGCCTGATCACCGGGGCCAGGCTCGGTGACCGGTACGGGCGCAAGCGCCTGTTCGTGATCGGCTCCGCGGGCTTCGCCGTGACGTCGCTGGCCGCGGCCCTGGCGGTCGATCCGGCGATGCTGATCGGCTGCCGCCTGGCGCAGGGCGCCGCCGCCGCGCTGCTCATCCCGCAGGGGCTCGGCATCATCCGGGAGGTCTTCGCCCCCGCCGAGCTGGGCCGTGCCTTCGCCGTGTTCGGCCCGGTCATCGGGCTGTCCGCGGTGCTCGGGCCGATCATCGGCGGCGCTCTGGTCAGCCTCGACGCGTTCGGCACCGGATGGCGGCTGATCTTCGGTGTCAACCCGCCGCTGGCCATCGCCGCGGCGATCGGCGCGGCCCGGATCATGCCCGAGTCCCGCGCGCCGCGGGCGCCGCGCCCGGACGGGCTGGGCACCGTGCTCTGCGCGGCCGCGATGGGCCTGCTCATCTATCCGCTGATCCAGGGCCGCGAGGCCGGCTGGCCCATCTGGACGTACCTCATGATGGCGGCGAGCGTGCTGGCCGCCGGGCTGCTGGCCGCCTGGAGCCGCCGGCAGGGCCTGCGGGGGCACGGCACCCTCATCGAGACCAGCGTCTTCCGGCACCGCGGTTACAGCGCCGGGCTCGCCAGCGTGGTCGTCTTCTTCGCCGGGATGGCCGGGACCCTGCTGACGCTCACCGTGTACCTGCAGTTCGGCGAGCACTTCTCGGCCGTCCACGCCGGCCTGACGCTCGCGCCGTTCGCCGTAGGCTCGGCCGTCGGCGCGGTCCTCGCCGCCACCGTCGTCGTGCCCCGCCTGGGCCGCGGCGCCGTCCAGATCGCCGCCGTGCTCATCGCCGCCGGGGCCTGGTGGCTGCGCGCCATCATCGTGACGCACGGGCTGGCGACCAGCTCGGCCGAGCTCATCGGTGCCCAGCTCATCCTGGGCGCCGGGATCGGCATGCTCATCTCGCCGCTGTTCGACTTCATCCTGGCCTCAGTCAGCGACCACGAGGTCGGCTCGGCCTCCGGAGTCCTGAACGCGACCCAGCAACTGGCCGGCGCGATCGGCGTCGCCGCCATCGGCACCGTCTTCTTCAGCACGCTGACCCGCCACGGCTTCGCCGCGGCCATCAGCCAGTCCCTGGAGATCCAGCTCGGCGTCGCGGCCGCGCTCTTCCTGCTGGCCCTCGCCCTGCCCCGCCGTCCGCGCGACGCAGAGGCCGAGCCGGACGCCGAGACCGAGCTGACCGACATGGAGCCGGCCGCCAACGACCGCGGCACCGTCACCGTTGCGGCCCCGTGAGCGCGGAGGCCTCGACGAGAATGCGGGCCAAGGCGGGGTTGAAGCCGGCGCCGATCAGCTCGTCAGCCTTTATACCCGCGCGGCAGCCTCAACGTTCGCCTCCGGGAGTATCTCGGCCACCAAGCCGGCTAGCGCCAGGCTGTCGGCTTCCGTCGTCCTGAGGCTCACGTGCAGCTCGGCGCCCGGGACAGCCTTTTCCTGGGCGCGGAGCACTTCCTGGTCCTGACCATCGGCCCACGTTATGTATATGGACACCTTGGTGTCGGCGTTGACGAGATGCAGCGCATAGCGGTCCGCCATTTCGTCCACGGTGATCTGGCCGGGAGCTGTTTGGCTGGCCGCAGCCGTGGAACCGTATGTCAGCAGCGAATGCCTGAAGGCCGGCGACACGATGCGGGTACACGTTCCCGCGCTGCCCATGGCCATGGCGATAACGGGCGTCGTAGCGTTTCTCAGGAGCTTCAGCACCGGAAGCACGTCCTTCGCCGACTGCGCGGTCCCGACGAGCTTCACCACGGCACAGCGATCGCGGAGATCCAGATATGTGCCGATCAGGTCGGCCGGCATGTGATCGAACCAGTGCTGCGACGCGATTATCCGCGTAGCCGAGCCGCGCCATCCGGATACGCTGTCCAGGCTGTCTGCCTCTACATCGACATAGGCGCACCCGCATTCGTAGGCGGTGCGCAGAATGGCCAGCCGTTCTCCTTCCGGGCCCGCATAGCCACCGCGCTCGCGCTCAGGCCGGCAGGTCATTATCAGCGGTACCTGAGAGCCGGCCACCAGTTTCTCGATGTCGAAGGTGCGCATCAGGTCGAGGCGGATTTCGGCCAGGCCGATCCTGGGCGCCAGGCGGGCGAGGTCCCGCAGGCAGCTATCCGTGTCGGGAGCAGCCAGCGAGACCGCCACGCGGTTACCGGTGCTGAGCCCATCCATTGGCGGTTCTCCCTGGTCAGCGGCCGACCCGGTCGCGGGCAGCCGACTCAGCCCGGAGAGCACGTCCAAGGCGACGACGTCCGCCTGCCTCCCGCTGGTGTCGACGGTGAGCGCCGAGAGGTCCTCGTACACGGGCAGCCGCCGCTTGTACACCTCGTCGACGCCGGGCCGGTGCAGCATCGGCCGGAATTCATCGCGCTTTACGCGCGACATGGCCTCGTCGTAGCCGACGCGCAGGTAGACCACCCGGGCGTTGCGCAGCACGGCCCGGCTCCGCGGATCCTCCACCGCACCGCCGCCCAGGGCGATCACGGCGTCCGGCCCGCGGACGAGACCGGCTACCGTGACGTGTTCCACCTGGCGGAAGTAGGCTTCGCCCTCGGCGGCGAAGATGTCGCGGATGGCGCGCCCGAGGCGCTGCTCGATGAGCACGTCGCTGTCCACGAAGGGCAGGCCGAGCCGCTCGGCGATGATGCGCCCCACCGTGGTCTTGCCGGCCCCCATGAAGCCGACGAGCACCACCACCATCGGCCTCTCCCTTCGCGCGACGCGGCAACGAACGGATGCTACCCCCACCCACCCCCGTCCCGCCCCCGTCCCGCCCCCGTCCCGCCCCTCGCCGCGAGTCAACGAATGTGATGGCGCTCTACTGCACCTATGACGTAGAACGCCACTCTCACCGAATCCGGGTACGGGGCCTGCGGGAAAGGAGTGGCGGGTTAGGCAGGCGCCAGCGTGCCGTCAGCAGGCCAGCACGTCCAGGCCCAGGTCGAGCGCGGGACTTGAATGGGTGAGCGCGCCGACGGCGACGAAATCGACGCCCGTCTCCGCCACCGCCCTGGCGTCCGCCAGCCGCAGCCCGCCGCTGGCTTCCAGCCGGGCCGGGGGGTACCGGCGGGCCAGGGCCACGGCGGCCCGCAGATCGGCCAGCCCCATGTTGTCGAGCAGGATGAGCTCGGCCCCGGCGTCCAGGGCGTCCCGGACCTGCGTCAGGTCGTCGCACTCCACCTCGAGCAGCAGGCCGGACGTGGCCTCGCGCACCGCCGCGATCGCCGCGGCGATCCCGCCGGCCGCCGCCACGTGGTTGTCTTTGATCAGCGCCGCGTCGCCGAGCCCCATCCGGTGGTTCAGGCCGCCGCCGCACCGCACGGCGTACTTCTGGAGCTGACGCAGCCCCGGGATGGTCTTCCTGGTGTCCCGCACCGCGCATCCGGTGCCGGCCAGGGCGTCCGCCCACGCCCTCGTCGCGGTGGCGATCCCCGACAGGTGGGTGAGGAAGTTGAGCAGGGTTCGCTCGGCGCCGAGCAGTTCCCGCAGCGGGGCACGGAGCCGCAGCACCTCGGCGCCCGCCTCGATCCGGTCGCCGTCCGCACGCAGCGGTTCCGCAGCTCCTGGCGGGATCCCGGAGGCGTCCAGGACGGCGAGGGCGACCGGCAGGCCAGCCAGCACGCCAGGCTGCCGGGCCACGACCGCGGCCACGGCCCGCGCGCCCGGCGCGGCGGTCGCGGCCGACGTGACGTCGGGCCCGTAACGCAGGTCCTCGTCCAGCGCGGCACGGATGACCCGTTCGGTAACTTCGGGCTCGAGCCCGGCGGCGAGGAGTCGCCTGGCTGCCGTCGCGGTCAAGGTCACGCGCCGGCCCCCTCTTTTACCCGAACGGAGCGGGTGGCCAGCGGTCGCCCCTCCTCCACGCGCAGCACGGTATGGCGCGCCCGCCCGGCCGAGCTGACCGGCGGGGTGTCCCGCCATCGATGGCACCCGCGGCTCTCGGCGCGAGCCAGGGCGGACGCGGCGACCAGGACCGAGACCGCGTGCAGGTTGGTCGCCTCGACCGTAGCCAGGTCCAGCCCGGAGCCGGCGGGCCCGGAGCGAGCTGGCCCGGAGCGAGCTGGCCCGGAGCGAGCTGGCCCGGAGCGAGCTGGCAGCGCCTGGTCCAGCTCCTGCCGGAGATGTTCCAGGTCCTCCCGGTCGCGCAGCACACCCGCGTCTCGTGACATGGCCGCGGCCAGGACGGACCGGACGGCCGGGTCCACTCCCGGGCCGGCCGGAGGCAGCCGCAGGCCGGCGGGCGGCCCGGGCAGGTTCCGCCCGAGCCGGTCCCCGGCGCGCCGCCCGGCGATCAGCGCCTCGGTCAGCGAGTTGGACGCGAGCCGGTTGGCTCCGTGCACGCCGGTCGACGCCGCTTCCCCCACGGCGTAGAGGCCGGCGATCGAGGTCCGTCCGTCCATGTCGGCCCGGATGCCGCCGCAGGCGTAGTGCGCTCCCGGCGCGACCGGTACCGGCTCCGCCGCCGGGTCGATCTCCCGCGTCCGGCACAGGGCGGTCACCGTGGGGAAATCCCGCTCCAGGACGGCCCGGCCCAGCACGGTGGCATCGAGCCAGAGGTGATCGCCGGGTCCGTCCCCGCGTCCCATCCGCTGCGCCATGGCCGACGACACGACGTCCCTGGGGGCCAGGTCGCCGAGCGGATGGCGCCCGGCCATGACGGGCCGCCCCGCCACGTCGACCAGCACCGCGCCGGCCCCGCGCAGGGCCTCAGTGATGAGCGGGCGCTGGCCGCGGGCCGTCTCCTGCCACAGGACGGTCGGGTGGAACTGCACGAATTCCACGTCCCGCAGCTCCGCCCCGGCCCGGGCGGCCAGCGCCAGGCCGTCGCCGGTGACGCCCGCCGGGCTGGTGGACGTGGCGTAGGCCTGGCCGAAGCCGCCGGTGGCCAGGACGACGGCGCGCGCCGTCACCATGCCTGCCCGCAGCGCCCCGCCGTCGCCCGCCAGCCCGGCCAGGACGCCGCTGACCGAGCCCCGGTCGTCGGTCAGCGCGTCCAGGACGACGCAGCAGGTGATGACCTGGACCGGGCTGGCCAGCAGGGCCGCCCGGAGCACCCGGTGCACCTCCGCGCCGATCGCGTCGCCGCCGGCGGTCACGATCCGCCGGCGGCTGTGCCCGCCCTCCAGGTGCAGCGCCGTCCGCTCCAGCCGGGCCCCGCGCCTGGCCAGCCGGGCGATCTCGCCGGGAGCCTCGGACACCAGGGCCGCCACGGCGGCCGGATCACACAGGCCGGCGCCCGCGTCGAGCGTGTCCCGCTGGTGCAGGCCCGGATCGTCCCCGGGCCCGATCGCGGCGGCCAGCCCGCCCTGGGCCAGCGGCGTCGCGCCCCCGCCGAGGTCGTCCTTGGTCAGCAGCAGCACCCGGCGGCCGTGGCCGGCGGCGGTCAGCGCCGTGGTCATGCCTGCCGCGCCCGATCCCACGACCACGATGTCCGCTTCGCGCTCCCAGCCCAGCCGCGGCCGGGGCAGGTGGCGCAGCGCCGCCCCGGGCAGCCTGGTTCGCCCGGTCACTGGCCGCCCCCGGTGAGCATCGCCTGCACGGCCCGGCGGGCGCGGGCGGCCACCTCGGGGGCGACGCTCACCTCGGTGACGCCCTCGCGCAGGCAGCGCAGCAGCGCGGCCGGCGTGGTCATCTTCATGTACCGGCACACCGCGTCCGGGTTGACCGGTTCCCAGCGCACCGCGGGGTTGGCCCGGCGCAGCTGGTGCAGCAGGCCGGTCTCGGTGGCCACCAGCACGGCGGGTGCCGCGGTGGCCCGGGCGGCCTCGAGCATGCCCCCGGTGGACAGCACCCGGGTCCGGCCAGGGGGCAGGTCACCCTCGCCCGCCTGCCACAGCGCGGCGGTCGAGCACCCGCACTCGGGATGGATGAACAGCTCGGCCCGGGGGTCGGCGCTGGCCTTGCGGCGCAGGTCGGCCGGGCTGATCCCGGCGTGCACGTGGCATTCGCCGAGCCAGATGCGCATGTTGGCCCGCCCCGTGACGCGCTGTACGTAGGCCCCGAGGAACTGGTCGGGCAGGAACAGGACCTCCCGGTCCGCCGGGACGGACGCCACGACCTGCGCCGCGTTGGCCGAGGTGCAGCACAGGTCGGATTCGGCCTTGACCTCGGCGCTGGTGTTCACGTAGGCGACCACCACGGCGCCGGGGTGCTCGGACTTCCACTGCCTGAGCTGCTGCGCGGTGATGCTGTCGGCCAGCGAGCAGCCGGCCCGGGGTTCCGGGATCAGCACCGTCCGGTCCGGGGCGAGGATCTTGGCGGTTTCCGCCATGAAGTAGACCCCGGCGAACACGATGACGCTCGCCGTGCTCGCCGCGGCCAGCCGCGACAGCGCGAGCGAGTCGCCCACGTGGTCGGCGACGTCCTGGATCTCGGGGATCTGGTAGTTGTGCGCCAGGATCACGGCGTCGCGCCGCGCCGCCAGCCGCCGGACCTCCGCCGCCCAATCCCGGCCGGCCCGCACCTCTGCCGCCCAGTCCCGGCCGGCCCGCACCTCTGCCGCCCAGTCCCCGCTGACCTGTGTCTCGGCAACCTCGGTACCAACCATGATCTGCCCCAATCTCCGAGTTTTTGACTCAGAGTCTAAAACATTATCGCCTGCAAGTCTAAAACTGGCCGGCCCATCATGGGCGGCTCAGCGGGGAGCGAGGTGACCTGGTACGAGCGGCCTGGCCGGGACGAGTTGGTGCGGCCTCCATACCTTGACCAGGTTGTCTACGGAAATCAGTCTGGGCGTCCCGCTGGTGCAGGCCCAGACCAGTGAACGCTGGCGGCCTTTGCTGCCGCTCCGATGAGCGCACCAGGCCGGGACCAAGGTCCGGTGCGCGGCTGGCTTGCGGCCGTATCCGCTGCCCGGAATCGTCATAGCGTCGGGAATGGAGCCTGGCTGACGGCAACCCGGCCGATGACTAGGAAGGATCTTTCCGATGTACAGGCACAGCATGCACAGGCTATGTGCCGCCGCGGCGGGCCTGGCCGCTGCCTGCGGCATTGCCGTCCCCGGCGTCGCGGGGGCGGTTCCGGCCGCGCAGGTCCCGGTCCGGCCCTGGGCGCAGCCTGCCCGCCCGCTGGCCGTATCCGGGACCGCCCTGCCGGGGGCCGCCCCCGGGGCGCAGTTGTGGGTGGCGCGGTACAGCGGGGCGGGCAACGGCGACGATGAGGGACTCTCGGTGGCGGTCAGCCCCGGCGGGGCCCGGGTGTTCGTGACCGGCATGAGCTGGGGAGGCGCCTCGGGCTATGACTTGGTCACGGTGGCTTACAGCGCCGCCAGCGGCGCCCGGCTGTGGGCGCGACGCTACAACGGCCCGGGCAACGGCAATGAATATGGCGGCTCGGTGGCGGTCAGCCCCGACGGCACCCGGGTGTTCATGACCGGCCCTAGCCCAGGCGCCGGCTCGGGGCAGGACTACGCCACGGTGGCCTACAGCGCCGCCACCGGCGCCCAGCTATGGGTGCAGCGCTACAACGGCCCGGCCAACCGCGACGACTACGGCGGCTCGGTGGCGGTCAGCCCCGACAGCACCCGGGTGTACGTGACCGGCAGCAGCCAGGGCGCCACCTCGGGCCAGGACTACGCCACGGTGGCCTACAATGCCGCCACCGGCGCCCGGCTATGGGTCAAGCGGTACAACGGCCCGGCCAACCGCGCCGACGCGGCCGGCTCGGTGGCGGTCAGCCCCGGCGGCACCCGGGTGTACGTGACCGGTGGCAGCCAGGGCGCCACCTCGGGCCAGGACTACGCCACGGTCGCCTACAATGCCGCCACCGGCGCCCAGCTATGGGTCAAGCGGTACAACGGCCCGGCCAACGGCTATGACTACCCCAGCTCGGTAGCGGTCAGCCCCGGCGGCACCCGGGTGTACGTGACCGGCACCAGCCAGGGATCCGGCTCGCACAATGACTACGCCACCGTGGCCTACAGCGCCGCCACCGGCGCCCGGCTATGGGTGCAGCGGTACAACGGCCCGGCCAACGGCGGCGACTATGCCAGCTCGGTAGCGGTCAGCCCCGGCGGCACCCGGGTGTACGTGACCGGCACCAGCCAGGGATCCGGCTCAGGCCAGGACTACGCCACGGTGGCCTACAGCGCCGCCACCGGCGCCCGGCTATGGGTGCGGCGCTACAACGACCCGGGCAACCGCGACGATGAGGCCTTCGCGCTGGCGGTCAGCCCCCGCGGCACCCAGGTGTTCGTGACCGGGTTCGGCTGGGACGGGACCGCCACGGGCTATGACTGCATCACGGTGGCCTACAGACCCTGAGGCGCGTCCGGCGGCTGGGGCTGCCAGGACACGGGGGGCCGTGCTGGCCGGAGCGGCTCAGTACCATGCGAACGTGTCAGCAGACAGGCCGCGGGCATCCGGAACCGAAGACGGCCAGCGGGAGAGCCCGGGCGGGCCGTCCCTGCCGGGTGAGCGGTTCTCCCACGAGGTGCTGGCCGTGGTCCTCCAGGTCCGCGGGGACAGCCTGCACGTCCTGCTCTGGCAGCGAGGGGCGCCGCCGTTCGAGGGGCTGTGGGCCCTGCCCGGCGGCCCGCTCGGGGCCGGCGAACGCCTCGGGACGTCGCTGGGACGGCACCTGGCCGCCAAGGTGGACCTCACCGGCCTCGCCTACCTGGAGCAGCTGGAGACCCGCAGCGATCCGGAGCGGGACCCCAGGGGCCGCGTCCTGGCCACGGCCTACCTGGCCCTGGTGTCCGCCGATGTCGAGCCGCGCATCCCCGCGGACACCGCCTGGCACGCGGTCCAGGACCTGCCGCCGACCGCGTTCGACCACGGGTCGATCGCCGAATCGGGGCGGGACCGGCTGCGGGCCAAGCTGTCCTACACCAACATCGGCTTCGCCCTGGCCCCGCAGACCTTCACGATCGCCCAGCTGCGCGACATCTACGCGGCCTCGCTCGGCCATCCGGTCTCGGCGACCAACCTGCAGCGGGTGCTGACTCGCCGCGGCGTCATCGAGGCCACGGCCGCGGCCGCCCGGTCGGCGCCGTCCGGCGGCAGGCCGGCCACGCTCTACCGCTTCGCGGCCCGGACCCTGGTCGTCACCAACCCGTTCGCCGCCTTCCGTCCCCCGTCCTCGCCGCCGGCCTCCCGGTCGTGACGGAAAACCCGTTGCCATGGGCTCATAGAGTCGGTCGTATGACGAGTGCCGACGCCTTGCTCGCGGCCTACGACGAGCAGATGCGCAGAGAACCGCCGATCCCGCAGGCCGGCGTCACCTACGAGGAGGACGGACCCCTGCTACGGGTCGCCGGCCAGTATCGCGGCTTCGTCTCCGGCCCCCGCGACGTCGGGGTCCGAGGGGCCGAACTTGACCGGCTCATCGCCCGGCAGCGCGACTACTTCGCCCGGCGGGAAGAGGCCGTCGAGTGGAAGACCTGGGCGTATGACGAGCCTGCCGATCTGGTCGACCGCCTGCGGGCCGCGGGATTCGTTCCCGAGGAGCAGGAGACGGTGCTCATCGGGCTCACCGCGGAAATGGCCTCCACCCCGGTCCTGCCCGCCGGCGTCGTCCTGCGCGAGGTCACCGCGGATGCTGACATGCGCCGGATCGCCGAGATGGAATCCGTCGTCTGGAGCGATGACTGGAACTGGCTGGCCGACGACCTGATCGGGCGGATCGCCGCCGCCCCGGACGACATCGTGGTGCTGGTCGCGGAAGCCGGCGGCGAGGTCGTCTGCGCGGCGTGGCTGGTCTTCCGGCCGGGGACCGAATTCGCCGGCCTGTGGGGCGGATCGACCCTGCCCGGCTGGCGCGGCCGCGGCATCTACCGGGCCCTGGTCGCGGCCCGCGCACAGCGTGCCGCCGCCCGCGGCGTCAAGTACCTGCAGGTCGACGCCTCCAGTGACAGCGCTCCCATCCTGCGCCGCCTGGGATTCCGCGCCGTCACCACCACCACCCCGTACGTATGGACGCCACCGCGACAAGACGCCGGCTAGCGCCCGCCGGACCGCTTTTGATGCCGCACGTCGACCATCAGGCCCACGGTGATGACCGGGGCCACCAGCAGGGTAGCGGCGGCGAGGCAAAACGCTCCTCTCCCGGCTCAGTCATCACCGGCGCCTCCCGCGAGTGCGCTGGAGCCCGGTGCTGACCGCGGCGGCAGTTGCCCGCCGGAGCGCTTCGCATGCCGTGAGCCGAGCATTATGCACACGCCGAGAATCCAGAAAACGAGATAGACGACCGCGGTCAAGATGACCACGTCCCGGGCGGTGGTGCGGGGACCGCCGGGGGCGAGAATGAGCGCGACGAAGCCCGGCGCAAATGTCGCGTAGACGACCCACCAGGCTATCTTTGTCGCCCGCCACGGGTCGCGCGCAGACCAGGCTCCGGTGGCCTCGGCGGGGATGTCGGCGGTGACCTCAGCCAGTTCGGCGTACGTCCGTGACGCGTATACCTGATCCGCCCGCGCGTCGAGTTCATCCTCGGTCAGCCGGCCTTCCACGAACGCGGCCTTGAGGGTCCCGATCACCTGCTCGCGGTCGGCGTGGGACGCGCGCAGGCCGCCGCGACCCCGGCTTCCCGCGGCTGCCGTCTCATCTCCAGGCCGTGTCATGACGACGCCTCCCCACCAGCGTGATGCAGGGAAGCGTAACGCCGTTACCCTTCGCTGGCTATCCCTGCAGGCGCTCCAGGACGCGGGCGGTGACCGCGGTCAGCGCGGCGAGCTGGTCGCGGTCGAGCCCGTCGAAGACCAGCTGCCGGACGGTCTCGACGTGGGCCGGCGCGGCGCGCTCGATGGCGGCGCGGCCCGCCTCGGTGAGCACCACGAACGCGCCCCGGGCGTCGGTCGGGCACTCCTCCCGGGCGACCAGGCCCCGCCGCTGCATCCGGGCGAGCTGGTGCGACACGCGGCTCTGCTCCCAGGTCAGCGCGTCGGCGATCTCGAACACCCGCAGCCGCCCGGCGGGCGCCTCGCTGAGCACGACCAGCATGTCGTAGTCCGCGAGCGATATCCCGTACTCATCCTGCAGCTGCCGGTTCATCCGGGCGTTCAGCTGCGCGGTCATCCGCAGCAGGCCGCGCCACGCCCGCTGCTCTTCCTCGGTCAGCCAGCGGTTCATGGACACCAGGATACCCGGAATGGATGACGTATCATGTATGTTAAATGCCACAGCACCGAAAGACGGACACGAAGGAGACCCGATGACCACCGCTCCGGGCCAGCTGGCCCTTTCCGACCTGACCGGTACCTACACCCTCGACCCGGCGCACACCCGGATCGGCTTCGTCGCCCGCCACGCGATGGTCACCAAGGTGCGCGGCGCGTTCAACGAGTTCGAGGGCACGGCCACCCTCGACGGCGCCAACCCGTCCGCCTCGCACGTCGAGGTGACCATCGACGCCGCGAGCATCGACACCCGGAACGCCCAGCGCGACGAGCACCTGCGCAGCAACGACTTCCTCGCGATGCAGGAGCACCCGAAGATCACGTTCTCCTCGACCGGTGTCCGCCTGGTCGACGACACCACGTTCGAGGTCACCGGCGACCTGACGATCAGGGGCGTGACCCACCCGGTCACGATCCCGTTCAGCTTCGAGGGCGCCGCCAAGGACCCGTTCGGCAACCTGCGCGCCGGGTTCGAGGGCTCGGTCACCATCAACCGCAAGGACTACGGCGTCACCTGGAACGCCGCGCTGGAAGGCGG
>Ga0335078_10004507_pt1 | contig 20626 bp, 17 predicted proteins | sample Lox_Sample_32_FD_206711 | JGI IMG/M metagenome (GOLD analysis project Ga0335078, IMG submission 206711) | Soil microbial communities from Loxahatchee National Wildlife Refuge, Florida, United States - Lox_Sample_3.2 | ecosystem: Environmental > Terrestrial > Soil > Wetlands | place: USA... | reverse complement strand
GGGTAACCCACGACAGGTGCGGCGCCCTGCGTCCGCGTGCTCCTCGTCCGCCTTCGCCGAGGAACAGGAGGGATACCGGTTTGCCTGACAAAACCGTCATCCTGATCGTGGAGGACGACCAGAACATCGTGGACCTGGTCCGGTCCAACCTCTCGGTCCGCGGGCACGACGTGATCGTCTCGAAGGGCGGCGAGTCCATCACCAGGATCCTGGAGCTTCGCGCGCCCGACCTGGTCCTGCTGGACCTGATGCTGCCGGACGCCGACGGGTTCGAGCTGTGCCGGGAGATCAGGGAACTGTCCGAGGTCGGCATCATCGTGCTGTCGGCCCGCCGGGCCGAGACCGACAAGGTCCGCGCGCTCAACCTGGGTGCCGACGACTACATGACCAAGCCGTTCGGGATCGAGGAACTGCTGGCCAGAATCCACGCCACGCTGCGCCGGAGCAGGCCGGCGCCCGCCGGCCCGCCCGAGCCCACCGTGGTCACCGTGGGTGACGTGGAGATCGACCTGGCCCGGCGGCGGGTCACCAAGGCCGGGCGCCTGGTGCACATGACCCAGACCGAGTTCGCGCTGCTGCGGCAGTTCGCGCTCAGCCCCGGCGTGCTGCTCACGCACGCGACGCTGCTGCGCCGGGTCTGGGGGCCGGGCTATGAGACGCAGACCGAGTACACCCGGGTCTACGTGGCCCGGCTGCGCGCGAAACTCGAGTCGGCCGACGGCGAGCCGCTGTTCATCACCGAGCCGCGCTCGGGCTACCGGTTCGCGCTGCCGTCACCCGACCGGCTGCTGCCCGCGCGCTGAACGCCGGCGCCCCCCGGGCGGGCGACACGCGCGGACCGGGCACCCCGGTGCATCATCCCTGATCACGGGCATGCGACCATACATCTGGGGGACCCACATGATGAAACGGGGGACCGGCTCATCAGGCTCGCCCTGGCGGGGCACGTGCCCGGCCAGGGCGAGCTTCTCCGTTGCGGCCCGGGAAAGTGCCCCGCTTAGACTGCGACCGTGTACCGGAAGACCCAGCAGCCCAGGCCGGAGCCGCTCACCCGCCGCGACCGGCGGGGGATCGCCGCCGTCGGCGCGGTGCTGGTGGCCGGCCTGGGCGGCCTGGGCATCTGGGCGGCGGTCAGCCCGGGCGGCTACGGGCAATCACGCGACGGCTGCGTTACGGTCTCGGCGGCGAGTTCCACCGGCGGGGCCCTGTTGCACGCGTGCGGGCCGCAGGCCGTGGCCATGTGCCGCAACGCGTTCGCCCACGATGACAAGCTCTCACTGCTGACCCGGCCGCAGTGCCGCCTGGCGGGCCTCGCCCCGGCCCCGGCGCCCGCGCGGCCGGCCACGCCAGCCGGGGGATGACGGCCCGGGCCTGTATCCAGGGCCCGTGGCGCGCTACGATCCGTTCCGAAATGGGAAAGATCAGGGTCGCGCTGGCCGAGGACCACGTGCTCCTGCGCGAGGGCATCTCCCGCCTGGTGGCGTCCAACGAAGACTTCGAGCTGGTCGGCGCCGCCTCCGACCTGCCGCAGCTGCTGGCTGTCGTGGCCGAGCAGGTCCCGGACGTGGTGGTCACCGACATCCGGATGCCGCCGACCGGCACGGACGAGGGCATCAAGGCGGCCGCCTGGATCCGGGAGAACCACCCGGAGGTCGGCGTGCTGGTGCTCAGCCAGTTCACCGCGCCCGGGTACGCGGTGGCCCTGCTCGAGCACGGCTCGGCGGGCCGGGGCTACCTGCTCAAGGAGCGGATCGGCAGCGTGGACGAGCTGGCCCGCGCGATCCGCACCGTGGCCGGGGGCGGGTCGGTGATCGATCCCCTGGTCGTCGACGAGCTGGTGCGGGCCCGGGCCCAGGAGCGCGAGCCGGGGCTGTCCTCGCTGACCCCCCGGGAGGCCGAGATCCTGGCCGAGATGGCCCAGGGCAAGAGCAACTCCGCGATCGCGGCGGCCCTGTTCGTCACCGAGCGGGCCGTGGAGAAGCACACCAACTCGATCTTCGCCAAGCTGGGGCTTTCGGAGGAAAAGGACGTGAACCGCCGGGTCAAGGCGGTGCTGGTCTACCTCAGCCAGCAGCCGGAACGGTGACGTCCCCGGGGGGAGGCTGGCCACACCTGCGCTGCGGATGGCAGCACCCTCGCCGCCGGCTGCGGTTCGTGCGAGGCTGGTGAGGTGACCAACCCGCGCTCCGTCCTCGTCGTCGACGACCAGGCGCCGTTCCGTTCCGCCGCGCGGGCGGTGCTGCGGCGCCTCGACGGGTTCGAGTTCGCGGGCGAGGCCTCCAGCGGCTCAGAGGCGATCGAGCTGGTCGAGCGGCTGCACCCGGCCCTGGTGCTGATGGACATCAACATGCCGGAGATGAGCGGGATTGAGGCGACCCGCCAGATCGTGAGCGCCCATCCCGACGTGGTCGTGATCTTGTGCTCCACCTATGACGCGCAGGACCTCCCGCCCGGGGCCGCGGCCAGCGGCGCGACCGCCTACGTGAACAAGGAACGCCTGGCCGCCAGCACGCTGCGCGACCTGTGGGAGAAGCGGAACTCGGGCTCGTTCGTCTCCTGCTGACCCAGGGGTGAGGGCCGCCCGGGTGGCTGAGGGCCGCCCGGGGCGGCTGGCCGCGCGGCAGCTCACAGCAGCGGGACGGTGCCGAGCACCCGGGCGCCCTGGCCCGGCTGCGACTCCCAGCGCACCGTGCCGCCGATCGCGCCGAGCCGGTCGGCCATGTTCACGAACCCGTGGCTGCGGCGCACCGTGGCCGGGTCGAATCCGGGGCCGTCGTCGGTGACCGAGAACAGCAGCCCGCCGGACTCCTCCCACAGCCGGATCTCGACCCGGGCCTGGGGCGCGTGCTTGGCCGCGTTCTGCAGCGCCTCCAGGCAGCAGAAGTAGACCGCCGCCTCGATTTCCGGGGTGTACCGGCCGATCCCGTCGGTGGTCAGGGTGACCGGCAGCGGGCTGCGGCCGCCGGCCGCGCGCAGCGCCTCGCCGAGCCCGCCGTCGGCCAGCAGCGGCGGGTAGATGCCGTGGGCCAGCTCGCGCAGTTCCTGGATCGTGTTCTTGACGTCGTCGGCAAGCTGGTCGAGCATCTCGGTGGCGGCCTCGGGGTCGTCGGCGATGATGTCCCGGGCCAGGCGCACGTTCACCGCCATCGCGACCAGGTGCTGCTGCGCGCCGTCGTGCAGGTTGCGCTCCACCCGGCGCCGCTCGGCGTCGCCGCTCGCGACGACGCGCGCGCGGGACTGGCGCAGCTCGTCGGCTTGCTTGCGCAGCTCGTCCAGGGTGGTCTGCAGCGCCGTGTCGAGCCGCGCGTTGTGCACCGCCAGGCCGACCTGCCGGGCCAGCTCGGTCAGCACGCGGTCGTCCTCCTCGGAGAAGGCGTCGGCGGTGGCGGGGCGCTCGGCCACGATGAGCCCGAGCAGCTCGCCGCCGTGGCTGACCGGCGCGATCCGGACCTGGACCTGGGGGCGCCCGTTCAGCAGCGCCGGCAGCCAGACCGACGCCCAGGCGTTGCCGGACACGCCCGCCCGGGCCACGACCGTGCGCTCCCGGGCCGTGATCACCACCGACCGCGGGCCGGTGTCGGGCACCGCGGCGACGCGCTCCAGCACGTCCCCGGTGCCGGTGTAGACCTCGGCGCTGGTCAGCGTCATGGTCTTGTGCAGCGACTCGGCCAGCTGCAGCAGCAGCTCGTCCATGGGGATCGCGCGGGTCATCCGGCTGCCGAAGGTCCGGAGGGTCTCGTCGGGCGCCTCCTTGGCCCCGTAGACGAAGCGGGTGGCCGACGCGACCAGGCGGTCCCTGGCCGGCAGGTACCCGATCGCGGCGACCGCCGCCGCCAGCATCGACAGCCCGAGGATCTCGCGGTCGGCCGGGTCGCCGGGCCGGGTGCCGATGCCGAGCACGATCACCAGGTAGATGGCGGCCACCACGGTGGAGAACCCGGCGATCGACAGCACCTGGACCAGCACCCGGCCGCCGTACGGGCCCAGCCCGCGCACCTCGCCGGCCACCATCCCGAACGCCAGGAACACCGTGCAGCCCGCGGCCACCGGGGCAACCGGGCCCGGCCACCCGACGAGCACGTGCAGCACGCCGGCCACGAGCGCCGCGTCGGCGGCCAGCATCGCGCCGACGGCCATCCACTGCATGCGCTGCCGGTCCCGCGCGGACGCCGCGAGGTAGCGCAGCCGCACCGCGGGCAGGGCGCACGCCCCGGCCAGCGGCCAGGCCACGGCGGCCAGCCAGGCCGGGAACGGCCGCCCGGCGATCACCAGCGCGAGGCCGGTTGCCAGCGCGGCGGCGTAGGCCAGGCCCGCGCCCGTCCGCCGGGCGCGGCTGCCCAGCCGGCCGTCGGGCAGGGCGAGCAGCATGTGCACGGAGATCGCGATAACAAGGGGCGCGGCGAGCGTGGCCACGTCCCGGGCCGCCTGATGGTGCCCGGCCTGGTCACCGAACCGCGCGGCGGTCAGCGCCACCGACGCGGCCAGCGCGCCGAACGCCACCTGCCACAGCGCGGCCCGCTGCGGGGAGCGGGCCAGGATCGCGCCGGACACCGCGCCGACCAGCACCAGGCCGAACGCGACGGCCAGCAGCGCGGACAGCCCGCCCGGCGTCGGCACGCGCAGCCCGATCACCGCGATCACGATCGTGATCACGGGCACGACCGCACCGGCCAGGATCCGCCGGGCGGCGCTGCCGCCGGGCCGCGAGGACGTGGCGGCCGGCTCGTTGATCGCCGGGTTCGTCATTACTTCCATCGTCACTCCGCTCGCAGGAGGAGGGCGGCCGGCGTGCGCGCCGCCTGCCGGCCCGGCATGGCGGCGACCAGGTTGGCCAGGATCAGGGCGGCCAGGGCGGCCAGCGCGATCGAGCCGGCCGGGACCACCGGATCCGGCACTGCCGACAGCTGGTGGGCGAAGGCCAGCCACAGCCAGCGGCCGGCCGCGATGCCCAGCGGCACGCCGATGACCAGGCCGGTCACGGCGATCGCCGACGACTGCCAGGCGACCGCGCCCGCGAGCTGCCCGCGGGTAAAGCCCAGCGTCTTGAGCAGCGCGAAGTCGCGCCGCCGCCGCCGCACCGACGCCACCAGCGTCAGCCCGAGCCCGGCCACCGCCCCGGCGGCGAGGCCGCCGGCCAGCACGGCCGGCATGGCGCCCATCGTCTTGTAGTTCACGATCTCGGCCGGCCGCTGGGCCGGCAGGAGATCGATGGTGTCGGCCACCGAGCCCCCGTTGCTGGCCGCCAGGGCCCGCGGCGAGAGGAGCACCGCTGTGAGCTGCCGCCTGATCGCCTGCAGCGATCGCAGGCCCGCCGCCTGGCTGACGCCGGGCCGCAGCCGGACGAGGATGGCGTTCGGGCCGGCCAGCAGGCGGCCGAACGGGCCGGAGAAGGCGCCCTTCGGGAGAACCGTCGCGGAGAACAGCGCCCCCGTGCTCATCGAGGAATGGACGCTCAGCACGCCGCCGATGGCCGGCATGGTGGCGGTGCCCGCGATCTCGAGCCGGACGTGGAAGCTGCCGCTGGCCAGCGTCACGTAGCCGCCGACCCGCTGGTGCAGCTGAGCCAGGGTGGCCGGGCCGAGCACGACCTGGTGGCTGCTGTCGAGCCCGGACCCGGACAGGATGCGCGGGGCCACGGCCGGGCGGGTGAGGGCGGCCATGGCCGGGACCGTCTGGCCGTCGACCTGCACCGTCGCGAAGACCACCCCGGTGGCGGCGGCCACCAGCCGGTCCCGGGCCAGCAGGGGGCCGGCCCACCGGGCGGGCACGGGCCCCCACCCCTGAACCGCGTAGAAGGCGTAGTCGAAGTTCCATCCGTACAGGGCCGGATGCGAGACCAGCGTGGTCAGGCTGGCGCCGAAGGTGAGCGTGGCACTGACCACGGCCATGGCCAGCACCGCTCCGGCCAGGACCGAGCGGACCGGCACCGCGGTACGCCCCCGCCCGGGCTCCAGGGCCAGCCGCAGGCCCTCCACGCCCGGGGCCGGCAGCCGGGCGGCAAGCGCCGCACGGGCAGCGGCGGGCTTGCGCTGGCCGGCCTGGTCGCGCGCGGCCATCCGGTGCGGCGCCTGGCGGTAGGCGGTGACGGCCGCCACGCCGCCGAGCGCCAGGACCAGCCCGAGCGCCCCCAGGCCGAGCACGGTCCAGTCGAGGTAGAGCTGGCGCCCGGGCTCGACCTGGCGGACGGGACCGAAGAGCGACAGCGGGGACAGCGCCGCGGCCACCGCGGCGGCCAGCAGCGCCCCGGCCGCTACCGCGGCCACGATGCCGGGCAGCCCGTCAGCCATGATCATCACCGGCCCGGCGCCGAGCGCGCGCAGCGCCCCGGCATCATCCGCCCCGGCCCGCAGCTGCCGGGAGATGGACTGGGTGCCGATGATCAGCATGGCCAGCCCGGCGATCACCCCGAACACGGCCAGGGCGATGGCCTCGGGGCGGATCGCGCGCTGCGCCTGGGCCTCGATCGCCGAGGTGACATAGACGTAGAGCTCTGACCCGCTCAGCGAGAGGTAACGGCTGGTGGCCAGCAGGCGGTCGTACTCCTGGCCGACCGCCGTGTCGTATCGGCTGCCGCCGTCCAGCCGCAGGCCGACATCCATGCCGCTGGCACAGCAGGCGGCGAATTCCCGGGCCAGCGCGGGCGTGCCGATCAGGAAACCAGTCCGGCCGGAGTCGACGCTGTCCTGCAGGACCTGCGTATTGAGCACCCCGATCCCGACGACCGTGAGATCGGCGCGCCCGGCGAGACCGCCGCTGGAGCCGTTGATCAGCGCGACCCGCACCCGCGACCCCACGTGCAGGCGGAGCAGGGCGGCGGCATCCGGCGTGGCCACCACCTCGCCGGGCCGGGCCGGGTCGGCCCGCCGGCCGGCCGTGATCGTGATCCGGTCCTGGGCCGAGTACAGGCCGTCGGCCGCGGACACCGGCGCGGCGATCTGCACGTGCGCGAGCAGCACGGTGCCGGGTTTCCCGCGCGGGGTGAGCGTGACCGCGGTGAGCGGGACCGCAGCCGCAATGCCGCTCACGTGCGGCAGCCGGGCCAGCTGGCGTAGGAAGGCAGGCGAGTACGACGGCGCGGTGAACGGCTGGACGACGAGATCCGACGGGTTGGTGCTGGCCAGGAACCGCGGGTAGGACGCGTCGGTGCGCCGGGCCGCGGTCACCGATGCCATGGCCACGCCGCCGACCAGGCCGACGAGCAGGGCCAGCGCCAGGTAGCCGCTCCACCGGCGGCCGAACGTGACCCGCAGCCGGTACCAGGCAAAGCGCAGCACCGCGCCGGGCGGCGGTGGCACGGCCCTCGCGGGGGCCCCCGCGGCGGGCGCGAGCGCGGTGGCTCCCCGGCCGGGCGGGCGGGCGTCGGCGGGCATCGCGTCCTCACTCCGCTCTCAGCACGATCGCGGCGGGGGTGCGGGCGGCCGCGCGGCCGGGCAGCGCGGCGACCAGGTTGGCCAGCACCAGCGCCGCGACGGCGGCCAGGGCGATCGATCCGGCCGGGATCACCGGGTCGGGGACCGCGGCCAGCTCGCGGGCGAAGGCCAGCCACAGCCACCGGCCGGCCGCGATGCCCACCGGCACGCCGACCACCAGGCCGGTCACGGCGATCACCGAGGCCTGCCAGGACACCGCGCCGGCTAGCTGCCGGTGGGTGAAGCCCAGCGTCTTGAGCAGCGCGAAGTCGCGGCGGCGGCGGCGGACCGTGGCCACCAGGGCCAGGCCGAGACCGCCGACCGCCCCCGCGGCCAGGCCGCCCGCCAGGACCGCGGGCATCGCCCCCATGGACTTGTAGTTCACGATCTCGGCCGGCCGCTGCACCGGCAGCAGCGTGACCGGGTCGAAGTAGCTGGCGATGTTGCCGATGACCGCCTCGGCCTGCGGCGTCCGCGCGTCGGCGTTGAGCCGGTAGGTCACCTCCTGCATATAGCGCAGGCCGGCCTGCTGGCTCACGCCCGGGCGCAGCCGCACGAACATCGCGTTGGGCCCGGAGATCGGCCCGTACTGGTCCAGGTCGGCCGGGGGCACCACCTGGACGGGGAAGTAGGCCCCGGTGCTCATCGAGGTGTGGATGCCGAGGTTGTCGCCGATCGTGGGCAGCGCGGCGGTGCCGACGATGCGCAGCGCCACGCCCGGCAGCAGCCGGCCCTCGGAGACCGTGACCGTCTGGCCGACCCGCTTGCCCAGCGCGGCCAGCGTGTCCGGGCCGAGCACGATTTCCCGCGGCCCGGTCACGCCGCGGCCGGACAGCAGCTGCGGTCCCACCCTCGGGCGCACCGGCCCGGCCATCGCGGGCACCGTCTGGCCGTCGATCTGCACCGTGGCGAAGTAGACCCCGGTGGTCGCCTCGACCAGCGGGTCATGCCGTAGCAGCGGCCCGGTCCAGCTCGGCGGCAGCGACCCGTAACCATCGACCGAGAACAGCGCGTAGCTGAAGTTCCACCCGTACAGGGCGGGGCGGGAGATGAGCGTGTTCAGGCTGGCGGCGAACGTGAGCGTGGCCGCGACCACGCACGTGGCCAGCACCGCCCCGGCCAGCATGGCCCGGACCGGTATCTCGGTGCGGCCGCGGCCGGGCTCCAGCGCGAACCGCACGCCCGCGACCGCCGGGGGCGGCAGGCCGGCGGACTGGGCGGCGCGGGCGATGCCGGACGCGCGGGCCCCGGCCGGCCGGGCCGCGGCCCGGTGCGGGGCCAGCCGGTAGCCGATGACTACGGCCAAGCCGCCCAGCACCGCGGCCAGCGCGAGCGGGCCGAGCCCGAGCACCGTCCAGTCCAGGTACACCCCGCCGGCCGGCTCGACCTGCTGCACCGGCCCGAACAGCGTCAGCGGGGACAGTGCGACGGTCACGACGGCGGCCAGCAGCGCGCCGGCGGCCACGGCGCCCAGGATGCCGGGCAGCCCGTCGGCGGCGGTGACGGCGGGCCCGGCGCCCAGCGCGCGCAGGACCGCGGTGTCGCCGGCGCCGGCGCGCAGCTGGCGGGAGATGGACTGGATGCCGATGATCACCGTGGCCAGGCCGGCGATCAGCCCGAACACGCCCAGGGCGATCGCCTCCGGGCGGATCGCCCGCTGGGCCTCCGCCTCGATGGCCGAGGTGATGTAGACCACGAGCTGGCTGGCGCCCGGGGAGCCAGCCCGGCTCGCGGCGCTCTCGTATTCCTGCATGACCGCCGTGTCGCCGCGGCTGCCGCCGGCCAGCTGCAGGCCGTCGTAGCTGTTGGTGGCGCAGCAGGGGCCGTACGCGCGGGCCAGGGCGGGGGTGCCGATTAGGAACCCGGCCCGGTTGGTGTCGACCTGGTCGTGCACGAGCTGGATGTTCATCGCGCCGATCCCGGTCACGGTCAGGGCGAGCTTGCGGTAGAAAGGCCCGGCGTTCTGGGCGCCGTTCCTGACGATGCCGACTCCGATCCGTGACCCGACGTGCAGGTGCAGGATCGCGGCGGCCTCGGTGGTGGCCACCACCTCGTTCAGCCGGGCCGGGTTGGCCGCCCGGCCCTGGGTCATGATCAGCCGGTCCTGGCTGGTGAACAGGCCGTCGGTGCTGGCGATCAGCTCGACCTGGGTCATCAGGAGGGTGGCGGCGTGGCCGCTGGCGCCCAGCGTCGCGGCGTTGAAGTCGGCGGCGCCCTGGACGTTCCGCACGTGCGGCAGGCGGGCCAGCTGGGTGATGATGCCGGGCGCGTAGGTGTTCACCGACGGCAGCACCAGCAGGTCGGAGGGGTTGGTGGCGGCCAGCAGGTCGGGATAGGAGGAGTCGGTGCGGCGCGCCGCCACCAGTGATCCCATGGCCACCCCGCCGACCAGGCCGATGAGCACGGCCAGGGCCAGGTAGCCGCCCCACCGGCGGCGCAGCGTGCCGCGCAGCCGGTACCAGCCGACGTGGAAGGCTGACCCGGTCACGGCCGTCACTCCGCTCGCAGCAGCGACGCCGCTGGAGTACGGGCGGCGGCGCGGCCGGGCAGCGCGGCCACCAGGTTGGCCAGCGCCAGCGCGGCGATGGCGGCCAGGGCGACCGATGCGGCGGGCACGACCGGGTCGGGCACCGTGGACAGCTCGCGGGCGAATGCGATCCACAGCCAGCGGCCGACCGCGATGCCCAGCGGTATGCCGATGACCAGCCCCACGACGGCGACCACCGTGGACTGCCAGGCCACGGTCGTCGCGAGCTGCCTGCGGGTGAAGCCCAGCGTCTTCAGCAGCGCGAGGTCGCGCCGCCGCCGCCGCACCGAGGCGACCAGCGCCAGCCCGAGGGCCGCCACCGCGCCGGCCGCCACCCCGCCGGCCAGCACCGCCGGCATCGTGCCCATCGACTTGTAGTTCACGATCTCCGCGGGCCGCTGCACCGGCAGCACGTTGGCCGTCAGCTCCAGGGCCTCGGGGCCGAAGCTGTCGACGACCCGCGGGGAATGCGTCACCTGGTTGTAGTAGCTCGCGATCTGCTGCAGCGACCGCAGGCCCGCGGCCTGGCTCACTCCCGGCCGCAGCCGCACGAAGATGGCGTTCGGGCCGGAGTAGGGCCCGGCCTCGAACAGCGCGGCGTGCGACACCACGCTGGTGGGCAGGATCGCGCCGGTGGCCAGCGAGGGATGGATCCCCAGCGTGTCGCCGAGCGCGGGCAGCGCGGCGGTGCCGACGATCTTCAGCCGGGCGTCGCGAATCACCGGGCCGAGCTGCACCGTGACGTCGTCGCCGACCTGCTTGTGCAGCTGGGCGAGCGTGCCGCGGCCGAGCACGATGTCACCGGGCCCGTCGAGCCCGGTGCCGGAAAGGATCTGCGGGCCAACCGCCGGGCGGGTCGCGGACAGGATGCCGGGCACGGTCTGCCCGTCGATCTGGACGGTAAGGAAGTAGACGCCGGTGCTGGCCGCGATCAGCTTGTCCCGGTGCAGCAGCGGGGTGACCGCGGCGGGCGGGAACGGCCCCCAGCCGTCGGTCGAGTACAGCGCGTAGCTGAAGTTCCACCCGTACAGCGCGGGACGGGAGACCAGGTTGCTGAGGCTGGCGCCGAACGTCAGCGTCGCCGCGCCCACCATGACGGCGAGCACCGCGCCGGCCAGCACCGACCGGACCGGTACCGCGGTCCGTCCCCGCCCCGGCTCGAGCGCCATCCGCAGGCCGGTGACGCCGGTGGCGCCCAGGCCGGCGCCCAGGCCGGCCCGGACCACGGCAGACCCGCGGCCGGGGGGGCGCGGCCGGGCGGCGGCGCGGTGCGGCGCCTGACGGTAGCCGATCACCACGGCGACGCCGCCGAGGATGACCGCCAGGCCGAGTGCGCCCAGCCCGAGCACAGCCCAGTCCAGATAGATCCCACGGCCCGGCTGCACCTGGCGGACGGGCCCGAACAGCGAGAACGGCGACAGGCCGATCGCCACGGCCACGGCGAGCAGCGCCCCGGCAACGACGGCGGCGAGGATCCCGAGGAAGCTGTCGGCGGAGGTCGCAGCGGGCCCGGCGCCCAGGGCCCGCAGGATATCGGCGTCATCGGTCGCGGCTCGCAGCTGCCGGGAGATGGACTGGGCGCCGATGATCATTGCGGCGAGCGCGGCGATGATCCCGAACACTGCCAGCGCGACCGCCTCGGGGTGGATGGCGCTCTGCGCCTCCGCCTCGATCGCCCCGGTGTTGTAGAGCTCCAGGAGCTGCACCAGCTGAGCGGCGCCGCCTGCGAAGTAGGGGCTGGTCTTCGTCAGGTTCACGTATTCCTGGCCGACGGCTGCGTCGTAGCCGCCGTTTGCCAGCCGCAAGCCGATGTAGGACGTGGCGACGCAGCAAGGCACGAACTCCCGGTCCAGGGTCGGCGTGCCGATCAGGAACCCGGTGCGGTCGGCGTCGATGTCGTCCTGCACCACCTGGGTGCTCACCGCGCCGATGCCGGTTACGGTCAGGTCAAGCTTCCGGTAGAACGGGGGCAGCCCCCCCGAGGGGCCCGGGGCCCAGATGCCGACGGGCACTCGCGACCCCACATGCAGGTGCAGAGTGGCAGCCGCCCGGTTCGTCGCCACCACCTCGTCCGGGCGCACGGCCTTGCGTCCCTGGATGATCGTCAGCCGGTCCTGGCTGGCGAACATGCCGTCGCTGCTGGCGACGAGCTGCACCTGGGTGAACAGGACCCTGCCGTACCTGCCATGCGGCGCGAGCAGGGCGGCGTAGAAAGCGTCGGCCGTCGCCAGCGCCCGAACGTGCGGAAGGTGGCGCAACTGGGTGAGCAGCCCCTGGTAGAGGCGGTACCCCTGGGCGGCGGTCTCCCCCGGGGCGCCGTTCGAGTTCGGCTGGATGATCAGGCCGGAGGGGTTCGTGCTGGCCAGGTAGTCCGGGTAGGACGAGTCGGTGCGCCGGGCCGCGGTCACCGAGGCCAGGGCGATGCCGCCGATCAGGCCGACCACCAGGGCCAGGGCCAGGTAGCCGCCCAGCCGGCGGCGGATCGTCGCCCGGAGCCGGTACCACGCCAGGCGAGCGGCGGGCCGGCTCACGGCTATCGGGCCCCGGCGGGCACGTCGGCGTCGCGGGCTGGCTCCGGCTGGTCGGCGGGCAGGATGCGGCCGTCGAGCATCCGCACGATGCGCTGGGCCGCGGCCGCGACCTGGGCGTCGTGGGTGACCAGCACGATGGTCTGCCCGCCGTGGTGCAGCCGGCTGAGCAGCTCGATGACCTCGTGGCCGCCCTCGGAGTCCAGGGCCCCGGTCGGCTCGTCGGCGAGCAGCAGCGTCGGCTCGTTGGCCAGGGCGCGGGCGATGGCCAGCCGCTGCCGCTGGCCGCCGGACAGCACGCCGGGCACCGCGGCCGCCTTGTCCCCGATGCCGAGCAGGTCGAGCAGGTCACGGGCCCTGGTCTCGGCCATCTTGCGCTTGCGCCCGGCGATCACGGCCGGCAGGGCCACGTTCTCCAGCACCGTCATCCCCTCCAGCAGGTTGAAGAACTGGAAGATGATGCCGATGTGCTTGCGGCGCAGCCGGGCCAGGTCGTCCTCGCCGCGCCCGGTCACCTGCTCGCCGGCCACGCTGATCGTGCCCTCGTCGGCCAGTTCCAGGCCGGCGACCAGGTTCAGCAGCGTGGACTTGCCGCAGCCCGACGGGCCCATCAGGGCCACGAACTCGCCCGCGGTCACGGTCAGGTCCACGCCGCGCAGCGCCCGCACCGGCGCGTTCTCGGCCTCGAAGGTCTTGCGCACGCCGTGCACGGCCAGCGCTGGAAGGTTGTCGTTCATCGGCCCCCCCGGGTCGTCTCGGGTTTCAGGTGAAGGTGGGTCCGGCCGCTGCGGCGTGAACCGCCGGCGACGCGAGCTTGTAGGCGATGATCGGCGTATCGCGGCCCTTGACCAGCTGGGACGGGAGCGCGATCGTGTCCGTGGCCGCGGCGAGGGCGCGGGCGGTGGCCTCGGAGAGCACGGTCTCCCCGGCCGAGGCGAGCTGCTGCAGCCGCTGGGACAGGTTGACCGTGTCACCGACGAGCGTATATTCGAGCCGCTCCTCGGAGCCCAGCAGGGCGGCCGCGACCTCGCCGGTCGACAGCCCGATGCCCAGCCCGAACGCCTGCAGCCCCTCGGCCGACCAGCGGCCGTTGATCTCGGCCTGCAGCGCGTGCATCCCCGCGGCCGCGGCCACGGCCCGGTCGGCGTGATCCGGCTGCGGGAACGGGGCGCCGAACACCGCCATCACCGCGTCGCCGACGAACTGCATGACCGTTCCCCCCTCTCCGAGGATCGCACGGTTCATGGCGGCCCGGTGCGTATTGAGCTGCCCGGCCAGCTGGCTGGGGTCGGCGTGCTCGGCGATCGTCGAGTAGGACCTGATGTCGCTCATCAGCACGGTCACGACCACGGTCTCGGTCTCGCCGATGGCCTGCCGCCGGCCGCGCAGCTTCTCGGCCAGCCCGCCGGGCAGCAGCCGGGACAGCGTCTCGCCCTGCTCCTCCCGGTCGACGATGGCCTGGTGCAGCAGCCGCAGCCGGTTCAGCGCGGCCGGCTCGCCGGACGCGACGCCCGCGGCCAGCTTGACGAAGACCGCCTCCACCTCGGCGTCGACCGCCTCCGGGGGCAGCTGCCGGGCCGCCGCGATCGCCTTGATCGGCTTGCCCTCGGCGACCATGCTGAGCAGCTCCTCCTCGGCCGCGGACAGCCCCCCGGGCGAGGTGACCGGGCGGACCAGCGCCTCGACGATCGCGGGGTCGAGCGCGGTGCCGCCGGTGGCCACGCAGCGGATCGCGTCCGCCAGCTGGTTGCCCTCGGCGACGCGGTCCTTCAGCAGGTAGCCGTAGCCCGCCGAGCCCTCAGCCAGCAGCGAGACCGCGTACTCGGGGTCGTCGTACTGCGACAGGATCACGACCCCGGTCCCCGGATGGCGCTTGCGCACCTCCTTGGCGGCGTCGATGCCCTCGCGGTGAAACGACGGCGGCATGCGGACGTCGGTGACCAGAACCTGCGGCTCGGCGGCCGTTGCCCCGCTGACCACCTCGTCATAGTCGGCGGCCACCCCCACGACCCGCAGGTCGGGGTGGCGCTCGATCAGGGCGCGGACTCCCTCGCGGACGATCAGGTTGTCGTCGGCGAGGAAGACATCGATGGCGCGGTCCCCCGGCACGTTGTGCTCCACGGGTCAGTTCTCCCACAGACAGGGGCACACCGGCCAGTGAGGGACCACCCGAAAAGCCGGTGGTGCTAGGCACACCCGGGCCGGCGGGCAGCGCTACTCGCTGCGCAGCGCCAGGGCCGGGCGGGCCCGGGCCGCGGATTCGCCCGGCGGCGCCGCGACCGCGACCGCCAGCGCGACCGCGGCCGCTACCATGACCGCCAGATCGGCCCCGGTGCCGAGCCCGATGGTGTCCCCGAGCGTGGGGAACACGGCGACGCCGACGACGGTCAGCCGCTCCCGCCGGCTGAAGCCGGGCAGGGCCATGGTCAGCACGGTTCCGATGCGGGCGTGGGTCGCGGCCAGCGTCCGCTCCCCGAGCATGATCTCGTGCGCGCCGCGGGGGATATGCCCCTCGACCAGGACCGGCAGCAGCGAGTCGGCTGCTGGAGAAGACCAGGGCCCCGGCGAGTGCGGCCACGCCGACCACCGCCCCGGCGATCGTGCTGCGCACCGGCAGCGCGGTCCGGCCCGCCCCGCGCTGCAGGGCCAGCCGGATGCCGACGGTGGCGGTGACCGATCCGAGGGCGGGCGCGGCCCGCGAGGGTCGGCCCGCCGGCCCCGCGGCCCCGGGCGGGGCGTGGAAGGCCGCGGCCCGGGCGGCCGCGCGCCAGGCCGGCCAGGCCGCGCAGGCGACGGTGACGCCGGGCACGGCGGCCAGGCCGAGCCCGAGCACGACCCAGTCGGCATCGACTCCCGGATAGGGCTCGGCGTCGGCCGCCAGCCCGACCGGGAACAGCGGGGACAGCGCGATCGCGATCAGCATGGCCCCGGCCGCCCCGGCCGGGTGTCACCGGCGCCCCCGTGGTGGTAGGTACACCGGGGAAACGCCAGCCACCATCCTGGCCCCGGCCGCCGGCCGGCGCGACGATGAGGTCATGCGATACGAAAGCTGCATCACCGCTCTTTCCTGGATCCCCTCCGAGGCGATCACCGGGGGGACCCGGATGGCCTTCGACGCCGGGATCACCCACTACGACGAGCCGCCGCCCGGCGAGCTCGGCGACATCGAGGCGCTGCGGATCGCCGACCGGTTCCGCTTCGCGAACGTGCTGCGGGCCTGGATCGAGGTGGACGGCGGCGGCCGGATCACCGGCTCCGGGTACAGCGGGGAGGGCCTGATCGGCTCGACCCTCGTCCGGCTCGGCGGGCTGCACTACCGCTTCCAGGCGGTCCAGCTTCCGCTCCTGCAGCGCGATCCCGAGGCGGGCGACGGATGGGTCCGGTTCGTGCAGACCAACGGGGGCCGAACCGGGATGCCAGCACCGCGCCGGGTCCGGCGCAAGCCGTTCGTGCAATGGCAGGCGCCGCTGGCCTGGACGACGCTGTCGCTCACGCTGCACGCCGACGGCACGGCCGAGTCGGAGATGACCGGGGCCAGCCCGTTCCCCCGGCACTGGGTCTACGACGCCAAGGGCGCGCTCTCGCACAAGTCGGGCCTGACCGACTTCAGCGACTGGTACCGCAAGTCGTTCGGCAAGCACTCCCCGTGGGGGGATGAGGACTCCCCGGCCCTGGTGACGGCGGTGGAGACCGCGCTGGAGCGCACGCTGTCGGTGCAGCTGATGCACGGGTCGGCCAAGCCGAAGATCCGGCGGCTGAAGGCCGGCGAGGTGCTGGTGCGCCAGGGCGAGCCCGGCGCCGACATCTACCTGGTGCTCGACGGGGTGATCCGGGTTTCCTGCGACGGGGAGCGGCTGGCCGAGTACGGCCCCGGCGCCATGCTGGGCGAGCGCGCCCACCTGGAGGGCGGGACCCGGACCTCGACGCTGGAGGCCGTCACCGCCTGCCGGGTGGCCGCGGTCGACGCCGGCCAGCTCGACCGGTCGGCTCTCGAGGAGCTATCCGGCGGCCACCGGCGAGAAGAAGCCCGGCGGAGCTTAGGGTAGGCGGGGTGCGCCTGTATCTCTGCGGAGTTCGCGGTTCCACCCCGGCGCCGGGCGCCGATTTCCTCCGTTACGGCGGCCACACCTCGTGCGTGGCCCTGGCTCACGACGACGCGGCCAGGCCGGTGCTGGTCCTGGACGCCGGCACCGGCCTGCGGCAGGTCACGCGGCTGCTCGGCGGCGTGCCCTTCGACGGCACGATCCTGCTCACCCACCTGCACTGGGATCACGTGCACGGGCTGCCGTTCTTCACCGGGGGCGACCGGGAGGGCTCGCGGGTCAGCCTGCTGCTGCCCGAGCAGGAGGACGGCGCGAGCGCGGAGGAAGCGCTGGCCAAGGGCATGTCACCGCCGCATTTCCCGATACCGCCGGGCGGCCTGCGCGGCGCCTGGACCTTCGGCACCGTCGGGCCCGGGGCGCTGAAGGCCGAGGGGTTCACGGTGGAGGCGCGGACGATCCCGCACAAGGGCGGCGCCACGCTCGGGTACCGGGTCAGCGACGGCTCCCGGGCGATCGCCTACCTGCCCGACCACTGCCCGACCGTGCTCGGGCCCGGCCCGGACGGCTGGGGCGAGTATCACCAGGACGCTCTCGAGCTCGCCAGCGGGGTCGACCTGCTGCTGCATGACGCGTTCCTGCTGCCCGAGGAGGTCGCGGCCGAGGCCGCGTTCGGTCACGCGGCCGTCGACTACGCGATCGAGCTCGGCCGCCGGGCCGGGGCGCGCCGGGTCCTGCTCACCCACCACAAGCCGGGCCGCACCGATGACGCGCTCGACCGGCTGGCCGCCCGCGTGGCCGCGGCACCGGTCGAGACCACGGTGGCCGCGGAAGGCGAGATCATTGAGCTCTAGCACCGCCGCCCGGGCGGCCGACGCGGTCGTGGTCGGCTCCGGGCCCAACGGGCTGGCGGCGGCCGTCACCCTGGCCCGGGCCGGCCTCCGCGTGCTCGTCATCGAGGGGGCGGACGAGCTCGGCGGCGGGTGCCGGACCGCCGAGCTGACCCTGCCGGGGTTCCGGCACGACGTCTGCTCGGCCGTGCACCCGCTGGCGGGCGCCTCGCCGTTCTTCACCGGCACCGACCTGGCCGCGCGCGGGGTCCGGCTGCTGACCCCGAAGGTGGCCTTCGCCCACCCGCTGGACGGCGGGCGGGCCGCCGCCGCCACCGGGTCCGTGGCCGAGACGGCCGCCGGGCTCGGGCCCGACGGCCCCGCCTACCGGCGGCTGGTCGAGCCGCTGGTGCGGGACATGCCGCTGACCCTGCCCACGATCCTCGGGCCGTTGCGCTCGGTCCCCGGCCACCCGCTGGCCATGGCACGGTACGGCCTGCCGGGCCTGCTGCCCGCCAGCGTGCTGGTCCGGCGATTCCGCGGCGACGAGGCCAAGGTGCTGGTGGCCGGCACGGCCGCGCACGCCATGCTCCCGCTTACCGCGCCGCTGACGAGCGCGTTCGGCGCGCTGTTCCTGATGACCGCGCATTCGGTCGGCTGGCCGGTGGTGGAAGGCGGCAGCGCCCGGATCATCGACGCCCTGGCCGCCGAGCTCACCTCGCTGGGCGGGCGGGTGGAGACCGGCCGCTGGGTGCGGTCGCTGGACGAACTGCCGCCGGCCGGCGCCGTCCTGCTCGACGTGACCCCCCGCCAGTTCGTCGCGCTCGCTGGCGGCCGGCTCCCGGCCGGGCAGTGCCGGGCACTCGAGCGCTTCCGGTACGGCCCCGGGGTCTGCAAGGTCGACTGGGCACTCAGCGGCCCGGTGCCCTGGGACGCCCCCGCCTGCCGGGAAGCGGGCACCGTGCACGTCGGCGGCACGTTCGCCGAGGTCGCGCTCAGCGAGTCTGAGGTGGCGGCCGGCCGGCACCCGGAGCGCCCGTTCTGCCTGGTGACGCAGGCGGGCGTGGTCGACCCGAGCCGGGCCCCCGACGGGCAGCAAACGCTGTGGGGGTACTGCCACGTGCCGTCCGGCTCGGCCGTGGACATGACCGCGCGGATCGAGGCGCAGGTCGAGCGGTTCGCGCCCGGATTCCGGGACCTGATCCTCGCGAGGTCGGTGCGCACCGCCGCCGATATGGAGCGCTATAACCCGAATGACGTGGGCGGTAGCGTGAGCGGCGGGGCGCCCACGCTGCGCCAGACGTTCTTCAGGCCGACGCCGCGGTGGAACCCGTACCGCACCGCGCTGCCCGGCGTCTACCTCTGCTCGGCCTCGACCCCCCCGGGGGGCGGCGTGCACGGGATGTGCGGCGACTGGGCGGCCCGGACCGTCCTGGCCGACCTGGGGCTGCGGCGCGAGCAATAGCGGTGGCCAGGTGCGCCCCCGGGATCGCCAACGTCATGGTCATCTCCGTGCTGGAGCGCCGCTCCGAGATCGGCCTGCGCCGCGCCCTGGGCGCCACCCGCCGCCACGTCGCCGAGCAGTTCCTCGCCGAGGCCGTGCTCCTGTCGGTCCTGGGCGGCCTGGCCGGCGCCGTCATCGGCGTCGTGGCCACCGTCATCTACGCCCGCACCCAGCACTGGTCGGTGCTGATCCCGCCCCTGGCCCTGTACGGCGGGATCGGCGCCGCCCTGGCCATCGGCGCCATCGCCGGCCTGTACCCGGCGATGCGAGCCGCCCGCCTCTCGCCTACCGAGGCTCTGCGCACGGTCTGACCACGGCGCAGTCCGAGACGGGAGCCGGACCGGTGCTCGCGGCCGGTGACGGCCACGGCCACGGCACTGGGCCCACACGCATGCCTGGCCCTGCCGCGCTCCGGGCCGGGCGGCCGGGCGGCCGCGATCCTATGGGAGGATCTTCGCGCGTGCGGTGACCCGCACCCGATCCGCCCGCGCCGATCCGGAGGACGGCTGCTCATGTACGACGAGAAGATCGGCGACTTCCTCGGCCGGCTCGCCGACCGGGTCCCGGCCCCGGGCGGGGGCGCCTCGGCGGCCCTGCACGCCGCGCAGGGCGCGGCCCTGCTCGGCATGGCCGCCCGCTACAGCACCGGCGAACAGTACGCCGAGCATCAGGAGGCGATCGGCCGGATTATCACCGAGGCCGACGGGCTGCGCGCGATCGCACTCCGGCTTGCCGAGGCCGATGCGCAGGCGTTCGCCGCCGTGGCCGATGCCTACCGGCTCCCCCGGTCCACCGAAGCGGAAAAGGCCAGCCGCGCCGCGGCCGTCGCCGAGGCGCTGGGCAACGCGACCTGGCCGCCGGCCAAACTCATCGGCGTCGCCGGCATGGTGGTCGACCTGGCCGGAGCGCTGGTAACGATGGCCAACCGCAACGTGATCAGCGACGTGGCCGCGGCCGCGGAGGCGGCCCGCGCCGCGGCGGCCGTTGCCCGGGTCAACGTTGAAATCAACCTCGCCGGGATCACCGACGAGGAGGCGAGCCTGGAGATGATCGCCGACGCGGACAAGGCGGACGACATCATCGCCCGGGCGGAACGGGTCACCGCCGCCGTCCGCGAGCAGATCCGCGCGTGACCGCGGCCCGCGGCCCCGAAGGGTACGCGCGGCGCTCCGGGCCGCGGTCCCGGCGGCTGTCTCAGCCCGCGGCGGGCGCGCCTCCCGGGGCCGGCTCGGCCGGGCCGCGCAACCGGGTCAGGTGCTCCCGGATGACCTGCTCCATCAGGCCGTAGAACTCCACGATCAGCCGCAGCTCGTCATCGCTGTAGTGATCCACCACGCCATGCCAGCCGCGGATCAGCGGCAGGAAGAGCGGGCCGACGTCCTTCAGCGCGCGTTCCTGGACCAGCCGGATCACGACCCGGCGGCGGTCCTTCGGGTCGCGTTCCCGGCGCACGTAGCCGGCCTCCTCGAGCCGGTCGGCCACCCCGGTGATCGACGCCGTCGTGAGCCCGGTCGCCCGGGCCAGCTCGCCGGCCGTCATCTCGCCGGTGAAGCCGAGGATGTTCAGGCAGTTCAGGTCCGTGGCGTTGAGGCCGATCCGGTCGGCGGCCGCCTGGCCCAGGAGCTGTATCAGCGAGCTTGTCTTCCGGAATCCCGCCCCGAACTCGGCCGCGAGCCGCGCGCGCTCGGGACGGCCGGTACCGATCGCCTCGATCCATGGCATGTCCCAGTTGTGCTGGCTGGCCGTCTGCTCGGCTCCGGCCGCCGGGCCGCTGCCGGCCGCCGGGCC
>Ga0335078_10004506_pt1 | contig 20628 bp, 22 predicted proteins | sample Lox_Sample_32_FD_206711 | JGI IMG/M metagenome (GOLD analysis project Ga0335078, IMG submission 206711) | Soil microbial communities from Loxahatchee National Wildlife Refuge, Florida, United States - Lox_Sample_3.2 | ecosystem: Environmental > Terrestrial > Soil > Wetlands | place: USA... | reverse complement strand
TCGTTGCGTTCGTGCTGACCGCGACCGTCGCCCTGTCGCCGACCGATGCCGAGATCCGCAGCGAGCGGGACCTCATGGACCGGATCGACCAGCTTCGGGCCCAGCCTGGTTCCCATTCCGCTTAGCCGGCCGGGCGCGGCGGTAGCCACAATCATGCGGCGGTAGCCACAATGATCCTGTGACGGGTCCTGTGGCGCAGAGCGATCGGCCGGAGCCGGGTGAGGGCTGGCTGCTGCTCGTCTACCGCGTGCCGTCCGAGCCGACCCGGCTGCGCTCGACCGTCTGGCGCAGGCTGAAGAGCCTGGGCGCCATCTACCTGCAGAACTCCGCCGCGGCCCTGCCGGCGAGCGTGCCCGCGGAACGCGCGCTGCGCAAGCTCAGGAGCGAGATCCTGGACATGTCCGGCACCGCGGCGCTGCTGTCCTGCCGGGTCCTCGCCGGGGAGCCGGAGGTCAGGGCCGCGTTCCAGGCGGCCCGCGACGACGAGTACGAGGAGATCGTGGACAAGTGCCAGGACTTCCTGGCCCAGGTGAAGAAGGAGTACACCGAGAACCACTTCACCTACGCCGAGCTGGAGGAGAACGAGGTAGACCTGGTCAAGCTGCGAAACTGGCTGGACCGGGTCCGGCAGCGCGACGTGTTCGGCGCGTCGGGCCGGCAGGCCGCGGAGAAGTGGCTGGCCGACTGCGAGCAGTCGCTGGAGGCGTACGCGGCGCGGGTGTACGCCGAGGAGGCGGAGAGCCGCTAGCTAGCGCCGCCGGGTCGCGCGCCACAGGCTGAGCGGGAGCAGCAGCACTAGCAGCAGCGGCAGCAGCCACCAGGCGGGCACCGCGGTCTGGCTCAGCGCGTAGGTGAGCGCCAGGCCGGCCACCACGCCCGCCGCGATCACCCAGTCGTCGCCGATGACGAAGTCGTACCAGAACGCGGCGAAGGACCGTAGCCGGGTGCCCACGTCAGCTCCTCTCCGGGGCGGTGACCGCGACCCGGGCCGGCTGCTGCCCGCCCCGCAGCGCCGCCACCAGGATCAGCGCGAACCCGGCGATGGCCGGGATCAGGACGAGCAGCGCGGCGTCGGAGCCCGGCCAGTGCGCGCCGGCGCCCTCGGCCCCCCAGAACGTGCCGAACGCGGTGAGCATGATCCCGACCACGAACTTCAGGGTGTTCTCCGGCACCCGCCGCAGCGGGGACCTGACCGCCACGCCCGCGGCCGCCACCAGGACCACGGCGCAGCCCGCCGCGATCGCGGCCAGCCCCACGTTGTGCTGGTTGCCGCCGAACGTGAGCACGATGAACACCACCTCGAGCCCCTCGAGCAGCACTCCCTTGAACGACAGGGTGAACCCGTACCAGTCGGGGACCAGGCCGACCCGCCGGCGGGACTGCGTGGCCGCGGTGGCCAGCTGCTCGGCGAAGATCTTGTCCTCGTCGTGCCTGGCCTTGTGGCCGCTGGCCCGCAGGATCGCCTTGCGCAGCCACTGCAGCCCGAAGACCAGCAGCAGCGCACCGACCACGAGCCGCAGGCCGCGCAGCGGTATGTCGGAAACGGCCGGGCCGAGCGCGGCGACGATCACCGCCAGCACGGCCAGGGCCCCGGCCATCCCGCTGGCGGCCGACCGCCAGTCCCGGGCGGTACCCGCCGCCAGGACGATCGTGGTGGCCTCGACCGCCTCGACCGCGCAGGCCAGGAACACCGCGATGAACAGCGCCCAGCTTCCTGCCCCGGTTCCCACGGCGCCTCGCCTCTCTCCCGATCGGTAACGACCTGGCCAGCGTAACAGTCGTCACAATGCTTGTCTGACCACCGTTATTCCAAGTTCTTGGCGGGTGAGCCGATCACCATCGACGGCCGGCCGAATCCGCGTGACCCGGGCAGGCACTAGGCTCGGACCCGTGACAACGACGTTGCGTACGAGCCAGGAAACCCCCCGCGACACCAGCGCCGACGCGATCGTCATCGCGGTCGCCCAGGGACCGGACGGGCCTCAGCCCGGGCCGGGCGCCGAGGACGTGGATGCCGCCCTCGGCGGGACGCTCTCCGGCACCCTCGGCGCCCTCGGCGCCACCGGCAAGCCAGAGGAAATCACCAAGATCGCGTCGGCCGGGCGGCTGGGCGCGCCGCTGATCGCCGCCGTCGGCATCGGCGAGGCGGGCGGCCAGGCGCCGCTGGACGGCGAGACCCTGCGCCGGGCCGCGGGCGCCGCGGTCCGGGCGCTGGTCGCGGGCCACCCGCACCGCGTCGCGCTGGCGATGCCCGCGCGCGACGCGGCGGAGACCGAGGCGGTCGCGCTCGGCGCCCTGCTCGGGGCCTATGTGTTCGGCCGGTACACCGGCGGCGGGAAGCAGCCGGAGACCGAGCTGGTCCTGCTCGGCGCCGGCGACGGTGACGCCGGCGTGCAGCGCGCGCGGGTGCTCGCCGACGCGGTCACGCTCGTGCGCGACCTGGTCAACACCGGGCCGTCGGATCTGTATCCGGCCAGCTTCGCCGCCGAGGCGGAGCGGGTGGCCGCGGCGGCCGGGCTGGACATCGAGGTGCTGGACGAGAAAGGGCTGGCCGAGGGCGGCTACGGCGGCATCATCGGCGTCGGCCAGGGCTCGGTGCACCCGCCGCGCCTGGTCCGGGTGGCCTACGCGCCTCCCGGCGCGGCCAGGACCCTGGTGCTGGCGGGCAAGGGCATCACGTTCGACTCCGGCGGGCTGTCGCTCAAGCCGGCCAAGTCGATGGAGGCCATGAAGTCGGACATGAGCGGGGCCGCGGCGGTGCTCGCCGCGGTGACGGCCGTCGCCCGGCTGGGCCCGGCGGTGAACGTGGTCGGCTACCTGCCGCTGGCCGAGAACATGCCGGGCGGCTCGGCGCAGCGCCCGTCGGACGTGATCACGATCTACGGCGGCCGGACCGTCGAGGTGCTGAACACCGACGCCGAGGGGCGGCTGGTGCTGGCCGACGCGCTGGCCAGGTCGGCCGAGGACTCCCCCGACTTGCTGATCGACATCGCCACGCTGACCGGCGCCCAGCTGGTCGCGCTCGGCCCCCGGATCATGGGCGTGATGGCCAACGGCGACGAGGTGGGCAACGGCGTGGTGGACGCCGCCCGGCGGGCCGGCGAGGCGGCGTGGCCGATGCCGCTGCCCGCCGAGCTGCGCGAGGGACTGGACTCCGCGGTGGCCGACATCGCGAACGTGACCGGCAACCGGAATGGCGGGATGCTGGTCGGCGGTTTGTTCTTGCGGGAATTCGTCCCGGACGGCGTGCGCTGGGCGCACCTCGACATCGCGGGGCCCGCGTTTCATGAAGGCGAGCCCTACGGGTACACCCCCAAGGGCGGAACCGGAGCGGCCGTGCGCTGCCTCGTCCAGCTCGCGCTGGACGTCGCGGACGGGCGCCTGTAAGCAGCGGATTCGGAAAAGGAGCTCATCGTGGCGGATCCCGGCGGCTACGACATCGTGATCCTCGGCGGCGGCAGCGGAGGCTACGCCTGCGCGCTGCGCGCGGCCGAGCTCGGGAAGCGCGTGGCGCTGGTCGAGAAGGACAAGGTGGGCGGCACCTGCCTGCACCGCGGCTGCATACCGACCAAGGCGCTGCTGCACGCGGCCGAGCTCGCCGACCAGGCCCGCGAGGGCGCCAGCTTCGGGGTGCGGACCACGCTCGACGGCATCGACATGGCCGGGGTCAACGCCTACAAGGACAAGGTGGTGAACCGGCTCTGGCGCGGCCTGACCGGCCTGGTCGGCAGCAGGCACATCGACGTGATCGAGGGCGAGGGCCGCCTGGTCTCGCCCACGCAGGTGCAGGTGGGCGACACGCTGCTCACCGGCGAGCACGTGGTGCTGGCCAGCGGCTCGCAGGCGCGCAGCCTCCCCGGCCTGGAGATCGACGGGCAACGGGTGATCACCAGTGACCACGCGCTGCTGCTCGACCGGGTGCCGGCCTCGGTGGTCATCCTCGGCGGCGGCGTGATCGGGGCCGAGTTCGCGAGCGTGTGGCGCTCGTTCGGCGCTGAGGTCACGATCGTGGAGATGCTGCCGCACCTGCTGCCCGCCGAGGACGAAAACAGCTCCAAGCTGCTCGAGCGCGCGTTCCGGCGGCGCGGCATCGGCTACAAGCTCGGCGCCAGGTTCGAGGGCGTGAAGGACACCGGCACCGGCGTCACCGTGACACTGGAGGGCGGCACCACGCTCGACGCCGACCTGCTGCTCGTCGCCGTCGGCCGCGGCCCGCTGTCGGCTGGCCTTGGCTACGAGGACACCGGGGTGTCGATGGACCGCGGCTATGTCACCGTGGACGAGTACTGCCAGACCAGCGTGCCGACGATCTCGGCCGTCGGTGACCTCACCCCGGGACCGCAGCTGGCCCACGCCGGGTTCGGCGAGGGCATCCTGGTCGCCGAGCGGCTTGCCGGGCTGCCGGTCACGCCGATCGATTACGACGGGGTGCCGCGGGTCACCTACAGTCACCCCGAGGTCGCGTCGGTCGGCATCACCTCCGCCACCGCCGCCGAGCGGGGCATCGCGACCACCGAGGTCCTCTACGATCTGGCCGGCAACGGCAAGAGCCAGATCCTGCAGACGCAGGGCGCGGCCAAGGTCATCGCGACCGAGGGCGGCGGCCCGGTGCTCGGCATCCACCTGGTGGGCGACCGGGTGGGCGAACTGATCGCCGAGGGCCAGCTGATCTACAACTGGGAGGCCACGCCGGGCGACGTCGCCCAGCTCATCCATCCGCATCCGACCCAGTCCGAGATGCTCGGCGAGGCACACCTGGCGCTCGCGGGCAAGCCCCTCCACTTCCATTCTTAAGGAGTCACGGAAGCCATGTCGGTCTCGGTATCCATGCCCCAGCTCGGCGAGAGCGTCACCGAGGGCACTGTCACGCGCTGGCTGAAGCGGGAAGGCGAGCGAGTCGAGGCCGACGAGCCGCTGCTCGAGGTGTCCACCGACAAGGTCGACACCGAGATTCCCTCGCCGGTGTCGGGCGTGCTGCGCGGCATCACGGTCGCCGAGGACGAGACGGTCGCGGTCGGCGCCGAGCTCGCGGTCATCGACGAGGAGGGGGCAGCGGGAGCCGCGGCGCCAGCCGCGGAGAGCAGCGCGCCAGCCGCGGAGAGCAGCGCGCCAGCCGCGGAGAGCACGGCGCCAGCCGCGCCGGCCGAGCCAGCCCCGCCGAGCACAGCGGCGGCGGAGAGCACGGAACCGGCCAGCGACGGCAGCGCTCCGGCCGCGCCGGCACCCGGCGTCTCGCCGTACCAGCAGCCCTACCAGCAGCAGGCACCCGCCGCCTACCAGGCCCCGGCGGCGCAGGCCCCGCCGCCCCCCAGCCCGGACGCGCCGGCCTATCAGCCGCCGCCCCAGGCGCCGGCCTACCAGCCGCCGCCGGCCGCCGGGCCGCCGCCGGCCGCCGCGCCGCCGCCGGCCGCCGCGCCGCCGCCGGCCGCCGACGGGGAGCCCGCGGAGGTCGTCGGCCTGCCGCCGGCCTCGGGCGCCGACGGCCCGTACGTGACGCCGCTGGTCCGCAAGCTCGCCTCGGAGCACGGCATCGACCTGGGCACGGTCTCCGGCACCGGCGTCGGCGGGCGGATCCGCAAGCAGGACGTGCTCGACGCGGCCCGGGACCTGCGCGGGGCCCCGGTTGCCGCCGCTGCGCCGCCCGCCCCGGCTGCTGCGGCTGCGCCCGCGCCGGGCCCCGCGCCGGCCGCGGCGCAGGCTCCGGGACAGGCCATCGCCGCCTACCCCGCCCCCGCGGCCGCGCCGGGCCCGCCGCGGCCCGCGATCGTGCCGTCCAGCCTGCGCGGCCGGACCGAGAAGCTGTCGCGGTCGCGGCAGGTCATCGCGCAGCGCATGGTCGAGTCACTGCAGACCTCGGCCCAGCTGACGACCGTGGTGGAGGCGGACGTCACCGCGATCGCCCGGCTGCGGGACCGGGCCAAGGCCGGGTTCGAGGCCAGGGAGGGCGTCAAGCTGTCCTTCCTGCCGTTCTTCGCGCTGGCCACGGTCGAGGCGCTGAAGGTGCACCCCCGGCTCAACGCGGTCATCGACACGGCCAGCAACCAGGTCACCTATCACGACGCCGAGCACCTCGGCATCGCCGTCGACACCGAGCGCGGCCTGATGGTGCCGGTAATCCGCAAGGCGGGCGACCTCAACATCGCTGGGCTGGCCAGGAAGATCGCCGATCTCGCCGAGCGCACCCGGGCCGGCCAGGTGAGCCCGGACGAGCTGTCCGGCGGGACGTTCACGCTGACCAACACCGGCAGCCGCGGGGCCCTTTTCGACACGCCGATCATCAACCAGCCGCAGGTGGGCATCCTCGGCACCGGTACGGTGGTGAAGCGGGCCGTGGTGGTGGAGGACCCGGCGCTCGGCGAGGTCATCGCGGTGCGGTCGATGGTCTACCTGGCCCTCACCTATGACCACCGGCTCGTCGACGGCGCCGACGCCGCGCGGTTCCTCGACACGCTGAAGTCCCGGCTCGAAGAGGGGGCGTTCGAGACCGAACTCGGCCTGTAGCGGGGGGTTTCATGCGGGTTGCGATCACCGGGGCGTCGGGACTGCTCGGCGGGGCGCTCGCGGCCGCGCTGGAGCGCGACGGGCAGCCGGTGGTCCGGCTGGTCCGGCGCGTGCCGGAGCGGCCGGGCGAGATCCGCTGGGACCCGCAGGCCGCCGACGGCGGGCTCGACCCGGCCGCGTTCGACGGGGTGGACGCCGTGGTCAACCTGGCCGGGGCCCCGATCGCGGGCGGCTGGTGGACGCAGCCCAGGAAGCAGGTGCTGCGGGCCAGCCGGATCCAGACCACCCGGGCCCTGGTCGCCGCGCTCGCCCGGGCCAGCCGTCCGCCTTCGGTGCTGCTGTCTGGCTCGGCGATCGGATGGTACGGGGACACCGGGTCGCGCGAGGTGGACGAGTCCGCGCCCGCGGGCGCCGGGTTCCTCGCCGACCTGGTCCGCGACTGGGAGGACGCCGCGCAGCCCGCCCGGCAGGCCGGCTTGCGGGTCGCCACGTTGCGCTCCGGGGTCGTGCTGTCCGGCCGGGGCGGGATGCTGGGCCCGCTGGTGCCGCTGTTCCGGTTCGGGCTCGGAGCCCGGCTCGGGCCCGGCACCCAGTACCTCAGCTGGATCTCGCTGACCGATCACGTGGCCGCGGTACGGTACCTGCTCGATCACGCCGACATCGACGGCCCGGTCAACCTCACCGCCCCGGCCCCGGTGACCAACGCCGAGTTCACCGCGCGGCTGGCCCGGGCGCTGCGGCGGCCGGCGCTGCTGCGGGTGCCCGCCCCGGTGCTGCGGACCAGCCTCGGCGAGCTGTCCGGCGAACTGCTGGGCAGCCAGCGGGTGCGGCCCGCGCGGCTGCTGGCGGCCGGCTTCGCGTTCCGGTACGGCGACCTGGCCGGCGCCCTCGCGGCCGAGCTAGCGTAGCGCCGTCGACCCCTGCTCGCCGCGGGCCTCCTCGGCCGCTTCGACCGCCTGGACCGCCCCGGCCACCCCGGCCGCCGATGGCGGCGGGACCGGCTCGCGGCGCAGGCCGCCTTCCTGCGGCCCGAACAGCGGGATCCGCCACAGCGACGGCACCGGCCCGGTGAGCCCGTCCCGGCTCCTGATCCGCCCGATCGTCAGCCGCAGCAGGCGTCTGGCCCCGAGGATCGCGATGATCGCCAGCGGGATCTCGATCAGCAACGCCGACAGCAGGCTGAACATGAAGCCGCTGGTCCGCAGGTCCAGGGTCACGTCGAACCAGGCGTCGGTGAGCAGCAGCGTGGCCAGCACGAGCAGGCACATGATCAGCACCTGGCGGCCGCGCCAGGCCGCCCAGGCGGTCACGGCGAACCCGGCCAGCAGCGCCACGTCGAACCCGACCCAGGCGCCGCGCCAGTCACCAGCGCGGTAGTAGCGCGGCAGCGTCACCGCGAGCACGCCGATCCACGCGGCCAGCACCACGCAGCACACGATCGTGCCGAGCAGGAACAGCTTGCGCCGCTGGGTGCTGCCGGGGCTCGACAGCCGCGGCATGTCGAGGACGGCCAGCGCCCGCATCAGCCTGGCCCGCTCCTTCGGGGTCAAGCGCTTCAGCTCGGCCTCGTCGAACACCGGCTGACCTCCCTCCGTGCACCGTCTGCTGCAACCCCGGGCAGAGCGTGCTTCTTCCTCATGAATGCCCGCATGCTTGGCGATCACGCCTGCCGGCCGGAGAACGGTGCGGCTCCGGGCGCGGCACGCGGGCGCGTACTGTGAGGACCGTGGACGAGCTGATTTTCGCCCGGGCCGGGTTCGGTACCGCCGCGGTGCCATACCCGCAGGCCTGGGACCTGCAGCGGGCCCTGCACGAGCGGCGGGTCCGCGGCGAGATCCCCGACTGCTGCCTGCTGCTCGAGCATCCGCCGGTGTACACCGCGGGCAAGCGGACCGCTGAGCTCGACCGGCCGGCGGGCGACCCCGGTGCCCCGGTCATCGACGTGGACCGCGGCGGCAAGATCACCTGGCACGGGCCGGGCCAGCTCGTCGGGTACCCGATAATCAGGCTCGGCGAGCCGATCGACGTGATCGCCTACGTGCGGGCGATCGAGGAGGCGCTGATCCGCGCGTGCGCCGAGTTCGGGGTGCGCACCGAGCGCGTCGACGGGCGCAGCGGCGTCTGGTTCCGAGGCTCGGCGGGGCCGGACCGGAAGGTCGGCGCGATCGGCATCCGGATCGCCCGGGGCGTGACCATGCACGGCTTCGCGTTGAACTGCGACTGCGACCTGTCCTGGTATGACCGCATCGTGCCGTGCGGGATCCGCGACGCCACGGTGACCACGCTGTCAGCCGAGTCCGGCCGGCCCGTCACGGTCGCCGACGCGGTCGGCGTGGTCCAGCGCGAGCTCGCCGGCGTGCTCGGCTACCAGCGGTGGCGCAGCGTCGAGGGGACCGCGGCGCTGGATCACGCCGTGGCGGTCAGCTGACCCGGGCCGGCACGTAGATCGCGGCCCCGCCCGCGCGGGCGGCCAGGCCGGCTACCACCCGGCGCACCCCGAACGGCGCCAGGTAGGACGCGATCTGCTCGGCCGCGATGAACGCGAACTCGTCCAGTTCCTCCTGCTGCAGCGCGATCCCGCTGCCGTCGCCGAGCGTGCCGCCGTCGAAGACGAAGTGCAGGATCGGGCGGGCCTCGGCGCCGAACGGCTGCGCCCAGTCGATGGCCAGCAGGCCGCCGATCGGCAGGTGCAGGCCGAGTTCCTCGGCGACCTCCCGGGCGCAGCCGACGTGCGGCGGCTCGCCATGCTCGCAGATGCCGCCCGGCAGCGTCCAGTGATCCCGGTAGTTGGGCTTGACCAGCAGTATCCCGCCGGCGGTGTCGGTGATCAGCGCCCCGGCGGTGACCACGACGCCCGGCAGCTGCGCGAACCAGGTGTCCTGGTCAATGAAGTTGCCCGCGGTCATCGGCGGCCCTGCGGCCGGTCCGCGTCCGCGAGCGCCGAGAGATGGCTGCGGAGGTCGCCGATGCCCACTGCGGCCTGTTCCCCGCTGCGCAGGTCGCGGACGGTGACCGTGCCCGCGTCGGCCTCGGCCCCGCCGTAGATCAGGCACCAGCGGGCCCCCTGGTCGCTGGCCCACTTGAGCTGCCGGCCGAGTTTGCCGGACGAGCCGAGGTAGACGCTGGCCCGCAGCCCGGCAGCGCGCGCGGTCGCCGCGAAGTCGAACGACGCCGCGGCGAACTCGTGGGCCATGACCGTGACGGCCACGTCGAGGCGCCCCTGCTGCCCCGCGCCGCTTTCCGGCAGCAGCGACAGGATCCGCTCCACGCCGAGCGAGCTGCCGGTGGCGGGCGTGTCCGGGCCGCCGAGCTGCGCGATCAGGCGGTCGTAGCGCCCGCCGGAGCCGATGGCCCCGGCGCCGCCGGGGGCGACCACCTCCCAGATCGGCCCGGTGTAGTAGCTCAGGCCGCGCACCAGGCGCGGCGTGAACGCAATCCGCCCGGCCGGGACCTGCAGCGACGCCAGGGACAGCACGTTGTCCACCTCGTCAAGGCCGGCTGAGCCCTCCTCGCTGGGCTTCAGCGCGGCCCGGATCCGGTCGGTCGCGTCCGGCGCGGTCATCGCGGTGACCAGCTCGCCGGCCGTCCCCTCGGCCAGGCCGCGCCCGGTGAGCTCGGCGACGACCGCGTCCGGCCGCAGCTTGTCCAGCTTGTCCAGGGCGATCAGCACGCCGGGGCCGAGCTCGCCGGGCACGCCGAACGCCTCGAGCAGCCCGGCCAGCACCCGCCGGGAGTTCAGCTGGACGGTGAAGTCGGCGAGACCGAGCGCGTCGAGCGCGTCGTGCTGCGCGCACAGCGCCTCGGCGTCCGCGAGCACCGAACCCGAGCCCAGGGTGTCCAGGTCGCACTGCACGAACTCGCGGAACCTGCCCTTGCCCGGCCGGTCAGCCCGCCACACCGGCCCGATCGTGTAGCGCTTGTACGGGCTCGGCAGCTGGCTCCCGTAGGCCGCGGCCACCCGGGCCAGCGGCACGGTCATGTCGTAGCGCAGCGCCAGGTCCGCCTCGCCGGATGCCTCATGCTCGCCGCGACGCAAGATTTTGAAGATCAGCTTGTCGCCGTCGTCCCCGTACTTGCCGAGCAGCACGTCCAGCCGCTCGAACGCCGGGGTCTGCAGCGGCTCGAACCCGTAGCTGGTGAACACCGAGCGGATCACGCCGAACGCGCGCTCGCGCCTCTCGACGTCGGCGGCGAGAAGGTCGCGCGTCCCCGATGGTGGGTCAAACTGCGTTGCCATGCGGTCCATGCTTCCACGGCCGGACATAGGCTTGGGACGTGGTACTCGCACCAGAGGGACGCCGGATGCTGCGGATCGAGGCCCGCAACAGCCAGACGCCGATCGAGCGCAAGCCGCCGTGGATCAAGACCAGGCTGCGCACCGGCCCCGAGTACACCGCGCTGAAGCAGCTCGTGCGGCGTGAGGGGCTGCACACCGTCTGCGAGGAAGCGGGCTGCCCGAACATCTTCGAGTGCTGGGAAGACCGCGAGGCGACGTTCCTGATCGGCGGCGACCAGTGCACCCGGCGATGCGACTTCTGCCAGATCGCCACCGGCCGTCCCGAGCCGCCGGACACCGGCGAGCCGCGCCGGGTCGCCGGATCGGTGGCAGCCATGGGCCTGCGCTACGCCACCGTCACCGGCGTGGCCCGGGACGACCTGCCCGACGGCGGGGCCTGGCTGTACGGCGAGACCTGCCTCCAGATCCACGCCGAGGTGCCCGGGTGCGGCGTGGAACTGCTGATCCCCGACTTCAACGCCGACCCGGCGCAGCTCGCCGTGGTGTTCGGCGCGCGGCCGGAGGTGCTCGCGCACAACATCGAGACCGTGCCGCGGATCTTCCGGCGGATCAGGCCCGGGTTCCGCTACGAGCGTTCCCTCGAGGTGCTCAGCCGGGCGCACCGGGACGGCCTGATCACGAAGTCCAACCTGATCCTGGGGATGGGCGAGGAACGCGCCGAGGTCAGCGCGGCCATGGCCGACCTGCGCGCCGCCGGGTGCGACCTGCTCACGATCACCCAGTACCTGCGGCCGTCGGTGCGGCACCACCCGATAGACCGGTGGGTGCCGCCCGGGGAGTTCGATGAGCTCGGCGAGGAGGCGGCCGGACTCGGCTTCGCCGGGGTGATGTCCGGGCCGCTGGTCCGCTCGTCCTACCGCGCCGGCCGGCTCTACCGCCAGGCGCTTGGTCACCACGGCGGCGCAGCCATGCCGGCCGCGACGGCCGGCGAAGCGGGCCCGAGCGGATGGCATTCGGGGGGGTCTGGGGGGGTCGTCCCCCCGACGACAAGCACAGTATCCTCACCAGCATGGTGAACAAGCCGGCCACGAAGAAGGCCTCGGCCGACCCGGCGGGCCCGGGCCGCCTCAAGCAGCTCGGCATGGTCGCCGGGATCCTCCGCAAGACCAACCCGAAGGCGCTGCCGATCGTGGTGGCGGCCGGCCTCGGGGTCATCGCGGTCGCCGTGGTCATCGGCATCTTCACCGGCCTGGTCGCGTTCCTGACCCCGCTGGGCGTGCTGGCGGGCGTGGCCGTGGCGATGATCTTGTTCGGCCGGTTCGCGCAGTCCGCGCAGTACGCGACCATCGAGGGGCAGCCGGGTGCCGCCGCGGCCATCCTGCAGAGCATGCGCGGCAACTGGACGGTCACCCCGGCCATCGCGGCCAACCGGAACATGGACGTGGTGCACCGGACGGTCGGCAGGCCCGGCGTGATCCTGGTCGGCGAGGGCTCGCCGAACCGGCTGCCGAGCCTGCTCGCGGCGGAGAAGAAGCGCGTCTCGCGGGTCGCCTACGACGTCCCGATCTACGACATCCAGGTCGGCGACGAGGACGGCCAGATCTCCCTGCGCAAGCTGCAGCGGCACATCATGAAGCTGCCGCGCAACCTCAAGGGCCCGGCGGTTGCCGACCTGAACTACCGCCTGAAGGCGCTGCCGCAAAGCCTGCAGATGCCCAGGGGCCCGATGCCCAAGACCGGCCGGATGCCCAAGGCGCCGCGGCCCAAGTTCCGCTGACGCCGCTCCGCGCGTGCCGGTCAGACCCGGATCACGACGGTGTCGGACGCCTTGTCGTGCAGCCCGCGCAGGTCGATGTCAAACACCAGCGGCGGCACCACGGCCAGGAAGAGCAGCGTCCGGACCAGGGACCAGCCGAAGCCGACGGGCTTGCCGTCCAGCCGCACCACCCGCACCCCGACCAGCCGCTTGCCCACGGTAAATCCGGTCAGCGCGGTCAGCAGGTAGACCTCGACGGCGAACACCGGGAGGGTCAGGAACTGATTGTGGAACGCGGCCCACGCGATGAACTCGCACATCACCCAGTCGATCATCAGCGCGCCAAGGCGCCGGCCGACCCCGGCCACCGACCCCGGGCCGGACTCGGCCAGCCCGAGCCGCTGTCCCGGGTAGTCGCTCTTGGTCCCGGCCGACGCCGCGGTGCCCGCCAGCCAGCCTCCGGTCCACCGTCGATCCGCCACACCCTTACGTTACCGTCCCGGCGGGGCGGTCCCGTGACCGGCCGCTATGGGCTCGTAACATGGGTGAAACATCGGGGATACGGGTCGGAAATCGCGACCGCCTAGCGTTCCAGCAGCGCCCGGAAGGCGGGCGCCAGCGTGTCAGCGGCCCACGAGGGAGAGCAGATGTTCACCAACGGCGATGAAGTACTGCGGTACATCGAGACCGAGGGGGTGCAGTTCGTCGACGTCAGGTTCTGCGACCTGCCCGGGACCGTGCAGCACTTCACGGTGCCGGCGGAGTCCTTCGACGAGAAGGTGTTCAGCGACGGCCTGATGTTCGACGGCTCGTCGATCCGGGGCTTCCAGCAGATCCACGAGTCGGACATGCTGCTGCTGCCGGACGCGACCACCGCCGTCATCGACCCGTTCCGCACCCGCAAGACGCTGAACCTCACGTTCTTCGTGCACGACCCGCTGACCGGGGAGCCCTACAGCCGTGACCCGCGCAACATCGCCCGCAAGGCCGAGGACTACCTGCGCGGCAGCGGGATCGGGGACACCGCCTTCTTCGGCCCGGAGGCTGAGTTCTACATCTTCGACTCGGCCCGGTTCGAGACCAGCCCGAACGCCGGCTACTACTTCATCGACTCGGTGGAGGGCGCCTGGAACACCGGCCGTGACGAGCCGGGCGGCAACCTCGGCTACAAGCCGCGGTACAAGGGCGGCTACTTCCCGGTCCCGCCGACCGACCACTACACCGACCTGCGGTCGGAGATGGTGCGGGCGCTGATCGAATGCGGCATCGCGGTGGAGATGCAGCACCACGAGGTGGGCACCGCGGGCCAGGCCGAGATCGACATCAGGTTCGACAGCATGCTGCACATGGCCGACAAGGTGATGCTCTACAAGTACGTGGTGAAGAGCGTGGCCCGGGCGGCCGGCAAGACCGTGACGTTCATGCCCAAGCCGCTGTTCGGCGACAACGGCTCCGGGATGCACTGCCACCAGAGCCTGTGGAAGGACGGCGCGCCGCTGTTCTATGACGAGGTGGGCTACGCCGGCCTGTCCGACCTGGGCCGCTACTACGTCGGCGGGCTGCTGAAGCACGCGCCGTCGCTGCTGGCGTTCACGAACCCGACCGTGAACTCCTACCACCGGCTGGTCCCGGGCTTCGAGGCGCCGGTCAACCTGGTCTACTCGCAGCGCAACCGGTCGGCGTGCGTGCGGATCCCGATCACCGGCCCGAGCCCCAAGGCCAAGCGGCTGGAGTTCCGGGTGCCGGACCCGTCCTGCAACCCGTACCTGGCGTTCTCGGCCATGCTGCTGGCCGGGCTGGACGGGATCAAGAACAAGATCGAGCCGCCCGAGCCGGTGGACAAGGACCTCTACGAGCTGCCGCCGGACGAGGCCAGGGCGATCCCGCAGGTGCCGGGTTCGCTGGACGTCGTGCTCAACAACCTGGAAGCCGACCACGACTTCCTGCTCGAGGGCGGCGTGTTCACCCAGGACCTGATCGAGACGTGGCTGGACTACAAGCGCGCCAACGAAATCGACCCGATCCGGCTCCGCCCGCACCCGCACGAGTTCGAGCTCTACTTCGACGCGTAGCCATCGCGCTGGGGCTGACCTGCGGCGATGTTATCGCACACTTTCCCCGGGCCGTGATGGGGCCGTGCGGGCCTGAAACAGCCTCGATCGCGGCCCGGGTCTTGACGCCGGCGGCCCCGCCTTTAGTTCTTACGGCCTACGCCGCCCCACAGCCCCGCCGGGCTCCTGGCCCCGGGTTCGGATGCGGGACGCCATTCCGGAACCCGCACCAGCCCCGGCTCGACCAGTTCCAGTCCGTCGAAGAAACGCGCGACCTGAGCCCGGTCGCGCATGGTCACCTTTTCCGCCATCGTCTGGTTCAGCCGCTCGGCGAGCTTGCCCTGCGCCTCGGCCTCGATGTCCGAAGCCGGGTGGGACAGGGCCAGGTGGCTGCCCGGGGGGAGGGCGTCGAGCAGCGTCGCCACGATGGCGTAGGGGTTCTCGGCATTGTCCACGTGCTGCAGGATCGCCATGAGCATGACGGCCACCGGGCGGGAGAAGTCCAGCGTCGCGGCCGCGGCGGTCAGCACCCGCCCGGTGTCGCGCAGGTCGGCGTCCAGGTAGCTGGTGACCCCGTGCGGGCCGCTGGTCAGCAGCGCGCGGGCGTGTGCGAGCACGACCGGGTCGTTGTCCACGTACACCACCCGGCTTTCGGGTGCCACGGACTGGGCGACCTCGTGGGTGTTGCTGGCGGCCGGGATGCCCGTGCCGATGTCCAGGAACTGCCGGATGCCCGCCTCGCCGGCCAGATAGCGCACCGCGCGGGCGAGGAAGGCCCGGTTAGCGCGAACCGACAAGACGATGTCCGGCCAGGCGGCGATCGCCTGCTCGGCGGCCGCCCGGTCGGCGGCAAAGTTGTCCTTACCGCCCAGCCAGTAGTCATACACCCGCGCTATATGCGCCACGCTCGTGTCAAAGGACGCGCTCTCCGCGCCGCGGCCGACAACGTCGTCCGGCCCTCCGCCAGCTCCTTGCGTGCCTTCGCTGCCCACCCTTGTGCGCTTTTCTCGCGGATCGCCAGCAAAGCGGCGCGCAGGGCGACCCCGCCGAACACATCGTGAGCACGAGCCTACGCCGCACCGCAGCCGGTGCGTTACGGGTCTACTTCGACGCGTGACCCATGACCCGGGTACCCGAGGTCGGGGAACCTGAGGTCGGGGTTGTGCTCGGACAGTACCGATGGCGGCCCGATGAGCATCTTGTCCGGTTCCCCGATGGCCTCCTCGTCCTTGCCGTCGTAGTCGAACTTCCGCAGCACGTGCTTGATCGCCTCGAGCCTGGCCCGCTTCTTGTCGTTGCTCTTGATCACCGTCCACGGTGCCCATTCCGTCTCGGTGTAGTGGAACATCGCCTCCTTGGCGTCGGTGTACGCGTCCCACTTGTCCAGCGACTCGATGTCCATCGGGCTCAGCTTCCACTGCCGCACCGGGTCGACCCGGCGGATGATGAAGCGCGTGCGCTGCTCGGAGCGCGTCACCGAGAACCAGAACTTCGTCAGGTGCAGCCCGGACCGGACCAGCATCCGCTCGAAGTCCGGTGCCTCCCGCATGAACTCCCAGTACTCCTCGTCCGTGCAGAACCCCATCACCCGCTCCACGCCCGCCCGGTTGTACCAGGAACGATCGAACATCACGATCTCGCCCGCCGCGGGCAGATGCGGCGCGTAACGCTGGAAGTACCACTGGGTCTGCTCGCGCTCGCTTGGCTTGGTCAGCGCCACGACCGTGGCGCCGCGGGGGTTCAGGTGCTCGGTGAACCGCTTGATCGTGCCGCCCTTGCCGGCCGCGTCGCGGCCCTCGAACACGATCACGATGTGCTCGCCGATGGACTTCACCCAGTTCTGCAGCTTGACGAGCTCGACCTGAAGCGGGCGCTTGAGGTACTCGTACTCGGCCCGCGGCATCTTCTCGGGGTACGGGTAGTCCTCACGCCAGGTGTCGACTATCCGGCCGTCCGGCCAGCGCAGCACGGGGTCGTCATGCTCGTCGTCGTCTTCGACGGTCAGGCCGGCGATCAGGACGGGATCGGACGCCCAGTCCTCCGGCAGCGCGTTGAATTCGGAAGCGGGTTCACTGCTCACGTCACTAGCACAGCGCATTTCCGCCTCGCCGTCACCACCGGGGCCGGACTTCGGGCGCTGGCCGGGTCCAGGCCGTCGTCCTCGCCTGCGAGGCTGGCCCGGTGAGTCCCTCCTCGCACGCTCCCTGATCCCCGTCTTGCCCGGGCGCCTCAGGCAGGCCTCCACGTAACCTTCACCATCGCTCCACCGGTTCTGCATAAGCCGGCCATCTGATGGCGCCGTGGTTGCGTACCGGCCGGGACACGGCGGGCCGGCGGTCGAGGTCAACGACCTGCCCGCACTGCGCGCTATTGTCGAGCGGGGCCTCGGCCCGTCACTGCCGAACGGGGCCCGCGTCCGGCTCGCGTTGCTGGACCACGACCCGGAACGTGACCGCCTGGAGCGCAGGCTCAGCCGGCACGCCCAGGCGTGCGGCTGCCACGCGGCGGCGGCGGCCCTGGCCGCCGCCGCCGCGTTGTTAGCGGTCCTGGAGGCCGGATTCGGCGTGCCGGTCACGCTGTGGCGGCTTCCCGTCCTGGCCAGCGGGGCCGTCATCGCCGTGCTGGCCGGCGTCCTGGCCAAACTCGGGGCGCTCTATTACTCCAGGCGCCAGCTCGGCAGGCTGTACCGCGAGATCTCGGGCCGGGCGGGCCGGTCCTGATGTTCCCGTGCGACGACTTTTACCAGGGGATCATCACCTTCCGCAGCATGGTCGTGGCGCTCTGGGGAGAGGTCAGCGCGCTATGGCGGCAATGCAGCGCGCAGACCTGCCGGTGGTGGTGCCTGTGCTGCAACAAGTGGGTCTGCTGGCTGGTCACCGTCCTGCTGGCCGTGCTCCTCGCGGTGCTCGTGGTCGTGTACGCGGTGTTCTCCGTCATCGTGGCCACGACGTGCTGGGGTACCTGCTTCCTCCTTTTCATGATCGTCTTGATGACGAACCGGGGCGACGTCAGCTTCAGCTGCCTGTGGGCTCCGGCCGGGCCGCCCGCCGACCCCACGCGGGACGGCCCGCCAACCATCAAGATCACCGAGCCCGCCGACGGCGCCACGTTCCCGGACGGCGATAAGGTGGCGATCACCTTCACCGCGACCGCATCGGACCCGGATGGCACGGCGCTGACCGGGTCGGCGGTCCAGTGGGAAGAGTTCCTGGACACCTCGCCCGCCACGTACCAGCAGCTTGGCGAGGGGACGCAGATCGCGGTGACGCTCCCGCAGCGCCCCGTCGACGTGGCCAGCAACCGGCTCTCGGCCTATGCCATCAACGCGAACGTCACGGGCACTAACGGTCGCACCGCGTCCGACAGCGTCAACATCAGCGTCGGGCGCATCCGCCTGACGTAACCCCGAGTCCTCCCAGCAACCAGGGCGGTGCCGATGACCTCGAGCGAGACCGGATCCGCCGAGCTGCTCTGGGATGTGCTGGCCGCCAACGACTCGATGCATGCCGTTGCCCGCTGCGTGCAGCTGATCGAGGCCCGGCTGGACTACCCCATCGGCTCCCGGGAAGACCTGGTACGGGTCGTCCGGCACAACGCGTCCGCCGACGGCCACCTGCGTATTGACCGCTGCCGCATCTCCGCGGACCGGGTCCGCCGGGGCCTTCCGGCCCGCTGGTTCCCGGTGGGGAGCCGCCAGGCCCTGATCAGCGTGCTGCTGGCCGCGTTCGAGGGAGACCGGCTCCGGCACATTGGGCTGGTCACCGGGACCGGAGCCGCCCGGCGGCAGAGAGGGCGATCTCATGGCACCGCCGAGTGAACCATCGGGAAACCTGACCGCCGGCGAGTGGTCGAAGGTCTTCTACGCCTGGGGCGCCTTTGTCGTCCGTTACCTGCTCTTCACCACGGCGCCCTCCATCGAGGCCCGCTGGTACGGGACGATAACCGCCGGGCTGGCGATCCCCCGCGGCCCGTTCCAGAGCGGCGACGAATTCTCCGTGCCGGTCGTCGGGTACTCCGACCTCTGGCTGATGGCCGCCCAGGACTGCGACTACCGGCTGATCCCGCAGGATTACCGGCCCCTGCCCGATTCCGGCGGCGAGTTCTGAGCCAGCGACCCGGGTTCGCGCCAGGGCCGCTCGAACTCCCCGGCCCGGATTGACAGCCCGCCCGTGGCCTAGATACTAAGTGGGTCCGCGCGACTGCGGCGGCTGGAGCAAAGCGGAGGCGTGGTGAGCGGCGAGCTACCCCCGGCGTCGGGCGGGCTGGCGGCGGGCTCGCAGATCGCCGGCTACCGGATCGAGGAGCAGATCGGCCGCGGCGGCATGGCGGTGGTCTACCGCGCGTTCGATCCCCGGCTGAACCGGACCGTAGCGCTGAAGATCCTGGCGCCCGAACTCGCCGACGACGCGGCGTTCCGCAAACGGTTCATGCGGGAGATGCGGGCCGCCGCGGCCGTCGACCACCCGCATATCGTGCCGGTGTTCGACGCGGGCGAGGCCGACGGGGCGCTGTTCATCGCGATGCGGTACGTGGCCGGCCAGGACCTGCGCACGCTGCTGGATGCCGAGCCGCGGCTGCCCGCGGACCGGGTAGTCCAGTTCATCGCCCAGGCCGCGTCCGCGCTGGACGAGGCGCACTCGCGCGGCCTGGTCCATCGCGACGTGAAGCCGGGCAACATGCTGCTCGCCGCGGTGGACGGCCGCGGCCAGCCGGATCACCTGTACCTGTCCGACTTCGGCCTCAGCAAGCCCGCGCTGGCCTCGGCTAACCTCACGCTCACCGGCCAGTTCCTCGGCACGCTCGACTACATGGCGCCCGAGCAGGTGGAGGGGCACGCGGTGGACGGCCGCGCCGACCTGTACTCGCTGGCCTGCACCGCGTTCGAGATGCTGGCCGGCGAGCCGCCGTTCAAACGGGACGTGGGCATGGCGGTGCTGTGGGCCCAGCTGTCGGCGCCGGTGCCGTCGCTGCGGGCGCTGCGCCCGGACCTGCCGCCGGCCGTGGACCCGGTGATCGCCAAGGCGCTGGCCAAGGCGCCGGGCGACCGCTACCAGACCTGCAACCAGTTCGCCACGGCCCTGCGCGAGGCGTGCGGGGCCGACGCCCCCGCGGCCGCCGGGCCGGCCGTGCTTCCACCCGGGCCGCCGACCGAGCGAGCCCGGGTCCCGGCGGCGCACCCGGCCGCCGCCATCCCGGCCGATGTCCCCGCCGATCTCCCGCCCGGCCCGGTGACCGGGTCGGCCGACGCGCCCACCGATCCGGGGTGGCGTCCGGCCGCGCCCGCCGCGCCCCGGCCGGTTTCCGCCGGCCGGCCGCCGTCCGCCGCCCCGCCGGGCGCCTGGCCGCCCGCTCCCCCGCCGGTCACCCGCCCGCGCGGCCCCGCGCCGCCTCGCCGCCGGTCCGGCCCCCGCGTGGCCGCGACGGTAGCGTGCATCGCGCTGATCGTGATCGCGGGCGTCGCGATCGTGATCCTGCGCGGCCATCACACCACGACCAGCACTCCGCCGGTCACGCCGACCACTCCGGCCAGCGGAGGCAGGACCACGACGGCCGCCGGCCCGCTCGGCCCGGCGGCGACGGTGCGGGCGTACTTCACCGCGATCAACAATCACGCCTACGGCCGGGCGTGGAGTCTCGGCGGCAAGAACACCGGCTCGTCCTACAGCGCGTTCGTGGCGGGCTTCGACCAGACCCAGAGCGACAACGTGACGATCGTCTCGGTAGCGGGCACCGTCGTGACCGTCACGCTCGCCGCGACGCAGACCGACGGCTCGGTCAACTACTACCGGGGCACCTACACGGTGACCCAGGGCGTCATCACCCAGTCGCAGATCGAGCCGGCCGGCTAGCGGCGCGTCCGGGCCAGGGCAGCCGGGGGCAGCCCCGCCAGCCGCGTGCTCTCCCTGGTCAGGTGGGCCTGGTCGGCGTACCCGGTCTCGGCCGCGATCGCGGCCAGGTCCACCGGCCCGGGCGCGTCGATCCGGGCCAGGAACCGCCGGAACCGCAGCACCCGCGCGAGCATGCGCGGCCCGTACCCGACCGCGGCCTGGCACCGCCGCCGCAGCTGCCGCTCGCCGATCCCC
>Ga0335078_10004505_pt1 | contig 20636 bp, 13 predicted proteins | sample Lox_Sample_32_FD_206711 | JGI IMG/M metagenome (GOLD analysis project Ga0335078, IMG submission 206711) | Soil microbial communities from Loxahatchee National Wildlife Refuge, Florida, United States - Lox_Sample_3.2 | ecosystem: Environmental > Terrestrial > Soil > Wetlands | place: USA... | reverse complement strand
CTCCACGGCATCGTTCACGATCCGTCGGGCGCGGTGGTCCCCAATGCCACCGTGAAACTCATGGACATGGGAACCAAAATCGAAAAAAGCACCGTCACGGCGTCGGACGGCGGATTCGTGTTCCCGGATCTGATCGCCGGCGCCTATAAAGTGACCGTGACGGCGGCCGGTTTCCAGACGGCCGTCTATGCCTCGGTGGTGGTCGATTCCGGCCGCATCACCGACTTGCCCGTGCACCTGGAGCTCGGCACCGCGGCGGAAACCGTCGAGGTCACGGCGGCGAGCGCGCAACTGGAAACCACCACCAACGAAGTCGGCGTCACCATCAACAACAAGGCCATCCAGAACCTGCCCTACAACCAGCGCGACCTGCTGATGTTCTCGCTCTACATGGCGGGCAACACCACGGCCAACGATAACTCCGGCCGCAACAGCACTTTCAACGGCCTGCCCAACGCCTCGCTGAATATCTCCATCGATGGCATGGATAACAATTCGCAGCGCTTCAAAAGCGGCGGCACCAGCATGTACGCCTTCGCTCCCGAGCGCATCGACGCCATGGAAGAAGTCACCGTCTCCACCACCGGGTTGAGCGCCGATGCTTCCGGCGGCGGCGCCATGAACATCCGCTTCACCACCAAGCGCGGCACCGACCAATACCATTTCACCGTGGGCGAGCAATTCGCCAACGAAGATCTCAACTCCAACACGTTTTTCAATAATCTCCAGGGACAGCCGATCGCCAAGATCCGCCAGAACAACCCGTATGGCAGCTTCAGCGGTCCGCTGCTGCCGTTCATCCACAGCCTGAAGCACAAGCTGTTCTTCTTCGCCTATTTCGAAGCCCAGCCCCAGCCGACTTCAACCGTCAGCAACACGACTATCCTGACCCCCTCGGCCCAGGCCGGCAACTTCACCTATATCGGCACCGACGGCGTGACGCGCACGGTCAACCTGTTGCAGGCCGCCGGCGCGGGCGGGTTCACCAGCACCATCGATCCCACCATTTCAGGCATTTTCGGCCAGATCAATGCCAGCCAGGCGAAATCCACGGGTTTGCTGGCGGTTCCCGGACAGCCCTATTTCCAGAACATGCTTTGGGTCCAGCCGCAGGATACCCAATACCTGTTCCCCACCGCGCGCCTGGACTACCAGATCACTCCCAAGCTCAACATACACGGCACCTGGAACCTGCGTCACGAAACCATCGCCGGCGGCCCCAACTATCCCGGCATGAGCCAATATAACTACGGCGGCGCCTACAAGATCACCACCTACATTGCCACCCTCGCCGGCGATTACCAGATCAAGCCCAATATGCTCAACAGCACCAGCTTCGGCGTGCAGAGCAACGGCGAGTACTTCTATGAGGGCTCCAACACCGCGCAGTGGGCCCCTTACGGTAACCGCAACCTGGTCTTCCCGGGAATGACCATCAACATCCCCAGCCAGACCGTGAACGATGCCGGCAGCGGCGCCTCGGCGCTCTCGCCGATCGTCGACAACGAACTGCCCTTCATCCGCAACAATCCCGTCTATCAGCTCCGCGACGATTTGAACTGGGTCAAAGGCAAGCACACCATCCTGATCGGCGGTTTCATGCTGCACACCAGTTTCTACGAAACCTCATACGGCAGCGCCGGCATACCGTCGTACACCATGGGCATCGCTTCCGGCGATCCGGTGGCCACGGCTCTGCAAAATGCGCTGCCGAATATCAATGCCAGCAATGGCGACCTCAGCAACGCCACGGCTCTCTATGCTCTGCTCACCGGACGTCTGAGCAGCATCACCGCCTCGGTGAACGTAAACGAGTTCACGCACCAGTACAACGAATTCGCGCCCGTGACGCAGCGCTTCGCCTTCACGCAGGGCGCTTTCTACGCGCAGGATAACTTCCGCATCACCCCCCAGTTGACCATGAATTATGGCTTCCGCTGGGAGATAGATGGCCCCATCAAGAGCACCAACGGCATCGATTCCGAGCCCACCAACGGCAGCTTCTTCGGGCCGTCCACCGGCCTGTTCATGCCGGGATCGCTCGGCGGCAACCAGAATCCGCAGTTGACCCAGGTGGGGGCGCCTTACAAAACCTCCTTCGTGAATCCCTCGCCGAACCTCGGTTTCGCCTGGAACCCGAGCGGCGGTAACGGCCTGGTTGGCAAACTCCTGGGCAACGGTAAGACCGTCCTCCGGGCGAGCGGCTCCATCACCTACTACAACGAGGGCATGAACGCGATCTCCAACGTGCTCTCGGGCAACCAGGGCGACTCGCAATCGATTTCGGCCATCGCCGGCAATCCCGGATTCCCGATCGGCGGTGTCAATCTCTCCAGCCCGGTGCCTCCCCTGACCGTCACCCCGGCCTCCTTCGGCTACCCCATCCCGATTTCCAATTACGCGTTCACCGGCAGCCAGTCTCTTTACTATGTGAATCCGAACCTGGTCACGCCCTACACCACCAACTGGAATTTCGGCGTGCAACGCGAAATCCCGTTCAAGACCGTGCTCGAAGTGCGGTATATCGGCAACAAGTCGACCCACATGTGGCACTACCAGAACATCGACGAAGTCAATATCTTCGAGAACGGCTTCCTGCCGCAGTTCGTGCAGGCCCAGAAGAATTTGAGCATCAACCAGGCCAATGGCAAAGGCAACACTTTCGCCAATAACGGACTTGCGGGCCAGGCAGCCACGCCGATCTTCGACACCGCTTTCGGCGCCAACGGGTCGTTTACGCCCCTCGCCGCCAGCTCGGGCTACGCCAATTCGACCTTTATCACCGATTTGCAGGAGGGGCTCGCCGGCACTTTGGCAAACAGCCTGGCCAGCGTCACCAGCCCGACATATTATTGCCGCCTGGTGGGCGCCAACTTCGCGCCCTGCGGCAAGCTGGGCTATACCACGGCAACCCAGTATCCGATCAACTTCTTTACGCCCAACCCCTACGCCAGCAGGCTGAATTTCCAGAGCGACGATGGCAACGTGAATTACAACGGCCTGCAGATCGAAGCCCGCAAGGCTTACAGCCACGGTTTCACCGGCACCGCCAATTTCACCTGGAGCCATGGCCTCGGCGACCTGCTGAATGCCAGCGACCAGACCGCAACCTACCAGTGGCTCACCGAGCGCAATGCCCGCTTGAGCTACGGTCCCACTCCCTTCGACCGCCGCCTGGCTTTCAACGCGTTTTGGACCTACGATCTTCCGGTCGGCAAAGGCCAGGCGCTGAACATCAACAACCCGGTGCTCGATCGCGTCATCGGCGGATGGACACTCGGCGGGACCGAACAGGTCGCCACCGGATCGCCGCTCCTCTTGAACAGCGGCCGCGACACCCTCAACAATCTGGCGCAAAGCGGCGTGGTTCTGGGCAGCGGCTTGACCGCGCCCCAACTGCAGAGCGATCTTTCGTCTATCCCCAACCTGAATCACGTGGTCGCCGGCGCGCTGGTCTCCAACGTGGGAAACATCGTGCAAGCCAACGGGATTGCGAATCCCGCCTACTACAGCCCGGCGGCCACGCCCGGCGCTTTCAGCCAGTTGCTCTACCTGCGCAACAACACCACCTTCCTCCTCAACATGAGCCTGAACAAGAGCATTCGCATTCACGAGCGGCTCAACGTCGGGTTCCGCGTCGAGGTGTTGAACTTCCTCAACCATCCGTTCTTCGCCCTCGGCAACACCACGCCGACCGGCAACAACTTCGGCCAGGTCACCTCGGCGACGGGCAACCGCACGGTCCTGCTGCGCGCGTATATGAGTTGGTAAAAGCCGGCCGCTGACCAAGCCCTGATTTGCCGCGCTCCTCATTGAGCCGGCGGGCGGCGCCCTCGACAGTTACGGCGCGCGTTCCGCCGGCTTTCTTGTATTTTGCTGTCACGGAGTGTTGTCAAATTAGTCATGTAACTGTAACTAAGACTTGATATGTTTCAACACTATGCGGAAAATTCCGACGCTAGTGTGCCTTCTATTGGCTGCAACTACTCTCTTCGCCCAATCGACTTCGTTTAGTGGTTTTACCCAGGGAAACCTGGTTGTGAGCCGCTCCGTGTATGCGGGTGACGCGACGACAATTCAGGTGGGGCAGCCCTTGCCCCCGGTGTGCCCCTCTACGGCCTCCTGCGGCACCGGCAAAGCCAGCGACAATGGAGCTTATCCCGTCGCCGGCAGCACCAACAACGTCTGGAACAACGATAAAGTGGACGGCAGCTTCGGCATCACTTCGCCGATCTACCTCGACCAGATCACCCCCACCGGCACGGTCGTCAATACCCTGGCGATTCCGCCCGGTTTGCTCGTAACCAGCTTCAGCTCCAAATCCGAATTGGCCCTGAATCTCTCCACCGACGGCACGGCCATCACTTTCATGGGCTACATCGCTCCCGTGAATGCCATCGATGTCTCCAACTCCAATACGCCTGGCGTCTACGACCCCACCAACCCCGCCGGCGAAAGCCATTTCCGCGCCGTGGCGCAGTTCGGGGCCAACGGCGCCATTCAGATCACTCCCACCAATGCCTACAGCGGCAATAACGGCCGGGCGGCGATCCTGGCAAACGGGCTGTACTACATGGCTGGCAACGACAACAACGGCAGCGGCACTCCCGCCAACGTCGTTTCCGCCACCGGCGTCGAAATTGCTACGCCCGCGCAGTTGGGCACCACGACCCCGCAGGAGGTCGGCAACTTTTCGGTTACGCAGTACACCAACTCCGCCACCGGCCAGCCTTTCGCCGCCGACAAAGCCGGCAAAGATAATAACTTCCGCGGTCTGACGATTTTCAACAACACCTTATACGTGACCAAGGGCAGCGGCAGTAATGGATTCGATACGGTTTACCAGGTTGGCGCGGCGGGCACACTGCCCACGCTGGGAAGCGCTGCCAGTACTCCGATCGCCGTTCTCGCGGGCTTTCCCACTGTCTCCGCCAAGAGCGCCGATAATACGACCATCTATCCTTTCGGCATCTGGTTCGCCAATGCGACCACTCTATATGTCGGCGATGAAGGCGACGGCGTGGTAGCGGACGCGGCCACCAGCACCAAGGCCGGCCTTCAGAAATGGAGCCTTGTCAGTGGTACGTGGCAGCTCGACTATGTCCTGCAGAATGGCCTCAACTTAGGCCAACCTTACACCGTCGCCAATTACCCGACGTCGCTCAATCCGGCGACGGCGGGGCTGCGCAACATTATCGGCCGCATCAATTCCGATGGCACGGTGACCATCTGGGCCGTTACCTCCACCGTCAGCGCCAACGGCGATCAAGGGGCCGACCCGAACAAGCTCGTCATGATCAACGACGTGCTCGCCAACACCACTGCCTCGGGCGCCGCCAATGAATCCTTCAGCGTCATCAAGAGCGCCGGATGGGGAGAAGTGCTGCGCGGCGTAGCTTTCGCGCCTTCCGCCGGAACGACGCCCGCGAAGAGTTCGGCCTCCGTATTATCGGCGGCAACTACCGATTCGATGGCCCTGGCGCCGGGACAATTGGCATTCGGTTATGGCCTGGGTCTCGCGCCCGGCGATCCGGGACCGATTCTGGGACCGCTTCCCGATCTCTTCGGCGAAACCACCGTCTCGGTGACCGATGCCGGTGGAGCGACCACCCTGGCGCCGCTCTTCTATGTCTCGCCCAACCAGGTCGGTTTCCAGGTGCCGGCGGCGGCCGCGGCGGGAACCGCTACCGTAACCATCACCGGGGGTGGAGCATCGCAAACGGCCAAGGTCCAGATCGCCAAAGTGGCGCCGAGCGTATTCACGCTGAATAACTCGGGGCTCGCCGCGGCTTACATCCAGCACGTGTCCGGCAACAACCAGACCTTCCCCTCCGTTTATACGGCGACTTCCTCGGGCGCTTTCGTCGCCAACCCGATCAGCATGGGCGCGGCGGGCGATCAGGTCTATCTCATCCTCTACGGAACGGGCATCGCCGCCGCCGGAACCACTAATGTCCAGGTGACCGTGAACGGCGTCAACGCGCAGGTAGTCTATGCCGGCTCCGCCAACGGCTTCGTCGGACTCGACCAGGTGAACGTGCTCTTGCCGCCGTCTCTCGCGGGATCGGGCAACGTCGACGTGCAGCTTACGGCAAGCAACCTCGCCGCCAATCCGGTGCAGATTACGATTCAGTAGACTCCGGCGCAAGCTGGCGCCTGTCCGTACTAAACTAGGTGCGGATGCGCCTGCTTTGCCCGCTATTACTGGGTGTGTCCTTACTGGCACAGCCTGGGCAGCCACAATACGCCCCTTCCGGAAAACCCGGCTCCGTCGAAGGCACCGTCATCGACCAGGTGACGCAGGCGCCCGTCCGCAAGGCCGCCGTCACCATCATCAACACGATGGGGGGTTATGCTTTCGCCGGCGCCACCGATTCTCAAGGCAAATTCCGCATCGACAACGCCGATCCGGGGCGGTATATCGTGCAGAATGTCGTCGCTCAGGGCTATTGGTACAACGGTCCGCGGACGATGGAAAGCGCCTTCACCGTCAACGAAGAGGAGCACGTCACCGGAATCAAAGTCGAGCTTCAGCCTTTCGGCGTGATCGCGGGCAAGGTTGTGAACGAAGATGGCGAACCCATGCGCGACGTCTCCATTCAGGCGTTCGCCTATACCTACGTGCGCGGCGTCAAGCGAATCGGCAACAGTGCGGGCACGAACAGCGACGATCGCGGCGAATTTCGCCTGTCCGACCTCAGGCCAGGCCGTTACCTCGTCCGCGCCTGGCTATGGGCGGGCTCTGGTCAGGTATTCTTGAACGCCGGGATGAACAACGGGCCGCCGCCCCCGAATACCCACAGCAACATCCCGGAAACCGGCTACCCGTATTCGTTCTATCCCAATACCAGCGACCCCGCGCAAGCTACTCTGGTGCGCGTCTCTCCAGGCAATACGACGCCGGGTATCGATTTCCAGATGCGCTCCGTGCCTGTTTTTCACATCCGAGGGCGGGTGGCCGGCGTGTCGCAGGATTTCAGGCCGTCGGTTTCGGCTACGGAGTGCAGCCATGGCGGCAGTTCCAATCCCGACGGCGTCTATAACGCTCCGGTCGATCCCGGCGGCGCATTCGATCTGCCCGGATTGGTGCCGGGCACATACTGCCTTTCGATTGCCGCCGGACGACGCAATGCGGCTGCGTTCGCCCGCCAGACCGTCACCATAAACGATCGCAGCATCCATGACGTGGAAGTGACTCTGCAGACCAGCAGCCCGGTTTCAGGCGTCGTCAGTGTCGACGGCCAATCGCCGGTTCTGCCGCGGATGAGGCTCAACCTGGAGCGGCTCGACGGCACCGGTGGTACTTTTGGAGCCGGCGTGACCGACGGCAAGTTCGAAATCGCCGCAATGCCGTCCGGCACGTATCAGATCTTGGCGGTTGGATTGCAACCCACGATGTATCTGAAGTCCGTCCAGTACAACTCGCAGGAGGCTCCAACCGGATCCGTCGCCATCGGTCCCGAAGGCGGCCAGATCTCGCTGCTGATCGGAACCGATGCCGGAATTCTCACCGGGACCGTGCAGACCGAATCGGGAGATCCTGCGGCCTCGGTCGATATCACCGTCGCTCCGGACGACTCGCTGTCGCAGCGCGCCGACCTGGTAAAGACCGGGGCCACCGATTCGAAGGGGAGCTTTCAGATTCGCGGCTTGGCCCCTGGGAATTACAAGGTCTACGCCTGGGAAGACCACGATCTCAACGGACTGCCGAGCGTTCTCGATTTCCGCAAACAGTTCTCCAGCTATGCCGCCGCCGTCGTAGTCAGTCCCGGCGCCACCGCCAGCGTGCAGGTCAAATCCATCCCTGCCAAGGAGACTCAGCCTGTAAAGGAGCGGTTTTAGCCGTGGCGCACGCACTCCTGCGTGCAGCGCCGGCACTCGTGCCGGCGCTTTCCGCTGTCATCATCGCGTCCTCGCTTCACGCCCAAGGCGCCGTTGAAGGCAAAGTGATCGCTACTACCAATGGCGCGCCCGTTCACAAGGCCACGGTACTCCTCCGCCCCGCCCGAATCGTGGGCTCGGACGAGGAGCATCCGCGCGATTCGTACCTGACCCAGTCGGGCTCAAACGGCAATTTCTCGATCACTGGCATGGTCCCTGGCACCTACCAATGTGTCCCCTCCCGCATGGGTTTCGGATCGCAGCCTCCCGGCGCCATGGCTTCGACCAGGTATTATCCGCTGGTCAAGGTGGAAGACGGTAAGACGGCCGCCGGAGTGGTCGTGAAGCTGATGCCGCTCGGGGTAATCTACGGCCGCGTGCTCGATGCCGACGGCGACCCGGTGGCTCATACCGTGGTTACAGCATCGGTCAATGGCTACGGGCAAGGCAAGCGCGAGCGGCAGGAGCAGAGCCAGACCCAAACCAACGACCGCGGCGAGTATCGCCTCTACAACCTGTTCCCGGGCAAATATTACGTCGAGGCCATGGGCTCGGGTAACCAATATGCGGGCCCGCAGCTTCGCGGTCCCCAGCCGTTGGCGTTAGCTTCCACCTTCTATCCATCGACCGTCGACCCGGATCAGGCGGCGCCCGTCGAATTAGCGGCCGGGGCAGAGCAGGGTTCGATCGACGTCCGCATGCGCCAGATGAGGGTCTTCGCCATTCGCGGCAAGCTTCCGCCGCCGGACGCGACCCAAAGCTTCGGCATTAACGCGCAGCCCCGCCGACCGTCGCAGAACCGCATGTCTTCCGGTTTTACCATGTCCCCGCGGGGCGGCCAGTGGGAGATACAAGGATTGGAACCCGGTTCGTACCTGGTTACCCTGATGCGCTTTGAAACGGAAAACGGCCGCATGGTGCCGAACAACACGCGTTCCCATGCCGTCGTCGAGGTTGCGGATCACGACGTCGAAGGGGTCGAGTTCATCTCCGACCCTGACCTGGAGATTACGGGTGCGCTCCAATCCACCGGCGCCAAACCCGCTCCGCCGCAAGAGCTGCAGGTTTCGTTGAACCCGGTCAATGGAGGCCCGAACTTCTCATCCCCCGTGAAGGCCGACGGCAGCTTTTCCTTATCGAATGTCCTTCCGGACATCTATTCTGTGCGCGTCGATCCGACGCCTACCGTTTACACCGTTTCCATCAAGCTCGGATCGCAGGAACTGCCGAACGGCGAAGTCGATTTGCGGCACGGCGGAGGGCCGCTCACTGTCGTCGTGGCCAACGATTTCGCCGAAGTGGAAGGCAAAGTGACCGATGCCGATGGCAATCCCGATCCTTCCACCAACGTCACCTTCGTTCCCGACCAGAAGCGAGTCGATTGGCCGCTATTCTTCAGAAATCAGCTCGCCGATTCGCAGGGCCATTTTCTCCTGAGCAGTATCCCGCCCGGGACCTATACCGTGTTTGCCTGGAAGGACGCGCCTCGCGGCGCCCCCCGCGATCCCGATTTCCGCAAGCCCTTCGAAAAGCTCGGCATCTCTGTGACGCTGGCGCCCGGCGGCCATCAATCTCTCGACCTGAAATCGATCGTTACTCAATAATTGTGGGGCAGGCTGTCAGCCTGCGGACCGATTGTCAATCGGTCCCGCGAGCGCCGCTCGCGCGTGCCGTTTCCCCTACCTCCGCCGCAGCCGCTCCAACTCCCTCCGCTCCCGCTTCGACGGCCTGCCCTCCCCATGCACCGATTCGAAATGTGGCATCGCCTTCCGCTGTTCCGCCAGCTTCGCCCGCAGCGCTCGGCTTTCCTCGGTCTCCCGATACAGCGTTTGCGCCGCCGACGCCGGACCCCGCATCTCGCTCAATCCCAGAACTTCGATGGTGAAATCGCCGCTATCGTTCTTCACCTTCAGCATGTCGCCCACGCGAACCTCGCGCGCGGGCTTCGCCGGCTGTCCGTTGGAAGCGATGCGTCCGAGCTCGCAGGCCCGCGAAGCTATCGAGCGCGTCTTGAAGAAACGCGCCGCCCACAGCCACTTATCCATCCGCACGCCCGTCATGCATTTATCTTGTACGATTTGCCGCCGCCATTACACCCGCCACTCCGTCCTTACTAACTATCGCCAAATAGCGTTACAGAAGCTACAATATCGTGGGGCGCGGCGGATGACGCACCGTTGGGCCGTCATGCACCGGGCGAGGGTGGCAGAGTCGTAATCCGGGGATTGAGGATTTGCCAGGCAATCGGCGATTGTGGTCCGCTGGGGTGAGTTGGGTGCTCGCGACGGTGATCGCGCTGGCCGCGCCTCAGCAGTCCCAACAACTCGAAGTCACCGTGCGCGACGCCGCCAATCTGGCGGTCGCCGGCGCGCGTGTGGAAGTGAGGGCTGGCGACGGCGTGGTTCGCCAGACCGAAACCGATACCGAAGGAAACGCCGTCTTTTCGGGCCTGCAGCCCGCGCGATATTCGATCATCGTCTCAAAAGATGGTTTTCAGGAGCAGCGCAAGGATGGCGTCGAAGTCTCGGCTTCCCGCGCGGCAACCGTGGAACTGGTGCTGGCCGGTCTCGAAGTGCATCGCGAGAGCGTGAAGGTCGAGGCGGCGGCCGATCCGGTGGAACAGGGATCCTCGACGCCGACCACCCTGGCGGGCCAGACGGCGCGCGAACTGCCCGGACGGCCGCCCACTGTCACCGATGCCCTGCCCCTCCTGCCCGGCGTGGTGCGCAAACCCGACGGAGGATTGCAGATCTCGGCTGCGGGAGAGCACCGCTCCGCCATGGTCGTGAATTCCGCCGATGTCACCGACCCCGCGACCGGCCAGTTCGGCCTGACCGTGCCGATCGATATCGTCGATGCCATGAACGTCTATCAGACGCCCTTTCTGGCGGAATACGGTAAGTTCACCGCCGGGCTGGTATCGGTCGAAACCCGCCGCGGCGGAGAAAAATGGAAGTGGGAGCTCAACGATCCCTTGCCCGAATTCATCATCCGCCAGTGGCAAATGCGCGGTCTCCGCAGCGCCACGCCGCGGCTGAACGTGGAAGGCCCGCTGATTCCCGGAAAGCTCTACTTCTCCGAAGGGTTGGAATACGAAGTGAAGAAGGTCGAAGTGATCACCCTTCCCTTCCCCAACGATCAGAAGAAAAGCGAGGGCGTCAACTCTTTCGCCCAGGCCGATTGGGTCCCCGCCAGTTGGAACGTGCTCACCGCCACCGTGCATGTGGCGCCGCAGCGGCTGAGCTACACGACCCTGGATGCCTTCGACCCGCAGCCCACCACGCCGCTCGCCGCCACCCACAACTACACCGCCACCATTACCGATCGCTGGACGTTGTGGGGCGGCATGTTGGAAAACACCCTTTCCGATACCCGGTTTGGCGCTCAGGTCTGGGGCCAGGGCGATCAGCCGCTGAGCATCATGCCGACCGGCCGGTACGGCAACTACTTCGCCCAGCAACACACCAACGCAACGCGCTTCAGTTGGGCTCCCAGCTACCTGCTGCCATCCGCCAAGCTCTGGGGTACCCACACCTTCAAACTTGGCGCCTATGTGGCGCAGAGCCACGATTCCGGACAGGTGATCGATCAGCCAATCGACGTTCGCAACGCGCTCGGGCAGTTGACTGAGGCCATCACCTTTACATCCGGCCGCCCTTTTTCACTCGATGACACCGAGTTCGCCTTCTTTCTGGAGGACCACTGGAGTATTTCGCCGCGGGTGGCGGCCGATCTGGGAGTGCGCTCGGAATCGCAGGAAGTATCGCAAACCTTCCGCATGGCCCCGCGCGCCGGATTGTCCTGGTCGCCCTTCGAACATCTCGGCACCGTAGTGCGCATGGGCTTCGGATTCTTCTACGACCACGTACCGCTGAATATCTATTCGTTCGACCAATACCCCAAAGCTTTCGAGACGTTCTACGATCCCGCGGGAAACGTGACCGCGGGACCGTATTTTTTCGGCAACACCCTGGACGTGGTCAATGTCCGGATTCCCTTCGTATTCCGCACCGCCGGACCGGGGAATTTTTCCCCGCAGAGCGCCACCGGCAGCATACAGGTCGAGCAACCGCTAGGACGCTACCTGCGGGTGCGAACCAGCTACATCCACAACCAGTCGGCGGGTTTGGTGGTGATGAATGTCGTGCCGCCCGACCCGGTGACCCTCGCCGGCGCCCACGAATTGATCGGCAGCGGACAGGCGCGGTATCGCCAGTTCGAGGTCACCACGCGCATGCGCTTGAACGACAAGCGCCAGATGTTCTTCTCATATGTCCACAGCTACGCCCGCGGCGATCTGAACGACTTCAACAATTATCTCGGCAGCTTTCCGATCGCCATCTTCCGCCCCAATTTCAATACGGTTCTGCCGGGCGATCTGCCCAACCGGTTCCTCGCCTGGGGCGCCTTGCAACTGACCCGCAGCGTGCGCCTGATGCCGGCGGTGGAGTATCGCACGGGATTCCCCTTCTCCGCCCTGAATGCGGGCCAGAACTACGTCGGCACACCGGATTCGAACCGCTATCCCGACTTCTTCGCGCTCGATGCGCGCGCCTCGAAAGACATCAAGGTGAGTCCGAAATACGCTGTGCGTTTATCGGTTTCCGGATTTAATCTAACCAATCACTTCAATCCCGAGTCCATCCACAACAACATCGCCGACCCCATGTACCTGATTTTCTTCGGCCAGCGGCAGCGCAAGTTCACCTTCGATTTCGACGTCCTGTTCTAAACTGAGCCGCTGATGCTCTGGAATCGGCAACCGGCTGGTGGTACGCTGGTCCCGCGGGCGACCGGAAACTCACGTGACCAACAGCGATCAACTTCGCGAACTGCCCAGTGTGCAGGAAGCGCTGGAAAGCCTGCCCGCGGAGTTTTGCCGCTTCCCCCGGGCGCTGCTCACCTTCGAAGTTCGCCGCGCGATCGACGAATTACGGGCGGACCTGCGCGCCGGCCGCTCCCACCCGCCGCCGGTCGAGGCACGGGTCGGGCGCGCTCTGAGCGCGCTTGAGCAGCCATCGCTGCGCCACGTCATTAATGCGACCGGCGTCATCCTGCATACCAATTTAGGCCGTGCGCCGCTCGGCGCCGTCTCCGTCCTTTCTGGTTATTCCAACCTGGAGTACGATCTCGCGGCCGGCCGCCGCGGCAAGCGCGACGTTCACGTAGCCGGCCTGATCGAGAGGCTGCTCGGCGCCCCGGCCATCGCCGTGAACAACAATGCCGCCGCCGTGTTCCTGGCGTTGAACGAGTTGGCCGCGGGCGGCGAAGTTCTGATCTCCCGCGGAGAGCTCATCGAGATCGGCGACGGGTTCCGCATTCCCGAAATCATGGCCCGGTCGGGCGTTGCGCTGCGCGAAGTCGGCACCACCAATCGCACCACCCTGGAGGATTATCGGACGGCGATCGGCGAGCGAACGCGGCTGCTGCTGCGTGTTCATCCCAGCAATTTCCGCATCTCCGGATTCACCGCGCGCCCCCAGTTGACGGATTTGGTGGCCCTGGGGCGCGAAACCGGAATTCCCGTATATGAGGATCTGGGAAGCGGCTGCATCATCGACCTGCGGCCCTTCGGCGTTCACGAGCCGCTCGCCTCCGACAGCCTGCGCGCCGGCGCCGACCTCATCAGCTTCAGCGGCGATAAACTGCTGGCCGGTCCGCAGGCCGGAATTCTGGCCGGCAAACCGGAGATCGTCAAGCGTCTGCGGCGCAATCCGCTCTTCCGGGCTCTGCGCCTGGATAAGCTCGCGTACCAGACACTCGAACAGACGCTGCGGCGGATCGTATTGGAACGGTGGGACGAAATTCCGGCGGTGGCAATGATCCGGCAGCCCGCCGAGCGGGTGCGGCAACGGGCCGAAAGTCTGTTAAGGCAAATTCCCGATTTTCGCGCCGAAATTATTGAAGGAGAAAGTCTTATTGGCGGTGGATCCACCCCGGAGCAGCCCCTGCCGACCTATTTGATCGCGATTTCGGCTAAAGACCCGGGCGCCGCCGAAAAACGGCTGCGCGCGAATCGCCCGCCGATCGTCGCTCGCATCGAGAACGACCGTTTATTGATCGACTTACGGACTGTTCTTCAAGAAGAAGAGGAAGCTCTGGCCGGCGCCCTCGGGAACTTGTAGATCTATGCCCGCTCCTGGTACGTGCCTTCCGTCGTATTGACGCGGATCTTTTCACCTTCCACGATGAACGGCGGAACCTGCACCACCAACCCGGTCTCCAGCTTGGCAGGCTTCGTCACGTTGGAAACGGTGGCGCCTTTGAGTCCCGGTTCGGTCTCCACCACGGTGAGGTCGACCGTGGCCGGCAGCTCTACGCTCATGGGTTTGCCTTCGTAAAACTCAACTTTAACTTTGAGCTGCGGAATCAGGTAGCTCACGGCATCGCCGAGCAGGTCCTTCATCAGGTGGATCTGGTCGAACGATTCGGTATTCATGAAGTAGTAGTACTCGCCGTCGTCGTAGAGGTATTCCATTTCCACTTCATCGAGGACGGCCTTTTCGATCCGGTCTTCCGACGAGAAACGATGCTCGATCATGGTGCCGGAACGAAGATTCCTCATTTTGGCCTGGACAAAACCGCGCAGGTTTCCAGGAGTCCGGTGGTTGAACGAGAAGACGGTGTACAGGTCGTTATTGAACTTCACGACCATTCCCGGACGCAGTTGTGTTGCAGAAATCATGAAACTCCTCAGGTGTGCAGTTGGCCCTACAGGTGCGAATCTTTCAGTATACCAGGGGCCGGTGCCCATACGGCTGATACCATCGAAGGTGCCCATGGATCTCGTCATTTTCGACCTCGACGGCACGTTGATCGATTCCCGCCTCGACCTGGCCCACTCGGTGAACGCCATGCGCCGGCACATGGGATTGGGGCCGCTGGAATTCGAAACCGTCTATCAGTATGTCGGCCGCGGCGCCCCGGTGCTCATCCGCCGGTCCCTGGGAGAGCAGGCGCCCGAGTCCGAAGTGCAGAGAGGATTGGCTTTCTTTCTGCAATATTACGGACAACACGCGCTCGATTACACCACCCTCTATCCCGGCGTGAAGGAAAGCCTGGAGCGGCTGCAAAAAGCCGGAAAGAAGCTGGCGGTGCTGACGAACAAGCCTACCGCGGTAACGCGCACCATCCTCGACGGCCTGGGCGCGGGCGAATACTTCTTTCAGGTGTATGGCGGCGACAGTCTGCCGGCTAAGAAGCCCAATCCCTTGGGAATCGAGAAGCTGCGCGAGCAGTCCGGGACCGAACGCAGCGCCACGGTGATGGTTGGCGACAGCTCGGTGGACGTGGAGACCGCGCGCAATGCCCAGGTTGCCTGCTGCGGCGTCACCTACGGCTTTCAACCCGAATCCCTGGCCGACCCGGCGCCCGACGTGACTGTCGACCACATGGAGCAGGTCGCCGACTGGGTGCTCGGGAATTAGCCGCCGAACGGCGGAATCGTACCAGGTATAAATGAAGGAGGAGGAACTCACATGACAACCGCGACGATCCCCACCATGGACGAGGCTCTGAGATACCCCATCGGAAAATTCGATCTCTCGCAAACGGTCACGCCCGGCATGAGGCCGGCGTTGATCGAGACCTTTCGCCGGGCGCCGGAGGGGGTGCGGCGCGCGGTGGAAGGGCTGGACGACCGGCAACTCGATACGCCCTACCGTCCGGGCGGTTGGACCCTGCGGCAGGTGGTTCATCACCTGGTCGACAGCCATGTGATGTGCTACATCCGGTACCGCCTGGCGCTGACCGAGGATTCGCCGCTCGTGAAGGGCTACGACGAAGCGGTCTGGGCCGAATTGCCCGACGCCCGTACCGGTCCGGTGTCGTTGTCCCTGCCGCTGCTGGCCCTTTTGCACGATCGCTGGACGGCCATGATGTCGGCGCTGACCGATGAACAATGGGCGCGTACGTTCCAACACTCGCAGTTGGGCAAACTGCGGCTGGATACCGTTCTGGCGTTCTACGTATGGCACGTAAACCATCACACTGCCCACATCACGCGTCTGCGCGAGCGGATGGGCTGGTAAACGCCATCATTTCCGGGCCGTCGAAAAAATCCTCTACAACCAAACGGGTTTGCGATGCGTCCAAGGGCTCAGGGAGGGGTACGCCTGAAACGGAAGCCGTTATAATGGTTCAAAGGCCCCCTCGGAGATCTGGAAACCTTTATGAGTAGCCGAACGAAATTCCTGGTTGTGAGCGCATCGACGTGTCTCACGGTTCTGTTGCTGGTGGGCAGCATGCTCGGCCAGTCCTCCGGCAAAGACGACACCTACAAACACATCGGTGTCTTCGCCGACGTCGTGGGCTACATCAAGGAGCAGTACGTCGAAGAGCCCGACATGAAGGGCGTCACCCTGGGCGCTTTGAACGGCATGCTGGAAGCGGTGGATCCCTTCGCCAGCTATCTGAATGCCGAACAGTTTCACGACTACCAGAAGGACAAAGACCTGAAGCGCGCCGATGTCGGACTGATCCTTTCCAAGAAGTTCGGCTACGTGGGAGTGGTGGATGCCGTTCCCGGATCTCCGGCCGATAAGGCCGGATTCACCACCGGCGACATGATCGAGAGCATCAAGGGAATCTCCACGCGCGACATGCCGCTGGCCTATGCCGCCATATTGCTGCAGGGCGAATCGAACACGTCCGTGGAGTTGAGCGTGGTCCGCGTCCGGCATCCGGAGCCGCAAACCGTGACGCTGATGCGCGCCAACCCCGCGCTGCCGGCGATCGAAACGCAGGTATTGGGAAACGAGGTCGGCTATATCAAAGTCGGCGCGCTGTCTCCGTCGCAGCTCAAGGACATCCGGACGGCCATCGAGAAACTGCAGAAAGATGGCGCCAAGAAGCTGATCATTGACGTCCGCCGCTGCGCCGTGGGCACTCCCGAAGACGGCATCGCGCTCGCCAACATGTTCCTCAGCAAGGGAACCATCACCTACGTGAAGGGGCAGAAGTTCCCGCAGCAGGATTTTCAGGCCGATCCGTCAAAAGCTGTCACCACCCTGCCGGTGGCGTTCCTCACCAATCACGGAACGGCTGACGGAGCGGAGATCGCGGCCGCGGCCATCGAGGATAATAACCGCGGCAGCGTGATCGGCGATCGCACTTATGGCGACGCCGCCGTTCGCAAACCGATCGCCACCGAGGACGGCGGGGCCATCATTCTGTCCGTGGCCAAGTATTATTCGCCCAGCGGCAAAGCGATCCAGGATGTTACCGTGGTGCCCACCCAGCAGGTCTCCGAGCAGGAACCGGCGGTCGATTTCGATGAAAACGGCGAGCCGATTCCCAGCACCGAAGCCGCCCAGCCGCAAAATAAGCGTCTGGAAGACGACCCGGTGGTCAAAAAGGCTCTGGAAGTTCTGGGCTGATCCGACTCAATCGACCATCACGAAGCGGTCGGATTTCGCTCCGCAAACCGGACAATTGGCCGGCGGTTCGCCGAATTCGATATTGCCGCAGACCGGGCACAGATAAAAGCGAGCCGTGCTCAAATCCACACCCTGCTCCGCTGCTTCCAGGGCTTTCTTGTAGAGCGCCGCGTGGATGGCCTCGGCCTTGAGCGCATACTCGAACATCACCCGCGCCCGATGATTGCCGGTTTGCGCTTCCTCCAGCATCGGCGGGTACATGGTGGTGTACTCGTATGTCTCCCCCTCGATGGCGGCCCGGAGATTGTCTTTGGTGGCGCCTATCCCGTCGAAATTGCGAAGATGACCTTCGGCATGGATGCGTTCCGCTTCCGCTGCGGCGCGAAACAGGCGTGCGATATTGGGAAATCCGTCTTGTTCGGCGCGGCGGGCGAAGGCGCGGTACTTCTGGTTCGCCTGGCTCTCCCCGGCGAATGCGGTTTTCAGATTATCGGCTGTACTCATACCGGAAGAGTAACATGAATACCGGGTGAAACAGGGCCTATAGTCTGAAATAGGCGGCTACGCCAGATCGGCCGGGATTTCGCGCGACTTGCGCCGGCGGTGGTATTGGCAGTCCTGGCGCGCCGCCTCGCGCACCAGGCAGCGCTTCTTCAAATAGATGCCGCATTGCAGGCAGATTTCCTGCGCATTGACGGTTCCATTCACGATCGCCCGCGTGAGCTCTTCCAGGAATGACGTGGTACGCCGGACCTCCTCGGGATCGAGATTCCGAAAAACCGCCCCGAGCGCGTCGTCCTTGGCAAGATCGTAGTGCTCCAGCACCTTGCGGCCGGCCGCGGCCAGCGACAACTCGGTGCGGCGGCGGTCGGTTTGGCCGATGCTCCGCCGCAGGTACTTCTGCCGGACCAGGTGGTCCACCGTTTTGCTGGCGGCGGCGTCGCTGACCCCGAGAAATGCCGCCACATCGCCCACCTGCTGCGGTCCGCCCAGGTCGATGAGCTTCAGCACCTTCAACTGCGAAAACGAGACGCGCTTGCCGGCGGCATCGTTGAGAACGGCGGTTTTCAAACTGAGGACGGCCGCTACCAGCAGGTGCGCGCTGCCAATCAGATCGTTGGCCATTTCCTGTGCCTCGGTCAGCTTCATCTTGATGGTCTCTCCTGCTGGCCTGCAATGAAAAACACATCATAACAGCATGGGACCCGCATCCCGCCCGGCCCCGGCTCGCCGGCCGGCATTGCGCGGGCGCTAACCTTCCCGCCGCCGACTCGTATAACCCCAGAGGCCACCCTCATGAAGTGTGTTTGTCTGCTTGCCGCCGGCCTGTCCGCCGTGTTTGCCCAAACCACGGCCGCGCCGGCCACCGGGTCTATCGAAGGCCAGATCGTCAACGCCAATACCGGCGCTCCGCTCAAGAAAGCGACTGTCCGCCTGTCGGGACTGCCTCCGCAGAACCAGCAGCCCGCCAACGGTCCGGGAATTCCTCCGCGCGTGATGGCGCGCGACACCGATGAGCAGGGCCGCTACAAGTTCACCGGGCTGGATGCCGGGCGCTACATGCTCTCGGTGACGCGCACCGGATTCCTGATGCAGAGCTACGGCTCCCGCCGGCCCGGCTACGGAGGCACGCCGATCCTTCTTGGCGAGAATCAGCAGGCTACCGCCATCGACCTGCGCCTGACGCCGCAGGCGGTCATCACCGGCCACGTGGTCGACGAGGACGGCGATCCCATGCCCAACATCGCGATCAAGCTGATGAGGCTGGTATATGTGTCCGGCACCAGACAATGGCAGCAGCGCGGCGGCACGGCCACATCCGACATCGGCGAGTACCGGCTGGCGGAACTCGAGCCCGGACGCTACCTGGTGGGCACGCAATCGCGCCTGCCCATGGCCACCACCGAAGCCCCCGACAAGCCGGAAATGGTCTATGTCGCGACCTATTATCCGCGATCGACCGATGAGAACTCCGCTTCGCCGATCGATGTCGGACCGGGGGGAGAAATCCGCGCCATCGATATCCACATGGTGAAGGCGCCGGCCGTTCGGGTGCGCGGGACCATCGCGGGCGGCGCCGAACCGGGCGGCCGCGGGCGTGGCGCGGTGCAGGTCGGGCTGGTGCCGCGCGATGGCGGCGCCGCCTCCGTGCTGCACGGGGTTGCCCGCCCCAACGACAGCACATTCGAGATTCGCGGTGTTCAGCCCGGGTCGTACCTGCTCTGGGCGCGGGCTGGAAATGTGCCGGCGGAGATGTTCACTTCGCAGCCGCTGGATGTATCGTCCAACACGATCGGCGGCCTGGTGCTGACCCTGGCGCCGGCGCAGGATGTTCCGGTAAAGATCTCGGTGGCCGAAAGCGACGCCCAGGTGGACCTGAGCAAGACCACCATTCGCCTGCGTCCGCTGGTGCCGGGACTGGGCGGAGCAGCGCCCATGGCACGCATGGAGAACGGCCAGTTCACCCTGCGCGGCGTGACCGCGCTGCGATACGCCGTCAGCATCGGCGGCATGCCGCAGGGCTGCTATCTGCAGAGCCTGCGATACGGCGGCCAGGAGGTGACTCCGGCCGGCGCCGAATTCAATTCGCGCACCCCGCTGGAAGTCGTGCTCAGCTCGCAGGCCGGCCAGATCTCCGGCTCGGTGACTGACAAGAACGGCCGTCCGGTGCTTCGCGCCATCGTGGTGCTGATCCCGGAGGATGCGGCCGTGTCCGAGCTGCAATCGGGCAACACCGACGATAACGGCGCCTTCACCTTCGACCGCCTGCGTCCCGGCCGCTACAAAGTTCTCGCCTGGGAGGACATGGAGCCGGGCGCCTACCAGGATCCCGAGTTCCGCAAGCTCTACGAGAGCCGCGCCGCCGAGATCAGTGTGGGACCTCACGATCAGCAGACCGCGCAAATCCGCGTGATCGCGGTTGAGGAGATGAAGTAGCACTATCGGCCGCCGCAACCGGAGGCAGATGCCAATCCGGTGCCGGCGGACGGGCAAATGTCGGTGTTTCGGCATCCGGCGGACGTGCCCGGCGCCCGCCTGTATCGTACTCCCAGAAATCCCAATACCTTGTTCGCGCGGATTGGTCGCAGCAGCGCATTGGCATGCCCGCTGCTCACAAGGCCCCTACGGAAGCCTATGGGCAAACTCACTCGAGAGGTAGAGCTCAATGACCGCTGCACCCAAGTTCCGCATTGATGTAGATATTAACGATCTCTTAACAAACGAGAATCGACGACCGCCCATGCCGGCCCAGGCCAAGGGTCTCACTTTTCCCGAGCCGGTATTCCCGCAATTTCCGCGGCGTCTGGACGATCCCGGGCCGGATGCCGCGCCGCTGAAGCGAAAATGGGGCCTTCGCGACATCCACCGCACTTCGCG
>Ga0335078_10004504_pt1 | contig 20638 bp, 16 predicted proteins | sample Lox_Sample_32_FD_206711 | JGI IMG/M metagenome (GOLD analysis project Ga0335078, IMG submission 206711) | Soil microbial communities from Loxahatchee National Wildlife Refuge, Florida, United States - Lox_Sample_3.2 | ecosystem: Environmental > Terrestrial > Soil > Wetlands | place: USA... | reverse complement strand
CAATTCGGCCGTCCAAGCGTCCTGGTTGTCGTCGAAGAGACCTCGCGAATATTCTGCGGGGCTTGCGGCGTAAGGACTGCCGAGAACAAGATCCAGAACGTATTGCGTGAAATCAGGTTCGATATGAACGCGGCGCCAAAGATAGGAGGACGTGGCGTAGAGGGTGCCGACGCCAAGCTTATACTGGATGTTCAACGCAGGAAGCAGTAGCCGGTCATTGCCCGGCGAGTTGAGAATGTTTCCGCTCTTGAACTGCGAATTCGCCGGATTTGACAATCCGACCCAAAAGGTATCGCCGCTGCCGTTGTCTAACTTCTGTCCAAAGAGTGATCCTGTAATAGCGAGGCTTTCAGTCGGTTCATACCTGACCGCGAGTCGACCCGCATAGGCGTCCGCGCTATTGGCATTGGGGTCAAGCAGAATACCGGTCTGGCGATCGATCCGATCAATCCAACCACCGGTGTGCCGGTAATAAAGACTCCCGCGAAAGCCAGCGGTACCCTCAGTGATCGGTCCGCCGCCCGCAACGCCATCTTCATAGCTGGAAGCACCACCATCGGTAAACGAGAGTTCGCTGCGAGCCAGGAGCGAGTACGCCGTCAGACTCGGTTGAGGGGTAATGAAGCGAACGGTGCCGCCTTCCGAGCCGGCGCCGAAGAGCGTTCCTTGCGGACCCCGCAGAACTTCGATTCGCTCCAAATCGAATATCTCGGGATATACGTTGGTACTGGTGTACCCCGAGTTTCTCACCTGTATTGGCGTATCGTCGATATAGATTCCGGTGGTCGCGGCACCCACGGTGGAAGAGATACCTCGAATATCGATAAACGTCCGGCTGGGGCCTGTGACATCGGCAGTTGTATCGAAAGTCAAGCCGGGCGTAAGAGGAGCGACGTCGGCAAAGGACTTCACGCCCCGCTGTTCCATGTCCGCCTGCGTGAACACCGCGACGCTAAGGGGAACTTTCGCTAGAGACTGCCTCTGGCGTTGAGCCGTTACGACGACCTGCTGGAGCGTTGGCCCGCTGTCATCACCCGCCGGTGTGGTTTCCGTTTGAGCGATTACCTCCGTCGTCCCCATCAAGCACAATGCCGCCGTTCCCGATGAGAGACTCAGATGTATAAATTGACGAAGTCGATAGGGACGTAACTTCATGGGATTCCCCGTATTTGATAATTGGCCTTGATCGATGGTGCGCAGATCCGACGCGGGTGCGCTGTGTGCTTATCCTGACGCTCAGTTCGAGAGCGGGTCGCGCCGACAAGGCTCCGTCATGCTCGTGCCGCACCGAGCCGCCTTTGGCGGAACGTGCAGGTCCGAAAGGTCAAGCTTGCCGATCACGAGTCGCGATGGGTGCGTCTTGTCGTGCCATATCTCGTTGGTTGCAGGCCATGAGATATAGTCGAATCGAAAATCGCCACGGGGACTCGGGGTGTCAATCCAGATTCGTATTCGATACCCCTGACGCAGTTCCGCGGCAAACGGCGGGATTTCCACTCGAGCAAGCACCGGAACACCCGGATTCAGTACCTGAATCGTATCCGGCCTGTCCAAGAGTACAGGGCGTTCGGGAGTGGAGCGGGCTGCGTCCACGGCTCGATCCGACAGCCGCAGCCACCCACGCTGCAGGTACATTTCCTGCCCGTCCGGCCGCACCTCGGTAAGAGTCACCTGAAGATCTGAGTCAGGTGAATTCGAGGACACCCAAAGGTCTACACTCGCCGGTCCGTACGCCAACATCTCGTGCTTGAACGGTGAGCTCGTGTATGCCAGTGACCCCTTGCGCCAGTCAACCGGCATTGGCCCCCAAGCCGGACGCTCCACATTGACATTAACGGCCGGACCCGGCATGGGATACTTGTACGCATCCGGGCGACCGCTGCCGGACCCACGTGTCAGCAGCTGACCTCCCTCTGACAGCGTGAACGATGCCGGCTGCACGGCGGGCAATAGTTTCCGGGAGGTAAACTGCCATCCGGGCGTCGCCGTCCACATGTAGTCGCCATAATCTCCATCGCTGTTAGTGTGGGTATCCATCCACACGGTCAGGTGCGGGCTCCGATCAAAGCCGTTCGGTACACCCTTTACAAAGCGATCGAAGAACGCGACGAGGACTTTGCCAACCTGAGCGGACCCGTAAAGATCATGCGGACCGTTTGACTGCAGCAGCCATGTCCGATTGGGATCTAGTGTTTCCTGATAATATCCTTCGCGGGAGGTCATCGCCTCGTCCGTCAGGGCCACCACGGAGAGAACAGGTACCGAGATGAGGTGGGTCTGCAAGCGCAGCTGGCGCGCCCCGCCTTGCATCCAAGCATCACGCAACGGATGTTCAAACAGGGCGCGCTCGAATGAGTTCTCTTGTTCCAGTTGTATGTTGTGCTTCAGATTCCTAAGACATTCAGCGTCGTGGTCTTTTTCCGCTGTTTTTCTAACTTCTTCCCAGGTACCTTGAAGTAAGCCCGCGTACTCGGACGCCCCTTTTACGCAATGCTGCTGCCCGGCGCTGCAGGGTTGGCTAAAGTAGCCCCATGCCCAGTACAGGAAATTGCCGTTGACACCACCGGGCGAGGTTTCATCAAGCCGCAAATCCGTGATGACCATCCCAGGGGCAATGGCTTTGAGGTGTGGCGGATGATTTATGGCTGTTGCCAGTTGGTTCACTCCGCCCCAGGACCACCCGTACATTCCGACCTTGCCGTCGGACCAAGGCTGTCGGGCCGCGAATTCCACGGCGTCATAGCCGTCCCTTCCCCAATTTGAGCCGTATACCGAGAAGTGGTTGCCACCGGAGCATCCGGTCCCACTTACGTTAAGACCCATCACCGCATAGCCGTGCTCGACCAGCATTCGATCGAGACGGGGGGAGAAACCCCCAACCGAACCCGTGGCATAACCGGTGGAGAAGAGTGCCACCGGAAAGCGCCCTGTCTTTGCCGGCAGAAACACCACGTACTTCAGCGGCACGCCATCCCTTGACCGCAGGTATCCCGTGATCCGCCTGGCCCAAAATGGCTTGACGGCTCCGTCTGCCGGGTCGGTTTTAGGCTGTGACGTTGCAGTGGCGCGAGCCGGTGATCGGGTGGCCGTCGCGCTCGGCACCGCCGCAGATGCAGCGCACGCATACGCCCCCAATACGACCGCAAGGAGAGCGCAAGAGCGGATAGCTCGCGGCGCTTGCCTCAAGGGGAAGCGGGCCGTCAGGCGTGCCCTGCCCAGAAGGGTGATGTCTTGAGTCAATAGTCTCTGCAGTTTCGCTAGCATGGGTGCCTCACACCTCAGACGGTTCACTGTCGCGAAATCACCGGAATGGAACGCAGGATCGCCCCCGAGAACTCTCATGGATCTCACACGAGGATCCGCCTTCGAGCGGTGGTCGAAACTCTTCAATGCCGGCAACCTCGTTAGTCCTCTAAGTTACTTCCACCATTACGGCATCGCCCTGACCGAAACCGCCGCAAATCGCGGCAACCCCGCACCCACCGCCGCGCCGTCGCAAGCCATTGATCAACGTCATGACGATGCGCGCGCCACTGGCGCCCACCGGATGCCCGATAGCGACGGCCCCTCCGTGAACATTGGTCCGCTCGCGTAATCGGCTCGCGGTCGCCTGATCGCCGTCCGCAAGAGCCAACGTGCTCACGAGCGGGGTTGCCGCATAGGCCTCGTTGATTTCGATTAGATCGAACTGAGTCGGGTGTCGACCGTTTCGTTGGGCGATCTTCTTGATTGCTATGGCGGGCGTCACTGTGCCGGTTGTAGGACCTCCGCACACCTGCACATAATCGACAAGGCGCGCGAGCGGCTCGAGACCCCGTTCGCGGGCGAAATCCCGCCGGGTAACGACAAGAAAGGCTGCGCCATCATTGAGCCCGGGCGCGTTGCCGGCCGTGACGGTCTTGCCGTTGTAAACCGGCTCAAGCTGCGCAAGCTTCTCGAGGCTGGTATCGGCGCGCGGGGACTCGTCGACTTCGAGCGCAGCTGACTCGTTGGCGCCTTTCCACGCAACCCCAAAGAGCTCAAAACCGAAATAGCCCACTGCTTTCGCTGCAAAATAACGTTGATGGCTCGAAAGCGCCCATTCGTCTTGCTGGCGTCGGTCGACCCCGTAACGCAGCGCCTCGTCCCCGCTGTAGACGGGAATCGGACGATCCACGACAAGACTGCGCATTAGCAAAGGATCGCTGAGCGTGACGTCGCCGAGCCGACTGCGGCGCTCGCGCGGCAGGAGATTTGGCGTTCTGCTCAACGACTCGAAGCCGCCACACATGACCGCGTGCGTTTCGCCCACCCGGATATCCTTCATCGCCATCCCGATCGCGGTCATTCCTGAGCAGCAGGCACGATCAATCAACGCTGATGGGATCGTCTCCGGAAGCTTCGAGAGCAGCACGGACTGCCGCACCGGCACCAGCTCACAGCCGATCATTCCGACTCCGCCGTAAAGCGCACCGATTTCGGCAGCCGCGAGTCCGGAGCGCCTCAGCGTCTCATCGATCGCCAGTGCGCCCAGGCGCGGAGACTCGATCGCTTTCAGGGCTCCCTGAAATCGACCGAACGGGGTTCGCGCGAGTGCGACCACCACCATATCGCGATCCCTGGGCTCCATATCGCGAGAATCCCCCAATTTCAGGCCGGGCGAGTCAGTGCGGCATTCCCGCGTGAACGGGACTCACAGAAAATGATATCACTTTCGTTTTTATTGTACAGTACAATTCGCCTGCGCAACGCCGTCACAGTTGACGTTACTTCGGATCTCGACTTTGTGAATTAACGATGCCGTATGATTTTGGCACTCTGGGCAGCCGTTCTATGCCAGCTCAATTCCCAGATCCGTACTGTTCGTTCAATGAGCGAGGTCCGCGCGCCAGCCGGAGGCAACAGGAGACCTGCCGCAGGGCGGGCGCGCACGCATCACTGAATTTGTGGGCCAGAGTACCGGGTTGCCTCTGCAGTTAAAATAGGAGATTGTGATGCCGTCCGTAGAGCTCGGCCAGCACCCCTTCGACAACGACACCTCCTGCTGGCACCACAGTGTACCCCGTGAGGAGCTAGCTGCCTGGCAACTCGCTCAGGCTTGGGCGGTCGCCGAGCGCGTCGTAAAGAACAATCCCTTTTACGCGACACGGATCGGCAAGCTCCCGGTTGGCCGCGCGGCAGCCGACTTTCGCTCGCTCCCGGTCACGGTCAAGAAGGACGTGTGCGCGGATTCCGAGGCGCATCCTCCGTACGGTCTCCGTACGACATCGAGCGCGATCAGCCATTTCGTCGAGACCAGCGGTACAAGCGGTAAAGGTCGGGAGGTTTACGCCCTCGATGCGACGGACGAACTCAACGTCTTTCGCGCCGAGGCCATCGGGTTCTATTGGGCGGGCGTACGACGAGGCTCGAGAGTGCTATTGACCGTGCCGGTGGGCATGGGGGCCGGTGGCATCTGGTATTATGGTGGATTGCGCCTGCTCGGCGCGAATGTCATGTGCGTGGGTAACTACCCGACCGATCGCAAGGTGGACGCCCTTCGCCGCTACGGCGCTGACGTTGTGCTTGCCACCCCGAGCTACGCCCAACGGCTTGCCACGGCTTGCGAAGAAGCTGGAGTAAGTCCGCGCTCGCTCGGTGTCAAATCGCTTATCGTCGCTGGTGAGGGCTACACCGTCGAATGGGCTGCAGCCATTCAAAAACAATGGGGTGCAACGCTCTACGAACAATACGGTTGCAGCCAGCGTGCGATTGCGTGGACCTGCCCCGGCGGCATTCTGCAGAACGGTAATCTCGGCACACTTCATTTCGTCGCCGAACTCGCCTACTGCGAAGTCATCGACCCGAACACGAAGCAACCGGCACGCCACGGCGAGTCGGGCGAGATCATTGTCACTACGCTGCAGGCGAACGCCTCTCCGTTGCTGCGCTTTGCAACCCAGGATCGCATCGAGTTTGTGGAGGCCGGTCGGTGCTCGTGCGGCCGTCTCCTTCACGGCTTTCGAGGCGGCAGCGTACGGCGTTACGATGACATGATTAAGATCAAAGGTGTAAACGTCTGGGCCGCCGCGTTCGATGAGACCATCTTCGGTGTAGCCGGCGTTCTCGATTATCGGGGTCAAGTCGTGCGCCGCCCCGATGGCGGAGAAGAGGTTGAGATCGTCATCGAATGTGCGTCCGAGAACGGCTCTCAACTCGCCGATCGAGTTGTCGCGATGGTGCGCAAGGATCTTGGCCTCGGCGTGCGCGTGGCGGCTGTTCCGCCCGGTGAACTCACACGCCGCATGCCGGAAGCTTTCGCAAAAATGCGGCGTTGGCGCGACCTGCGCCTCGTCGAAAACAATGTGCCCCCTAATCAAGCTAAACCCGCATAGCAGGAGAGATCATGTTTGTCGCCCGACTTGACGATCAGAGCCTGTTGGCTTCTGAGGAACATGTCTTTGGTGGACCGGTCGTCGGTACGCAAGAGCGTATGAAGACGCAATTTCTAATTAACGACCGCAGAGGCCTGATCGGTTATGAATCGTTTGAAGCTGGCTCCACCGTCAATTGGGCCTTCTGGCACGATGAGACCCATATCATCATGGGTGGAGAGGCGAAGGTTACGTACACGCTCGCACCAAATCACCGCAAACAGGTCACCAAGACCTTCCGTAAGGGCGACGTTTACCTCATTCCGAATGGTGCGCGCGTCCGGTTCGAGGTGACGCCAGAGGGCCCATACCTCCACGCCTGCGTGATCATGCCCCGTTTCGATTATTCGAAGGACGAGCGACTTGATGCCTACACCTGAACCGAGCGGGCTGCGCGGCAGGGAAATCCGCATCGCACAAATTTCGGCCGAGCACTGTTGGACAGACCCGGGCGCACTCGAGCGCAATGCGGCAAAGACACTGCAGTGGTACGAGCGGGCGGCGGATGAGGCGGACCTGATCGTGTTCCCGGAGCTCATTCTGACCGGCTACATACCCGCGACCGGCTACAACCAGAAGGTCAAGCGGCTTCTTGCCGAGCTCGCGCAGCGCGTTGCAGGCGAGGAACTGCCGAGGATCGCGGCCGCGACGCGCGGAAGGCGGGCGGCGATGGTGGTAGGCTTCATGGAGCCCTCCACCATGCGCAATGAATTCTACAATTCCGCCGCCCTCCTTCAGGATGGCAACGTGCTCGGCGTATATCGTAAGATGCATCTACCGACCGAGGAGAACCACTATTTCATCCCCGGGGACACCCCGGCCGTTGTCGATTGTCGCGCCGGGCGAGTGGGTTTGATCATTTGCTACGACCTCGTCTTCCCCGAAGCGGCTCGGCTGGCTGCACTCGAAGGCGCTGAGACGCTGTGTGTCCCCTCGAACTGGCTGGCGCGCGAGGAGCTCGAGCACTTGACCGCCACACTCTCCGTTGCGCGTGCGCTCGAGGAGCAAATGCACGTTGTTTTCGCGAACGGGGTAGGCACCGTGGAAGTGCGTGGTCGCGCCTGGAGACTCTACGGAGGAAGCACCATCGTCAATGCCGTCGGTCAAGTGCTCGTGCGCGGCGGTGCTGAAGAGGAGATGGTGGCCGGGGTTTTGTCCGAAGAGACTCTGGCGGCCGCTGCAAATATTTTCCCGGTACTGCGGGACCGCAGACCCGATGCTTACGGCAACCTAGTTGCGTCCCGAAACAACTTTGCACGTGTCCGCAGCGGAAGAACACCATGAACCAAATGCCAGCAGTTCTGCGCGCAACAAAGCACAAGCGCAAGGAACCTCCAACCCAAAAGGGTCGCAATACAAAAGCACAGATTCTGGAAGCGGGACGAGCCGTTCTCGAAGAGCGCGGATATTTCGGTACCTCTGTTGGCGAGATCGCCCGCCGCAGCGGCATCGCACTTGGAAACTTCTATCGATACTTCGAAAACAAGGACACGCTGTGTCTTCAGCTACTTCAGTTGCTGGTCACGGAAATCGAGACAGCAACCGCCGGCTCGTGGGCCAAGGACGACACAATGGAGAATCTGCGTAGATCGTCGCTCCGCTACCTCACTGCCTATCATAAGAACCGAAAACTGATCGCAGCCATGCTGCAAATGTCAGGAGCCGTACCCGAGTGCGCTGCGTTATGGTGGACTCTCCGCAGGCGCAGTTATGACCGGATCAAACAGTACATCGTGTCAGCCAAGATCGCGCGGCAGATCGATCCGGACCTAGCAGCAACAGCGCTCGGCTCAATGTTTGAGCAGTTCGCGTACTATTGGTACGTGGAAGGCGAGAGGAATCGCAAGCCTGTGCCAAAACTAGAGCAAGCGGCGGACGTGCTGAGTCGCATCTGGTACCGCGCGGTTTACGAGGACCACAAGCTGTGACAGCAGAGGAGCGCGAGACGTGGCACTAGAACTCGGGTTATCGCTGGGGTTTAGCCCGCGGGAGACCTTCGACCGCTGGGCATCTATCGCCCGGCGCGCTGAGGAAATCGGCGCAGACATGCTGTGGGTGATAGATTCCCAAATTGCCATGAAGGACGCCTATGTCGCGCTCGCGTTGCTCGCGCGCGAGACGAACAGGCTTAGATTCGGCCCGGGTGTGACCAACCTCCTGACGCGTCACCCTACGGTCGTGGCAAATGCGATGAATACCCTCGCATTCCTGGCCCCTGGTCGCGTGCAGGTCGGTATTGGTTTGGGCGACAGTGCGGTATTTCCGATCGGCAAGAAGCCGATGTTGATTGCCGATTGCGAACAGGGCGTTAAGGAATTGCGCTCGCTGCTACGCGGCGAGAGCCGCAATTACGGCGCCGGCGATATCGCTCTGTCATTTAAGGTTGATCCGGTGCCGCCAATATTTCTCGCCGCGAGTCAACCGCGAACGCTGGAACTTGCCGGCGCCATCGCGGACGGTGTCATCATCATGGGACCCTCGGATCCCGATACGGTGCAGAGCCAAATGGAAACGGTTGATGCGGGGGCACGACGAGCCGGCCGAGATCCATCCTCGGTCTTTCGCGACCTGTGGGTGACTATCGCCATTGGCGGCCCCGAAGCCGTCAAGGACGTTAAATCCTGGGCATCGGGCCAGGCTCGCTGGCTCTCTAAATGGAAAGCGGTGCCGGCATCTCTGGAGAGGTTTCGAGGGGAGATGGAAAGCGCGGCCGCGAGCTACGATTTCCAGAGCCATCTGTCGCTATCCGCCGATCATGCGAGCAGCATCAGCGACGACTTTGCCAAGGTGCTCGCCGTGGTGGGTGACCACGAGGAATGCATCAAGCGTCTGCGGCAGCTGAGTGCGTTCGGCGCAGACCGAATTACCCTCACTGTTCAGTCCGGCGGCCGCGAGCGCCGCCTGGACGACATTGCAGCGGTCTGGAACGGGTTGAAAGCAGCCGCAAGCTGACCGTACAAGGCGCGTCTGCTTCACATCCGCGATGCAGCTCGCTGGCTCAGCGAGTCAGCAAATAGGCTGCTAGAGCGATGATCGCTGTCGCAAGAACCGCAAGCGCAATCGCCCGGCGCGCACCCCCGCGCGCGGACACCGGAGGGGTCGTCTCCGCAACGGGTGGCGTCGACTGCGGGGTTTGCGCTCCGTCGACGGCGTTCGCTAGATTCCGAAAGAATTCATCCGCAAACTTCTTTGCCGTTGCATCGATCAGGCGCGCGCCGATCTGGGCCAGTTTGCCTCCGACACTAGCGTCTACGTCGTAAAGAACCTGGGTATTCGTCCCATCCGGCACGAGTTTCAGACTGGCACCGCCTTTGGCGAAGCCAGCAGCGCCTCCGCTGCCTTGCCCGCTGATGCGATAGGAGTTCGGTGGATCGAGGTCGCTCAGCCGCACATCGCACCTGAACGTCGCAGAGATTGGCCCGACCTTGGATCTGATAGTCGCTTTCAGCTCAACCGCAGAGATCCTCTCCACGCTCTCGCATCCGGGAATGCATCGCTGCAACAATTCGGGATCGTTGAGAGCATCCCATACCCTGGCCTGGCTAGCACGCAGGCGAAATTCACCAGACTCTTTCATGGGTTGTGGATGTCCTCGAGGCTGCCTGCTGACCGGCTTCCCATCAACGCAACGATCGCCTGCGGGAGCAGAGGCAATCTATTGATCTTGCAGCCAAATGGCACGAGAGCGTCGGCGATCGCGTTGGCAACGGCTGGCAGTACACCGATCACGCCACCCTCGCCGACCCCCTTGAAGCCCCCTGCAGTGTCAGGCGACCAGCTTTCCTCGTGCAGTACGGTGATGTCAGGAGCGTCTGCAGCGGTCGCAATTAGATAATCCATCAGCGATACCGTAATGGGCTGCCCGGTCTCATCGTAGCGCATTGCTTCCGATAGCACGCTGCTCAGCCCTTGCACGACAGCGCCGTGAACCTGGCCCTCCACAATCAGCGGATTGATGACCCGACCGCAGTCGTGCGCGACAACATAGTTGACGACGGTGACAAGCCCAGTAGCAGGATCGATCGACACCTGCGCAACATGCGCAGCGTTGCTGGTGGGCGTAGCCGCCGGATCATAATATTCAGTCGCCTCGAGGCCAAACGAATCGCTCTCCGGCAGCGCTCGGGCATCCATCGAATGCGCAATGGCTGCGACTTCGCGGATGCTCATGCTCACCTCGCTCGTACCCGAGAGGTAAACCCTCCCGTCGGCAAGCTTGAGATCACCCGCGCTGACATTGAGGGCGTGTCCGGCGATGCGGCGGATCTTGTCGGCGACTCGAGTCGAGGCGCGCAGAGTCGCCCCGCCGGCGATAACTGCTCCGCGGCTCGCGAACGTACCTGTGCCATAGGGACCGAAAGCCGTATCGCCCTCGATCACTGTCACATCATCCATACCAAGGCCGAGCTCGTGGGCGACGATTTGAGCGAACGCGGTTAGGTGGCCCTGGCCCTGAGTGCACTGGCTGACCCAGGCGATGGCGCGACCATTTGGCTCGACCTTCACCTGCGCTCCGTCAAATCCCGGCACGTAGATAATGCCCCGTTGGCGGTAGCGCAAAGTCCCTTGACCGGTGTGTTCGATCACATTCGCCATGCCGATGCCGTGCAGCTTCCCATCACGCAGACGGTTGTCCGTTTGCGTGCGCCTAAACCCTACGTAATCGGCGTGCGCCAGTGCCCGCTCCAGGCAAGTGGCGAAGGAGCCGGTGCTATATCTCATCCCGACGGCATTGGTGTAAGGCAGATCGGACGGAAGCAGCACGTTCTTACGTCGGATCTCCGCCGGATCGAGGCCAAGCTCTCTCGCCGCGCGGTCCATGAGGCTCTCGGTTGCCAAGGATGCGACCGGCGCAGCCACCGCCCGGTAGACGCCACTGGGGCAGGTCGTCGTGGTGATCGCGCGCGTCTCATACGCATATTCGCCCATCCGATAAGCGCCTGGCAGATATATAGCGGCGCCCCCCGCTTCGACGGATGCTCCTAAGGGAAAGCTGGGATACGCGCCGATATTGCAATCAATCTTAGCCTTTGCGCCGAGCAGCGTGCCGTCCCTCTTAAAGGCAAGTGCAACGTCAAACCGATATTCCCGCCCCTGAGTGGTCGTCATCAAATCTTCGCGCCGGTCGCAGATCCATTTGACTGGGGCGTTGAGCTCGCGCGCCAGGAAGCTGACGATTAGCTCTTCCGGATAAACGGAGCACTTGCCGCCGAAGCCGCCGCCAACGTCGGGCGCGACTACCCGCAGCCGTGTCTCATCCCAATCCAGCAGGTTCGCGATCGCCGTCCGCACCGTGTGGGGTAGCTGCGTGCTGCTCCACAGGGTCAGACTGTCGTTGCGGCGCTGATAGACGGCCATGCAGCCGCGTGGCTCGATCGCGACGACCGCCAGCCGATGGCTCTGAAACGTGTCTCGAACGATGTGGTCGGCGGAGGCGAAGACAGTCTCGACATTCGCGGTTCTGTAAGAGGCTTGAAAGAGCACATTGTCGCGGGTTCCCTCGTGCAACCTGGGCGCATCGGGCCCCGTGGCTTGATCGACATCGATGACCGATGGCAGTTCCTCGTAGTCGACGCGCACTAGCTCAGCGGCGTCCTCGGCGAGATACCGATTCTCGGCAATCACCACCGCGACCGCTTCGCCGACAAAGCGCACACGATCGGTCGCAAGCACCGCACGGTTTACCGGCTGATAGCCGGGCTGGGGAATGTCCGCGGTAATAGGTTTGATGCGACCAGCGAGATCCTTACCGGTGTAGACAGCGACCACGCCCTCGGCTTGGGCCGCCTCGGCGATATCGACCGCGACAACGTTGGCGTGCGCGCGCGTGCTCATCACAAACACGGCATGCAACGTCCCGGGCGGCTCCTGGATGTCATCGATGAAGACACCGAGGCCGCGTAATAGCGGATCGTCCTCCTTGCGGGGGAGAGGACGGCCAATCATGCCACTTTCGTCGCCCGCGTCACGATCAGCTGCCATGGCCGGTGCGCTCCTCCTTCAGTTTGGCCGCGGCGGCGCGGACTGCGCGCACAATGTTCACGTAGCCAGTACAGCGGCAAATATGGCCTCGCAGCGCCATGCGAACGGTCTCGTCGGAGGGATCGGGGTAGCGCGCCAGAAATTCGCGCGTACTCAAGAGGAAGCCGGGCGTGCAAAATCCGCACTGCAGAGCATGGTGTTCGTGAAACGCCTGCTGGATGAGAGACAACGGTCCGCGCGGTGCGAGCGACTCCACGGTCTCAATGACAGCGCCGTCCATTTGTACCGCAAACGTCAAGCAGCTGCGTGCGGTGCTGCCGTTGATCGAAACCGTACAGGCCCCGCAAACGCCGTGTGCGCAGCCCACATGAGTTCCGGTGAGGCGCAACTCATAGCGAAGGAAATCGCTCAGCAGCAGACGAGGCTCTACCAGCCGTTGCAGCTTTTTGCCGTTGACAGTGAGCTCGATTTTATGTCTCTGGGGCATCAGCGGTCGTTTCCGTGGGCATTGGATGCGGCCTGCCGCAGTGCACGTTCGACCAGCGACGGTAGGACGTGCCGACGGTAGCTCGCGGGGGTGTGAACGTCGCTTTCGAACTCGATACCTTCAGTGCTCAGCTGCGCGGCGGCGAGCACGGTGGCGGCGTCCAGCCTCTTGCCGACGAGGCAGCCTTCGGAAGCCGGCAGTCGTAGGGGCTTCGGTCCAACGCCGACCACAGCGATTGCGGCCTGCTCGCATCGACCGGCGTTTAGGACGAGCTTCAACGCTACCGCGACGAGCGCCAGATCGTGGTGTCGATTGGTTGCCTCTACAAAGGCAAATCGCTCGCCATCAGAAGAGATCGGAAATCTGACCTCGCGGAGCATCTCCTCGGACGCGAGAGCGGTCGTGAGATCGCCGAGGAAAAACTCGCGGGCCGGTATTTCCCGCCTGCGTTTCGGCCCTTCGGCGATCATGATGGCACCGAGGGCGACAGCGACGGCCGGCAGCTCCGCGACACGATCGGCATGAGCGAGCGAACCACCAATCGTACCGCGGTTACGGATGGGGCTTGGACCGAGAAACGGCATAGTCGCAGTGATCAGCGGGCAGCAGGTACGTACGATTTCCGAGGTCTCTGCAGTACTTTGCCGGACCATCGAGCCGAGCACGAGCACGGAGCCCTCAGAACGAATTTCGTCGAGACCGCGACAGCGACTAAGATCGATTAGCGCTTCCGGGGTTATGATCCGGAAATTCAGCAGCGGGACCAGACTCTGGCCACCCGCCAACAGACGGGCACGACCTTGGTAGCTAGCCAGAATTTCGACTGCCTCGCTCGTGCTCGCTGGGCTGAAATACTCGAAACGGCTCGGTTTCATTCGCTATCCATCACTTCGGCAGCAAGCTTCGGCAGGCTGCGAGAATTATGGACGGCGCGCCCGAGAAAGACACCGAAAACGCAACCGCAACCCCTCCGGTCAGCAACCATTTGCGAGCGAACGGCTATAATAGCCCCATTTCGCAAAAGTGATTTCACTTTCGGCTTTTGCCGGATAAAATGGCGCTTGTCAATGGGGTCGACCGTCGGAGCCGGCTCCAGCATCTGTCCACGTGCGAATCGTGCGCTCGGCCACAATCGAATCGGCATTTAAGGCCCTGGGTGGTCCTCGCGACCAGCATCGACGTGCCGACGCGCGACCTGCATTCGAACAACAGATTCGCTCCGATTCGGTGCAATCGAGTTGCTAGGCGGCGCAAACGGGCGCATTTTTCGGTGGCAGCCTGGGAGTCCGGAGCAGCCATGACCATCAAAGACGGGAAGAAAGACCAGCACGCAAAAATGAAGTGTCCCTTCGGCGGATCAGAGGAAGGGGGCGAGGGGCAAGCGGGGACGAAATCTCCCATCAGCCGCCGGGACTTCTTGAATGGTGCAGCGGTGACCGCGGCGATGATCGGCAGCGAGACTGCGCTGTCGGCCTCAGCGCTGTTGCAAGGCGAAGGACTATCCGTCCCTTCCCTTCCAGGGCTCGGCAAGGGTCCGGACGATTCGGCAGAGGAAGATTTCCTCAAGCGCGGCATCACGCCGAACGATCCGCGCTACTACCCCCCGGTTCTGTCGAAGATGCGCGGCAACCACCCGGGGTCCTTTGAGGTTCCTCACGCTACGAGAGATGGAGATTTCTGGAGCGGAGCTGCAAGGCCGGAAGCGACGGGCGAAGGGTACGATCTGGTCGTGGTTGGCGGGGGAATCAGCGGGCTCGCGGCCGCGTACTTCTTCCGAGCCTATGCCGGTCCCTCAGCACGAATTCTGATTCTGGACAACCATGATGACTTCGGCGGTCACGCCAAACGGAACGAATTCCGCATTGACGGCCGGATGCTCCTCATGAACGGTGGCACGTGGAGCATCGAGTCACCGTTCAACTATAGTCTGGAGGCCGCAGGACTACTGAGCGAATTGGGCGTGGATCCCCCGGCGCTGCAGGCCAAATGCGCCAAGCCCGCCTTCTACCGTTCACTGGGGTTAAAGCCCTCTGTGTTCTTCGACAAGGAGACCTTCGGCGTTGATCGATTGGTGGTTGGCGAGTTGGGTAACTTCTACAGTGCACAGCCTGCCACTCAGCGCGAATGGGAGTCATTCCTTCAGAAAACGCCACTTTCGCCCGAAGTCCAGCGCGACATCGTTCGGATCCAGACTGGCGCGACCGATTACCTGCCGGGCCTCACGGAGCTGGCTAAGAAGCAAAAGCTGGCCCACATGAGCTACAAGGACTTTCTACTGAATGTCGTGAAAGTCAACCCTGGTGTGATCCCGTATTATCAAACCCGTACGTGGGGCTTGTACGGCGTCGGGATTGATGCAGTGGCAGCGCTCGATCTTTGGGCGCAAGGATGGCCAGGATTCAACGGTCTCGGACTGAAGCAGGTCCCGGAAGACGGCTTTCTACTGAGTTTCACGGCCGCAGGAGGCGTCGCGCAGAATACGAAACCCTACTCCTTCCATTATCCGGATGGCAACGCCTCCATCGCCCGTTTACTGGTGCGATCCCTGGTTCCCGGCTCGGCGCCCGGACAAACTGCCGAGGATATCGTGACGGCCAAATTCGATTACAGCCGTCTGGATCGTCCTAGCAACCAGGTTCGAATCAGGCTGAACTGCCCCGCGGTGCGCGTGCGTAATTTGGGCGATCCTGAATCGGCAACGGAAGTGGAAGTCGCCTATTCGCAGAACGGCGGACAAGGAAAAGTGTACTCAGTCCGCGGAAAAATGGCCGTCATGGCCTGCTACAACACCATGATCCCTTTCCTCTGTCCGCAGCTTCCCACTCAGCAGAAACAGTCGCTGCTATATGCCGTCAAAGTGCCATTGATCTATACAACGGTGGCGCTTAGAAACTGGCGCGCGTTCGCGGAGCTCGGCATTCAGGGAGCCTCCTGCCCAGGTATGTACCACAATAGCATCGAGCTGAATTCTGTCGTAGACATCGGCGACTTTACCAGTCCTAAGTCTCCCGACGAACCGATCCTCGCGCGCATGGTACGAACGCCTTGTCATCCCGGTCTTTCCGCGCGCGATCAGCAGGAGATGGGCCGGTACGAGCTTTTTAGAACGCCCTTCGAGACTTTCGAACGCAACATCCGTGACCAGTTGGGCCGAGTGTTGGGCAGTGGGGGCTTCGATCCAGCGCGCGATGTGGTGGCCATCACGGTCAACCGCTGGTCACATGGCTACGCCTATGAATACACCCCGCTGTGGGATCCGGGCTGGCCGCCGGGGCGATCGCCTTGCGAGATCGGCCGGAAGCGCTTCGGCCGCATCGCCGTTGCCAATTCCGATGCGGCAGCCGCTGCGTACACCGATCAGGCCATCAATCAGGCGTTTCGGGCCGTCAATGAGTTGCTCGGCAGAGAAAGCCAAACAGCGCAGCTGCCGTCATCCCGGGGGTCTATCGCCCGGTAGGCTCCGGCTTGGTGAACGAGGCGTCAGTGCCATCGCACCCTCACGCTTTCCTGTTCGGCGCGCCGCATTATCGATCTGCTGACGAACACTCGGGACCCGTCAGGCTAAGCAGTCGCGCGGCATTACCGCCCAGCACTTTCTGCCGGGCGTCCAGATCGAGGTGCCCGAGCAATCGCAGCGGATCGGGCTCGGCCATGTCGAACGGATAGTCGGTTCCCATCAGAAGCCGCTCAGGGCCGTATATCTGCAGCAGAAAATCGACCTGCCGCCGATCGAAGACGACGGTGTCGAAGTAAATGCGACGCAGGTATTCGCTCGGGGGCTTCGTGATTATCTGTCGGCAATCATCACGCTCGCGCCAGGCATGATCCATCCGCCCCCAATATGCCGGCAGGTACCCTCCCCCGTGGGCGACGCAGAGCTTCAGCCCCGGATACCGCTCGAGCACGCCACCGAAAATCAGATGACTGACGGCGATCGTGGACTCGAGCGGGTTTCCGATCAGGTTGTTCAGATAGTGCTCGCGCAGCCGCTGTCCCTGAGTAAACCCCAGGGGGTGGATGAAAAGCAGTACGCCGAGTTCTTCGGCGGCGGCAAAGAAGGGCCGGAACTCCGGCTCGGCGAGCTCTCGCCCTGCCACATTCGAGGAGATCTCGATGCCGCGAAATCCGAGTTCCCCGACACAGCGCCTCATCTCCAATATGGCGAGCTCCGGCGCCTGCAGCGGAACTGTTCCCATGCCCACCATGCGCTTCGGGTGCCGTGCGACCGCTGCGGCGATTCCGTCGTTGACGATTCGGGAGGCCTGGCGGCCTATTTCGGGATCCGCATGATAGTAGTATTGGGTCGGAACCGGTGAAACCGCCTGCACGTCCACACCCAAGCGGTCCATGTCCGCGATGCGCTGTTCTGCCCCATTCAGTACGGGGCCGATGCATTGGAAGAGGCGCCTGTTGACCTCATCGGTGCTCGGCGTGCTGAAGGTCTGGATGGAAATCTCACCTGCCGAGTAGGGACGCATGAGCTCGCCCGCCGCGGGGATGTTGAGGTGGGCGTGAATGTCAACGACGAGGGTTTTGCCCTCCCGACTGACGACGGCCGTAGCGCCCCGATGGGCTTCTCCCGCGGATGAACACTGCGCCGACTGCGTCATTTGAGGAGATCCAGAGTTTCTGAGCCGCTCTGGCGGTTCGTAGCTGGCATCGTGGCACTAACTCATCTCAGCTCGTGATGAACTTGCCGTACGTCGGCTTTCGGCCGCGTGCATCTTCGTCCACTACCCTGTTTCGCTGTCGCCCCAGATAGGTGATTTCGCTCTCGATGATGTCGCCGGCCCTAAGGTAGCGATGACCATGCATCGCCCCATTCCCCGGCGGGGAGCCCGTCAGCAGCAGGTCACCAGGGGTGATGTTGATTCGCTCCGAGGCATAGGACAGGATCTCTTCCACCGAGAAGATCATGTCTGTAATGGGCCAGTCCTGCTTGACCTCCCCGTTGACGCTCAGCTTGATACGGACTTTGCTGCGGTCGACGAATTGCTTCGGCACGATAAACGGACCTATTGGCTTAAACGTCGGCTGATTCTTGCTGACCCAGTCGTAGCCCCATTTAACGTCGGTGCGCCGAAACTCATCCACCGTACCGAGATCGTTCACCATGACATACCCGGCGACCAAACTACCGGTCTCGCTCGGCTTCAGATAGCGACCGGAGCTTCCGAGAATCACCGCAAACTCCAGCTCCCAGTCGAGCTGCTCACCGACGAGAGGATGGCTCACATCATCGTACGCACCCACCAGCGCCGAATGCAGTCCCGTCCAGAAGAAGGGCATACCTTCGCGCGCGCGTCGATCGACTTCGGCCAGATTTCGCTGAAAAAAGTCTGCGTCGCTTTCGCCGGCTTTCCGGTTGTGCTGATTGAACTTGTTGTGAGTCATCATCTCCGCGACGTGCTGCCGGTAGTTAGCTCCGGCGGCGAGCACGTTGGGATGCGCGATTGGCTTTAACGCCTTGAGAGCCGCTAACTGCAGGGGCGCGGCGTCGCCTCGGTTCGCGCGGTCGTGAAGCAGGTCGAATGCCCGCTCCCAATCATCGAACACGGCGTGGGTGTCGCGATACAAATCGGACACATCGAAAGCCGTGCCATCCGGGCGGACGACGGCCGGAAACGGGGTTCCCGCACCGGAGCTGAACGTGCCGATTCCAAAGCTGCCCGCCGCGAGCCCGGTTGCCGGATGAAATGAGTCAGGCATGTGCTGCATCTCCAGACCCCTCCTCACGCGAGTTGTATCGCTGCGAGGCACGATCTATTACCACACGTCGTCGCGGCGGCGCTCTTCGGCATCACCGCACCCGGGAGACCTGGGGCCTCAGTGGCGCTATCTCCTCCTTGCCGAAGCGGTAAGGACCGAGGGAGGCGAGGAGAACGCAACAGACGGCAAGGCCACTCAAGGCAGTCCAAATAGCGCTGTGATAATTTCGCGAGAGGTCGTACAGCATTCCGACGACAGCGGGACCGACCGCGGTGCCGATGGTGAAGCATCCGAAGAAGATGCCGTAAAGACGCCCGAACTGCCGAATGCCAAAGAATCGCGTGGTGTAGTACGCGGCCAGCTGCACTTCGGCACCGAGCGCGAGACCGATCAGCGCACTTCCGGCAACGTACGCGGCGTCATTCCTGGCGACCCCGACGACGAGAATGCCGGCGATCCCGCAGGCGAACCACACCATACCGGCCTTGGGCGATTCCGCCCAGTCGAGCATGGCGCCGCAGCCGATCCGTCCCGCGATTTGAGCGATCGCCAGGCTGGAGACCATGGAGCCGGCAACCACGAGACCGAGGCCGCGATCGTGGAGCATCGGCACGAGGTTCGAGACGATGCCGTTCACGGCCGCCGCGCTGAGAAGGAAGATGGCGCACAGGATCCAGAGAGTGGCGGTCCGGCAGGCCTGCCGCGCCGTCATTCCCGGCTCGGCGGCTGACGCCAAGCCCCGTTCGGGCTGCTGCGATTCCTCCCCACGAAAGAAGAAATACACCGCTGGCCACGCGAGAAGCACGAGCAGAAGCGAAAGGCTCAGCCGGGCGGCGCGCCAGCCGAACTGCTCGATCACCGCGGAGACCAGGGGCATGATGAAGGCAGCACCGATGCCCGTTCCACTGAGCGCAATGCCAATCGCGAGGCCGCGATTCGCGCCGAACCTCCTCGAGATGGCTTTCACATAGAACGTCGGTGACTGCACGACACTGAGGACACCGGCCGCGATCGAAACCATCACATACTGGACCAGACTGCCATTGAGCCCCGCGAGCAATGCGTTGGCCAGTGCATACAGCAGAATGCCGGGGAGCAGTATCCGGCGAATGCCCCACCGATCACCCATGGCGCCGATCATGGGTGCCGCAACCGCACTCAACACCCCGCCCAGAGCGAAGCCGATGAAGTATTCGGCCCGTGACCAGCCGAACTCGTGAGTCATCGGCGGTAGGAAGCTGCCATTCGGGAAGAATGTGATCGGACCCGCGCCCACGCACATCGCCAGCAACGAGGCGGCGACGATCGTCCATGGGGCTACGCTCTTACGAGAGCGCAAAATCGCGAGCGCCATCAACCCGCCTGCGACTGCAGCGGCGAGGCGGTCACCCAGGGCCGCTCGAGCCCGCCCGTGATGAAATTGATGCGCAGATTCGGATCCGTCTCGGGAAAGTCGGTGCGTCGGTGCAGTCCCCGCGTCTCGCGCCGCTCGAGCGCCGCGGTGTAGATCCAGCGTCCCGTCGCCGCCATCGCGCTGACTTCGCGCGACTTCAGGGCCTCGCGCGCATCGAGCGAGGCGATGCCCTCTACCGCTGAGCTCCAAGTCGCTGCGAGCGCCTCCAGCGAGCGCTTCAATTGAATCTCGTGCCGGAAGGCGTTCTTCTCCAGCGGCAGTATCTCAGCCTGGACCGACCTGAGCAGCTCGGCTGCGGATGCCCGGGAAGAGCGCAGCGGCCTTAAGCCCGCGCCACCCAACCCCTCAAGCTCGCGAAAATTCTGCCCGCCTCCATGGCGGCGGGCAAACTTCGCCGCGGCGGCCCCCGCCCGCTTGCCGGATGAGAGGCACCATGCCAGCGCCGAGCCTGCGCCGCTCATCGCCGCGCCGGTCAGTCGGATGCGCTCAGTGACGTCGCCGGCTGCAAAGAGTCCCGGAGCCGCGGTTCCGCATTCCGCATCGATTCGAACACCACCCGTCGCCCTGACGGTGCCCTCGTACCGCAATTCCACCGGCCAGAGGGTCGAGAAGGGATCGATGTTCATCCGGTCGAAATAGACGTAGAAGTTCTCC
>Ga0335078_10004503_pt1 | contig 20642 bp, 16 predicted proteins | sample Lox_Sample_32_FD_206711 | JGI IMG/M metagenome (GOLD analysis project Ga0335078, IMG submission 206711) | Soil microbial communities from Loxahatchee National Wildlife Refuge, Florida, United States - Lox_Sample_3.2 | ecosystem: Environmental > Terrestrial > Soil > Wetlands | place: USA... | reverse complement strand
TTGCAAAGTGGGGCGTCTCGTCGAGATCAAAATTTGGTCTCCGGTGACGCTCGCCGAGACGGACCCGTGGGGCGTCGCGCACGACGCGGTGATCGCGCGCGTCGACGGTCCGTACGTGTGCTTCGTCGATCTCGTCGACGCGACCGTGTTCCCGCCGGACGTGGTCGAGGGTTACGTGAAGACGATGAAGAACGAGCCGCGGCTCGTCCGCACCGGCACGCTCCTCAACGAGAGCCCGACGTTCGGCATGCAGATCCAACGCATGATCCGCGAAGCGAACAACCCCGAGCGCCGCGCGTTCCGCGAGACGCGCGAGCTCTTCGATTGGCTCGGCGAAAAACTCGACCGCGCCGAGCGCGACCGCCTCCGCGAGCTCCTCCGCGCGCGCGGCATGCGACTCTCGCTTCCCGCATGAGCCTCGCGTCGCTCGTGCGGCTCGCGCGTCCAAGAGGGACCGCGCTCGTGCTCCTCGGCCCGCTCACGGGTTACGGATTCGCGCATTGGGATCTCGAGCTCGAGGACGCGCGCCGCCCGCTCGCGATCGCGATCGCGAGCGTCGCGTGGATTCTTCTCAGCGCGGGATCGCTCTGGCTCAACGCGGATCTCGACGGCGACGAAGGCGGCGCGCTCTTCGCGTCGCGCGTCGCGAAGAGACCGAAGGGGCTCGTCGCGTTCGGGTACGGGGCGCTCGTCGCCGCGACGGCGGTCGCGTTCGCGGCGGACGCGCGCGCGGGCGCGGCGTGCGCCGCGTGCTCGGTCCTCGCGGTGCTCTATTCGCACCCGCGTACGAAGTGGAAGGCGCATCCGTTCTTCGGTCCCGCGGTGAACGTCGCGGGCTACGGCGTGCTCTCGTTTTTGGCGGGATGGTCGGTCGCGCGCGTCCCGATGACCGCGCGCGCGATCGCCGCGACGATCATCGTGTCGACGTTCGTGCTCGGGATGTGCTTCGCCGCGCAGGCGTATCAACGCGACGACGACGCGCGCCGCGGGTACCACACGCTCGTCGTTTCGCGGGGACCTGCCGCGTGTCTGCGCGTCGCGACCGCGTGCACGCGCGCGTCGGTCATGGGCGTCGCCGCGATGTGCGCGCTCGGCGCGTTCCCGCGCGTCGTGCTCCTCGGGCTCGTGCCGTACGCGCTCGCGGAGATCGCGATGGCGCGATGGCGTCGCGCGCCGGACGGCGGATCGCCGGCGCACGCCGTGTCGTTCGCGCTTCGCATGCTCGCGACCGCGTGCACGCTGGTCGCGCTCGCGACGTTCGACGCGATGGTCGGGTAGCGCGCGTTCAGTTCACGACGATCGCGCAGCGTCCGTTGATGCACTGATCGCCGGTGTCGCAGCAGTCGGACGACGTCGTGCACGCTTCGTATTCGTTCGAGCATCCGCCGGGCGGCGGAACGCACGTGAGCGGACCGCCGTCGTCGCTGCGGCAGTAGCCGCCGCAACACTCGTCGCCCGACTGACAACCCGCGCCGTTCTGCTTGCACGGATCGAGAACCCAGAAGCCGCGCAAGTTGTCCGACGTGTGCTCCTGCCCGTCGAGGAAGAACGCGGGGTGCGAGCCGTCTTGTCCGGCGGGCGTGTTGATGTCGAGCGCCGCGACCCAGAGCTTTCCGTACTCGTCGCCGTTGTCTTGCGACGGGAGCGTGTTGCCGTACGAGCGGTGGCTCGTGAACACGATCCAGAAGTATCCGCCGACCGCCTCGGGCAGCACCGTCGGCGCGAAGGAGAGGTTCGGATCGTTCGCGGGCAGGTAGGTCGAGTTGCCGGAGTAACCGTCGAGCGCGTCGAGCCTTCGAATCGTCTTCGACGCGAGCTCCACTGCGTACACGTCGCCGGTCGCGCCGTTGTCCGTCTCGAAGTTCTCGTTCGATCCGACGTGGTACACGAGGTACTGCGAATCCGGCGTGAACGCGGGCCACGCGACGTACGAGCCCGAGTGCGTCGCGACGTCGACGAGGTTCGAGAACGTCTTCGTGTTGTTGTCGAAGCTCATCACCGAGAGCGTCGCGCCGGCGTCCTTGTCCTCGTGGACGAACGCGATCATCTTTCCGTCCGGCGAGAACGCCGTCGTGCCGCCGTTCTTGATCACGCCGTCCCAACCGGGCGCCGCGATGTTCGCGCCGGTCGACGTGCTGTAGAGCTTCGACGCGCCGCCGAGCCACGTGCGGTACGTCGTCGCGCTCATCACGAACGATCCGTCGGGGTAAATCCCGCCGTACGTGAAGATCTCGCCGGCCGCGGCTTTGATGACCGCCGCGTTGTTCTTCAAATCGTAGCTCGCGCTCGACGACGCGAGCGCCACGTTCGCGACGAGCGTCGAACCATCGGCGCTCGCGGTGTGACAGACGTTGCCGCACCCTTTCTTCACCATCGTCGGCGTCGTCGTTCCCGGTTGGATCTTCATGATGCCGACCGAGCCCGCGCCGCCCAAAATCTGCGAGTCGTACGTCTCGTAGTAAATCGTCCCGCGAAGGCTCCCTTGCGCGACGTACCACGTCTCCGTTTGCGGGCCGGTGACTTGGCCGTTCAAGATCTTCGTCGCTTCGACCTTCACCGGATCTTTGCTCGACTGCACCGCGCCCATCACCGCGTCCCACATCGTTTGCGACATCGAGACTTGCACCGGGCTCGACGCGCCGAAGTAGCCTTGGTAGTCGAGCGTCGAGCACGAGATGTGGACGTAGACGTTGCTCGCGCCGCCGGTTCCATCGAGCTGCAGCGACGCGGACAAGAGACCGCGCGCGAACATCGTCTGGTCGTACGGGTAGAGCCACTTGAATCCGGAGTCGGCAGTTCCTCCGCCTTGGAGCTGCGTTTGCGTCGCGCCGGGCACGTTGCCTTCGTTGTCGACGAGCGTGCACACGCCTTGGTTGCACGTTCCGCCCGCGGCGACGCACGTCGCGTCGCACGTCGTGATGGGCGCGCCGTCGGCCGAGACGGGGCCGTCGCTGCCGAAGATCACGTCGCCGTTGTTGAACGGCGAGTCGGACGACGGACCGCCGTCGCTTCCGTCTCCGAAGTGGTTGCTGCCGCACGCGGGGAACAGCGCGGCGAATCCGAGGCACACGGAGAGTACGACTTGCGCAGACCGCATGCGCCATCATGACCGCACGCGCCCGCTTCCGTCGAGGTTTTCGGTCTTGTTCGAACGCTCCGAGCCTATTTTTTCAGTTGGGCGAGCACGCGGCGCTTGATTTCGTCGCCGGTCCAAGCGGGGAGGGTCGCGCGGAGCGCTTCGTCATATTCCGCGGGATCGAACGCCGTCACGCCGTCGTGGAGCGCGCTTTTCGCGGCGGCGTACGCCTTCCGCGGGTTTGCCTCGAGCTCGCGCGCGCGGGCTTCGGCGGTCTCGCGCGGAGCGTCCGCGAGCTCGTCGACGAGCCCGAGGCGCAAAGCGTCCTTCGGCGCGTGGAGCGCGCCGCGCAGAATCACCTCGTGCGCGCCGCGCGGCGGCACGCGGTGCGAGACGATGCGGAAGATCTTCGGCGGGAACACGAGCCCGAGCGCCACCTCGTTGAGCCCGATGCGCGCGCGCTCGTTCGTCGTCATCACGCGGTAGTCGCAGCACAGCGTGATGACGCATCCGCCCGCGATCGCGTGACCCGCGACGCACGCGATCGTCGGCGCGGGGTAATCGAAGAGCGTCGCCATGAGATCGTCGACGAGGCGCACGAAGCGCGTCATGCCCGCCGCGTCGAGCGACGCGATCTCCTTGAGATCGAGCCCCGCGGAGAACACGTCGCCCGCGCCGGAGAACAGAATCGCGTCGCCGCGCGCGCGTTCGACGCGGGCGAGGATCGACTCCATCATCTTCGTCGACAGCGCGTTTTTCCCCGGGCCCTCCAGCGTGATTTCGAACATGCGCTATCTTCGCACGCATGCGTTACTTGCACACGATGCTGCGCGTTCGCGATCTCGACGTCGCGCTCGATTTCTTCGTGAACAAGCTCGGGCTTCGCGAGCTTCGACGACGCGAGAGCGAGCAGGGCCGCTTCACGCTTTGCTTCGTCGCGGCGGACGATGGCGGCGCCGAGATCGAGCTCACGTACAACTGGGATCAAAAAGAGCCGTACCCGACGGGACGATTCTTCGGACACCTCGCGTTCGAGGTCGACGACATCTACGCGACGTGCGCGACGCTCGAGAAGAAGGGCGTCGACGTGCTGCGCCCGCCGCGCGACGGCAAGATGGCGTTCGTGAAATCGCCCGACGGACACTCCATCGAGCTCCTACAGCGCGGCGCCGCGCTCGCCCCGCAGGAACCGTGGGCTTCGCGGAAGAATCAAGGCGAGTGGTGACGCGCCGTCAACGCCGGAACGAAAATCCGATGAACGGCGTCGCGACGTAGACCGCGCCGGTCACGCCGACGTACGTCCCGAAATCGATTTGCACGTCGCGCCCGATCGGCGCGAGCGCGCCGAACCCGAGCTGCACGTCGAAGCCCGTCGCGTAGACGTCGGCGAACGCCGAGAACGGCCCGACGACTTTGTGCGTGATCGCGCTGGCGAGCACGAGGAGCGCGTGCGGTGAGCGATCTTGCGCCAGGATCCCGGCGTTCATCTCGAGCTCGAATCCGAGCGGCAGGTCCCAACCCCAAAAGACGAGCGCGCCGCCGCGCAGCGGATCGCGATGCGACATCGGGACGAAGATCGTCGGCACGAGCGTCATCGCGGGGATCGCGCCGTTCTCCTTCAAGAAGTTGATCTTCACGCGCACGTTGAGCGGACCGGGCGCGTCGAAGTGCGCGTCGTCGAGGACGTAGTCGGCGTGCTTGAAGATCAGTTGAAGATCGACGCGCGAGAACAAACCGAACTTGTAGTTGTCCTCGAGGAGCGCGAGGTGCGTCTTCGGATCGGAGCCGTCGAGCGTTCCGCCGAGCTGCAGCGCGCCGACGGCGCTCTCGAACTGCGCGTGGCCAGCGGGCACGGTGTGCGGCGTGTCGGTTTGGTGCGGTCGGTCGGTGTCGATCGTCTCGAGGCACGAATCGGGGAGAGGCGCGACGAGGCTGTAGAAGCCGTCACAAGGAAACACCGCGGCACTATAGCCGCGTGCTCCGGAATGGTGCCGCTTCTGCGGCGCGGCGCACGAAGGGGCCACGCTCGGCTGCGGCGGGGACGAGCTGACCTGCGGCGAAGCCGGAGCAGCTCGAACGTCTTGAAACTTTCTTCTTCGACCGACGTCGCGCGCGCGGAATTGCTGACGGGTCCGCGACGTCAGGGTCGCAGCAAGAGCGCGGTGCGAACGAGCTCCGAGAGCTCGACGCGCTCGATCGCCTCGAGCGTCGGCGACTGCGGAACGGTGATCGCGTTGAGCTTCTGATCTTGCGCGCCGCGCGTCTTCGAGAGCGCGATGCCCGGCGAGAAGGTGACGAACGCGCGCACGCCGGGTTTGTTCGCGCGCAACTCGCGCCACGCGGTGGCGACGCGGCGACCCGCCGCGCGCTCCCACCCGTTCGCCGCGAGCGTGCGAAGGAGCGCGCGCGCCGGCACCACCGTGCCCGCGAGCCCCTTGAGCGTCGCCGCCGCGTCCGCGAGCGTCCCCGCGAAGACGAAGCGCCCGAGCTGATCGAACGGCTGAAGGATCTCGTAATCGGCGAAGAGCGTGCCCCAGCGCGCGCGGAGCTCGTCGCTCATGTCGATGGGGTGCGGGATCGAAATCGCGGACGACGGATCGAGCGCGATGGTGAGGTCGTCGAAGTCGGCGTACGTCCCGTCCTCGACGATGCGAAACGTGCGGACCGCGTCGCCGACGATCGCCGCCCACACGAGGCGCCGCGCGGCGTGCACGAGGAGCGGGTGCTTCGCCCAGCGCGCTTCGAGCGCAGAGGCGGTGAACCGCTGGCGCTCGATCATCGCGCGTTCGAGTCGCCGAAGCTCCGCTTTCACGAGCGTGCTCGTCGTCGCGCGGAGGCGGTTGAAGCGCGCGGTGGCGTCGCGCACGCGCGCGGGGTCGTCCGTCTTCGACGCGCGGGGGACCTGCGCCACGCGACGTCCATCCGGCAACACCACGCGCGGAACGAACGACTCGTCGAGCACGACGCGCACGACCCGTCCGCCGAGATCGAGCAACCCTTCGCCGCGCGCGTCGAGCCCGAGATCGATCGGCGCGTCGAGCCCGAAGTCCGTCGCGCCGTCGCGCGCTTCGCGTACGGCGCTCTTGAGGACGTCGCTGCGCGCGTCACCGGCGATTGCGTCGAGCTGGACCTTCGCTTCGTCGCCGCCGATCGCGGCGAGCACGGCGACGAGCGTGACGCACGCGCGCGGATCCGCGTGCGTCCATTCGCGAACGTACGGCGCGAGGCGCATCACGGTGTCCTCGGTCGCGAACGCCGCGAGCGAGAGCGCCATCCATTCGAGGTTGCGCTTTCGCCCGTGTCGAAGCCACGCGTAGAAGAGCGCCCACGCGAGATCCTCGAGCGACCGAGGATCGAGCGCGCCGCGCAAGACGTCGATCCCGGCGTACGGCAGATCCACGCCGCGCGCGCGCAGCACGTCGACGACGAGCTCCGTGGCGCGCCGCGGGAGAACGCGGCCTTCCTTCGTGCGGAGCGGCGGAAGCGCCGCCGCGCGGAGCCACGCCGCTGCGTTCGCGGGTCGCACGTCGAGGCGCGCGAGCGGATCGCCGAACGCGAAGTCGAGCGCCGCGCGCTCCGCCGCTTCGCCGTAGCGCGCTGCGACCGCGCGCACGACGTCCGGATGCTGCGCAGCGATCCAACGAAGCGCGCGACGCGCGACGTTCCTGCCGCGACCGGCGCGTCCGAACGCGACCGGAATCAGCGCGATCGCCGCGGTCTCCGCGTGCGCCGCGAGCCACGCCTTCGCGCGCTTCGCCCACGGACGCCTGCGCGCCATCACGCGCGCGCACACGAGCGCGGTGCGCGGCGCGTCCACGCGCAGGCACGACGAGAACAACCGATCGTCGTCGCTCGTGAGCGGATCGCGTCGATAGAGACCGTCGAGCGCTCTCTCTCCGAACCGCGCGAGCAAGAAATCCGGCGGCCGATAATAGAGCATGCACCCCGCGCTCCAGAGCGCGAGGCGTCGTTCGTCGGGGAGCTCGAGCACGAGCCAGCTCTTGTTCACCCAGCGCGGCCACACGTCGACGTACTTCTGGTGCACGGGGAGCGCGTCGAGCTCGGCGAGCTCCTCGGGCGTGATGTCGCGCACGACGGCGCTCGTGTTGGCGACCGCGGGCGACGCCGCGATGCGCTCGCGCTCGCCCGGCTCCCACGCGATCGACGGGATGTGCGGAAGCATCGGGAGCTCGACGGTCGCGTCGCCCGCGCGCGCGCGAAGCCACGGCGGATCGCGCAAGAGCTCCGGTGCGTCGTCCATCGTGCCTTCGTCGCGACGCGCTTCGTTCGCGTGTCCGGCGAGGAGCGCGCGCGCCGCATCGCCGGCGATGCTCTTGCTGCGCGCCTCTTTCGCGAGCGCGTCGCGCGCGAGCTCCGCGTGCGTCTCGAAGTAGGCGACGACATGACGACCGAACCGCGCGTGCCGCGTGTACGGCGCGAGCACCGCGGCCATCTGAGGGCTCACGATGGATGTCATGGCGCACGCGAGCTGTTGCATGTTGACGTCGAGCACGGTGCGCCCGCTCGCGATGGTCGCCTTCGCGAGCGCCGCGAGCACGCGAGTCGCCGCGTCCGGCTCGAACGCGACGACGAGATCGCACGCGTACACCGGCGAAGCGAGCAGGTAGTTCGTCGGCGCGATGTGCTCGATCAGCGCGATGGCCACGCGCTCGTCGGCGATGGACGCGAGGAGCGGAGCGACGTCCGCTTGTTGGTTCGGCGTCTTCGGCGCGCGCATGAAGAGCGTCGCGTCCTCTGCCGCCCACGCGGGCTCCGTGGGGAACGTGTAATCGAGCACGGCGCGGCGCGAGGCGTCGGTCTCCTTCTCTCGCTCGGCGAGCGCCAAGGCGCGCATCTCGTCGTACGCGGCGGGCTCCACGCGGCACACGATGCGCCGCATCGTCGCCCACGAGATGTCCAAGAAGCGCGTCGGCGTGGAGGATCCCGTGAGCATCCACCACCACGCGTCTTTCTCGCGTCCGCTGGAGATCGTCCACCGCTCCGCCGCGATCCGCGCGCGGAGCGCGAAAGGTCCGCCGAAGCGCGACGCGACGAGCGGCAAAAGGGTCGCGCGCCGATGAAGCATCGCCTCCGCTGCCGCGATCACCTCGATCGGCGTGTCGTCCTCGAGCTCGCCGCGCTCGAGGATCGCGTCCGCGGCGCGCTCCATCGGAACGCGCGCGTCGCCGCGGAGCTCCCAACCTTTCAGCCAGTGCGAACGAACCTCGCTCCACGCCTTCTTCGCGTCGCGCACGATGGCTTTCACGTCGAGCCGTCGCGGTCGCGCGAGCGGGTGTCCGCGCCGCTCGTGGACGTAGCGCGAGAAGCCGCTCGCGGGAACGACGCGCGCGGTCACGACCGCTCGGCGCGCTTCCACACGTAATAGGTGAGCGCCGATCCGCCCGCGCCCGCGAACCACGCGTAGTCGAACACCGGCCGGAGAAACGGAACGACGATCCCGATCCACGCGAGCGCGCACCCGACGAGCGTCGCGACGATCGCCGGCGTCCCGATCTTCGAATACGCGCCGCCCTCGCGGTACAGATCCGCGACGACGAGCTCCTTCTTGCGCAAGATCCAATAATCGCAGACGAGCACGCCCGCGATCGATCCGAGGCCGCCGGAGTAACCGAGGAGCCACGTGTAGATGTATCCGCGCGGATCGTGAGCGAGCTTCCACGGCATCATCAAGACGCCGATCACGCCCGTCGCGATGCCGCCCATTTTGAACGAGACGTGCTTCGGCGCGAGGTTCGCGAAATCGTTCGCGGGCGACACGACGTTCGCCGCGATGTTCACGCTGAGCGTCGCGACGACGATCGTGAACATCGCGACGCCGACGAGCACGGTGGAACGAAAGTGCCCGATGAGCTCGACGGGATCCCAAATCGTCTCGCCGTAGATCACGAACGTCGCGCTCGTGATGACGACGCCCATCGCGGAGAAGAGCGTCATCGTCGTCGGGAGGGCCACGACCTGTCCGATCGCTTGCTCGCGCTGGGATCTGCCGAACCGCGTGAAGTCCGGCATGTTGAGCGAGAGCGTCGCCCAAAATCCGACCATCGCTGTGACGCTCGGCGCGAACGCCTTGAAGAACGCGCCCGACGTCGGGAAATGATTCGGCGCGCTCATGATGGGACCGAGCCCGTGCGCCGAAGAGATCGCCCACACGACGAGCGCCGCGGTCATCACGAGCACGAAGGGCGCGGCGAGGTTCTCCACTTTGCGCAAGACCTCCATGCCGCGCACGACGATGAGGATGTTGATGCTCCAGAAGAGCGCGAACGCGATCCACTCGCTCACGAAGTGACCGCCGGGCTGCGCGCTGCCGAACGCGGTCGGCCATCCGGACCAAATCGTGCGGAAGAAGACGTGGAGCGCTTCACCGCCGATCCACGCATTGATCCCGAACCAACCGCACGCGACGAGAGCGCGCATCACCGCCGGCACGTTCGCGCCCGACGTCCCGTACGCCGCGCGCGCGAACACCGGAAACGGAATTCCGTATTTCGTTCCCGGGTGCGAGTTCAGAAGAATCGGCGCGAGCACGATCAGATTTCCGACGAGGATCGTCGTGAGCGCTTGCCACCAGTTCATTCCGATTTCGGGCGCAATGAGACCGGCCGCGAGCTTGTAGGTCGGAATGCAGTGCGCCATCGAGATCCAAAGCGCGGCGAACGTGTAGGTCGTCCACGTGCGCTGCGCGATGCGCGTCGGCGCGAGATCGTGGTTGTAGAGCGGTGATTGCTCGAGCGACTTCGTCGCTTCGTCGGTGAGCTCGACGCGCCCGTCGGGCTGCGCGACTTGGGTCGCAGCGGTCATCGCGCGTTGCACTCCGGCCACCGCATGAGCGCGCGCTATACCACAGCGCTTCGCTGTGCCGCGTGCGCGGTCGAAACAGCGACCTCGTGTGAACGGAGTGACATCAGTTCAGTATGGCAAAGTGCGCGCGTTGCGATAGAACGCCGTCCTTCGTTCGTCGTGGCGCGTCCTCTTTAACGTGGGAGGCGCCCCGAACTGCAGGAGTGGCGATGGCGGACCTCGCGCGCGATCGATCGGAATCGGCATTTGGCGACTACAAGGGCGAGTACTCGCGCGAGCAAGCCGTCGCCGAAGCCAATCGTTGTCTGTTTTGCACCGACGCGCCGTGCACGAAGGCGTGCCCGACGCACATCGACGTTCCGCAGTTCATCCGAAAGATCGCGACGGACAACCTGAAGGGATCCGCGAGGACGATCTTCGAGTCGAACATCCTCGGAATGAGCTGCGCGCGCGTTTGCCCAGTCGAGGTCTTGTGCGTCGGCGACTGCGTCTTCAACGCGATGCACATGCCGCCGATCAACATCGGCAAGCTCCAACGCTTTGCGACGGACGCCGCGTTCGAATCGCATTGGACGTTCTTCGAGGCCGGCAGAGACACGGGCAAGAGCGTCGGGTTGATCGGCGGAGGACCCGCGTCGCTCGCGTGCGCGCACGAGCTTCGCCGGTTCGGGCATCGCGCGACGATTTACGAAAAGCGCGACACGCTCGGCGGCCTCAACACGACCGGCGTCGCGCCTTACAAGATGAAGGCCGATCGCAGCATCGAAGAGATCGCGTGGATCCTGTCCATCGGCGGCATCGACGTGAAGACGGGCACGGACGTCGACGCCGCGATGCTCGCGGATCTCGAGAAGAAGCACGACGCGCTCTTTTTCGGCGTCGGCCTCGGCGAAGACACGGCGATGAATGTGCCCGGCGCGGATTTGCAAAACGTCTTCGGCGCGGTCGCGTGGATCGAGCGCATGAAGACGACGCGCATCTCGGTCGAAGGGATGAAGCACGCCGTCGTCGTCGGCGGCGGAAACACCGCGCTCGATTGCGTGCGCGAAGCGCGCGGTCTCGGCATCGAACGCGTGACGATGCTCTACCGCGGAACCGAAGCGCACATGAGCGGCTACATGCACGAGTGGAAAGCCGCGGAGACCGAGGGTTGCCGCGCGGAGTGGCAAGCGCTTCCCGTCGCGTTCGAAGGCCAAGGCAAAGTGCACGGCGTGAGGTGCGTGAAGCTCGACGCGCAGAAGAAGCCCATCGCGGGAACGGAGTTCTCCATGCCGGCGGACCTCGTCTTGATCGCGATTGGCCAATCGAAGCTCGACGCGACGATGAAGAGCATCGCCGGAAAGAAGAACTGCTTCGTGGGCGGTGATTTCCAAAACGGCGGCAAAGAAGTGGTGAACGCCGCGGCCGAAGGCAAAGCCGCCGCGCACGCGATCGACGCGTTCTTGAAAGGGCGATGACGATGCCGGACCTCTCGACCAACTGCGGCGGGATCCACTCGCCGAATCCGTTCTGGCTCGCGTCGGCTCCGCCGGCGAACTCCGCGGGGCAAGTGCAGCGCGCGTTCGACGCGGGATGGGGCGGCGCCGTTTGGAAGACGCTCGGCCAGCCGATTCAGAACGTGTCGAGCCGCTTCGGCGCGACGAACGTCCGCGGCGTGCAAGGCGCGGGCTTCAACAACATCGAGCTCATCACGGACCGCTCTTTGGAGATCAACTTCAAAGAGATTTACGACACCAAGAAGAAATATCCGAAGCACGCGATCATCGTCTCGCTCATGGTCGAGACGAAGGACGAGTGGAAGGACATCATCAAGCGCTCGATCGACGCGGGCGGCGACGGCATCGAGCTGAACTTCGGTTGTCCGCACGGCATGTGCGAGCGCGGGATGGGCTCGGCGGTCGGACAAGAGCCGAAGGTGAACCAAGAGATCACGTCGTGGGCCGTCGAGTTCTCGAGCATTCCCGTCTTGGTGAAGCTCACGCCGAACGTCTCGGACATTCTCCCGCACGGTCTCGCGGCGAAGCGCGGCGGCGCGCACGGCGTGTCGCTCATCAACACGATCAAGAGCATCATCGGCGTCGACATCGATCGCTTCGTGCCCGAGCCGCGCGTCGCGGGGCTCTCGACGAACGGCGGGTACTGCGGCGCCGCGGTGAAGCCCATCGCGCTCCACATGGTCGGCGCGCTCGCGCGCGACGAACGCTTCGGGTTGCCGATCAGCGGCATCGGCGGCATTTCGAACTGGCGCGACGCCGTCGAGTTCCTGCTCCTCGGATCGAGCTCCGTCCAAGTGTGCACCGAGGTCATGCTGCGCGGCTACCGCATCGTCGACGACATGATCGAGGGGCTCTCCGAGTACATGCGCTCGCACAAATTCGAAAAGCTCGACGACATGATCGGCAAAGCGGTGCCGGCGTTCTCGGAGTGGGGCGATCTCGATCTCAACTACGAGACGATCGCGAAGATCGACGCGCAGAAATGCATCGGGTGTCACCTCTGCGTGACCGCGTGCCACGACGGCGCGCACCAATGCATTCACGCCGATCCGAGCGGCAAGACGCGCGTTCCCGTCGTCGACGAGAGCGAGTGCGTCGGATGCAACCTCTGCAAAATCGTTTGTCCCGTCGCCGACTGCATCTCGATGGTCGAGGTGAAGAACGGTTTCAGCGCGGCCACGTGGAACGACCACGTCGAAAAAGGCGCCAAGCTGCGCCCGAAGAAAGGAGCTCACTGACATGAGCAAGTTGGTCAAGTGCGGATTGATTCAGTGCAGCAACCCGCTCAACGACGAATCGAAGCCCGTCGCCGAAATCCAGAAGGCGATGCTCGACAAGCACATGCCGTTCATCGAGAGCGCCGGAAAGCAGGGCGTGAAGATCCTCGGCCTCCAAGAAATCTTCAACGGCCCGTACTTCTGCCCGTCGCAAGACACGCGCTGGTACGACGCCGCGGAGCCCGTTCCGGGTCCGATGGTCGAGACGATGAGCGCCATCGCGAAGAAGTACGAGATGGTGATGATCGTCCCCGTCTACGAGCGCGAGATGGCGGGCGTCTTCTACAACACCGCCGCCGTCATCGACGCGGACGGAAAATATTTGGGCAAGTACCGAAAGCAGCACATCCCCCAGGTGCGCCCGGGCTTCTTCGAAAAATTTTATTTCAAGCCGGGCAACGGCGGATATCCGGTCTTCCAAACGCGCTACGCGAAGGTCGGCGTCTACATTTGCTACGACCGTCACTTCCCCGAAGGCGCGCGGTGCCTTGGATTGAACGGCGCGGAGATCGTGTTCAATCCGTCGGCGACGGTCGAAGGCTTGAGCAAATATCTGTGGAAGCTCGAGCAGCCCGCGCACGCGGCGGCGAACGGTTATTTCATGGCGTGCTCGAACCGCGTCGGCACCGAAGCGCCGTGGAACATCGGGAAGTTCTACGGCACGAGCTACTTCGTCGACCCGCGCGGGCAGATCATGAAAGAAGCGAGCGACGACAAAGACGAGCTCCTCGTGTGCGACGTGGACTTCGCGTTGATCGACGAGGTGCGCAAGACGTGGCAGTTCTACCGTGACCGCCGCCCCGAGGCGTACGAGGAGATCACGAGGCAATGAGCAGCGCCATTCTCATCAAGGGCGGCACCGTCGTGAACTCGACGGGCGAGTCGCGCGCGGACGTTCTCGTGCAAGGCGAGACGATCGTGCAGGTCGGCGCGAACCTGCAGGTCCCCTCCAACGCGACGGGCGGATCGCGCGTGATCGACGCGGGCGGCGCGTACGTGATCCCCGGCGGAATCGATCCGCACACGCACATGCAATTGCCTTTCATGGGCACGGTCGCGTCGGAGGATTTCTTCACGGGGACGAGCGCGGCGGCCGCGGGCGGAACGACGACGATCATCGATTTCGTCATCCCCGATCCGAAGGAGAACATTCTCGCCGCGTACAAGAAGTGGCGCGGGTGGGCGGAGAAATCCGCGAGCGACTACTCGCTCCACGTCGCGATCACGTGGTGGGACGACTCCGTGCACGCCGACATGGGCACGCTCGTGCGAGATCACGGCGTCAACTCGTTCAAGCACTTCATGGCGTACAAGAACGCGATCATGTGCGACGACGAGGTGCTCGTCTCGTCGTTCACGCGCGCGCGCGAGCTCGGCGCGCTCTGCACGGTGCACGCGGAGAACGGCGAGCTCGTCTTCCGTTTGCAAAAAGAGATTTTCGAGCGCGGCATCACGGGGCCGGAGGGTCACCCGCTGTCGCGTCCGCCGGAGGTCGAGGGTGAAGCGGCGAACCGCGCGATCCGCATCGCGGAGGTGCTCGGCGTGCCGCTGTACCTCGTGCACACGTCGTGCATCGACGCGCTCGAGGCGGTGACGCGCGCGCGTTTGGAGGGCCAGCGCGTCTTCGCCGAGGTGCTCGCGCAACATCTCCTCATCGACGAGTCCGTCTACCGCAACACCGATTGGAACTTCGCGGCGCACTACGTGATGAGCCCGCCGTTCCGATCGAAGGAGCACCAAGCCGCTTTGTGGCGGGGCCTGCAGGCTGGCGTGCTGCAAACGACGGCGACCGATCACTGCTGCTTCTGCACGCCGCAAAAACAAGCGGGCCTCGACGACTTCCGAAAAATTCCGAACGGCACGAACGGCGTCGAGGATCGCATGGCGGTCCTCTGGCATCACGGCGTTCGCACGGGGCGCCTCACGCCGAGCGAGTTCGTCGCGGTCACGTCGACGAACGCGGCGCGCATCTTCAACATCCATCCGAAGAAGGGCGCGATCGCCGTCGGCGCGGACGCGGACATCGTGATTTGGGATCCGCAAAAGTCGCGAACGCTGAGCAGCAAGACGCATCACCAGAACATCGACTTCAACATCTACGAAGGCATGACCGTCCTCGGTAACCCCGCGCTCACGATGACGCGCGGGCGCGTGCTCTGGGAGAACGATCAGCTCAAGACCGAGAAGGGTTACGGCAAGTACGTGAACCGCCCCCCCTTCGCGGATTACTGGGGCGCCCAAAAAATTCGCAACGAGCTCGCGACGCCGACCGCCGTGAAGCGCGAGAAACCCAAGAAGTAAGAGAACACCATGTCCGAGCTCCCCATCGTCGGTCACTTGATCGACGGCAAGATCGTCACCCAATCGAAACGCTCGCAGGAGGTCTTCAATCCGGCGCGCGGAGTCGCGGAGAAGCGCGTGCTGCTCGCCGATCGCGAGACCGTGCACATGGCGATCGCCTCGGCCGAGAAGGCGTATCCCGCGTGGCGCGCGACCCCGCCGCTGAAGCGCGCGCGCGTGATGAGCAAGCTGAAGACCCTCCTCGAGGCGAACGCGGAGCGCGTCGCCGCGCTCCTCACCGCCGAGCACGGAAAAGTCGCGGGCGACGCGATGGGCGAAGTGCAGCGCGGGATCGAGAACGTCGAGTACGCGTCGTACGTCACCGAGCTCCTCAAGGGCGAGCACTCGCGCAACGTGGGACCCGGCATCGACTCGTGGAGCGAGCTTCAGCCGCTCGGCGTGACGGCGGGCATCACGCCGTTCAACTTCCCGGCGATGGTGCCGCTCTGGATGTGGCCGATGGCCGTCGCGTGCGGCAACACGTTCGTGCTCAAGCCGTCGGAGCGCGATCCGTCGAGCGCGATGCTCGTCTCGCAGCTCGCGCTCGAAGCGGGCTTGCCGCCCGGCGTGCTCAACGTCGTCAACGGCGACAAAGAAGCCGTCGACGCGCTCCTCGACGACCGCCGCGTGCAGGCGCTCTCCTTCGTCGGGTCGACGCCGATTGCAGAATACATCTATTCGCGCGGGTGCCAGGCGGGCAAGCGCGTGCAGGCGCTCGGCGGCGCGAAGAACCACGCCGTCGTGATGCCCGACGCGGACATCGCGAACGCCGTCGCCGCGCTCATGGGCGCGGCGTACGGATCGTGCGGCGAGCGCTGCATGGCGATCCCGATCGTCGTCGCGGTGGGCGACGCGACGGCCGACGCGGTGATCGCCGGGCTCAAAGCGGAGATCGCGAAGATGAAGGTCGGTCCGGGCACCGACGCGAAGAACGACATGGGCCCGCTCGTGACCAAGCAGCACTTCGACAAAGTCGTCGGTTACGTCGAGCAAGGCGTGAAGGAAGGCGCGAAGCTCGTCGTCGACGGTCGCGGCGTGAAGGTGCCGGGCCACGAGAGCGGCTACTTCCTCGGCGCGTGCCTCTTCGATCACGTCAAGCCCGACATGGTCACGTACAAAGAGGAAATCTTCGGCCCGGTGCTCGGCGTCGTGCGCGTGAAGACGCTCGAGGAAGCGATGAAGCTCATCGACGATCACGAGTACGGCAACGGCACGTGCATCTTCACGCGCGACGGCGAAGCCGCGCGGTACTTCACCGATCACATTTTGGTCGGGATGGTCGGCGTGAACGTTCCGCTGCCGGTGCCCGTCGCGTACCACTCGTTCGGCGGGTGGAAGCGGTCGCTCTTCGGGGACCTGCACGCCTACGGACCCGACGCGGTGCGTTTCTACACGAAGCGAAAGACGATTACGCAGCGGTGGCCGTCGGCCGGCGTGCGCGAAGGCGCAGTGTTCTCGTTCCCGTCGACGAAGTGATCGAGTCGTGTAACGATGGAGCATGTTCGCCCCGCATCGTCGTCTCGTCGTGACGCTCGCGACGCTCGCGGTGTGCGTCGCGATGGCGTGCGCGACCGCGGGTGAGGGGAATCCCACGACCGACGGCGGACCGACGACCGACGGCGGAGCGAGCGACGCGACCAGCACGAAGGACTCCGCGGCGGACGCGTCGCGCACGCCGACGCTCGAGTCCACGTTTCCGCCCTACGGTCTCACGTGGACGCCGACGGGTGATCTCGGTCGAGCCGGTGGTTTGACGTGGACGTACACCGGCATTCAACGCGGAAGCCTGCAGCACATTTTCTGGATCGTCTGCGACGATCCGACGATGCCGTGCGGCGTCTCGCTCGACGGTCCCATCACGACCGCGACCGAGTGGCAATTCAGCGCGACGGATTCCGATCTTCCGAACGGCAAGCTCGTGTTCACGAACTCGACGGCGATCGACACGGCCGACGCGGGCACGGTCGCGCTCACCGGTCGACTGACGATGAACATCGTCGACGCGAGCAACGCGCCCATCCCGTTCGCCACCGTCGCCGCGCTCGGCGTCACCGCGCGCGACGGGAAATACGGCGCCGAGATCAAAGGCACCGGCTTCACGGTCACGGCGATCGTCGAAGTCGAGGACACGATCACGTCGACGTGGACTCCGTATCTCGACTACTACGACGCCGCGCACACCGTTCCTCCGGACGCGGACGCCGCGTACATCTCGTTCGGCGGATCGTTCTACGACGATTGAGGACGACATGACGCTCTCGAGGTTCGCGGCGCTCGGCGTGCTCGTCGGTTCGTTGCTTCTCGCGAGCGCGGGTTGTGCGCCCTCGAGCGAGCCCATCGGGCAATCCGAGCAAGCCGTGACGGTGTGCCCGACGAACGTCGTCGAAGGGATCGACGTCTACGACGGACAAGGCACGATCGATTGGGCTTCCGTCGCGTCGAGCGGTCGCGCGTTCGCGTTCATCAAGGCGACGCAAGGCGACTACGACAAGCAATCGACGTTCGCCGAGAATTGGTCGGGCGCGAAGGCCGCCGGAGTTCTGCGAAGCCCGTATCATTTCTTCGACGCGACGATCGATGGCGTCACGCAGGCTCAATATTTCCTCGCGGAGATCGAGGCGAACGGCGGCCTCGAGCCGACCGACTTGCCGCCGATGCTCGACATCGAGTGCCCGACGTCGTCGAACGAGCAATCGACGGAAGCGAACTGCGAGTACTCGGGCAACTCGGGATGGGCACCCTCCGCCACGCTCGCGAAGGAGGTCTTCGATTGGATCACGACGGTGCAAGAGGCCACCGGACGAACGCCGATCCTCTACAGCTACCCCGATTGGTTCGCCGACGTCGGGTTCACCGACGCGTCGCTCGCCGAGTATCCGCTCTTCATCGCGACGTATGGTTCGTGCGCTGACGTGCCCGCGCCGTGGACGACGATGGAGTTCTGGCAGTACTCGTCGACGGGCGCCGTGCCCGGCATCACGGGCGAGGTCGATCTCGATCGATTCGCGGGCACGCGCGCCGAGCTCGTCGCGCTCGCGACTCCCGTCGTCGACGCGGGCAGCGATGCGCAAGCGGTCGACGCGTCGCCTCCACCGACGGACGCGTCGAGCGACGCGGCGGGCGAAGCCGCGGTCGACGCGGGCTCCGAGAATCCGCCGCCGGCGAGCGGGTGCGGGTGCGACGTCGCGGGTCGGAGCGCGGCGAGCTGGCCGTTCGCGGCGATGTGCGCGCTCGTCGTCGCGCGACGCCGACGAGCGCGCGCCGCGTGACTACGGATCGCCTTCGACGGCAGCGGGCGCCTCGCCGCACGTCGCGACTTGCGTCTTCAGCGTGTTCTTCCAGCCGTCTTGCGTGATGAACGCGACGAGCACTTTGTTGCCGGCGAGCGGCGCGACCTTCGCTTCGAGCACGGTCTCGTCGCCGCCGACGTGCGTTCGTCCGAGGAGCGCGCCCGCGGCGTCGTAGCGGAAGAGATCGACGGCGCGTTTGTCGCCGGTCTTCGCCGTCGCCGCGACGATGGTGTCGCCGTTGCGTCGCGTGACGGAGAGCCAGCCGCGTTCGTCGGCGGCCGGCGCGTCGCCGAGCGGCGCGGTGCCGGGCGAGCCGGGCTTCTTCGCGCCGATGTCGAAGCGTAGCGCGTAGAGATCGGGCTTGCCGGCGAGCGTGTGCCAGATTTCGACGGTGTCGTTCGCGGGACCGAACGCTGCGATCGGCGTCGCGATCGCCGTGCCGAGCCACGCGTCGAAGTCGCTCGTGTCCTTCGTCTTGCGTCCCACGACGAGGAGCCCGTTCCACCGCGCGACGACGACGTCGCCCGCTTGGCCGTGCGCGGCGTTGACCATCGTGAAGCCCCAGCGCTCGCTCGGTGGAGCGGTCTTGTCACGCTTCGCGAGCGGTTCGCCGCCGAGCGAGAGCGTCGCCGTGAGCGTGCCACCGTTGTTCGCGAGCGCGCTCTCGACGGCGACGACTTTGTCGGTGAGCACCGTGCGGCAATCGATCGTCTCGCTCGTCGCGCTCGTGTCGCCCGAGGTCATGCTCGCGCCGTCGAAGCTCGCGAGCCATGCGTCGGGCGGGCCGCAGTGGAGCGTGCGATGTTTGCCCGTCGCGTCGAGGTCGACGTAATCGATCGCGACGCGCACCTTGCCGTCCTTGATCTCGATCGGCACGACGCGCTTCACGACGCGCACGACGCCCTTCGCGGGTTTCGCGTCGAGAGCGGTCGACGGGTTCGCGACGTCCGCCTTCGTCACGATGCCGTCGTCGCCGTACGTCGCTGCTGCGGCCGTGCCTTCTTTGGTCGACCATCCGAGCGCCTTGGTCGCGAGCCCGAGCGAGACGCCCGAGTCCGCGCGAACGAGCGTGCCGACGACGGCGGGATCACCTTCGAGCGCGCACGCGCCGCCGCCGGACGTGTTGATCAGCGGGGCTTGTGCGGTCGTGGTCGTGGTCGCGCTCGGCGTCGCATGCGCGCTCGGCGACGCGGAGGGTTTCGCCGACGTCGACGCCGAAGATGCCGTCGTGCGCGACGTGTCCGTCGCGTTGTCCTTGGAGCAACCGTCGCATCCCAGCGCGAGCGCGAACGCGAGCAGCGCGGCGCGTGTCGATTGCGACCTCATGCGCGCCCCGCGATGGTGCGCCGCGCGACCTTGCCTGCGATCGCGTAGAAGCTCGCGCCGAGCACGCGCTTCGCGCGCCACATCACCTTGCCGTCGGTTTGCGGAATCACGTACAGCGTGCCGCGTTCGAGCCCGCGCAGCGCGACCCGCGCGACGTCTTCGGCGGACCACTTCGCGTTCTCGACGAGCTTCGCCGACGACGCGCGGAGCTTCTCGGGACTGCGCTGCGCTTTGTGGATGTTGGTGCGGAAGAACGTCGGGCACAAAACGGAGACGTGGATGCCGGGCTCCTCGATCTCCGCGCGCATCGTCTCGGAGAGCGCGACGACGCCGGCTTTGGTCACGTTGTACGGACCCATCATCGGCGCGGAGAGAAGCCCCGCGGCGGACGCGACGTTCAAGATGAACCCGCGCCCGGCGCGCTTCATCTCGGGGAGCGCGAAGTGGCAGCCGTGGATCACGCCGAGCAAGTTCACGTCGATCTCGAAGCGCCAATCGTCGAGCGAGACCTCGCCGATCGCACCCACGACCGCGACGCCCGCGTTGTTCACCATCACGTCGACGCGGCCTTCGCGCTCGACGGCGCGATCGACGAGCGCCTTCACGTCGTCTGCGTTGCGCACATCGGCGCGCATCGCCTCCGCTTTCCCTCCGTTCGATCGAATGCTCGACGCGGACTCTTCGGCCGTCTCGAGGTTCACGTCGCTCACGATGACGTGCGCGCCGCGCGCCGCGAGCTCCCTCGCGATCGCGCGACCAAATCCGCTGCCGGCACCCGTGACGATCGCGCTCGCATCCGTCGGAATCTTCATGCGCGCGAGTCTACAGCGTAGTTTCGTTGACGCTCGGTCGAAAACGGTCCCAAATGAGAGAGCGTGATCAATCCGCATTTCGACGACGACGACGATCTGCTCGATGAATCGAGCGGGCTCGTCGCGATCGAACAAGCGTGGGACGAAGTGTTCGGTCAGATGCGCGAGGCGTTCGCGGCGCGCGACTACGCGCGCGCGGTGGA
>Ga0335078_10004501_pt1 | contig 20647 bp, 14 predicted proteins | sample Lox_Sample_32_FD_206711 | JGI IMG/M metagenome (GOLD analysis project Ga0335078, IMG submission 206711) | Soil microbial communities from Loxahatchee National Wildlife Refuge, Florida, United States - Lox_Sample_3.2 | ecosystem: Environmental > Terrestrial > Soil > Wetlands | place: USA... | reverse complement strand
CTGAATTAATCGGGCAAGTGATGGAATTCGGCGATAAACGCGTGAGTGAAGTGATGACGCCGCGGCCGGACGTGGCGGCGATACCGGCGGACGCAAGTCTGGAAGAGCTGCGGCAGCTGGTGGTGGACAAGAAATTTTCGCGAATTCCCGTCTACGGCGAATCGCTGGACGACATGCTCGGCATAGCCTATTCGCGGGACCTGTTGGAGATTCCCGATGTGGACGCGCGGAACTTGAAGGTGCGCCAACTGGTACGCCCGGCGTTGCAGGTGCCAGAATCGAAATTCGGTTCGGATTTATTGAAGGAGATGCAAAAGAAAAATCAGCAGGCTGCGCTGGTGTTTGACGAGCACGGACTTTTCGCCGGGCTAGTGACCGCGGAAGACCTGGTGGAAGCAATTGTCGGCGAAATCGGCGAGCAGGATCGGCATCCGCCGCCAGATGTAATGCGCGAATCGGACGGAAGTCTAGTGCTGCGGGGCAGCACGTCGCTCGATAAGCTGCGCGAGATTTTTGATTTGAAGCTGGAGACGGGCCATGACGAGCAATTCACCACGGTTGCCGGGTTATTGAATCATCTTGCAGGGCACGTGCCGGCCGCGGGAGAGCGTATGGATTTTGACGGCGTGCGTTTCGAGGTGTTGGAAGCAAACCAAAGGAAAGTGCTGCGGTTGCGGGTTCGGCCGCTGGCCGCTGCGGCGCGCTGAGTGAAATAGGCGGCGGTAACAGTTCAGGAGCAGAGTTCTCACCCCGGCAACACATTCATATGGTTCCAGATGACAAGAAGCGATTCAGGTGCGGGCTTGTCGCCATACTCGGGCGACCGAACGTGGGGAAGTCCACGCTCGTAAACCGGCTGGTGGGGCAGAAGGTTTCCATCGTCACATCGAAGCCGCAAACGACGCGCAACCGCATCCTAGGAATCGTGACGCGGCCGGACGCGCAGGTGGTGTTGATCGATACGCCCGGGCTGAACCAAGGCGGCACGGCGTTGCGGCGCCATATGCTGCAGGAAATTGCGCAGGCGATGGAGGGCATCGATTTGCTGGCCGTAATGCTGGATGCGAGCGAGCCGCTGGGTGAAGGCGATCAAGCCGTGCTGAGACGCGCGAAGCAATTTCCCGGTGCTGCAATCCTGCTGATCAATAAGATCGACCGCATTGCGAAGGAAAAGTTGTTGCCGTTGATGGAAACTGTCAGCAAGATGCGCGAATGGGCGGAGATTATTCCGATTTCAGCGAGAAACAGCGACGGCGTGGAGCTGGCGCTGGAAAAGTTCGTCGAGCATTTACCGGAAGGCTCGCCGCTGTTTCCCGAGGATCAGGTAACGGACCAGCCGATGCGATTTCTCGCCGGCGAAATCGTGCGGGAGAAGGCCATGACGCTGACGCGGCAGGAAGTACCGCACGCGATAGGCGCGATCGTGGATTCGTTTGAAGAAGGGCCGAAGCTCACGAAGATCCGCGTGACGCTATTCGTGGAATCGGAAGGGCAGAAGGGAATTCTGATCGGCAAGGGCGGCGAGATGTTGAAAGAAATTGGCACGGCCGCGCGAGCAGAAATTGAAGGGCTGCTGGGAACGAAGGTGTTTCTGGAAACGCACGTAACCGTGCAGCCCGGCTGGCGCGATAATCCGGCAATGGTGCGGCAAATCGATTGGCGCGTGCAGCTGGAACACTTGAGCGATCTCGCGGATGATGACGTTGAAGATGATGAGCAGGACGGACACGCCGAGGCCGGCGGCGAAGCTTGAGCGAGAGTGCCGCGCTACTTCAGCGCTGCGCATTCCGCCTGCGCCTTCTTAAAGATGGGAATGTCCGGGTCGGCGTCCTTCCACAGCGCAAGAAAGTTCTGATACTCCGTTCGCGCCCCGGCAGTATCGCCGGTAAGGTAGCGCGCTCGCGCAAGCCCCAGATGCGACAAAGCGCCGATTTGTGAAGTTCCCACGACACCCGGATGGTCAATCACTTTCTGAAACTCTGCGGCGGCTTCGGCGCCCTTTTTCAATCCAAGGTATGCTTCGCCCCGCATGTAGGCGGGATCGAGGTTTGCGACCGACCCGAGCTCATACTTAGCCACTGGCTGTAACTGATCCACGGTCCCCTGAAAATTCTTCTTGCCCGCTTCGATCAGCGCCTGCAAGATCGGCAAGTAAACTCCCTGAATCACCGTGTTCTCAGTATTTTTCTTCGCCAATTCGTCGTGAATGCTTTGCGCGCGGGCGGTGTCTCCGCTGACGGCCAGCGCCATCGCCGCTCGACCCTGCACGCCTACGCCCGGGCTGCCGGCCAGGGCAATTTCGGCGTCTTTTTTCGCTTGCTCCATTTCCTCGAAGCCAGCGTCATCCATCGCACGATTCGAGGCTTGATTTGCGAGTTGCTCTTTGGTTGGGTTTGCGCCGTTGCTGCGCTTTTGGATTTCGAGCGCTTTGGCCTGCTGACCGTGGTAAAGGGCCAGCTGATACTCGAAATTGAGAGCGAGAGGTTCTGATCGTGGCTTGGAATGGAGGATGTCGAGCTGCTGTTTGAGTTCTGTCGTGCTGTTCTGATCGAATGCGATCTGGGCGAGTATCAGGTGCTGCGTCGGATCATTCGGATCCTTCGCATAGGTCTTGTCCACAAAGATTTTGGCTTCGTCAAATCGGTTCAGAAAAATGTCAATCCCCATCGTTTGAGAATCGATCAAAACTCCGCTCTGATATTGAGCGCATTTCTTGAAGGCATCCGCTGCGGCATCCAGATTGCCAAGTTCCTGATAGATCACGCCGATGTTCAAATTGATTTGACCCGTATCCGCGGGATAGGTCTGCTGCCACAGCTGATAAATCGAAAGGGCTTTTTCAAGATTGCCTGTGTAGAAATGCTCGTAGTGCGAAGTGATGTAGAACCGCTCGCGATCGCTCACACGATCGCGCAGCTCGTAAGCTTTGGCCGTATTTTCGCGAGACTTTTCTTCGTTGCCATTGTTGCTGAAGACGGTACCGAGGCTGGCATAGGCCATCGCGAAATTCGGATCGAGTGCGATGGCGCGCTGTAGGAGCGGAATCGCACCGTCATTGTCGCCTCGCATGATCAGCGCCTGGCGGCCCATCGTGTAGGACTTCAATGCGTCGAGTGACGTCGTGGTGGCCTGCTCCAAGGGCGCATCGTGTTTTTGAATCGAGCTCAGCGATTCGCCCAATTTGCCGCGCATGTCTTCGGCCATCTGATTGAGTGCGCTCAGGACGTGGTTTTTGTCGGGCGCGTCCTGCGAAACACTGGTGAGCGTCGCACCGGTTGCGCAGTTGACCGCCTTAAGGATCAAGCTGTACTGCGAGCCGATTTGCGAGATAGAGCCTTCGAGCGTCGCCGAGCTATTTGTGCGGATGCAGATTTGCCGGGCGGTGTCCGCGGTGAGCCGTTCCATGGCGGGCCGGCCCATCAGATTCAGCGTCTGTGATATCTGCTGATCGGAAAGCACGTTGACGAAGGAAGACTGCTCCATTTGAACGGCGAGCCCCTGCCGGAGTGTGTCGTCGAAAACGGAATCGCCCGTGGTATTCGCGAAATCCGCGACAACGACGGAATTTTTTCCGCTCAGCATCGGCGTGCGATGCGAATAGTAGTAGGCGCCCGCTCCGGCCCCCGCGACGATGAACAGGCCAATGATTGTCGCGACGAGCCATCGCCTGCTGGAGGTCACGGGCGATGGAGTTGCCGCGGTGGTTGACGCAAACCGGGAAGAATCATGCGCCGGCGCTGCCGTGGCGTGAGTCATCGAGCTGGAAACGTGCGATGCGGAAGCCGCGCCGGCGACGACGGAGCCGTGCGGCGGCGTGAAGTCGGCGTTGTGCATGCCGGTGCGCGTTTGTGCGGAGGTCGGCGCGCCTGGCGAATCGTCAACCGCGGCGTGAATCACGCGCGAGGAATCCGTTTCGCGCTTCAGACGCTTCAAATCGGCGCGAATATCCGCCGCGCCCTGATAGCGCATTTCCGGATCTTTTTCGAGCAGTTTATTGATGATGCGCTCGAGATCCACGGGGAGATCGGGATTCAGGCGCACAGGCGCCGGCGGCGCCTTGTGAAGAATGGCATCGAAAATCGCGGCGGTGGTCTGGCCTGAAAAGGGAACCACGCCGGTCGCCATTTGATAAAGGACCACGCCGAATGAGAAAAGATCCGTGCGGTAATCGAGCGGCTTGCCGAGCGCCTGCTCGGGAGACATGTACGCCACCGTGCCGACGGCGGTGCCGGGGCTGGTGAGATTGTCCTCTGTGACGGTCTCACCGGCGAGAGTGGATTCGGTGCTGGTAGCTTCGCGACGGCCGGCGCCGGTCTGTTTGGCGAGGCCGAAATCCAAGAGCTTCACGTGCCTGCGCGTGGTGACGAAAATATTCGCGGGCTTAATGTCGCGATGAATGATGCCCTTGCTGTGCGCGGCATCGAGCGCGTCCGCTATCTGAATGCCGAGGTCCAGAATGTCATCGAGCGGCATCGGGCGCGTGCCGATCAGGTGCTTCAGCGTGGAGCCTTCCAGATACTGCATGACGATGAAGGGCTTGCCCTCAAATTCAGCGATGTCGTAGATGGTGCAGATATTGGGGTGGTCAAGCGCGGAAGCGGAGCGCGCCTCGCGTGCGAATCGTTCAAGAGCATTTGAATCTTTCGCGAGATCTTCCGGCAGAAACTTCAGCGCGACATTGCGGCCCAGGCGCGTATCTTCCGCCCGATAGACTTCGCCCATTCCACCGCCGCCAAGGCGGCCGATGACGCGATAGTGCCCGAGTTGCTTTTCAATCATGGGGGAAGCCGCAGGTTCTCGACGATTATAGGAGAAACAGGGCAGGAATCACTAGGCGTCGGCAGTCGAAATGCCGAGAATTTTCATTTTGCGGTAAAGGTGGCTGCGCTCGAGTCCCAGTGCCAGCGCGGTGCGGCTCATGTTCCACTGGTTTTCTTCCAGTTTGCGAAGGATGAAGTCGCGTTCGTACGCGGAGCGCGCTTCGTGAAGCGAAGCGTATGGATGCTGCGCGCCGCGGGCGCCGCGATAAAATTCCGGCGGCAGATGATGCGGTTCGATGCGTTGCTGCGGGCAGACGATCACGAGGCGCTCGATCAAGTTGCGCAATTCGCGGACGTTGCCCGGCCAGGAGTAGCGCATTAGAACGTCGAGTGCGGCGTCGCTCAATTCGCGCGGACGCTTGCCGTATGCGGCACTAAATTCGGCGAGGAAACGGCGGGCGAACAGTGGAATATCCTCCGCGCGATCGCGCAGCGCAGGCACGAAGAAGGGAATTACGTTCAGGCGGTAGAAAAGGTCTTCCCGAAAAGTGCCGCGCGCGATTTCCTCGTCCAGCTTTTTGTTAGTTGCGGCGATGACGCGGACGTCAACATTGACGGCGGCGTTTGAACCCAGCGGCTCAAAGCGCTGTTCTTCCAAAACGCGCAGCACCTTCGCCTGTGTTTTCAAGCTCATATCGCCGACTTCGTCGAGAAAAAGAGTTCCGCCGTCGGCCTTTTGAAACTTTCCGATCTTATCTTCCGTGGCGCCGGTGAAGCTGCCTTTAACGTGGCCGAACAGCTCCGATTCGATCAGCTCGTCCGGAATCGCGGCGCAGTTCACTTCCACAAACGGAAGCTGGCGGCGTTGGCTGGCGGCGTGCAGTGCTCGGGCGACTACTTCCTTTCCGACGCCGCTTTCCCCGTAGATGAGCACGCGGCCGTTTGTCGGCGCGGTGAGGGCGATTTGCTGGCGCAGCGCTTTGAGAGGCATGCTTTCACCGATCAGCTCATAACGCTGTTCGAGTTCAGCCCGCAGTTCGCGGTTTTCCTCTTCGAGGCGGCCATGTTCGAGTGCGTTCTTCACGACCAATCCAATTTTTTCAAGCGAAAGCGGCTTTTCGACGAAGTCGAAAGCGCCGAGCTTCGTAGCGCGGACGGCGGATTCGATGTTTCCGTGGCCGGAAATCATCACGACCATCGGACTGGATTCCGATTCACGCATGCGGCGCAAAGTTTCCATGCCGTCCATCCCGGGCAGCCACACGTCCAGAAGGACCAGATCGAACGCAGCTTTCTGAATCAGGGCGAGGCATTCTTCGCCGGAGGCGGCGGTATGCACGCGATATCCGCTTTCCTGCAGAACGGCGCCGAGAGACTGCCGGATGCCGGTTTCATCGTCCACGATCAGAATTGTCGGCGACATAGAATGAAAAATCCGATCTAATTTTCCGTCACGACGGGCACCGCCGCGGATTCCGCGGCCGGCAACCGGAGAATGAATCGCGAGCCGAGCGGCAAATTATCCTCGACGCGCAACGTGCCGTGATGTTCGCTCGCGACACGCGCCGCAATAGCCAGGCCGAGGCCGGTGCCGCGGCGTTTGGTGGAAAAATGCGGCAAGAAAAGCCGGTCCTTGTCATCGGGAGAAATTCCGCAGCCCGTATCGGCCACGACGATTTCCAACGCGTCGCCATTTTCAGCGGCACGGGTGGAGAGCGCGAGTTCCTTCACCTTTGAGCCTTCGAGCGCTTCGGCGGCGTTGTCAATCAGATTGACGATCACGCCGCGAAGCAATTCGGCGTCCGCCTTCACCGGCGGCAAGCTGTGGGCGAAATCGGTGCGCACGGTGATGCCCTGGAGACGGTCGTGAAATACAGCGAGCGCGTCCGAGACGATGGAATTGGCGTCGGCGAGCGCGAGATGAGCGCGCGGGAAGCGCACGAAGCGGGAAAATTCATCCACCAGCGATTTCAGCGCGTGGACTTCGCGGCCGATCGAATTGGCGCAGTCGGTAGCAAGCGCCTCGAGTTCCGGATCGCGGTGGGGCGCGACATCCTCAGAGCGCTTATCGAGAAAGTGAAGCAGCCGGTCGGAGGAAAGTTGAATCGGCGTCAGCGGATTTTTGATTTCGTGCGCGATGCGCTGAGCGACTTCTTGCCAGGCGGCCAGTTTCTGAGCGCGCAGCAGCTCGGTGAGGTCATCCACGACGATGATGTAGCCTGGGTTCGCGCTTCCCGGGCCAAGCGCGCTGACGGTGACGGCGGCGTGAACGAGGCGCTGATCGAGCTGGAGCTCAAATTCCTTGGTGACGGTTCCTAAACGCAACGCGCGACGGAGCAAAACTCGGAATTCAGGAGCGGCCGAGCCGGCGACATCGTCCATCGTTTTTGCGCCGTGGCTGGATTCGCCGAAAATTCTATAAGCAGGCCGATTCAAGCGGATGACGCGGCCGTCGGCGTCCAGCGAAATCACTCCCGTGGGAATATTTTCTAACACAGCTTCGAGCAATTTGCGGCGCTGCTCGATTTCCTGCAGGGCGGTTTGAAGATTGCGCGTGAATTCGTCGATCTGGCGGCGACTGTCTGCCAGCTGCGACGTCATGTTGTTGAACGAACTCACCAAAACGCCAAGTTCATCTTTTGCGGTGGGATCCACGCGGTAATCGAAATTTCCCCGCGAAACTTCGCGGGTGCCTTCGGCGAGCGCCTTGATGGGAATGGTCACCTGTTTGGAAAGATAAAGGGCGAACCAGGTGAGGGCGAAAAGCAAGGCGACCGTAAACAAGGAAAGTTCCAGAAGCACCTGCGTCTTGAACGCGCGATAGAGGCGCTTCAGTTGCCCGTACTTCAGCAGGTCTTGTTGAATGTTGTCAGGGCGCTGAACCGCGTCCGCGGTGATCCGGCGCAAGACAATCACCGAACCTGCACCGCCTTGGAGCGGGGCTTTGCCCTCATACAGGTAAGCGTCCCCCGCTTTGTAGACGGTCGCTCCGCTGGGCAGTTGGCGATCCGGTTGTGGCGGTACAGTTCGCGATAGCGGCAGACTGGTCGCGCTTGCGGTCACGTGGCCTTGCGCGTCGGTAACGAGAATCCCGTCAATCGCGGGGCCGTAGCTATCGAGCAGGGCGTTCACGCTTTGTGAACTTGGGTTTGCTCCCAGGCGCTGCACGGTGATTCGCGCGTATTCCGCCAGGCGCTGCTGTTCGCGCCCGCCCAATTCATTGACGAGTTTTTCGCTTTCCTGTGCGGCATCTTCGAGCGATTCCGGGAACCAGCGGCTGAGCGAGTGATTCACCAGCATGTAACTGGTAACGAACATGAACACGACCGGCAGAAGGGAAATGGTCAGCGCACCCAACACCATCTTGGTTCTGAATCGTGCTCCGAGTTGCCCCTGACGCCGTTCTGTCCACAGCCGGACGAAGCTGCGTAGTAGAACGAGGCTGAAAATAATAAGCGCAGTTACGAGGAAAGTTGATACGGCGTACAGAATCAGGACTTCGGTCGCGTTGCTCGGGTCCAGCGGTGATTTCAGCGAGCCGAGCGTGAACACGGCGCCCAATAAGAGGGCGACAAGCAGTCCGCCGAGCCACAACCACAGACGCGATTTGCGCGGCGCGGCGGTCATGCGCGAGCCTCCGCCGGGATGGCGACAGCCGGCTGCGGAAGAAAGCCGCCCAGAGGGCATTCGTCACACTTGGGCGCCTTCGACCGGCACCAATTTTTGCCGGTATTCACGATCAACGCGTGATATTCATTGTAAAGTTGCGCGTCGTACGGCAAGTTTGCCTCAAAAAATCCACGGACTTCATCGTAACCCGCCTTTTCCTCCGCGAGTCCATGACGAGTGAGAATGCGCCGCGTGTAGGCGTCCACGACAAACACGGCCAGGTTGCCGGCATAGAGCAGAATGGAATCGGTTGTTTCGGGGCCGATGCCGTGAACGGCCAGCAGATTTTCGCGCAGCTCGGCGGTCGGCGTTGCGAACATTCGCGTGAGTGAGCCACCATATTCCTGGCGCAAGAACCGGGCGAACGCCTTGAGCTTTTTTGCCTTCTGACGGAAATAGCCCGAGGGGCGAATTAACTTCGCTAGTCGCGCGGTCGGTACTCTTTCGATCGCCGAAATCGTCAGGAGTCGAGTTCGACGAAGATTTTCAATCGCCCGCTCCACGTTCGTCCATGCAGTATTCTGCGTGAGGATTGCTCCGACGATGACCTCAAACGGCGTGCGTGCAGGCCACCAGCTCATCGGTCCAAGTGCGCGGCTCATCGCCGCGTAGAAGTCCATCAAGATGGTTCCATTTTGGCGTGCTTGCGCAAAAGTGGGACGGGCGCGTTGGCGGCGTGCCAACGGAAAGCTCGAAGCAGCAGAGAGGGGGGAATTCACCAAAAACCAAGATAACGGGCCATTTCCGGCGAGTCAAGAAGGCCTTGGCGATGAAGAACACCTGTACCACAGGACAGGTGCCTCGCGAATCCACAAAATGATTCAATTTGTATCAGACGTGCTGTATGTCGTTGCAGCCGTGTCTCTAAGCGAAGTGGAAACGGAGTTCCCTGGATGTCGGCCAGACTCGGCGAAATTTTGGTCAAAGAGAGCCTGATCACAGCGGATCAGCTGAAACAGGCTGTAGAACACCAGAAGAAAAACGGCGGCCGTCTCGGCACGGCGCTGACGAAGCTGGGATTTGTCCGGGACGACGAGATCACGCAGGTCCTCTCGCGCCAGTACGGCGTGCCCTCCATCAATTTGAAATATTACGAAGTCGAGCCGGCGGTAATCAAGCTGATTCCGCAGGAAACGGCTGCGCGGTACCAGGTGGTGCCGCTTTCGCGAGTGGGCGCTACGCTGACGATCGCCATGACTGACCCGACGAACGTATTCGCGATGGACGACATCAAGTTCATGACGGGCTTCAACGTCGAGCCGGTGGTGGCGTCCGAAACGGACATCAACGACGCGATCCACAAATTCTACGGCGAAGTTTCCACCGTCGAAGAGCTCAGCAAGGTGATGAAGGATCTGAGCGCGGAAGAGGCGGCGGATCTGGAAATCGCGGCTGAAGAAGCGGAAATCGACGCGGCCACGCTGGAACGCGCGGCCGAAGAAGCGCCCATCATCAAGCTGGTGAACCTGATCATGACCGACGCAGTGAAGCGCGGCGCGAGCGACATTCACATCGAGCCTTACGAGAAAGAATTGCGCGTGCGGTTGCGCATTGATGGCGTGCTGCAGAGCGTGATGACGCCGCCATTGAAATTGAAAGATGCCATTACCAGCCGCATCAAAATCATGTCCAAGCTGGACATCAGCGAAAAGCGGCTGCCGCAAGACGGCCGCATCATGCTGAAGTACATGCGCGACAGCAAGAAGAAGGATTTGGACTTCCGTGTTTCCATCGTGCCCACGATCTTCGGCGAAAAAATCGTCATGCGCTTGCTGGACAAGGAAAACCTGCGGTTGGATATGACCAAGCTCGGCTTCGAGCAGGAATCACTCTCCAAATTCGAGCGCGAAATTCTGAAGCCTTACGGGATGGTGCTGGTCACCGGGCCAACGGGATCTGGAAAAACCAACACGCTGTATTCGTCGATTTCAAGGTTGAACACGGTCGAGACGAACATCATGACTGCGGAAGACCCGGTGGAATTCCAACTTTCCGGCGTCAATCAGGTTCAGATGAAGGATCAAATCGGCTTGAATTTCGCCGCGGCGCTGCGTTCGTTCTTGCGGCAAGACCCGAACATCATTCTGGTCGGAGAAATTCGCGACTTCGAGACCGCGGAAATCGCGGTGAAAGCAGCGCTCACCGGCCACCTGGTGCTTTCCACGCTGCACACAAATGACGCGCCTTCCACCATCAGCCGGTTGATGAACATGGGCATCGAGCCATTCCTCGTTGCGACTTCGGTAAACCTGATTTGCGCGCAGCGGCTGGTGCGGCGTATCTGCTCGAGCTGCAAGGAAGTGCTGGAGGTGCCCGAGCAAGCTCTCCTGGACGCCGGTTACTCCGCCGAGGAAGTGAAGGCCACGAAAATCATGCATGGCAAGGGATGCGCGACCTGCAATAACAGCGGTTACAAGGGGCGCGTCGGTCTGTACGAAGTGATGGAAATCAATGATGAGCTGCGGGAATTGATTCTGGTCGGTGCGTCAGCGATGGAACTGAAGAAGAAGGCGCTGGACCAGGGAATGATCACGCTGCGGCGCAGCGGGCTGACGAAGATTGCTTTGGGACAGACAACGCTCGAGGAAGTTTTGCGGGAAACCGTACTTTAAGAAGAGGACAAAAATGGCCGGACTGACATTAAGTGAGTTGCTGCAAAAAATGATCGAAATGGGCGGGAGCGACCTGCACCTGACCACCAACAGCGCGCCGCGAGTGCGCGTGCACGGCAAGCTGCGCCCGCTCGACATGTCGCCGCTGACCGCCGCGGACACCAAATCTCTGTCGTACAGCGTGCTGACCGACGCTCAGAAGCACCGGTTCGAGGAAAATCTTGAACTGGACTTCTCGTTCGGGTTGAAAAACCTGGCGCGCTTCCGCGGCAACATCTTCAATCAACGCGGCGCGGTCGCGGCCGTCTTCCGTACGATTCCGTGGGAAATCAAGGGCTTCGACGCTCTGGGTTTGGCGCCGGTGGTGAAGACGCTGTGCGAAAAGCCGCGCGGGTTGGTGCTTGTCACCGGGCCGACCGGTTCGGGCAAATCGACGACGCTCGCCGCGATGCTCGACAAGATCAATGCCGAGCGCGAAGAGCACATGATCACCATCGAAGACCCGATCGAATTTTTGCATAACCACAAGAAGTGCCTGGTGAACCAGCGCGAAGTTCACTCGGATACGCACTCATTTTCCAATTCGCTGCGCGCCGCGCTCCGCGAAGACCCGGACGTGGTGCTGATCGGCGAAATGCGCGACCTGGAAACCATCGAATCGGCGCTGCGTATCGCGGAAACCGGGCACCTGACCTTCGCCACTCTCCACACGAACTCTGCGCTTTCCACCGTCAACCGTATTGTTGATGTTTTTCCTTCTCACCAGCAGCCGCAGATTCGCGCGCAGCTCTCGATGGTGCTCGAAGGCATCCTTTGCCAGTCGCTGCTGCCAAGGGCAGACGGGCGCGGCCGCGTAATGATCATGGAAATCCTGATCCCCACCGCTGCTATCCGGAACCTGATCCGCGAAGACAAGATCCACCAGATCTATTCGGCGATGCAAACCGGAACAGGACAGACGGGAATGCAGACCTTCAATCAGGGTTTGGCCAACGCGTACTTCAACAAGCTAATTACTTTGGAAACAGCGATTGGACGTTCCTCCAACCCCGATGAACTGCAAGATATGATTAATCGTGGAGTGAGCGGCGGTTCACACTTGGGCGCAGCCGGTATGCGCAGGTAAAGCGAGAAGAAATCTGAAAGATCGGGTCATAGCGAAATCTTAGGAGGGTAAGAGCATGCCGGTATTCGTTTATAAGGGAAAAAATCGCACAGGCGCAAGTGTGACCGGCGAACAGCTGGCCAACACAAAGGCTGAAGCTGCCGCCATTCTGAAGCGCCAGCAGATCAACGTCACGAAAGTGTCGGAGAAAGGCAAGGAATTTTCCCTGCCGAGCTTCGGCACGGGCGTGAAGCCGGAAGAGATCGCGATTTTCACGCGCCAATTTTCCGTGATGATCGACGCCGGCTTGCCACTGGTGCAATGTCTGGAAATCCTGGGCGGCCAGCAGGAAAACAAGACGTTTCAGAAAGTCCTGATTGGCACGCGAGCGGCCGTCGAGGGCGGCAGCACGCTTTCCGCCGCGATGCGCCAGTTTGAAAAGATCTTTGACGCGCTGTACGTCAACATGGTTGAAGCCGGAGAGACCGGCGGTATTCTGGACATCATTCTGCAACGCCTTTCCACCTACATTGAAAAGAGCGTGAAGCTGAAGCGCGCCGTCAAGTCTGCGCTGATCTATCCCGTTGTCGTCTTGCTGGTGGCGGCGGGCGTGATCACGCTGTTGCTTTGGAAAGTTGTGCCGATTTTCGCGACTCTGTTCGTTAGCTTGGACGTTGCGCTGCCGCTGCCGACGCGGATCGTCATCGGGTTGAGTCATTTCGTAGGCAGCATTTTCGGGTTTCTGACGCTGGTTTTCGCAGTGGGTGCTGCAATCGGTCTGCGCGTTTGGTACAAGACGGAGGGCGGCCGGATGGCCATCGACAGGGCCCTGCTGAAGCTGCCTGTCATCGGCATGCTGTTGCGCAAGATTGCGGTGGCTCGGTTTACGCGAACGCTCGGAACGCTGATTTCGAGCGGCGTGCCAATTCTTGAAGGCTTGGAAATCACGGCGCGTTCATCGGGCAATGCGGTGGTTGAACAGGCGCTGATGCAGACGAGGAAGGCGCTGGAAGCCGGACGCACGCTCGCCGATCCGCTGAAGGAATCGGAAGTTTTCCCCGGCATGGTGACGCAGATGATTTCCGTCGGCGAACAGACAGGCGCGATGGACGCGATGCTGCAGAAAATCGCGGACTTCTACGAAGACGAAGTGGACGCGGCCGTGAAAGACTTACTGGCGGCCCTCGAGCCACTAATGATCGTCTTTCTCGGCGTGGTCGTCGGAGGCATCGTGATTTCGATGTATCTGCCTCTGTTCGTCCTGATCGGCAAGCTTTCGGGACACTAATAGATTCGCCCGGGTGGGCCGGGGCAAACGCCCGGGTCCGCCCGGAAGGCGCTGGGTGGAAGCGCTGCAAATGGATGCACGTTCTGACTCACAACAACAGCAGCTCCCGCTGATTAGATTTTTCGTTTATCGGGCGAACGTATGAATGTGGGGTGTGTCTAGATGGCATGGTCGCAAAGCTCGGTTGAATGGATGAGCTGGCTCAGCCGCGTTCGCTTTCTTGCGATCACGTTCATCCTCGCCATTTCGTTGTTCCTGTGGAACACCGGCCTGCTTGTGCTGGACCCGAAGCTCTTCGGGACGCTCATCGGCCTATGGTACATGCTGAGCTTCTTGTATGCGATTCTGGCGCACTGGGTGCCACAAGCGCGCTGGCAGGCGCAGCTGGAAATCATCTGCGACCTGCTGATGATCACGGCGCTCGTCTACGCGACAGGCGGAAACGAAAGCCACTTCATTTCGCTGTACCTGCTGGTGATTATCGTCGCGAGCATTTTATTTTCACGGCGAGGGCCGTTCTTGGTGGCCGGATTCAGCTTCGTTCTCCTCGGCGGAATGGTGGACCTGACTTACTACGACAAACTGCCGAACAGCGCTGCGAGCGTGGCGAATGCTCACGAGTTGCAGACGTTCGTCTTCAGCAACCTGGTCGCGTTCATGGCGGTGGCGTATCTTTCCAGCCGTCTGGCGCAAACGCTCCGGCGCAAGGGCGCTGAACTCGAACAAAAGAGCGGCGAGCTGCAGGATTTGCAGGCCTTCAACGAAAACATCATCAATTCCATGCGCGGTGGATTGATCACCACGGACATAGATGGACGCATCCTGCTGCTGAACCATACCGGCGAGGAGATTACGGGCTATCGGTTCGCCGACGTGCGCGGAAGGATTTTGCAGACCCTTTGGCCGCAGTTCTGGATGTTGGATGGCGCGGAAGCCGACGTCAGCCGAATTCCGCGCACCGAAGTGGATTTCACTACGCCGGAGGGAAAGCCGCGAATTCTGGGGATTTCGATTTCCGGCTTACGCACGCGAGACAGTTTGGTCGGTGGCTATGTTTTGAATTTTCAGGATTTGACGGAACTGCGCCACCTGGAGCGCGAGGTGGAAACGAAGGATCGCATGGCGGCGCTCGGGCGGCTTTCCGCGGCGATTGCGCATGAAATCCGCCAACCGTTGACGGCGATTGCCGGCGCGGTGAAGGAGCTGGCGAGGCTGGTGCCGCTGGAAGAAGACGAAAAGCAACTGGTGGGCATCGTCAGTAGGGAGTCGGAGCGGCTGAATCAAATTATTACGGAATTCCTGAATTATTCACGCGAAAAGACATACGAATTTGCCGACGCGGACATCGCGGCGCTGTTGGATGAAACGCTGATTCTGCTGGAGCGGCATCCCGCAATCGGTGAAAAATATCAGATCGAAAAGAAATTCGCGGCCCGGCCGGTCCGCGTGCGCGTGGATGCAAATCGCATCAAGCAGGTGTTTTGGAATTTCTGCGACAACGCCGTGAAGGCCATGCCCGATGGCGGAAAGCTCAGCGTCGGTCTTGAGCTCGATGGTTCGTTTGTAAGAATTCGCTTCCGCGATACGGGAATCGGACTGGATCCGCGGCAGGGCGCAAAGATTTTCGAGCCGCTGCAATCGGGTTTCCGAGGCGGGACCGGCCTCGGACTTGCGATCGTGTATCAAATTGTTCAGGCGCATAGCGGGCATATCACGGTGACGTCGGCAAAGGAACGCGGCGCTGAATTCACCGTGGAGCTGCCGCGTGTTGCATAGAGTGAGTGGAAGATAGCCATGGCACATCTTCTAGTGGTAGACGACGAGCGCTCGATCTGCGAACTGCTGGAGATTACCTTCCGCAAGGAAGGCCATCGCGTGGAAGTGGCCACCAGCGTTGAAACGGCCCGCCGCAAACTGGAATCACAAATCTTTGACATCATTATTTCCGACATTCGCATGCCGGGCGCAACGGGTGTGGACTTGCTGGAATACGCGAAACAGGCCGCGCCCTCGACGGTCTTCCTGTTGATCACCGGCGTTCCAACAGTGGAGACGGCCATCGCCGCGGTGAATGCGGGCGCGGACCGGTATGTCATCAAGGATCATGACCTGGTCGAACAGCTGCGCCGCGCTGTGCGGCAAGTGGACGAGACACTCAAACTGAAGAAGGAAGCTGGATATCTGCGCCGGGAGCTGCGCAGACTGACGGGCGAGGACAACATTATCGGTAACAGCGCGAAGCTGCGCGCGATCTTTGATCTGATCGAGACGGTTGGGCCGCAGGCGAGCCGCGTGCTGATCACCGGAGAAAGCGGCACCGGGAAAGAACTTGTTGCGCGTGCAATTCACGAACACAGCCCGCGAGCGCAGCGTCCGTTCGTGACGATCGACTGCGGCGCGTTTCCAGAAACTCTGTTGGAGTCCGAGCTGTTCGGTTATGTGAAGGGCGCCTTCACCGGCGCGAACGAAAATCGCCAGGGCCTTTTCCAGTCGGCGCACGGCGGCACGCTGTTTATGGACGAAATTTCCAACATGCCGCTGAGCATGCAGGTGAAGCTGTACCGAGTTCTGCAGGAGGGTAAAGTGCGTCCGCTGGGCAGCACCGATGAAATCGAAGTGGATGTACGCATCATCGGCGCGACGAACAAAGATTTGGAAAAGGAAATCGCCGCCGGACGATTCCGCGAGGACCTGTTTTACCGGCTCAGCGTGATTCCCATAAACGTACCGCCCCTGCGCGAGCGGCGCGATGACATTCCGTTGCTGGTGCGCGCATTCTTGGAGCGCTTCCGCAAATCAATGGGCAAGACGGTGGAGGGGATCGCACCGGAGGCGATGCGTCTGCTCGAGGCTTACGATTGGCCGGGCAACGTTCGCGAACTGGAAAACACGATGGAGCGGTGCGCGGCGTTGGAAACGGGCCCGAGTGTGAGCGTGGGCGTGCTTCCGGAGAAAATTATTCATGGTGCGGCGGCGCATGCAGCAGCGGCATCGTCCAACGGTAAGGCGGTGATCCCCGATGGTGGAATGGACCTGGAAAAACACATTCAAGAAGTGGAGCGTGCGTACTTGGTGGAAGCGCTCGCGCTTTCCGACGGCGTCGGCACAAGAGCGTCCGAGCTGCTGAAGATGACTTATCGTTCCTTCCGGCATTACTCCAAGAAATACAACCTTTGATTTGAAAAATTACTGCGACGACAGCAGCTGCACTGCGAGGCAGATTTTCGGCGAGGCTTCGCGCCTACGCCGGAATTGAGCTTTGGCCGGAGGCGATGCCGCTTTCGACCGTCGCGGAGAACGCGGTGGATTTGCGGCGGAGCGCCACGCGAATGACATGCGCAATCCCGTACGCAGCCAGAACCATCATGATGGGATCAATCGGATGGCGATAACGCCAGGAGGGATGCGTGATGTAGTACACGACTGGAAAGATGAGCGGGTATACAGCCAACGGAAACACGTAAGGGTTTCTCTGCCGCGAAAGAACCAGTAGACCGAGAAAGCCGAACACGACTTCAATCAAATTGCCAATCATGATCATGCGCCCGGTGGCGCTGATGTGCGTCCAAATGCCTTCCAGCGGATCCCAACTAAGCGTCCAGGTATCGGCGAAACGCCGCCAGATGAACCTCACTTCGTCGCTTGGGTGCGTGACCATGAAATGCACGGCCTCTTTTTGCTTATCTTCCATGTAGGCGATTTCGCCCATGCGAACGTATTTCGCGCGCTCCGGCGCGTAATCGTTCGGGTGCAGATCGCCGGTCCATGTATCCGGAACGTCTTTGTTATTACCCAGCCACAATTCCAGACCGAAATTCGACCGGAAGGGCACGATCTTGTGGAACACCACGTAGTTCCGGGCCGTCCAGGGCACACAGGAAAGCGCGATCATCAGCGACGCAAATGCAGCGGCGCGCAGCCACGGAAGCGAAATTTTCTGGCGCTGCCAGATCACCCATCCCATGAGGAACGGCAGGATGGAAAACAGGGCGGCGTTCACCATCAAGCTGAAGCCCCACAGCAGGCCGTACAAAATCCAGTCACGCGTTCGGTTGGAATCGCGAATCGCAAGCGTGGCCCACAGAACCACCGCGGAGAACAGCGCGGTTAAAGACGAATCCCAGATCCAGTACAGGGGAACCACGAAGGCCAGAGGGCACAATGTCCACAGCCACGCGGCGCCCGCGGCAACCGCACGGCCGGAGATTTGAGTCGCGACGTAGTAGACCGGATAAACGGTCAGAGCTGCGAAAAAAAGGTTGAAAGTGGTCGCGATCAGCAGCGATGCGTACGAATAGATGCCAAAGAGTTTGAAAATGCCGGCAAGAAAATAAGGATAGACGGGCGTCAGCCAGATGGTCGGTCCGGATTCAGTGCCGTTGAGCGGTGAAGAGAATCCTTTGCCCATCGCGATCGATCGCGCGATGCGCCCAGTCTCATAACCAAACGGCGGTTCCACGATAGGAATTCGTCCATGCAGCTGGCCATGCCAGAGAATCGCGAATCGCACGACAAAGGCGAACACGGCGATAAAGGATGGCGAGGTCAGCGCGCGCTTCAGAAGTTTCATTTGTCGTTCGCAGGCTTCGTATTTAAATTTCCAAACGATTTTAGCGTGGCGACTCGCGCGGTGCTCGTGTTAAGGGGTTCGACTTGCCCAGTTGATTATCTGAACCGCAGAACATCCAGCGCGTCTCCCCTCACGCAGCGTGGAGCACAGACCCCGCACGCGTCAGCGAGCCGGCTTCGTTGGAGCCAAGCCGCCTTGGCGGGGACTCGTAGGCCTGAAGCGCGGGGTTGGTGGCCGACCTGCCGACCTCATCTACAGCTGACATTTTGCGCCAATGAAAAGTGACACATTCTGTCGGAAGACCCGCTATTTGAGGCCGCCTCTGGCCTGCCCGAACGCGGCAGAAGCCCTGATGTACCCGCAAGTAACAGATACTCCGACCCTTACGCGAATGTGTCTGATCAGTACTGGAATGCCGCTCGTCTGGCAATGACCTTGCTTTCTACCGGGGCGTATGCGGGAAAGCCCGCGACAATACTTTAGAGGAGAGAAATGAATGCGCAATAAGCAGAAGGGTTTCTCGCTAATCGAACTTTTGATCGTTGTGGCGATCATCCTGATTATCGCTGCGATCGCAATTCCGAACTTGCTCCGCGCCCGCATGGCGGCCAACGAATCATCGGCCGTTGCCTCACTGCGGACTATCAACACCGCTTGCATCACCTACAATTCCACGTACGGTCAGTATCCAACTGCGCTGACCGACATGACGGACGTTCCGGCCGGCACGTCACCCACCAGCACGTCGGCTGACTTGCTCGATCCCGTTCTTTCGGCTGCGACACCGCAGAAGAGCGGATATGTGTTCGTGTTCGCTGACACGACCAACGTTGCCTATACCGTGAACGCAAGCCCAATCGTTGCGAACCAGACCGGTACACGGTTCTTCTTCACCGACCAGTCGGCCGTGATCCGCTACAACACTAGCCAGTCCGCAGCCATTACTGATTCACCTCTGTAATACGGTCAGATTTCCCCCTCAACGCGACAGCAAGGGCGGAGGCCGCAGAAGCCTCCGCCCCTTTTTTTCGTTACCAGCAGTGCAGTGCTCACCAGGTCGGATAGTCGGGCAGAAGAAAAGACGGTCCAAATCTCGTCGGAGGAAAAGAAAGTGGGGACAAAACAGAAAGGTTTTTCGCTCATCGAACTTTTGATTGTCGTGGCGATCATTCTGATTATCGCTGCGATCGCAATCCCGAACCTGCTCCGCGCCCGCATGGCGGCAAACGAAGCTTCTGCCGTGGCGTCTCTGCGGACGATTAACACCGCTTGCATCACCTACAATTCCACGTACGGTCAGTATCCAACTGCGCTGACCGACATGGCGGACGTCGCGGCCGGCACTGCGCCGACGAGCACATCGGCCGATTTGCTGGATCCGGTGCTTTCATCTTCGGCGCCGCAAAAGAGCGGATACAAGTTTGTGTATGCCACCGCGAGCAGCAACGCTACTTACACCGTGAATGCAAACCCGGCCGTCGCCAATCAGACGGGTACGCGGTTTTTCTACACGGACGCCTCGGCGGTAATTCGGTACAACACGTCCCAGTCCGCTGCGGTCACGGATTCGCCGCTTTAGGTATCTTGGATTCACAGCTGTCAGACGCGGCCAGTGCGGGCGATAAACCCCCACTGGCTGCGTCATATACAGCAAATTGGAATGAATTGACGTTGAGACACTTTGCGTCACGGGCAAGTGACAAATTGCGGCACAAGATCCCGGGAATCCCCGAGTGAAATGAGTTAGCGCGCATGAATAATCGAAGGAAAGCAGCCGCTAATCGTCAGAAAACAAGTGTGATACAGCGAATGTGCCCTTGCAGTACGCACCCCGGTCTCCTGTGGAACTGGCCGTGCACTTCGAGGATCGGAATTTCGCTGAGGCTACGGGGAGCTTTTATAGGAGAAAGTGAAATGCGTAAACGTCAGAAGGGTTTCTCTCTCATCGAACTATTGATTGTGGTTGCAATTATCCTGATTATCGCCGCAATCGCGATCCCGAACCTGCTTCGCGCCAGAATGGCGGCAAATGAAGCGTCCGCGGTCGCTTCACTAAGGACCATCAACACCGCGCTGATTACTTACGATTCGTCCTACAACATGTATCCGACGTCGCTTTCCGATCTAGCGGACGTAACGTCAGGAACGGCGCCCACGAGTACTTCGGCCGACCTGTTGGATCCGATCCTTGGGTCAGCAGCCCCGCAAAAAAGCGGGTACAGCTTCGTGTATGCTGCAACCGGCTCGAACAATGTTACTTATACGCTGAACGCCAGCCCGACCGTGGCAAATCAGACCGGCACGAGGTTCTTTTTCACCGACCAGTCGGCCGTGATCCGCTACAACACGAGCCAGTCCGCGGCGGTAACCGATTCACCGCTGTAAAATTTCACAACTGATTTTAATTCCCTAAGCACAACAAAATGGCGGAGGCAAAGATGCCTCCGCCATCTGTGTTTTATCGGAGGGTTTCAGCCTGTAAATCCAAACCAGTTTATTTCGCATGTCCAGTGCCAGACGAACCGCACCCTTGCAAACCAAAGGGGTGCGGCACCCTCTATGATGGCGTCGGCTCTGTCAAGAGACACGTGGATTGTGCGAGCTTTGAAGGCTCGTTTTTGTTTTTCTTACTAGGAGAATCTT
>Ga0335078_10004500_pt1 | contig 20649 bp, 19 predicted proteins | sample Lox_Sample_32_FD_206711 | JGI IMG/M metagenome (GOLD analysis project Ga0335078, IMG submission 206711) | Soil microbial communities from Loxahatchee National Wildlife Refuge, Florida, United States - Lox_Sample_3.2 | ecosystem: Environmental > Terrestrial > Soil > Wetlands | place: USA... | reverse complement strand
AGCAGCCAGCGCCGGCACCAGCACCCCGGCCGCCACCAGGCCGGCGGCCAGCACCGCCGCCGCCGGCGCGAGGATCAGCAGGCAGCAGGCGACTGTCCCGGCGCCGACCAGGACCGCCGTGAGCGGGGCCGCGACGCCGCGCACGAACACGTCCTGGATTCCGTCGATGTCGCTGACCAGCCGCGCGAGCAGGTCACCGGAGCGGAACCCGGCCAGGCCCGCGGGCGCCAGCCGCTCGAGCCGCCGGTAGACGGTGACGCGCAGGTCGGCGAGAACGCGGAAGGCGACGTCGTGACTGGCGAGCCGGTCCAGGTAGCGGAACATGGCCCGCCCGACCGACAGCCCGCGGACCGCCACGACGGCGACCGAGATCGCGACGATGCCAGGGTGCTGCGAGGCGCGCGCGAGGATGAAGGCCGACACCGCGAGGAGGGCGACCCCGCAGCCGGTGGCGAGCGCGCCCGCCAGCACCGCCAGCGCGAGCCGGCCGCGCAGCGGGTGCGCGAGCGCCAGCATCCCCGCGAGCGCGCGCACGCCTGACACCACAGCTGCGGGCTGCCGCGGCGCCGCCGACCCCGGCGACGCCGCCGGGCCCACGGCGTGCCCCGCGCCCCGGACACCAGCCGCGGTCATGCCGGCGCCACCGCTCGGGCCGGCGGCAGGCCGGCGCCCAGGACGAGCCGCCGGCCCGCCCAGCGTGACCAGCTCTCGTCGTGGCTCACGACGACGATCGTCCGGCCGGCCAGCGCGGTGGCCATTGCGGCGCGCAGCGTGGCCGCGCTCTCGCCGTCCAGGTGCGCCGTCGGCTCGTCGAGCAGGAGCACCGGCGCGTCCCGCAGGAACGCACGGGCGAGCGCGATGCGCTGGCGCTGCCCGGCCGAGAGCGTCGCCCCGCGCTCGCCGACCGGGGTGTCATAGCCGGCCGGCAGCCGGGCGATGAAGCTGGCCGCGCCGGCTAGCCGGGCTGCCGCTGCCACCTGGCCGGCCGGGGCGGCTGGCCGGCCCAGCGCGATGTTGTCCCTGATGGTGCCGGCGAACAGGGTCGGGTGCTGCGGCACCCAGGCGACCTGGTCCAGCCAGGACCGGAGATCCAGGCCCGAGGCGTCCACGCCGCCCGAGCGCACGCAGCCGCTGTCGGGCTCCCGCAGCCGCAGCAGCACCGCCAGCAGCGAGGACTTCCCCGCGCCGGTCGGCCCGCAGATCACCAGCCGCTCGCCCGGCGTGATCCGCAGGCTCAGCCGGTCCAGCGCCGGCACCGCGCGGCCGGGATAGGTCAGGGTGACATCCGTCAGCTCGAGGCCGCCGGCGCGCAGGTCGGCCCTCCCGCCGCCGGCCGCGGCCGGCCGGGCCGGCGGCGTGCCGAGGATCTCGAACGCCCGGCCGCCTGCCGCCGCCCCGGCCTGGCTGGCGTGGTAGAACGTGCCGACGGCGCGCAGCGGCAGGTACACCTCGGGCGTCAGCAGCAGGATCAGCATGGCCTGCTGGTAGCCGATGTGCCCGCCGAGCAGGCGGAGGCCGACCTCGACCGCCACTAGCGCGGTGGCGAGCGTCGCCGCCAGGTCCAGGACCAGCGCGCTGAGAAACGCCTGGCGGAGCGTCGCCATCGTGAGCCTGCGGTGCTCGCCGGTCACCCTGGCGATCACCTGCGCCTGGTGCCTGCCCTGCCCGAGCACCTTCAGCGTCGGCAGCCCCTCCACCACGTCGAGGAAGTGGCCGCCGAGGCGGGCCAGGAGCTGCCACTGACGCTGCGTGCGCGCCCTGGTGTGGAGCCCGACCAGCACGGCGAACACCGGCACGAGCGGCAGGGTGACGGCCACGATGACGGCCGACAGCCAGTCCGCGGCCGCGATCCTCGCGACGACTGCGGCCGGCACCGCGCAGGCGAGCACCACCTGCGGCAGGTACCGGGAAAAGTAGGTGTCCAGGCCGTCGAGGCCCGCCGTCGCGAGGGTGGCGATCTCGCCGGGCCGCTCGCCGTTGAGCCAGCCGGGACCGAGCAGCGCGGTGTGCGCGGTGAGGCGGCGTCGCAGCTGGGACTGCACGGCGGCCGACGCACGCAGCGCGGACGCCTCACCCGCCCAGGACACCGCTGCCCGGCCCGCGATGACCAGCAGCAGCCCGGCCATGGTGGCGCCGAGCGGTCCGGGCCCGATCCCGCGGGCGGCCGTCGCGAGCGCCCTGGCCAGCAGCCCCGCCTGCGCGATGATCAGGATGGTAGAGGTGACGCCCAGGCACACGGTGAGCGCGAGCAGGCCGCGGGCGGCCCGCGCGTACCGCACGAGCCGCGGATCGAACGGGCGCATGAGCGCGCTGCGGGCACCGGGCCCGCTCCCGGCAGGCCGGGTCAGCCTGCCCGGCCTGGCGTCAGCGGCGAGGTCCACGCGGCCGCCGCCATCCTCGCGGCAGCCGCCAGCCGCCCCTGTGCCCCGCGGTCGGGCCGCCCGGTGCCGGGCCCGCGGCCGCGGGCGCGGGCACAGCGGCCCTGGCAGGCGGCTGCAGGGTCGCGGCGGTGATGCGCTTGCGGAACACGTAGTAGGTCCAGGCCTGGTAGCCGAGCACGACCGGCAGCAGCACGAGCGCGACGACGGTCATGACCTTGAGCGTGTACGGCGGTGAGGCCGTGTTGTACACGGTGAGGTCGTACGCCGGGCTGATGCTCGACACCATCACCCGCGGATACAGGTCCACGAAGATCGTCACGATGGTCAGGGCCATGGTGGTCGCGGTCGCCGCGAACGCCCACCCCTCGCGGCGGTCCCAGGCGAGCAGCGCCGCGGCGATGACCGCGATGCAGGCCAGCAACTCCACCGGATTGAGGAACGCGCCGCCGCCCGCCTCCACGTGCGTATAAGAGATGAACGCGAGCACCAGCAGCGCGGTGACGGCCGCGACCCGCCGGGCGGCCCGGGTGGCGCGGATCCGCACGCCGCCGTCGGTCTTCATCGCGATGAACGTCCCGCCGTGCATGACGCAGACGGCGACCAGGGTGACGCCGGCCAGGATCGGGTACGGCCGGAACAGGTCCCAGAAGCTGCCCGCGTACTCCTGGTGCGAGTTGATCGGCGTGCCGCTGATGAGGTTGCCCAGCCCGATCCCGATCACCAGCGGGACGACGAGGCTCGCGACCGCCAGCAGGATGCTCCACGTCTGCCGCCAGCGGTGATCCGGGCGCTTGCCGCGGTACTCGAACGACACGCCGCGCAGGATGAGCGCGACCAGCAGCAGCACGAAGGCCAGGTAGAAGCCCGAGAACAGGGTCGCGTACCAGGACGGGAACGCAGCGAAGATCGCGGCGCCGGCGACGATCAGCCAGACCTCGTTCCCGTCCCACAGCGGCCCGATGGTGTTGATCACAGCGCGCCGGCCGAGCTCATCCCTGCCGACGCTGATGTTGAGCATGCCGACCCCGAGATCGAAGCCCTCCAGCACGAAGAACCCCGTCCACAAGACCGCGACCAGGATAAACCAGAACGGGACAAATGCCATGGCAGCGTCCTCAGTAGAGCATGGCCGGCACGGGCTTGCCGGAGTCGGTGTCGCCGCCAGCGGGTGCCGGGGGCAGTTCCTTGCGCGCGTACCGCAGCATGAGCAGCAGGTCGACGGTGCCGAGGATGCCGTACAGCAGCACGAAGACAGTGAGGCTGATCACCAGCTCGGTCGTGCTCACCGACGGCGAGAGGCCAGTCCTGGTGAGCATGATGCCCTGGACGATCCACGGCTGCCTGCCGACCTCGGTGAGCAGCCAGCCCGCCGTGTTGATCGCGAACGGCAGGATGACCATCCAGGTGGCCACCCACAGGAACCGGCGCGAGGTGGCGAGCTTCTTGCGCCGCGACAGCCACAGCCCCCACAGCGCGACCAGGACGACGATGATCGCCAGGTACGCCATTGCCCGCATGGCCCAGTACTGGACGAAGACGTTCGGCACGTAGCTTCCCGGCCCGTACCTGGCCGCGTACTGCGCCTGGAGCGTGTTCATGCCGATGACCTTGCCGTTCCAGTGATTGGTGGCCAGCAGGGACAGCAGGTGCGGGATCGACAGGATCTGCGTCGGGTTGTGGTCGTCATTCCCGCCGCCGATCTGGAACAGCGAGAACGAGCACGGCTGGCAGGTGGTCCACTGGGCCTCGGCCGCCGCTATCTTCATGGGCTGGTACTTCCCCTCGATGACGCCGAGCTCGTCGCCGACCAGCATCGCGAGCAGGATCGCGGGCACCAGGACGATGAGACTCAGCCGGGCAGACCGGCCGAAGACCGCCCGGTCGCCGCCCCTGCGCAGCTGCCAGGCGGACACCGCGAGCATCACGGCGGCACCGGTGACCAGGGCGGCGAGCAGCACCTTCGCCAGGCTCCAGACGAACACCGGGTTGGTGAAGAGCGCCCACACGTCGTTGAGCTCCGGCAGGTGCGTCGCCGGGCTGGTGATATACCCGACCGGATGCTGCATCCAGGAGTTGGCGGCCATGATGAACGCCGCCGAGATCATGCTGCCGGCCGCGACCAGCCAGATCGTGGTGAGATGGACGCCCCTGGACAGCTTGTCCCAGCCGAAGAGCCACAAGCCGAGGAACGTGGACTCGAGGAAGAACGCAGCCAGGCCCTCCATCGCCAGCGGCGCGCCGAAGATGTTGCCTACCAGCCGCGAGTAGGCCGACCAGTTCATCCCGAACTCGAACTCCTGCACCAAGCCGGTCACCACGCCGATCGCGACGTTGATCACCAGCAGGGTGCCGAAGAACCTGGTCAGCCTCAGGTACTCCGGCTGCCTGCGCCGGTACCACGCGGTCTGCAGCAGCGCCGTCAGCACCGCCAGGCCGATAGTCACAGGGACGAACAGGAAGTGATTGACCGAAGTGAACGCGAACTGCCATCTGGCCAGGTCGGTCCGCAGCACGTAGCGCCTCCTCGCAGGCGCGGGCGGCGAGCCGGGCGGCACGCTGTGCGGCTCGCCCGGCTCGTCCTGCTATCCGCGCGGCATCACCGCGAGCCGCGTGACCGGCTCGCGGCACCCGGGTCGGTCAGGCGCGCCCGCTGTGCGCGTGCACCCCGTTGGAGCCGTGCCACGCGTGCGCGCCGGCCTGGGTGGCAGCCTTGGTCTGGCTCCACTTGTGCCTGACGACCTCGGTCGGCGGTACTTCCAGCTCACGGAGCCAGCGGCGGGCAGCGGAGAACACCGCGAAGCCGCCGACGACGGCCCCGGCCATGCCGATCAGGCTGCCCGCGCCTATCAGCACGGCGCCGACCATCGCCTGGGTGTTGTTGATCTGGAATCCGGCCGTAGAGCTATGGCTGTTGTGCATGGCGTCCTTCCTCGAGACGTGCCTCTCCCGGTTTCTGTCCGCTGTGCCGGAAGCAGGCATCATCCGTAGCGGGTGATTTCACAGAGAAGATGCCGGCCCGGGCATCGCCCGGGCCGGCACCTTGCTGCTCGCGCGGTCCGCCTGCTTGTCAGGCGTGCCCGCTGTGCACCGGCTGGCCGTTGCCGTTCATCGAGCCGGCCATGCCCATCTTGGGCTTCTTGGCGAACTTGTTCCGCACCGGCTGCGGCGACTGGATCGCCTGCGCCCGGAACCACTTACGGGCGGCGGAGCAGACCGCGCTGCCGCCGACGATCATTCCTGCCATGCAGATGACGGCACCGGTGCCGACCAGCACGACGCCCGACATCATGGGCGCTGCCTTGAGCTTGACGCCCGGATAGTAGCTCTTGCTGTTCATCGCAACCTTCCTGGAGATGTGCCTGACGGCGAATATCTCCAGATCTCGCCCGCCGACCTCACCCGTCGCGGGTCATTCTTCGCGCGCCGCCGGCGGCCTCCTGGTGCGCGATCCATGACCTGCTAAGTTCCGGGGTCATGGATCCCCTCATTGCGCGCAAACTGGCCCGCACCGCGAATCCGTATCCATCGATCATCCTCCTGGCTCCCGAGGCCGAGACCGCGGCGGCCGCGGCCGGACTGCCGCGCGGGCCGATGGGGTACTTCGCGGGCCGGGCCGCGCCGATGGGCGCGGTGCCTGCCGAGGTCGTGATCGCGACGTTCTACAACTTCCAGCCCGACCTGGTCAGATCCTGCATCCCCGCCGCCTGGTCGTTCACCACGCCGGCCGCGCTGCTCGAGCACCGGCTCGCCGCGACCGACTCCGCGCTGCGCCGCGTCCTGGGCGACGACATCGTGACCGCGCCGCAGGTGGCGGACGCAGCCCGGCTGGCGACTGCGGCCGCGCTGGCATGCGCCCCCGAGGGCCGGGCGCTGTTCGCGGGTCACGCCTCGCTGCCCTGGCCGGACGAGCCGCACCTGCGGCTGTGGCACGCGCTCACGCTGCTGCGCGAGCACCGCGGCGACGGCCATCTGATGGCGCTGCAGCTGGCCGGCTACTCCGGCTGCGAGGCGCTGCTCATGCACGTCGCCGTGGGCGGAGTTCCGCGCGCGTTCGTCCGGACCAGAGCGTGGTCGGACGAGCAGTGGGCGGCCGCCGCGGACAGCCTGCGCTCGCGGGGCCTGATCGATGCCGATGAGGTCGCGACCGAGGCGGGCCGCGCGCACCGGGAGGCCGTCGAGGAGCGCACCGACATGCTCGCCGCGGCGCCGCTCAGGGCGATCGGCGCGGAGGGCTGCCTTCGGCTGCGCGAGCTCGTCCGGCCATGGAGCATCGCGATCGCGGCGGACATCTACCCGGCGGGCTGATCACGGAGCACGCGCGCGAAGGCGGAGACCAGTCCCGGCATGTCGACCGCCCCGGGCTCGAGCAGCCACTGCTGCTGCAGGCCGTCCATGACTGCGATGAGCAGCGCGCTGGCCTGCTCTGCCGTCAGCCCGGACGGACCCGGGTCGCCCAGCTCGGCCCGCAGCAGGCCGACCAGCCGGGGTCGCAGCGCGCGGTACCGGGCGGTGAAGAACTCCCTGGCGGGATGCTGATCGGTGACGCTCTCGCCCGCCAGCACGGTGAAGCACTGCACCAGGCCCGGTCGCGCGGCGTTCCTGGCCACGAGTGCCTCGATGCCCGCGAGCCCGCCTGGCCCGCTGCTGTCAGGCCCCGTGCCGCCGGACGCCGTGCTGTCAGCTGCCGCCGTCTCGGCGCCAGGATCGGGACCGTCCAGCATGTCCCGCAGCCGCAGCACGTCCGTCAGCAGCGCGTCCTTGCTCGGGAAGTAGTGCAGGACGCCCTGCTGCGTGAGGCCGACGCGCTCGGCCACGGCTGCGAGCGACCCGCCCCGGTAACCGCGCTCGGCGAATACCTCGAGCGCGGCCGCCACGATCTCGGTCCGCCGGTCCGTCACCAGCCATCACTCACGCGGATAATTTGCCGCCCTACCTACCGAGTACTCGGTAGGTCATCCATGCTAGTGGTCGTAGCCAGAAGACGAGATACCGGAGCTGACCATGCCGGACCTTGCCGCCGCCCAGGAAGCCGCCGTCGAGGACGCGCTCGCCAGGCTGGACCTGGAGACGAAGGTCGCGATGCTGTCTGGCCAGGACGTCTGGTCGCTGCCCGCGGTGCCCGGGATCGGCCTGGCCTCGATCGTGATGTCCGACGGGCCGGTCGGCGTTCGCGGCACCCAGTGGTCGGCCAGTGATCCGTCGGTAGCGCTGCCAAGCCCGACAGCGCTCGCCGCCACGTGGGACCCCGACCTGGCCCGGCGGGCCGGCCGGCTGCTCGGGCAGGAGGCCAGGCGCAAGGGCGTGCACGTCCTGCTGGCGCCGACGGTGAACCTGCACCGCAGCCCGCTCGGCGGCAGGCACTTCGAGTGCTACTCCGAGGATCCGCTGCTGACCGCCGAGATCGGCGCGGGCTACGTGACCGGCGTGCAGGAGCAGGGCGTAGCAACCACCGTTAAGCACTTCGTGGCCAACGACTTCGAGACCGAGCGCTTCACCGCCAGCGCGCAGGTCAGCGACCGGGCGCTGCGCGAGCTGTACCTGGCGCCGTTCGAGGCGATCGTCCGCGGCGCGGGCGCGTGGGGCGTCATGTCCGCCTACAACCGCGTCAACGGCGTGTCGATGACGAACAACGGCCCGCTCCAGCTCGGCGTGCTGAAGGGCGAGTGGGAGTTCAGCGGCTTCATCGTCTCGGACTGGCTCGCCGCCCGCGATACCGTCGCGGCTGCCGTCGGCGGGCTGGACGTCGCGATGCCCGCGGCCGGCAGCCCCTGGGGCGCGAAGCTCGTCGCCGCCGTCCTGGACGGCACCGTGCCGGCCGATGTGGTCGACGAGCAGGTCCGCCGGGTCCTGCGGCTTGCCGCCAGGGTCGGCGCGCTCGCCGGAGCCCCGGAGTCGGTGCCCGCCGCCAGCCGGCCGCCGGCCGTCGATGGCGCGAGCCTGGCCAGGGAGATCGCCGCGCGCTCGGTCGTGCTCGCCGCGAATCCCGGTGCCATCCTGCCGCTGGACCCGGCGTCGCTGCGCAGCGTGGCGGTCATCGGCGCGCTCGCCAGGGACGCCAGGGTACTCGGCGGCGGCAGCGCCACCGTCTTCCCCGAGCACGTCGTGTCGCCGCTGGAAGGGCTGTCGGCTGCGCTGCCGGAGTCGGTCCGGCTGTGCTACGCGTTCGGCGCGGACCCCCGGACCGGAAAGCTGGCGCCGGCCAGAGCGCCGCTGTGGTCCGGGCTGCGCGCCACGTTCCGCGATGCCAGCGGGGCGGAGCTGTACCGCACCGAGCTTGGCTCAGGCCGGGCCCGCTGGATGGATATGCCGCCGGGCGTCGACGCCGTCGCGATCGCGACGGTGCAGGTCGCGGGCACCCTGACGGCCGATGCGGATGGCGAGCACCTGCTCGGCATCCGCGGCATCGGCAGCTTCGTGCTGGCCGCCGGGGACGACACCCTGTTCGACGGGGACGTGCGGCCCGACTCCGACGACCCGGCGATGCTGTTCCTGGCGCCCCCCGAGCACCGGGTCGGCTACTGGCTCGGCGCCGGGCAGAGCGTCGAGGTATCACTCACCCAGCGGGTCCGGCTCAGCCCGGAGTTCGCCATCGTCGCCCTCGCACTCGGCCACGGCGCGCCGATGGCCACGCCCGACGAGCTGCTCGCCGAGGCCGAGGACGCCGCCCGCGCCTGCGACGTCGCGATCGTCGTCGTCGGCACCACAGAGGAGGTCGAGTCGGAGGGCTTCGACCGCAGCAGCCTCGCCCTGCCGGGACGGCAGGACGAGCTGGTGTTCCGGGTAGCCGCCGCTAACCCGCGCACGATCGTCGTGGTCAACGCGGGCTCACCGGTCGAGCTGCCCTGGGCAGAGCAGGTGGCCGCCGTCCTGCTCGCCTGGTTTCCCGGCCAGGAGGCCGGCCACGCGGTCGCCGACGTCCTGCTCGGCGCCGCCGAGCCCGGCGGCCGGCTGCCGACCACCTGGCCGGTCGCGGCGAGCGACTGCCCCGTGCAGTCGGTCACCCCGAAGGCGGGCGTGCTGGCCTACGACGAGGGGGTGTTCATCGGCTACCGCGGCTGGGAGCGCGGCATCGTCTCGCCGCGGTACGCGTTCGGGCACGGCCTCGGGTACACCAGCTGGGAATACACCGATCTCACCGCCGGCGCGGGCCAGGTAAGCGTCACGATCCGCAACACGGGCTCGCGGCGCGGCCGCGAGGTCGTCCAGGTCTACGCCGGGCCGGCCACGCCCGACTCCGGCCGGCCGCGGCGCTGGCTGGCAGGCTTCGGCGCCGCCACCGCCGAGCCGGGACAGTCCGCGACCGTCACCGTCGCGCTTCCGGAGCGGACGTGGCAGATCTGGGCCGAGGGCTGGACGACGCGCGGCGGTGCCTACACGATTGAGGCGGCGCACAGCCTGAGCGACGTGCGCCTCAGCACGACTGTCACCATCGGCTGACCTGAAGCCCCGGGCCCGGCCGGCGCGAGCGGAACTGCCAGTGACCGATACCGAGCTGCCCGGCGCCGGGCTGACCGGCGTGCATCCGGCCACGGCCAGCCGCGGGCGGGCCGGATTCCGGCGGCTGATGGCCGGCCTCGGCACCGCGAGCGGCGCCCTCTCCGCCCTGTACGCGGGCGTCGGCACGGTGCTGCTCCCGCAGCAGATCGAAGACATCGACCGGGCGCACAAGGTCGCGGCACTCGGCGTCGTGGCCGGCGTGAGCGCGGTGTTCGCGCTGGTATTCAACCCGCTTGGCGGCGCGCTGTCGGACCGGACCCGGTCCAGGTTCGGCCGCCGCGCGCCCTGGCTGGTGTGCGCGCCCGCCGGGCTGCTGGCGATGCTGGCACTGCTCGGCCACGCCGCGACGGTCCCGCTGGTGCTCGTCGCCTGGTGCCTGGCGCAGGTCATGGCGAACCTCTACCAGGCACCGCTGACCGCGGTGATACCGGACCGGGTGCCGGCCACGCGCCGCGGCATGGCCTCCGCCGTTACCGGCGTCGCGTCCGTCCTCGGCGGCGTCGCCGGCGTCGGCATCGCGGGCGTGCTCAGCAGGAGCCCGTCGTGGGGCTACCTGGCGCTCGGCCTGCTGCTGGCCGCGTCGGCCCTGGCATTCGTGCTGACCACCACCGACCCGCCCGCCGACGTCCTGCCGCGCCCGCCGCGTGACACCCGGCGGATCGTGACCCGGCTCGCCGGCTTCCTGTCCGCGCTCCGGGACCGGGACTTCACCTGCGTCTTCGTGAGCAGGGCCGCGTCGATACTGGGCTACTTCCTGGTCGTCGGCTACGAGCTGTACGCGCTGACCGACTACATCCGCCTGCCCGCGGGCCTGCGACCGGCCCAGGGCGTCACCATCCTGGCCGCGATCAGCGCGGTCGGCGCGCTCCTCGCGGCGGCCGTCACCGGCCCGCTCTCGGACTGGCTCGGCCGGCGTAAGCCCTTCGTCTTCCTGTCCTCGGCGGTCGCCGGTGCCGGCTGCGTGCTGCCGGTGATCTCGCCGGCGTTCCCGACGATCGAGGTCTTCGCCGCGCTCGCGGGCCTCGCGTTCGGCACCTACCTCGCCGTCGACGCCGCGCTCGTCACGCTCGTGCTGCCGAGCGGCGCGGACGCGGCCCGCGATCTCGGCGTGCTGAACATCGCCAACGCGGGCCCGCAGGTGCTGGCGCCGCTGCTCGCCGCGCTCATCATCAGCCACGTCGGCGGCTACCGGATGCTGTTCATCGCGGGCGGCTGCTGCGGCATCGCCGGCGCCATCGCGGTGGTGCCGGTGCGCTCGGTGCGGTGAGGAGCCGCGCGCCCGCTCGATTAGGCTGGCCGGGTCATGGAAGATCGGGAAGCCTGGTTCGGCCGCCGCACCTCGCGCTGGCAGGACTGGCCCGTGACCGGACTGCTCGCGGCGAAGGAGCGGCTCGGGGTCACCGTCAGCGTCGTCATCCCGGCCAGGAACGAGGAGCGCACGGTCGGCAGCGTCGTGACCGCGATCGGCCGCGCGCTGGTGACCAGGCACCCGCTGGTCGACGAGCTCGTGGTCATCGACTCCGACTCCACCGACGCGACGGCCGCTGCCGCCGCCGGGGCCGGCGCGAAGGTGTACCGGGCCGCGGAGGTTCTCCCCGCGGCGGGCGCCTACCCGGGCAAGGGCGAGGCCCTGTGGAAATCGCTGCACGTGACCACCGGAGACCTGCTCGTCTTCGTCGACGCCGACCTGACGAGCTGGGGCCCGCACTTCGTGACCGGGCTGCTCGGGCCGCTGCTCGCCGACGCCGGAGTGCAGCTCGTGAAGGGCTTCTACACCAGGGTCTGGACGCGCTCGGACGGCTCGTCCTCGACCGAGGGCGGGCGGGTCACCGAGCTGGTGGCCAGGCCGCTGATCAGCCTGTGGTGGCCGGAGCTAGCCGCCGTCGTGCAGCCGCTCGCCGGCGAGTGGGCGGCGCGCCGCCCGCTGATGGAGTCCCTGCCCATTCCGGTCGGCTACGGAGTCGAGCTCGCGACGCTGATGGATACCGCCGCGCGACACGGCCTGGATGCGGTCGCGCAGGTGGACCTCGGCAGCCGGGCGCACCGGCACCAGGCGAACCATGACCTGGCCGTGATGTCGGCGGAGCTGCTCGCCGTCGCCGAGCGGCGCCGCCCGCAGGGCCAGCCGCTGCTGGCCGGCGAGCTGCGGCAGTTCGTGCGCGCGGACGGGCAGGCCCGTCAGGTCACCCGGCCGGTGCCGGTCGCCGAGCGGCCGCCCGCGGCTCGGTACCGGGCCGGGGGCCCGGCATGACGGGGCGTCCCGAGCCCGGGCCGCCGGCTCAGGCTCCGGCCGCCCGCGCGCAGACCGTGCTGCGGCTGGGCAGCCGCGCGTTCCCGCCCGGCCAGCCGCTGATCATGGGCATCGTCAACCGCACCCCCGACTCGTTCTACCGGCCGGGACTGACGTGGGACGAGTCGGCGGCGATGGAGCGCGTCGGCCAGATCGTGGCCGAGGGTGCCGACATCGTCGATGTCGGCGGCGTGCCGGCCGCGCCCGGAAAGCAGGTAGCCGCCGCCGAGGAGATCCGCCGCACCGCCGGCTTCATCGCGGCGGTGCGCGGGCGCCACCCCGGCGTCGTGATCAGCGTCGACACGTGGCGGCACGAGGTCGCGCGGGCAGCGTGCTCGGCCGGCGCCGACCTGATCAACGACAGCTGGGGCGGCCACGACGAGCGCATGCCGGAGGTAGCCGCCGAGTTCGGCGCGGCACTCGTGTGCTCGCACGCGGGCCGGCAGCGGCCGCGGACCCGGCCGTTCCGGGTCGCCTACGCCGACGTCGTGGCCGACGTCGTGGCGCACACCACGCGCCTGGCCGAGCAGGCCGTGCGGGCGGGCGTGGACCCCGACCGCATCGTCATCGACCCCGCACACGACTTCGGCAAGAACACCTGGCATTCGCTGGAGGTCACCCGGCGGCTCGCGGAGCTGACCGCTACCGGCTGGCCCGTCCTGGTGTCGCTGTCCAACAAGGACTTCGTCGGGGAGACCCTCGACCTGCCGCCCGAGGAGCGGCTGGCCGGCACGCTCGCCGCGACGGCAGTCAGCGCCTGGCACGCGGCCCGGATCTTCCGCGTGCACCAGGTGGCCGAGTCGCGCCAGGTGGTCGACATGGTAGCGACGATCCGCGGCGACCGGCCGCCGGCCCGCGCCGTGCGCGGGATGGCCTGACCGATGCTCGTAGCCGCGACGATCTGCCCCGCACCGCCGCTCCTCGCGCGGGAGCTGACCGGCGCGGATCCCGTCGTGCCCGATCTCCGGCAGGCCTGTGACGCCGCCGTCGCGGCCCTGCTGGCGAGCCGGCCCGACCTCGTCGCGGTCACCGGCACCGCGGACGTCGCGGCGCGCTTCGACCCGGCGGGCAGCCTGGACCTGGCCGCGTTCGCGCCGGCCCTGCGCAGCCCCGCCGCACCCGGCGCGGGGCGGCCCGGCCTGCCGCCCTCGCTCGGCCTCGGGGCGATGCTGCTGGACCGGGCCGGCTACGCCGGCCCGCGCGTGCTGCACTCGGTCACGCAGGACGATCCCGCCGCCGACTGCGCGGCGCTCGGCGACCGGCTCGCCGGGCTCGCCGGCCGGGTCGCGCTGCTGGTCATGGCCGACGGCAGCGCACGGCGGACGCTCAAGGCGCCCGGCTACCTGGACAAGCGGAGCGAGCCGTTCGACGAGGCCGTGACCGCACTGATCGCCGGCGGGGACCTGGCGGGGCTGCTCGGCCTGGACGCGCAGCTGGCCACGGACCTGATGGCGACCGGACGGCCGGCCTGGCAGGTGCTCGCCGGAGCGGCGCGAGGCCAGCGCGGGGCCAGCCAGCTACGCTACGACGGCGATCCCTTCGGCGTGTTCTACCTGGTCGCGTCCGTGACGTTCGCCCCGCGCCCGGTCGTCGGGCTCCGGCCGCTGCGCGAGAGCGACCTCGACGCGATCTTCGAGCAGATGCGCGACCCGCAGGCTGTGCACATGGCCGCGTTCACCGCCGCGGACCCGGACGACAGGACGGCCTTCGACGCGCACATGGCCCGGGTGCTGCGCAGGCCGGACGTCACCTACCGGGTCGTGACGTGCGACGGCGAGCCGGCCGGGCACGTCGCCTCGTTCGTGGCCGAGGGCGACACCGAGGTCACCTACTGGATCGGCCGCCGGTGGTGGGGGCGGGGCGTAGCGAGCCGGGCGCTGGAGCTGCTGCTGGAGCTGGTCACGGTCCGGCCGCTGCACGCCCGCGCGGCCAGCGACAACCTCGCGTCGCTCCGGGTGCTGGCCAAGACGGGCTTCCGCCCCGTCGGCCGGGAGCTGTCCTTCGCCCCGGCGCGCGGCACCCGGATCGAGGAGACGATCCTGCGCAAGGACTGAGGTCAGCCGGCGAGCTGCGCCGCGAAGCGCGCCGCCACCTCCAGGTACTCCGAGACCATGTCCGCGACGACTTCCCTGGCCGGCCGGACCCGGTCGAGGAGCCCGACGCCCTGGCCGACGAAGTACGTCGCGAGCTGCTGCGCGCCGCTGCCGTCCCTCGACGAGGACCTGGTGATCCGCTGCTGTGCGCCGGCGGTGAGGATCGTCTGCAGCGGCATCTGCAGCGCCGCGGGAGCGGACTCGGCCTCCCACTCGTCGGTCCAGGCGCTGCGCAGCATCCTGGCCGGCTTGCCCGTCAGCGATCGCGACCGCACGGTGTCGCTGGCGGACGCGGCCAGCATCTTGCGCTGGACCGCGGGGTCGGTCTCCGCCTCCTGCGTGGTGAGCCACACCGATCCGCACCAGACGCCCTGCGCGCCTAGCGCGACGGCGGCGGCCATCTGCGCGCCGGTGACGATGCCGCCGGCCGCGAGCACCGGCAGCGGCGCGACCGCGCGGACCACCTCGGGCACGAGCACCATCGTCGCGACGGTGCCGGTGTGGCCGCCAGCCTCGGTGCCCTGGGCGACGATCAGGTCCACGCCCGCCGCCTGCTGCCTGCGGGCGTGCTCCACGGTCCCGACCAGCGCCGCGAGCAGGATGCCGCGGGCGTGCGCCTGCTCGGTCAGCTCGGCGGGCGGCGGCCCGAGCGCGCTGGCGACCAGCCGCACCGGGTGCCGGAACGCGACGTCCAGCAGGGCCTGCGCATCCCGCGGGGAGACGCTGAGGCTGCCGCTGCGGCCGGCCAGGTGCTCGGGCAGGGCAGGCACGTCGTACCGCTCGAGCAGGTCAGCCACGAAGGCGCGGTGCCCTGGCGGGATCTGGGCGCCGGGCGCCTCGCCGGGGCCGGCCGCGCCCACATCGGCGAACCTGGCCGGGAGCAGCAGGTCGACGCCGTAGGGCCGGCCCGCGGCCTGCTCGTCGATCCAGGCGAGGTCGGTCTCGAGCCCAGCCGGGCTGTGTGCGGTCGCGCCGAGAACGCCGAAGCCGCCGGCGTTGCTGACCGCTGCCACTACATCCCGGCAGTGGCTGAACGCGAAGATCGGTACGTCGATGCCGAGCTGCTCGCAGATCTGGGTGAACACTCCCGCTCCGGCCTTACCTGTCGACTGACCAGCAAATTCGCTTCGAGATTACAGTGATCACCCGGCCGCAGGCGATAGTCGCCAAGCGCGCGAATTGTTACGATAGTTAACTAGCTTTAGATCCGTAAACAGCCGGCCCGGCACGGGCGGGCCGACACCCGGGAGGGTCGCACATGCGGGATGCAGTCATCGTCGAGGCGGTCAGGACGCCGGTCGGCAAGCGGAACGGGGGCCTGTCCGGTGTCCACGCGGGCGACCTGTCCGCCCACGTCCTGACCGCCCTGGCCGAGCGCAGCGGCATCGATCCGGCAATGGTCGAGGACGTGATCTGGGGCTGTGTAAGCCAGGTCGGCGAGCAGACCTTCGACATCGCGCGCACGGCCCTGCTCGGCGCCGGCTGGCCGGAGACGGTACCCGGCACCACGGTGGACCGGCAGTGCGGCTCGTCCCAGCAGGCGATCAGCTTCGCGGCGGCCTGCGTGATCGCCGGGCAGTACGACGTGGCGGTGGCGGGCGGCGTCGAGTCGATGAGCCGGGTCCCGATGGGCTCGTCCGCGGCCGGCGGCGCACACGGCCTGCCGTTCAGCGACGGCTTCCGGGCCCGCTACAACGACGTCTTCCCGAACCAGGGCATCGGCGCGGAGATGATCGTGGAGCGCTGGGGCCTGAGCCGGACCGAGCTGGACGAGTTCAGCCTCGGCTCGCACGCGAAGGCCGCCGCGGCACAGGACGACGGCCGGTTCTCCGGCCAGATCGCCGCCGTCACCGCGCCCGACGGCACCAAGGTCGAGAACGACGAGGGCGTACGGCGGGGGAGCACGATCGAGGCGCTCGGGGCGCTGCAGCCGGCATTCAAGAAGGACGGCACCGGCACGATCACGGCCGGGAACAGCTCGCAGATCTCCGATGGCGCGGCGGCCCTGCTGATCATGACCAGCGAGAAGGCGGCCGAGCTCGGCCTGACGCCGATCGCCAGGATCCACACGGCCGTCGTGACCGGCGACGACCCGATCATCATGCTGACCGCGCCGATCCCGGCGACCGCGCTCGCGCTGAAGCGCAGCGGGCTGAAGATCGACGATATCGGCGTGTTCGAGGTGAACGAGGCCTTCGCGCCGGTGCCGATCGCCTGGCTGAAGGAGACCGGCGCAGACCCGGCCCGGCTGAACCCGAACGGCGGCGCGATCGCGCTCGGCCACCCGCTCGGCGGCAGCGGCGCCAGGATCATGACCACGATGGTGCACCACATGCGCGCGACCGGGACGAGGTACGGCCTGCAGACCATGTGCGAGGGCGGCGGCCAGGCCAACGCCACCATCCTCGAGCTGCTGTAGGAGCCGCGGGCCGCCAGCGCTGGCAGAGCGCTGGCGGCCCGGGTCCGCGCCGGGCAGACTTGATGGCTGCCGGGCGAGTGCCTGCCCGGCCGGGCTCTGCATGGTGGAGGTCCCTGGTGTCGGCGTGGTTCTCCGCGCAGGTCGTGCGGACCGGGCGGCTGCCGCTCTTCTGCTTCTTCGTCGCGTTCGTGTGCGGATTCCTCGCCATCCGCGTGTCCGTCCGGCTCGTCCGGGCGCGGGTGCGCTGGTGGCCGGGCAACCTGACGGCCGGCAGCGTGCACGTGCATCACATGGTGTTCGGCGTCGTGCTGATGGCGGCGGGCGGCATCGCCGGGCTCGCCGCTCCGGTGTACTCGCTGACCTGGCGCGGCTTAGCGGCGGCGATCTTCGGTCTCGGCATGGCCCTGGTCTTCGACGAGTTTGCGCTGATCCTGCACCTGCGGGATGTCTACTGGGCCAACGAGGGCAGGCTGTCGGTCGACGCCGTGTTCGTCGCGGCCGGGATCACGGCGTTGCTCGTCATCGGCGTGAGCCCGGTCGGCGTGCAGAACGTCGCGGACTACCACCACATCCCCGGCAGCCCGGCGGCGCTGATCACGCTCGTGCTGACGCTCGCCGTGCTGTTCCTGCTGGCGGGCGTCACGCTGCTGAAGGGCAAGCCGTGGACTGCGCTGCTCGGGCTGCTCATCCCTGCGGTACTCGTCGCGGGCGCGATCCGGCTCGCCCGGCCGGGGTCGGTCTGGGCGCGCTGGCGTTACCGCGACCGCCCGGCCCGGCTGGCCAGGGCGACCCGCCGGGAGCAGCGCCTGCGCGAGCCGATGATCCGCGCCAAGAACCGGCTGCAGGACGTGCTCACCGGGCTGCACGACGAGCCCGCCACCGAGCCCGATGCAGCGGCCCGGCCAGCCGACCGGGTCGGCGACTGACCCGCGCGCGGCGGCTCGCGGGCGCGTCAGCCCCTGCCGATGTACGGCATCCTGGTCGCGGTGATCGTCAGGAACTGCACGTTGGCATCCAGCGGCAGCGACGCCATGTACAGGATCGCGTCGGCCACGTGCCGCGGGTCGAACGTCGGCTCGGGCGCAACCGTGCCGTCGGCCTGCAGCGCGCCGGCGCTGATCGCCTGGGTGAGCTCGGTGGCGGCGTTGCCGATGTCGATCTGGCCGCAGGCGATGTCGAACGGCCGGCCGTCGAGCGAGATGGATTTGGTCAGGCCCGTTATCGCGTGCTTCGCCGCGGTGTAGGCCACGCTGCGCGGCCGCGGCGTGTGCGCGGATATCGAGCCGTTGTTGATGATCCGCCCGCCTCGCGGCCGCTGCGCCTTCATCATCGCCACCGCGTGGCGGGCGCACAGGAACGAGCCGGTCAGGTTCGTGTCGATACCCGTGCGCCACTGCTCGGGCGACAGCTCGTCCACGGCACCGCCGGGCCCGAAGATGCCCGCGTTGTTCACCAGCAGGTCGATCCGGCCCCACCTCGCGCCGACGGCGCCGAACAGCGCCGCGACCGAGTCGGGCTCGGTGACATCGGCGCGGGCGACGAGCGCCGAGTCCGGCCGCCACCCGCCTGGTGCGACCGAGTCGTGCAGTGCCTGCTCCCGCCGCCCCGCCACCGCTACCCGCCAGCCCGCGGCCAGCAGCGCCCGCGCGACGCTCCGGCCGATGCCCGACCCGCCGCCGGTCACGACGGCCACCTGCCCGTCCGCCATGTGCCTCCCTCTCCGCGGCCGGCCCGCCCGGCTAGCCCTGGTCTACGTCGGCGCGCAGGATCGAGTAGGACGCCATGTCCCGCCAGCTTCCCGCCCGGTAGCAAGATCCTCGGACCGTGCCCTCGAACGTGAAGCCGGCCTTCTCCAGCGCCCTGCGCTCGGCCACGTTGCCGACCTCCGTCTCGGCCTCGACCCGGTTCATCAGCGTGTGCGCGAACAGGTACTCCGCGATCAGGCGCTGCGCCACGCTGCCGTAGCCGTGACCGCGGGCACTGGCGAGCAGCGCGATGCCGATGTTCCAGCAGTGGCTCGTCGGCCCCCGCTGCTGCCGGTGCCAGCTCACCCCGCCGACGAACTCGCTGCCCGCGGCCCGCGGCCCGACGGCGACGGCGAGCTCGCCCCGGTCCGGGGTCAGGAAGCCGTTCTCGTCGAAGTCCCGGCGCAGCCGACCGGGGTGCCGGTAACCGAAAAAGCCGAAGTCTCCGGCCTCGTCCGGATCGGCCGCTATCCGCTCCATGAGCGGGAGATCGGCCTCCAGGACCGGACGTATATGCACGTTCTGCGCCACGTGCGCAGTCTAGCGAGCTACGGGGCAGGGTCGGTGAGGTCCAGCTTCAGGTCCGCGACGCCCGCCAGGTCGGCCCGCAGCTGCTTGTACCGCTCGTCGCCCAGCAGGCGCCGCAGTTCCCGCTCCGCCTTGTCGACGGCCACCCAGCTGGCAGCCGCGTGCGCCCGGCCCTTTGCGGTCAGGTGGATTCGCTTTGCCCGGCGGTCGCCCTGATCCTCGCGCCGCTCGATGTACCCCTTGCGCACGAGATCGTCGACTAGCTCGCCCATGGACTGAGTCGCCATTCCGGCGCGGCCGGCGATGTCGGTGAGCCGCAGCCCGTCCTCGATGGCGAGCATCTCCAGCACGTTCCCGTGCGCTGGCCGCAGATCCGTGCCCCCGGCATGCACGACCGCCTGGTAGATGGCGGCCGCGAGCGCGTTGTAGGCCATCCTGAGCAGGGCGGAGGTGGGCGGCGGACGGCCTGGCTGCTCGCTCACTTGACTCCTTACGAAGGATACCTGATAATCAGGGTACCTTCATTCATGCCGAGGGTGCTAGGGGGCAGGCATGCAGGAAGAGCAGGCGGAAGCGCTGATCGTCGGCGGGGGAGCGGCAGGCCTGGCAGCCGCGATCGAGCTGACCGACGCCGGGATCGAGCCGGTGGTGCTGGAACGGCGGCCAGGATGCTCGTACCGCCCGCGCGCGACCATGCTCACCGCGGCTGCGATGCGGCTGATGTGGCGCTGGGGTGTCGCAGACGAGATCTCGCGCCAGGGTTTCGCGGCCGAGCCCGCGGTATCCGTCCGCGCCAGCCTCACCGCCCCCGAGCTGCAGCGAATCCCGCTGGGTGAGTATGTATGGGCCTGCCCGCAGGACCTGCTCGAGGAGATTCTCGCAGTCCGGGCCACCGTCGGCGGCGCCCGCATCGAATACGGCGCGCAGCTCACCGGTCTTTGCGCCGGCGGCGACGCGGTGTCCGCGGTCGCGACGACCGCCGATGGCGTGCAAGCCGGCCTGCGGGCCAGCTACGTGATCGGCGCGGACGGAGCGCGCAGCACGGTCCGGCGCCTGGCCGGCATCACGACAACCGGCGAGCGACAGCGGCATGACTGGCTGAACATCACGTTCCGCGCCCCGGTGCGCGACTACGTCAGCGACCCGCCTTTCATGGTCTACCGGATCGCGTCCGCATCTGGTGAGGAAGGGTTCGTCGTTCCCGCCGACGGCGCCGACCGGTGGAGCAGCTACCTGCCATGGCATCCCGAGCTCGGTCAGCAGCTGGCGGACTTCGACGCGGATCGCTGCGCCGAGCTGGTCAGGTCCGCGGCGGGAGTTGCCGACCTGCCGGTGACGGTGGCCGCTGTCGATTCACTGCAGCGCGCCAGCGTGGTAGCCGACCAGGCGCGGGCGGGCCGCGTGCTGCTGGCGGGCGAGGCGGCGCACGTGTACGAGCCGGTCTCCGGGCCCGGGCTGAGCCTTGCGCTGGAGGAGGGCAGCGCGGTCGCCGGGGTCGTTGCCGGCGCCCTGCGCGGACGGGAGCACGCATCCGGTGACGAACCGGGTGACCTGCAGCCGGTGCTCCGGCTGTCCCGGCGCGAGCTGCTCACCCGCTGAGGCAGCAGGGAACATTTCAGGCTCCCCTGCCGGTCCCGTGGGTGGACTTATCCGGGTTGGCTGCCGGGATGCTCTGCGTGAACGGGGATGCGGTCAG
>Ga0335078_10004499_pt1 | contig 20651 bp, 17 predicted proteins | sample Lox_Sample_32_FD_206711 | JGI IMG/M metagenome (GOLD analysis project Ga0335078, IMG submission 206711) | Soil microbial communities from Loxahatchee National Wildlife Refuge, Florida, United States - Lox_Sample_3.2 | ecosystem: Environmental > Terrestrial > Soil > Wetlands | place: USA... | reverse complement strand
ACCGCGTCAATCCAGCCGCGGAACCCGATCCCGGTGGTGGCGACCACGATGTCGGGCGGCTCGGCGATGATCATCTTGGACGCGGCGAGTAGTTCGGTGTCGTCGGCGAGCGGCACGATGCGGATGGCCGGCGCGGGCAGCACCTCGGCGCCCCGGCGTGCCAGCAACGTGATGAGCTCGTCCGCGCGCCGCGCGGCGGTCACACCGACGGTGAACCCGGCGAGCGGCGGCGGCCCCGCGGCCCCGCGGGAGGTCACGGTCATAGGACGCCCATACCCGGATCCGCGATCTCGACCATGCCATCGCGCTGGCGAACCATGAAAACCGGCACCCTGACCTGCGGGTCGTCCAGGCAGATCCCGCTGGCGAGCGCGAACACCTGTTTGTGCATCGGCGACGCGACCGTCGGCACGCCAGCCCGGTCACCGACAATGCCGCGGGACAGCACCGCGACGCCGCAGAACGGGTCGAGGTTTGACACCGCGTACAGTGTGTCGTCGCCGGTCCTGAACACCGCCACCTGCACGTGATCCGGCAAGATCGCGGCGACTCCGCGTTCTGGCTGCAGGCAGCCCAGTGGGCAGACCGGGATCCACCTGGTCTGCTGTCTGGTCTGTGGTGCGATGGTCATCTGAGCACCTCCGTTGGCATCGGCGCGTCGCCGCTGGTGGGCGGCGCGAATCGGGGCATGGCCAGCGCCACGGGAGCCGCCGGCCGCGAACGCGCGGGCACCGGCTGGTCACGCTGGACCGTGAAAGTGATCGACGGGTCAGGCACGCCGGGCGCGTTAACGAACGAGACGAAGCGCGACAACTTCACCGGATCTTCGAGCACACCGCGCCACTCGTCGGTATACGACTCGACGTGGCGGGCCATGGCGGCCTCGAGCTCGTCGCAGATGCCAAGGCTGTCATCAACGATGACGGCGCGCAGGTGACCGAGGCCGCCATCCATGGCCTCGATCCACGCCGCGGTGCGCTGCAGCCGGTCGGCGGTGCGCACGTAGAACATGAGGAACCGGTCGATCAACCGCACCAGCAGGTCGTGGTCGACGTTGGACACCAACAGCTCGGCATGACGCGGCTGGAAGCCCCCGTTGCCGCCCACGAAAAGATTCCAGCCGCCCTCACCCGCGATCACGCCGAAGTCCTTGGCGCGCGCCTCGGCGCATTCGCGTGCGCACCCCGACACTCCCGCTTTGATCTTGTGTGGCGAGCGCAGCCCCCGGTAGCGCAGCTCCAGCTCAATCGCAAGCGCCACGGAATCCTGCACACCGTAACGGCACCAGGTGGAGCCGACACATGACTTGACGGTCCGCACCGCCTTCCCGTACGCGTGACCGGATTCGAATCCGGCGTCGACCAGCCGCCGCCAGATCGCCGGCAACTGCTCCACCCGGGCACCGAAAAGGTCGATCCGCTGCCCGCCGGTAATCTTCGTATAGAGACCGAAGTCATGGGCTACCCCGGCGATCACCATGAGCTTCGCCGCGCTGATCTCACCGCCCGGGATCCGTGGCACCACCGAATAGGTGCCATTGCGCTGCAGATTGGCCAGGAAGTGGTCGTTGGTGTCCTGCAGCGCCGCCTGCTCACCGTCGAGCACGTGACCGGTGCCGAGGGAAGCGAGGATCGACGCGACGACCGGCTTACAGATGTCGCATCCCCTGCCCCGGCCCCGCGCCGCAATGAGCCCGGAGAACGTCCGGATGCCAGTGACCGCGACGATCTCGTAGAGTTCCGCGCGCGAGTACGCGAAGTGCTCGCACAGCGCACTCGACTGGTCGCAACCGCCGATCGCAAGCAGTTGCCTGAGCGCGGGCACGCAACTGCCGCAACCCGTGCCCGCCTTCGTGCACGCCTTGACCGAGCCGAGGGTCGCGGTCGCACCGCCGGTGATCGCCGACATGATCGTGCTCTTGGCCACGGCATGGCATGAACAGATCAGCGCCTCGCCGGGCAGCGCGGCAACTCCGACCTCGGGCCGACCGCCATTCCCGGCGCTTGCCGGGGTCAGCAGCGCGACCGGATCGGCGGGCAGTGGCCCGCCGACAAGCGGGCGCAACGTCGCGAATGCTGTCGCATCGCCGACGAGGACGCCGCCGAGCAACGTCATGGCGTCGTCGGAGACCACCAGTTTGCCGTAGGTGCCGGCCACCGGATCGTTCATGACCACCGCGAGCGCGCCCGGTGTGCGGCCATGCGCGTCACCGAAGCTCGCGACGTCTACGCCGAGCAGCTTGAGCTTGGCGGCGGTATCGGGCTCGCCGAGCGTCGCGCCGCCGCCGAGTATCCGGTCGCCGGCCACCGCAGCCATCGCGTATCCCGGTGCCACCAGCCCGTACACCCGCCCGGCGACGCACGCGCACTCACCGACCGCGTAGATGTGCGGGTCGGCCGTGCGGCAGGCCGCGTCGACGGCGACGCCCCCGCGCTCGCCCACCGGAAGGCCTGCCGCGCGGGCCAGTTCGTCGCGCGGCCGCACACCGGCCGAGAACACGACCAGCTCGGCGTCGATGCCGGTGCCGTCGGCGAGGGTCACCCCGGCGACCCCACCGCTGGCGCCCGGCCGCACCGCGGCGACCGCCGCACCGCAGTGCACCGAGATGCCGAGGCGGGCCAGCATACGGGCGAGCAAAGCGCCGCCGCCCTCGTCGATCTGCAGGGGCATCAGGTGCGGCGCGACCTCCACCACGTGCGCCGTCAAGCCCAGCAGGCGCAGCGCGTTGGCGGCCTCAAGACCGAGCAGTCCGCCGCCGATGACCACACCCGCGCGCGCGGTCGTGGCGGCTGCGGAGAGCGCCTCAAGGTCGTCGATGGTCCGGTAGACGAAGCAGCCAGGCAGGTCGTGACCGGGCACCGGCGGGACGAATGGATACGATCCGCTGGCGAGCACCAGCGCGTCGTAACCGAGGATCCGGCCCGCCGCGGTTGTCACCACGCGCGCCGCACGGTCGACCGCCACCGCGCGCTCACCCAGGCACAACTCGACGCGCCCGTCGGCCGCGAAGTCGGCTCCGGGCAGCCGCAGATCCATTTCGCTCGCGCCGTCGAAATAAGACGACAGCGACACCCGGTCGTATGCGGGCCTCGGCTCCTCCGCAAGCACCGTGATCCGCCACTCCCCCGCGGTATCACGGTCGCGCACGGTCGCCACCAGGTGGTGGCCGACCATACCATGGCCGACCACGACCAGTTCGTTCGGCCTCATACCATTACCTCCGCTCCCGCGGTGTGCTGGCCGTTTCCGGCGTCGGTTAGCCAGGCGGCCAGCCCGGTGATGCCGTCGCGGCAGCCACCGCAGCCCGTGGTCGCCCTGGTCGCCGTCACCAGGTCACGTACTGATCGCGCGCCGCGGTCCCACGCGGCCGCGAGCGCGCCCTTCGTGACCGTGTTACAGCGGCAGACGATGGCGTTAGCCGGCAGCGACGCCACCTCGCCCGCATCGCCCGGGGGACCCTGCCTGGGTAGCGCGCGGCCGAGCAGCAGTGCGAGCCGGTCGGCCGGCGCGCGCGCACCCGCGTCAAACAACTGGGTGACGACCGCGGCGGCGTCCGGCATGCCGAGCATGACCGCGCCCGTCACGCGGTCATCCCGCAATGCGAGCTTGGCGTAACGGCCCCGACTCGGGTCATCGAAGCGGAGCATCTCGGTCGTCTCGTCATCATCCGCACCCGGGTCACCCATCGCGGCCAGCTCTATCCCGTGGGCCTTGAGCCGGGTAACCGTGGGCGTGCCACGGTAGCGGGCGGCCGGGTCTGCGCCTGTCAGCAGCGCGGCGAGCACGGCTGCCTGCTCCCACGCGGGCTGGACGAGCCCGGCTACCGCGCCGCCGTGCTGAGAACAGTCACCGATGGCCCGGATCCGCGGATCGGACGTGGTGAGCCGGTCGTCGACCAGGACTCCGCGGTCCGCTCGCAGCCCGGCACTGACGGCCAGGGCGGTCTCCGGGCGCACGCCGGCCGCTACCACCATCAGGTCGCAGGGCAACGTTGTGCCGTCGTCGAGTTTCAGCCCGTCACCGGGCGTCCACCGGGCGGCCACGGCGCCGAGGCGCACGTCGATGCCGAGCCCGCGCAGCCGCCTGAGCAGTGTCCGCGCCGCGCCGGCGTCGAGCTGGCGCTCCATCAAGTGCGCGGCGGGATGCGCCACGGTCACCCGCGCGCCGCGACCGGCGAGCCCGCGCGCGGCCTCGACGCCGAGAAGCCCGCCGCCGAGGACTACGATTTGCGCATCCGGTGCGGCTGCCAGGATGCGCCGGCAGTCGTCCACGGTCCGGAAGCGTGCTGTCCCAGGCGCCTGGCCCCCGCCCGGCTCGCCGAGGCCGTCGACCGGGGGCAGGTAAGCGCGGCTCCCGGTAGCCAGTACCAGGTGGTCGTAGCCGAGGACCGAGCCGCCCGCGAGCTCGACTTCGCACCGGTCGCGGCGCAGCGCGACCACGGGCGTGTCTCGCTGGATCTCCACCTGGTGCGCCCGCCCCCAGTCGTCGCCGTGCAACCGCACGTCGTCGGGCCCGAGATGGCCCGCGAGCACGCTGGACAGCAGCACCCGGTTGTAGGCGACGTGCGGCTCCGCGCCAAGGATGGTCAGCGCCACGCGGCGGGCTCCGGGGTCGTGCTCACGGACCTCCTCGGCGAAGCGCGCGGCCGCCATGCCGTAGCCGACCACGACTACCCGCACTCGGCGCGACCCCGGGATCATCGCGCACGCTCCAGGCGGACCGCACAGAACTTGAACTCGGGCATCCGGCTCACCGGGTCCAGCGCGGTGTTGGTGACCAGGTTCGCGCTGTGCCGGCCGGCGAAGTGGAAGGGCAGGAAGACCGTGTCCAGCCGGATACCCGGCTCGCACCGCAACCGCACGGTAGCCGCGCCGCGGCGGGACACCACGTCCACGAGCTCGCCGCCGGAGAAGCCCAATCGGGCAGCGGTGTCGGGGTGCACCTCGACATATGCCTCGGGTGCCGCCGAAAGCAGTTCCGGGACGCGCCTGGTCTGCGCGCCCGACTGGTAATGCGCCAGCACCCGCCCGGTGGTCGCGGTGAGAGGGTAGTCGTCGTCCGGCGGCTCCGCGGGCCCGCGCTGACGGACCGGGACAAACCGCGCCCGGCCATCGGCGTGGCCGAACCCCCGGGCGAACACGCGGGGCGTGCCGGGGTGCGCCGGAGCAGGGCACGGCCAGTGCAGTGCCTCTCCCGCGTCGATCCTGGTGTAGCTGAGCCCGGCGTAGTCGGCTGCACCGCCCGCCGACGCGGCACATAGTTCGGCGAAAGCAGCGTCCGGGCGGACGGGAAAGCGGTCCGCCGGCTGGCCGAGCCGCACCGCCAGCTGATGCAGGACCCAAAGATCGCTGCGCACGCCCGGGGGTGGTGTGACGGCCCTGCGCCGACGCAGCACCCTGCCTTCGAGGTTGGTTACCGTGCCGTCCTCTTCCGCCCACTGGGTGACCGGCAGCACGACGTCCGCCATAGCCGCGGTCTCCGACAGCACGAAGTCAGCGACCACGAGCAGGTCGGACGCGGCAAGCCGGGCATGCACCCGCCGCGCGTCCGGTGCGGATACCGCGATGTTCGAGCCGAACACCAGCAGTGCGCGGGGGCCACCGGGACGGCCGAGCGAGTCGAGCAGCTCGTAGGCGCTTCGCCCCGGGCCCGGCAGGTCAGCCGGGTCGACGCCCCAGGTCCGGGCAACGTGGGCGCGCGCCTGCGGGTCGTTGATCTGGCGGTAGCCGGGCAACTGGTCAGCCTTCTGGCCGTGTTCCCGTCCGCCCTGGCCGTTGCCCTGCCCGGTCAGGCAGCCATAACCCCGTCCCGTGCTGCCGGGCATGCCCAGCGCCAGCGCGAGGTTGATCCAGGCCGAGACGCTGTCGGTACCGGTGGCGTGCTGCTCGGTGCCCCGGCCGGTAAGAAGGTAGGCACGCGGGGCACGGCCAAGCAGCGTCACGGCCGAGCGCATGTCGGCCGCGGCCACGCCGGTGACACGTTCAGCCCGTTCCGGCCACCAATGCACCGCGTGCGCCCATGTTTCCGCGAAGCCCGTGGTCCGCGACTCGACGTAGCCCCGGTCCAGTAGATCCTCCGTGACGGCAAGGTGCAGCATGCCGAGGGCGAGCACCATGTCGGTGCCCGCGGCTGGCTGCAGGTGCAGGCCGCCGCGGCTAAGGGCGAGCTCCGCGGTGGGCGTGCGGCGCGGGTCGACGACTACCAGCACAGCGGTGGCCAGGTGGCCGAGCAGTGGCGGCATCGTCTCCGCGACGTTCGCGCCGACCAGCATGACGACGTCCGCCTCGCCGAGGTCGGTGACCGGAAAGGGCAGGCCACGGTCAACGCCGAAGGCCCGCAAACCGGCTGCGGCGGCCGACGACATGCAGAACCGCCCGTTGTAGTCCACTTCCGGCGTGCCCAGGGCGATCCGGGCGAACTTGCCCAGCATGTACGCCTTCTCGTTGGTCAGTCCGCCGCTGCCGAACACGGCAACCGAATCGGGCCCAGACGCCGCGCGCAGCGCGGACAGCCGGCCGGCTACCAGATCGAGCGCGTCGTCCCAGCCCACGGCTTCCAGCGGCTGTCCACGGCGGGGCCGCGCCAGCGGCGTCGTGAGCCGGTCGGGGACGGCAAGCACGGCTGCTGCCGTCCAGCCCTTCTGGCACAGGCCGCCACGGTTGGTGGCGAAGTCCCGCGGCTCCACGGTCACCGGGACGGCGCCATCAGGCGCGGCGCGGCGCAGCGTCATGGCGCATTGCAGCGCGCAGTACGGGCAGTGGGTGGCCACCGCGGTCTCGTTGATGACCGTCCTCCGATCGCTCATCCGCCGCTCAAGGCCAGGTCGGGCAGTGGCACGGCGTCCGCCGCAGGGCGGCGCAGGTAGCCGAGGTAGGTGACACCGGCGCAGAGCGCGCAGAAGGCCAGGAAGCCGATCAGTGCGGGGGACGCGGAGCCTGCGGCGAGATAAGACTCACGGAAGGCGAGGTTGATCGCGGCGCCGCCGAGCGCACCGACGGCGCCGACGATGCCCAGCATCGCGGCTGACAAGCGGCGAGCCTGCGCCGGGGCGATTTCGGGATCCTGCGCGGCGGCCATGCCCGCCTGGGCGCGCCGCTGAAAGATTCCCCGGATGAGCTTGTATGTGGAGCCGTTCGCGAACCCGCTGGGTACGAACACCGCCACGAACCCGGCGCCGAACCGCGCGAACGACATGCGCAGCGTGGCCACCAGGATCACCGCGGTAGCGGGCGCCATGACGCCGATGGTGCACAGCGTCACCCGGGCACCACCGAGCCTGTCCGCCAGCCAGCCGCCGACGGGACAGCTGAGCGAGCCCGCGAGCGGACCGATAAGAGTGAGATAGGCCGCTTCAAGCGGGGTCCGGTGAAACTGGTTCTGCAGCACCAGGCCGAAGGCGAAGCTGTAGCCGATAAACGAGCCGAATGTGCCCACATAGAGCATGGACATGAACCAGCAGTGCCGGTCCTTCACGACCGCGATTTGTGCAGCGATGTCGGTCCGGGCACATGACAGGTTGTCCATGTAACTCATGGCGCACAAGGTCGCCGCCATGATGAGCGGCGGGTAGATCAGCGGTACATAAACGGGCTGACGAATGGTCGCGAGCGCGATCACGGCCAAGCCGACAAGCTGAGTCAGCGCCACGCCGGGATTGCCACCGCCGGCGTTGAGCCCGAGCGCACGGCCTTTGTCGCAGTCACGGTAGAAGAAATTGATATTTGCTATGGATGAGGCGAAGTTGCCACCGCCGATGCCGCCGACGGCAGCGGCGAGAAGGAACACCCACAGAGGCAGGCCCGGCAGCCGGATCGCCGCCACGGCGCAGATCATCGGCACCAGCAGCAAGGCAGCGCTCACAACGGTCCAGTTACGGCCACCGAAGCGGCCCACCGCGAAGGTGTACGGGATCCACAGGACCGCGCCAACGAGCGTAACGGGCGTGACCAGCAGAAATTTCTGGTCCAGAGTAATGGTGAATCCCGCAGCCGGAACCATGAAAAGCACGAGAACCGACCACAGGCCCCACGTGGAGAAGCCCAGGTGCTCCACGAAGATCGACGCAAGCATGTTCCTGCGCGCCACGGCGCGACCTTTTTCCGCCCAGCACGCTGGGTCCGCCGGCTGCCACCGCTCGATCCAATGCGGGCCTCGCCTCGCGGGTCTCCCGACGCCGCCCATGTATTCACCGCCTCACACTGAACGTGCGCGCCAACCTGAGGCCCACGCTACGAGAGGCTGATTTCCATGCGGTAACCAGACGTAACTAGCTCGAAACACGGTGCTCACCGCGCATTTATGGGGGATGTGAGCTGGCGAAACCCGAGGCGGGAGGCGGTGCACAGGCGACGTCTAGACGCGGGGCGAGCACGCGGGGCACGGGCAGACGCCGCGCCGACCACCCGGGCAGACGCGGCGTCGGCGGCCCGGGCAGACGCGGGGCTCCGGCGGCCCGGCATGGGCAGACGCGGGCGCCGGCCATCCGGGCAGACGCGGGCGCCGGCCACACGGCCACACGGGCAGACGCGGGCGCCGGCGACCCGGCATGGGCAGACGCCGACGCCGGCCACCCGGGCAGACGCGGGCCGCTGGCGACCCGGCACGGGCAGACGCCGACGCCGGGCGCACAGGCGGACGCGGGCACCGGCGACCCGGCATGAGCAGATGGCACACCGGCCCCACGAGCAGACGCCACAGGCCGGGTCGCCGCGACCACGGCACGCCAGGTGATCGTGCAGCGGCTGCGCGACGCGGAGGGATGGCGACCGCCAGCGCATACGCGGTGCTAGGGCGTGTCCCTAACGGCACCAGCAGACGCGGGCTGTCCGCCCCTCGGGGGACGCGGCGCTAGCCAGCGTGCCCGGCTGGAACCGGGCGGTACTCCTGCGCCGAGGAGACCAGGTCGTCGACGAGTTCCGCCGCTCCGAGCCTGCTTTCGATCATGCGCAGGTCGGCAGCATTTGCCTTGGTCTCGACCCGGCGCGGCGTGAGCAGCGTACAGCAGTCCTGGTCGGGCAGTTCTGAGATGGACAGCGTGCGGATGCGGCGCGCCTCGGTCATGATCTCGGTCTTGTCCCAGCCGATCAGCGGGCGCAAGATCGGCAGCGCGACCGCGTCGTCGAGCGCGGTGATGTTCGCCAGGGTCTGGCTGCTCACCTGGCCTAGGGAGTCACCCGTGACCAGCGCGGCTGCACCGAGCTTGGCGGCGAGCGCCTCGCCGGTCTTTAGCATCAGCCTGCGCTGCGCCATAATCTGCAGCCGCTCGGCACCGCTCACCGCGAGGCGCTGCTGCGTCTTGCCGAACGCCACCACAAACAGCCGGGATCGGCCCTGGAACTGGTCGAGCTCCCTGATCAGGGCGTACGCCTTGTAGATCGACTCGGGGCCGGTCAACGGTATGCCGGAGAAATGCAGGAAGTCGCAGCGCAGTCCGCGCCGCATCATCCGGTACGCGGCGACCGGTGAGTCGATGCCGCCGGACATGAGCACGAGCGCGCGGCCGCTCATCCCAACCGGCAGGCCGCCCTGCCCAGGGGTGCCGCCCGTGAAGACGAACACCTCATGCTGGTCGACCTCCACGAACACAGTCGTGTCCGGGTGACTGAGGTTCACGCTGAGACCGTGCGCCTGCTGTACGCGCGTGCCGATGTGCGCCGCGAGCTCGGTTGATCGCATCGGGAACCGCTTGTCCCTACGGCGGGCCCGTACGCCGAACGTGCCGGTCGCCCCTGCGGTCAGTGCCACTGCCGCGGCGGCCGCAGCATCCGCGTCCTTCCGTACACGCACGGCGCGGTGTACCCGGACGATCCCCATGACCGAACAGACCCGCCGCGCCGCTACGTCCACCGCATCGACAGCATCGACCACCCGGACCGGATCGGCCGCCTTGACAAGGTCGGCCGCCTCGATCGTCTCGACCGGGCCGGCCATGCCGCCCGCCACTGTCGCATCGGCCGCCACACCCCAGCCGCCCCCATTACCCGGATGGGCCTGCCCGCCCTGCTGCTGGTTTATGCGCAGGACGATGACGCCCTCGCGGCGCCAGACATCAACATTCGCGCCAACGTCCCGCAGGGCGGCGCGGATGTTGTCATAGAGCAACCGCTCGAAGCGCTGGCGGTTGCGCCCCTTCAGGACGATCTCGCCGAGCTTGAGCAAGACGCACGGCTCGGCCAAGTCGATGACAGACACGACCATAGTGTGCCAGGTGCCTGACCATTCGCCGGTCCGCGCGCCACATTTAGCCCCTCCGCCAAGCGCGCGGCCGGAGGCATGGCAGACCACTTACGTGACCGGCGAACATCAGCCATGGCACCTGGCCGCGGCTTCCGTGAGCGTCCCTTGGTCGCGCCGCACTGCCGCCGTGACCTGCTCCGCGAGGAGTCTGCCCACCAGAATGCCAAGAGATCATCCCGCATATATCCCGCATGATCCTGATCACTGACTTTTGATCCATCCCCCGAAGTGGCGTCCCGGCTGAAGGACCGGCGGGTACAGGCGGCCGAGCGTGCAAGTCTCCCCCCCGGGAGCGCTCGTAGCACAGCCTGCCCGCTATCTGCCCCGGCGACCAGCCGTTCCGCAGATCGCCGGTGTCTATTTTGCGCTCCTTCGGGCGGCTGCATGATTGGCGCGCCGCCGCATCCGCCCGGTGCGCCCGGTATTTCTCCCGGCCGCCGTGCCGGGTGATCTCCCGGGAGACGACCGATTCGTCCCGGCCGAGTGATACGGCTATATCCTTGTTGCCCAGTCCTTTCGCCAGGCCACGGGAGATTTCCTCCCTGTCTTCCAAGGTAAGGGGTTTGCGGGCCACGCTTTCTCCCCGTCAGTTCGCGTGTCCGCGGAACCCTCACGAGATAAAGATCGCCATCTCCAGGGCGTCCAGCGCAAGGCCGGCGCGCAGGTGGTCAGCGACCTGCCAGCCGACGATCTTGCGGGAAAACAGGTCCGTGACGAATGCCGTGTAGCAAAACCCGCAGGCGGTATCGGTATAGGTGATGTCGGCGACCCAGCGGCGGTTCGGCACGTCCGCGGTGAAGTCCCGGGCCAGCAGGTCAGCGGGCTGCTGCCCGCCGGCATCGGGCACCGTCGTGCGCGGCCGCTTGCGCGTGGCCACGGCGCCGGCAATGCCCAGCTCGCGCATCAGCCGCTCCACCGTGCACCGGGCCATCTTGATGCCCTCGCGCCGCAGCTGCCGCCAGACTTTCCGCGCCCCGTACACCCGGCGGCCTTTCTTCCGGTCTTCCCACACCCGCATGATCTGCCCTTTCAGCCGCTCATCTCGCCGCTGGCGCCGCGACGGCTCACCCTCGCGTTTCTTCACCGCGTAATATGTCGATGCGGGGAATTCCAGGACCGCGCAGACCGGTTCCACTCCAAACCGGCCACGGTGTGAATCGATGAACCCGACTAGCGCGGAAGCCTGGGGTCGAGTTCCCGGGCGAAATACGCACTCGCCGCCTTCAAAATGGCTCTGCATCCTCCCAGGAATCAGAGCCTCCAAGATCACCGGGGCGGTCCACCTGTCCATGCTCGATCTTCCGGCCAACGACGGCAGCCGCTACCAATAGGAGCGCGTCGTCCCCGCCGATGACGACTACATGCCGCACAGCAGGCGGCTGCTGCACGTCCTGGCCGACCGCGCCCGATGGCAAGCGGCACTCGCTGAGGCCAGGTGCAGAGCCCAGGACGACACCGGAAAACTTTCGGCAACCGGGAAGGCGGCGTGATGGCGAAGGGAACAGAATTGCGAATCGCCACCCGTGCGGCCAGGTCAACAGCAATGAGGCACCGAGGGGAGCGTGGTCCAGTGAAGACGCATGACGAGCTGCTCACCGTTTCTCAGGTTCTCGCCGAACTCGGTGGCGTTTCGCGGCGCACGTTCTACCGGTGGCGGGAGCTTGGTCACGCACCTGCAGGGATAAAGCTGCCCAACACGGGGAGATCCGCATCTGGCGGAGCGAATTCCTATCGTGGCTGGAGAAGCTTCGGGATGTGGCATGACCACCACCACCGACGTCATGGCACGGTAACTGCAGCGCTAGCCGAGGACCGGCCGCACAGGCCCGAATTCGCGGACCTCTATCGGACTGTGGTCCGCTATGCGCGACCGCCGGGCAGCCGGGCCGAAGAACGGCCCGCGGATGCGGCGAAGATCCTGCGCTGGCTGGAATCCGCTTCCGTACCAGTGTTAGCGCTGGAAGACGAGGTCGAGCGCGCTCTGTCCGCGATCGCGCTGCGGCTGGATGACAAGGCGGCGGCTGCGACAGTGACCCGCCGTAAGCGTGCGGTCTTCTACAACGTCCTCGACATGGCTGCCACGGGCAAGCCCCGCTGGCCGGTCGCCCGTACGGTCCTCGCCGAGGCCGCAGCACGGTCCTCGCCGATGCCGCAGCCCGCCTGGCCGGCCTCCGCGGCGAAACTCCGCAGTGGCGGGCAACCGGCACAAGCAGGATGCTCACGTCGCGGTCGCCATCACGTTTCCGCAGGCGGCCATGTCCCAGCCGGAGCCGTCGTGCACTCCTGCGTTTTCGGCTCCGGGCAGCACACGATAGGACACACCGTCGGAAGCCGTGACCCCGACGACGCAACCCTTCTCACTGGTCAAGCCCGATCTTGGATGGCCAAGACCACCAGCGATCCCGGATAGTTGACGGCAGTGGGTCAGGCACCACAACGCCCAGCGCATGCGCGGCCCGCAAGACGCGGGCGGCGCATCCGCAGCAGCCGGCCGGGCTACCCGAAGAACACCTCCGCCTCCTCGTACCGCTCGACGGGCACGAGCTTGGTTTCGTCGGTCGCCTCGGTCAGCGGCACCCGCACGATGTCCGTCCCGCGCAGCGCGACCATCTTCCCGAAGTCAGCCTCGTGCAGCGCATCGATCGCGTGCAACCCGAACCGCGTGCCGAGCACGCGGTCGAATGCGGTCGGCGAGCCGCCACGCTGGATGTGCCCGAGCACCGCGCAGCGCGCTTCCCTGCCAGTGCGCTTCTCGATCTCGTCGGCCAGGCGCTGCCCGATCCCGCCGAGCCGGACATGACCGAAGGAGTCGAGTCGCTGATCGGCAAGCTCCATATCGGCCTCTGTCGGGTGAGCGCCCTCGGCGACTACGACGATCGGTGCGTAACTGGTCTGGAACCTGCTCTCCACGTAGGCGCAGACCTTGCTGATCTCGAAGGGCCGTTCCGGGATGAGGATCACGTTGGCACCGCCCGCCATCCCGGCATGCAGCGCGATCCAGCCCGCGTGCCGGCCCATCACCTCGACGATCAAGGCACGATGGTGGCTCTCAGCAGTGGTGCGCAGTCGATCAATGGCCTCCATCGCGATGTTGACCGCCGTGTCGAAACCAAACGTGTAATCGGTGGAACTGAGATCGTTGTCGATCGTCTTCGGCACCCCGATCACCTTGAAACCTTCCTCGAACAGCCTCGCGCCCACGCCGAGCGTGTCATCGCCGCCAATCGCGATCAGCGCATCAACGCCTTGACCGGCCATGTTGTCGGCGATCCGCTCCACCCCGGACCGCCCCTCGCCGTCGGCCTTGAGCGGATTGGTCCTTGACGAACCGAGGATCGTGCCGCCGCGGGGCAGGATTCCGCGCACCGCTTGCACGTCCAGGACGACGATGTCACCCTCGAGCGGACCGCGCCACCCGTCGCGGAAGCCGACGAACTCGTAGCCGAACTGCTGTACGCCCTTGCGAACAATGGCACGGATCACGGCGTTCAGCCCTGGGCAGTCACCGCCGCCCGTGAGCACTCCCACTCGCATGTTGATTCCTTTCGTCGCGCCGGATGGCCGGAGACGGGTCCTGCGGGCCAGACTAGTGCCCATGAGCGTGCTCGCTATCGACGCCGGCACCACAGGCGTCACCGCACTCGTGGTTTCCGCTGAGGGAAAGATCCGTGGCCGCGGCTACGCGGAGTTCCGTCAGCACTATCCAGAGCCCGGCTGGGTCGAGCACTTGCCGGAGGGGATCTGGCAGGCGACGCTCTCCGCGGCCAGGCAAGCGCTCGCAGGTGGGGCGGCCGTACAGGCCGTCGGCATCACGAATCAACGTGAAACCCTAGTCGTGTGGGATCGCGGCACACTGGCCGCACCCCGCCGCGCGATCGTCTGGCAGGACCGCCGAACGGCTTCGCTATGTGCCCGGTTGCGCGAAGCCGGGCACGAGCCGAGGGTGACGGAACTGACCGGGCTGCGGCTCGATCCTTATTTCACGGCGACGAAACTCTCCTGGATAGCGGCAAACGACGAGGCCACCTGGGCCGCCATCACCAATGGGAACGCCGTAGCCGGCACGGTCGACTCCTATCTCATCGCGCGGCTGACCGCGGGACGCCGGCACGTCACCGACGCCTCCAACGCCTCAAGGACACTGCTGTACGACATCGGGATCGGCGAGTGGTCAGCGGAGCTTTGCGAGCTGTTCGGCGTGCCGATGAGCGCATTGCCCGAGGTAGTGCCGTCATATGGGGTGGCAGGCCAGGTCGACCCAGGGGAGTTCCTCGGGCTCGACGTACCTGTCGCGGGAATCGCTGGCGACCAGCAGGCGGCGCTATTCGGCCAGGCGTGCTTCACGCCTGGCGACACCAAATGCACGTACGGCACCGGCTCCTTCGTGCTGGTCAACACCGGGAAGTCGATCGTCGCACCACGGTCGGGCCTGCTCAGTACGGTCGCGTGGCAGGAGCCCGGTGGCGAGCTAACCTACGCGTTCGAGGGAGCGATCTTTGTCACCGGTGCCGCAGTGCAGTGGCTGCGCGACGGTCTCGGCATCATCGACACGGCAGCGCAGACCGAGGCGCTGGCCGGGTCCGTTCCTGATGCGGGCGGGGTGGTGTTCGTTCCGGCCCTGACCGGGCTCGGCGCGCCGGACTGGGATCCCGATGCGCGTGGGACGATCCTGGGAATCACCCGCGGCACGACGCGTGCGCACCTGATCCGCGCCACCCTGGAGGCGATCGCCTTCGAGGTGCGGGACGTGTTCGACCTGATGACCGCCGTGACCGGTCACGCGGCGGCAATGGTCAAGGCGGACGGCGGCGCGAGCGCTAACAGCCTTCTCATGCAGTTGCAGGCCGACCAGTTGCAGGTCCCGGTGGACCGGCCGGTCGTGGCGGAGACCACGGCGCTTGGCGCAGGCTTTCTTGCTGGGCTCGGCACCGGTATGTGGTCGTCGGCCGCCGAACTCGCGGGGACATGGCAACTCGACCGCCGGTTCGAACCTGGGCCAGCGGACGAAACCGGACACCGTCGCTGGCGGGACGCGGTGCAGCGGGCAAAAGGCTGGGCCAGGTAACCACCGCTTCCGCAGACCGCCGCCGCAGCATTCCGATGAAAGACTACGACTGTGCCCGCGTTGACCCCAGTAATCCCGCTAACAGATCAGCGCGCGCCCCGTACAACCGGCCCGGACCTTCGGGCCGGTCGTTGTGGTGGCCGCGCTGATGGTCTCGATAATCACCTCGTGGGATTCCAGCGGGCGGCCCCGCCAGTTCATCGAGATGTGCGAGAACAGGCGGTGCTCGACTTTGTTCCACTTGCTGGTTCCCGGTGGCAGGTGAAGTACCGTTATGTCAAGCTTGGCCTGCTTGGAAAAGGCGGTCGGCCCGGTCTTCCGCAGCCGGAGCCGGCTGCCGTTGGACCCGCCCGGATCGGCCGTGATCAGGAGCCGGGCGGCGTGCGGCTAGGCGGGCCTGCGGACCGTGTTCTACCAGCGGCGGATCGATTCCACCGCGAACTGGCCGGTGCCGGCCCCGCACGTTCACCAGCCGGTGTTGGCGGTCACGTCGCACCCGCCGTGGAGCACCGCCTTGCCCGGCTCCTTGTCAGCGAAGTCGTGCACGTTCACCCGCCGCGGCGCCCCCGCGGGCTCCCACTCCGCCCGCCATTCGCGTAGTTGCCGGCCAATTCCTTCTTCTTTATATCAACGCCGATCACCGGATCACCAGCCGCCTGGAACGCCACCACCTGCGCACCGATGTGCCGGAACCGGGCATCACGGTCAGGGTGCTGCTTCCCTTAAGTTCATGCGAATCCTAAATGACCAAATGAACTAGTCCTGGTCGCTGGCCGCCTCACTCCGTCTCGCCGTCGTCCGGCGCCTTCCTCGTCGTGTTACTCGCAGCGGGCGAGTTCCTGACGGTTTCGCTCGCGGCGGCCGCGCTCCCGGCCGTGTCGCTTCCAACTGGTCCGCTCCCGTCGCACCCGCTCCTGGCCGTTCCCTTCCCAGCAGACCCGCTGCCGGGAACCTGGCGCTTGCGGGCGGCCTGCAGCTCCGCCTTGGCCCGCTGACCGTACCTGTCAACGTACTCCTGCCCGGACAGTTCCATCAGCGAGTACATGATCTCGTCGGTGACCGCCCGCAGCACGGCCCGGTCCGATGCCATGCCGTAGTAGCGGGAGAAGTCGAGCGGCCTGCCGAACCGGACCCCGGGGCGGATATGCAGGTTCGGCCGGATCCTGCCCGCGGGCTGCATTTCGAACGTGCCCACCATTACGGCGGGAATCACCGGCGCGCCGGCTTCGAGCGCAAGCCGGGCGACACCTGTCTTGCCCCGGTAGAGCCTGCCATCCGGCGAACGCGTACCCTCCGGGTAGATGCCGAGCAACTTGCCCTGCGCGAGCACGCGCAGACCCGTGCGCAGTGCCCGCTCGCTCGCTTCGCCACCGCCACGATCGACAGGGATCTGCCCCAGGCCACGGAAGAACGCCTTGCTGACGAGGCCCTTCAGCCCGGATCCGGTGAAATACTCGGCCTTGGCGAGGAAGACCACCTTCCGTGGCAGTGGCAGTGGCCCGAAGAAGTGGTCGGAGAATGACAGGTGGTTGCTCGCGATGATCGCGGGACCCTCATGGGGCACATTCTCCGTTCCCTCTGCCCACGGCCGGAAAACGAGCCTGAGGATCGGCGCCAAGATCGCCTTCACCAGCCAGTAGAACACCCCGGCCTCCTCATCGCGGAACCCACCCGTCAGCATCTTCCCACCAGCGACCGGGCAGTTCGTACGTGTCGACGGGCGACGGTGGCACGTGCTGCCCGCTGCCGTCCCGGCGGACGATCCCGGCATGCGACGATGCCAGTCAGGTAGTGAAAATGCCAGTCGGGTAATGCTGAAGGCGAGGATTCCATGCCCGTCATGACAGGCGCTGAGCCATACTCCCATGACGGCGGGCCGCTCGGCGCGCTGCTGTGTCACGGTTTCACCGGCTCGCCGCAGTCAATGCGCCCGTGGGCGGAATACCTTGCCGGCGCCGGGCTGAGCGTGTCCCTGCCCAGGCTTCCCGGGCACGGGACCACCTGGCAGGAGATGGCGAGGACCCGCTGGGAGGACTGGTACGCCGAAGTTGACCGCGCGTTCGACGCACTGGCCAAGCGGGTAAGCGAGGTCTTCGTGATGGGGTTGTCGCTCGGCGCGTGCCTGGCGCTGCGGCTCGCCGAGGTACACGGAGAACAGGTCAGCGGCCTGGTGCTTGTCAACCCGTCCATCGTCCCGGACAGCCGCCTGTTCGCCCTGACCCCGGTCATGAAATACGTGGTGCCGTCGCTGAAGGGTATTGCGAGCGACATTAAGAAGGAGGGTTCGGATGAACTGGCCTATGACCGGGTGCCGGTAAAGGCCGCCGCAAGCCTGCCCCGGCTGTGGGACCTGACCCGGAACGAGCTCGGCAAGCTGACGAAGCCGGTGCTCGTCTACAAGAGTCCCGAGGATCATGTGGTCGGGCCTGCAAGCCTCGCCGCGCTCCGCAACGGCGTGCCCGCGAGCCAGCTCACCGTAAGGACCTGCGACAACAGCTATCATGTCGCGACGCTTGACAATGACGCACCGGCCATCTTCGAGGGAAGCCTGGAATTCGTGCGCGCGCACAGCCATGCCGGGAAGGGGTAAGCAGGTGGACGGGCCGGACACGGCTGGCCGCGAGCACGACGAAGGCGAAGTATGGCGTGATCTCGTGTCGCGGCTCGACGGCCTGGCCGGGAACGAGCACGCCGGGGAGGCCGCGCCGTGGCCGACCGAGGAGAACGCGGAGGCCGGGCCCCTGGGCGCCCGGGTGATCAAACCGGCCGATCCCGACGCCCTGGACGGTGAGCCGGTGATGGCCGGGCCCGGCGAGCCGCCCGCGCGTCCGTTCGACGACACCGACAGCGACAGCGACAGCGACAGCGACAGCGACAGCGACGAGCATTATGTCCCGCCGCCCCCGCCGCCGCTGCCCAAGCTGGATGGCATCACCAAGGGCGCATGGCTGGCCTTGTTCGGCGGCCCGGCCTACCTGCTCGTGGCCACGGTCGCGGGCTGGACGATACCTGCATTGGCGGCCTTCTGCGGGGTAGCCGCATTCGTGGGCGGGTTCGTTACCCTCGTGGTCCGCATGAGCGACGAGGACCGGGACGGGCCGGGTCCCGACGACGGCGCCGTGGTCTAGATGCGCACCACCTTCTCAGCGGCGGGCGAGGTCGGCGGCGCCGACCAGGCCCGCGTCGGGGCCAAGCTCGGCTAGCACGATCTGCGCAGGCGCGCGGTGGCCACGGCCGGTGAGTGATTTCTCGAAGGCGGACCTGGCCGGATCGAGCAGCAAGTCCCCGGCCTCCGACACACCACCGCCGACGACGAAGCAGCCCGTGTCCAAAATCGCGGCGAGATCGGCCATGCCGTGCCCGAGCCAGGACCCCACGATGTTGAAGCAACGCAACGCGGCGGGATCTCCCTCCGCCGCCGCACGGGTGATCTGGGGCCCAGCGATCCCTTTCGGTGTCCCGCCGCCGAGTTGCAGCAGGCGCGTCGCGGCTGCCGGCGATCTGCGGGCGAACTTACGCGCCTCGGCCCTTAGCGCGTTGCCGCTCGCGTACTGCTCCCAGCATCCGCGGTTGCCACACCCGCACACGCGGCCATCGGGCACGACGCAGTAGTGACCAGCCTCGCCGCCCATCCCCCACCTGCCGCGGTAGAGCTGGCCGCCAATGACAATGCCGCAGCCGATCCCGGTGCCGATGGTGAGCAGGATGACATGGCCCTGCCCGCGTGCCGCGCCAAACCTGGTCTCAGCCCAAACCGTCGCGTTAGCGTCGTTCTCCACCACCACCGGAATCCCGAGACGATCCTCGACGGCCTTCTTCACCGGCTCGTCCCGCCAGCCGAGGTTCGGGGCGAATACGACATGCGCGCGGTCCTCGTCGACGAATCCCGCGACGCCAAGACCCACCGCGTCGACACTGTGACGGCCGAGTAGCTCGGTCACGACCTCATTGATCGTCGCGACCGTCTGCACTGGATCGCTCGAAGGTGTGGGCCGCCGCAGTTTCTCGACGATCTTGCCTCGCTCGTTTACGACTCCAGCAGCGACCTTGGTACCGCCCACATCGATACCTATGGTCAGACCCACCCCTAGCCCGCCTGACCCTGCTGCCCGTTCCACGACGTTGGTGTTTCAGGATGCGGTGCCGCGAAGGCCTGCGTCCCGGCCTGCGGCGAGAGTCGCGTGTGCCGCTGCGGCGGCCCGGGCGGTTCGGGTGGCCGGGGTCGGTCCGCTGGCGGGGGTCGGTCCGCTGGCGGGGGTCGGTCCGCTGGCGGGGGTCGCTGCGGCGGCGCGGGCGGTTCGGGTGACTGCCGGAGTCGGTCCGCTGGCCGGGGTCGTTCCGATGGCGGGGGTGGCTGCGGCGGCGCGGGTCGTTCCGATGACGGGGGTCGCCGCGGCGGCGCGGGCGGTTCGGGTGACCGGAGTCGGTCCGCTGGCGGGGGTCGTTCCGCTGGCGGGGGTCGTTCCGATGACGGGGACCGCCGCGGCGGCGCAGTGACAGGCGGTGACCCGGGCAGCCGGGAAAGCGACGCGTCGATAGCGGCCGCCACGTCATGCGCGGCCGACATCAGCGCACCGGCCGTCTCGCCGACGCGGCCGGCAAGGTCGGGGTTCGAATCGCGGGCCATACGGATGGCGCGGCACACCGGGCACCACGCGCACTCGGGCGCGTTGCCTGTGGAGGCATCCACAGGCTCGGCTGTGGCGACCGCCCAGACGTCAGCATTCTCGCCGCGGATCGTTCTGCCGACTTGGCCGGCAACCTGCTGGCCAAGGGTGCGTGCGCCCGCGATAGCCAATCGTCGCTGAAGGTCATCGAGCCACGTCATCAAGCGTCTCCCAAGCTCTCTACGTGCTTCTTCAGGCCTTTGAGCGCCTGATTGACGATCGTATTCTGCAGCTTGCGCTTGAGCATCCCGAGCATTGGGATCCGGAGGCCGACGGCGAGCTCGCTAACGACCTCGGTGCCGCCGTCACGGTCCAGGAGCTGGTAACCGCCAGTCAGTGTGGCCATCACCGCTGTCGGGTTGACCAGTCGATAGCTCGCCCGGGTGTCCCCCTCCCAGTCGTACAAGAGCTCGAACTTGTCCTTGAGGAAACCCGTATCGAGGACGAAACGTACCTGCCGCGCGCGCCCGTCAGGACCCGGCTCGGTCACCTCGGCCGACTTGAACCCGCCGGACCACTCCGGGTAGGCGGGGAAATCGGTGATCACGGCCATCACGGCTTTACGCGGCGCTTGGATAACAATGCTTGAACTTGTCAGGTCCGACATCGGCGCGCATCCCTTCCCATCAGCTGCCCTGCCCGGAGCGTACCCCTACCACTCGAGTACGTAAGGGGTCTCGGTG